>OLVW01000002.1_pt1 | contig 371164 bp, 374 predicted proteins | sample 1673301 | NCBI WGS metagenome assembly OLVW01 (sample SAMEA3178941, study PRJEB25190) | human gut metagenome
CTTTGTGGTGGGCGCCTCCTGCGGCTATGTGCAGCTGCGCATTCCCCACAGACCGCAGCCTCTCTGAACAGCTCACAGATTTCTCTGTTTTCTGTTTGCCTGCTTCCGCAGATAATTTCCAATGCTTGTAAAACTAAGCAGCGTCACAATCAGAAAAACACCCGGGATCAGAATGATCCACCATGCCTTTGTCATCAGCGCTTTTTCCGAAAGTGACAGCATGCTGCCCCAGGAAATCACCTCCAGCAGACTATCGTGGACCTCAAAAAGGGCATCGTGGTCTATGTGAATGACAGTGCCGGGAAACGTGCATTTGCAGGGTTCTGTGTACTCCAATCTGAGCGCTGCGGGCATTTCCGACACTTGCAAAGCGGCAAGGTCGTCTATGTCCGACCTACGACCGTTCACTACAAGAAGCTGAACCCCAGCAAGGCTATCAGCCAGACTGCCAAGCCGGTAATCTATCGGAACACGGAGGACTTCCTGCGCGAGAAATCCTACCTCGAAAACGATGTGCTCATGATGCTGAAATGCAACGGCATCAAGTATCAGCGGGAAAAGATGTTTCCGTGGATGGGCAAGAAGCGCTTAGATTTCTTCCTGCCGGGCAAGAACATCGCCATCGAGTGTCAGGGTGTGCAGCACTTTTACCCATACAGCAGCGATGACAGAGATTTCGAGGCGCGGAAGCAGCGGGATACAGACAAGTACAACGAATGCACCAACAACGGCGTGCAGGTTATTTATTATGTGAGCGAGTTGATTCCGGTGCCTGACGAGATGACAGAGAAATACCGGTATGTGACCAGACTCGATGAGTTGCTGGCGATTCTTAACGATAAATAATTGATTTTTGCACCTCCGATGTTATGGCATCGGGGGTTTTGTTTTTGGGAGGATACGAAGATGGCAAAGAACGATAACCTTCATAAGGCGAAGGATGCGAAGAACGACGAGTTCTACACCAGAATCGATGATGTCGCAGAGGAATTGCGGCACTACAAGAAGCATTTTGCAGGAAAGGTTGTACTCTGCAACTGTGATGACCCGACATGGTCTGCTTTCTGGCGGTATTTTCATCTGAACTTCGCTGAGCTCGGCTTAAAGAAGCTGATTTCCACGCACTATGACCGTACAGAACCCACCTATAAAATGGAGTACGAGGGTGGGGATGACAACAATGTGGAAGTCGGAGTCAAGACCCCGCTGGAAGGAAACGGAGATTTCCGAAACAAGGAATACCTTGATTTGCTGGATGAAAGCGATATTGTGGTAACGAATCCGCCCTTTTCCCTTGCAAGGGCTTATGTCCAGTGTTTACGCGAGCATGGCAAGCAATTCGTTATTATTGGGGACCTCAACTGGATTACCTACAAAGAAATTTTCCCGATGCTAAAAGACAATGAAGTCTGGCTTGGATATTCTTCTGTAAAAGAATTTGTACAACCTGACGGGACAATCAAAAAATTCGGGAACAAATTGTGGTATACAAACCTCGACATCCAGAAACGCCACGAGAAACTGATTCTCTGGCAGCGGTACTATGACGATGACGGGAATCCGCTGCCGGATACGGATAAGCGCTACCCCCACTACGATAATTACGATGCCATCAATGTGGATAGGGTTGCGGATATTCCGGTGGATTATCAAGGTGTAATGGGCGTGCCAATTACATTCTTGGATAAATATAATTCTAAGCAGTTTGAAATAGTTGGATGTGCTGATGCAAATATTATTCCGCCAAACTGGAAAGGAATGTCTAAAAAATTCGTAAATCAATACTATGAACAAGGAAATACGGGCAGCTACAAAGAAGGAAACCGTCTGGCTTGTTATATTTCGACTACTGGCAAAGCAGTCGTTCCATACAAACGAATTTTGATTCGGCAACATATTTAATTTTATACAAGAAACTCAAGGCTATACCAACTCTTGCGTAGCAAAAATAAAAGCAAAAGGACACATAATTATGATATACCTCTCATTATTGGTACTATATTATACATGCAAAGACTTGGCACAACTTAATTGGGATGCGTTAGCTGCGGTAAGTGCTGTTATTGCATGTAGTATTTCAATGTACCAAATATCAGAAGAACGAAAACTTAGTAACAAACAAGCTCTATTTGACAAGAGAACGGACATCGCTGTCTTATTATTCGAATTACTAAAATGCAAGAATGACGCAGCTTTTCTTTTTACTCAAGAAGATGAAAAAGACATTATTATTGTGTGGGATATGGCCGCAAATTATCTGACCGGAACTGCTGAAATGCAAGATACATATAATGCATATGCTAATCCAAATAATGCAGATGAAAAAAGAAAATTACTAACAGTAATACAAAAACTTAAAGAAACGGGCTACAAATCCAAACTACTATTCCCTGAACCAATGGGAACACATTTGTGCGAGTTCTTCACTGTATACGGAGAATTACTTATGGCTCTGTACCGCTATACAGTTGCATGGAAAGACTTAGAAGAAGTAAACAAAAAGTGGCCCCCATTACAGTATCCTGAAATAAATAAAAATGCACAAAAAGTTGTAAAATGTGAATACAACGAATTTTATTTGAAGTGGAATATCTTACAAAAATTAGCGGAGAGTATCAAGGTTGAAGAAATTGATACATATACGAAGCTTATATAAAAGGAGAACAAGACATGAAAATTACTGAAACCAAAATCAAGGTATCTGACCTTGTAGAGAACTATTCGGATGACGGAGACGGCGGCGTATACGGGTACAACAATCGACTCACAATTAGGCCGAGCTACCAAAGAAATTTCTGTTTTTCTGATAAACAGCGTGCAGCCGTCATTGATTCAGTGATGAACGGGTTCCCATTGAACCTTATGTACTGGTCTAAGACCGGTCCGGATACCTACGAAGTTCTCGACGGACAACAGCGGACAATTTCTATCGCGCAGTATGTCAACAAGGATTTCCCCGTCAAAATCAACGGCAACGACAAGTTCTTCCAAAACTTGACCAACGAAGAAAAGCAGGCAATTCTGGACTACGAGTTGACCGTGAACATCTGTGAAGGCTCTGAAACGGAAAAGCTGGAATGGTTTAAGCGTATTAACATCGCTGGCGAAGTTCTGACTCCGCAGGAGCTTTTGAACGCTACATACACAGGACCGTGGCTGGCAGATGCCAAGAACTATTTCTCGAAGCGCAACTGTGTTGCTGCGAAGATGGCTGAAGGCTATCTGAAAGGCAACCCGATTCGGCAGGAATTGCTGGAAAAAGCACTGGCATGGATTGCTGACCGTGACAACCTTGAATCTGGGCAGATGTACATGGCGGTTCACCAGCATGACGAGGATGCCAATGACCTCTGGCTTTACTTCCAGTCGGTAATCAACTGGGTAAAAATGCTGTTCCCGACTAAGCGGAAGGGAATTACGGATGCACAGGCATGGGGACTGCTCTACAACCAATATCATTCAAAGCAGTACAATAGCAACGCTTTGGAAACGGACATCAAAAAACTCGTACTGGATGATGATGTAACTAAGAAGGCAGGCATCATCCCGTTCATCCTCTCTGACCGTACTTGGCGTGATGAAAAGCATCTGTCCCTTCGCGCGTTCACTGAGTCACAGAAGCTTCGCGCCTATGAGCGGCAAGGGCATAAGTGTCCCTTGTGCGTTGCAAATGGAATCAATACCGAGTACGCCTTTGAGGATATGGAAGGTGACCACATCATTCCTTGGAGCAAGGGCGGGCATACCACGGATGACAACCTGCAGATGTTGTGTAAGAAGTGCAATGCGGCGAAGTCGGATAGATAAAGTCGATAGGGAGAACATGATGGAATATCATTACTTTATGTACGGTATGTTCGATGGCACAGATGGGAATAGATACGACATTTGTATTCCTTCTCCGTTTGTCCGAAATTCAAAAGTTGAAGCCATGAAGGATGAGAACTTTGCCTACCGCTTTTTGGCTATTGATTCGGCTTGGCCTATGCTGATTGCTTTTGCAAATGAGCACTTCGAGTCTATGAACAACGGTAAAATGCAGTTGAAATGCTGGGTAGACAAGAATGTCGTCGGAGCCTATACCTTTGAAGAGTTCAAGAAGAACGGCGGGCATATTCGACAATTGAAACAGAGCAGCAGGGGAAAATATGTAACAGATGAGTCGGACTTCGTTGATACCGATAAGTCGTTTGCCGATGTGTTCCCGAATATGGAGAAGGGAAAGCTCTATTATGTGGATGGGGAAACATATTACATCGGAGAAGTAGTAACTGGTGCAAGCTAAAAAATACGGAAAACTCACAAAAAAAGGTGAATTATGAAAGAAACAAAGTCTGAAATTTATAAAATTTTCAAAAAATCGTTGGATGAACCAATCTTTAGTTGCAATAAGCGTTCATTAAGCGTAAAAATTGATACCGCTGTAAAGAAAAGTGCAGTATATTTACTTCATGCAATAAAAGAAGGAAACATGGCAGAATTGCAAAAAGAATACACTTTATTGAAAGCGAATTTTCGTAATATTAGCACTCTATTTATTATTTTAGATTCTGTTTCTACTATGATTGTATCTGCTACTTCCGCCTGTTTCTCATCTTTTATAAGTGCAATATATATAATTGTGCCTGTACTACTTGACATGATTAAAGATTTTTATGAAAAAGAAATTACAGAACCATATTTAACATTTAATATTGATGGCATATATACAATGATTTACATATTACTTGGAATAAGTGTGCTCTTCACAATAGTAAAAACTGTACTAGAAGTGGCAAATCAAGAGTCGTCAATAGCATTAGAAAACTTCAATAAAAAAACATTTGATACAACATATCGTGATAAGTATATAAAAATATTATCACAAATGATTTCGAACCCAAACAAATTTGAAAAAATGGACTATTTTGAATTTACAAAATGGACCAGATGTTTTATTTTTAATGAACTAGAAAATTGAATTCAACTACGAAAGGACAATCACAATGACAAAAACTATAACAACCGTTCACACCGGCACTGTGACCGCCATCACCCACAAGACCATCGTGGTCTTCATCCCGGCGCTCGATGTCGAGGTGGATGTCCAGCGTAACCCCGATGCATCCGTCCAGAACGGTTCTGTCCCCGAAGTAGGGGATATCGCAACCGTGCAGATTGTGCTCGAAGACGGCGACTATACCGCCACCGCTGCCACGTTCGTGCCCCTGCAAGACATTCGGGAAGACATTCCCGTCACTGATGACGACTTCTTTGATGACGATTTGGATGATGAAAAAGCAGAGGAGTATGACTGGTACAACGAGCCTCCGGCAGAAGACTTCGGATTCTGGAAATACGATTTTTGATTGAACCGTCCCATCAAAATGAGGCTTGCGCAATTCCCAAAACATGTTATAATACAGACATAACAACAGGTTCTAAGCCTCCTATCGTAATCAGTATCACACTGACTGCGGTGGGAGGCTTTTTGCATTCATAATTTCAAGGGTGGTGCATATTCAGATGGAAAACAAGTCGTTGTATTGCTTCTATTTTGACGAATCAAATAAAAACGGGAATATCAAATTCAAAAATGGTATTCCTAATTTCTGGTGCAAAAGTGGAGGACTTGAAAAAGGTCCTGAATACTATGTCGGGTGCTATATCGGATGGAATGCACAAAACAGTATTGTTGCAATGGAAAAATACCAAGAAATTGAAAACTTATGGGCAGCCAAGTTTTTTCCAGGTGTAAAAGGAGACTTGCCTGAACTTAAATCACAAAAGTTAAAAGCAGATTATAATTATGGAATAGCTAATTTCAGTGATAGATATATTGATTTTTACACGGCTTTATTTCAGCTCTTAATTAAGACTAAAACAATATATCAAATAAATATAATTAGTCCCCTTGAGGTTCTAACACGAGATGGAATAAATATTTCTTTTCCTGCTTCTTATGATTCCAGAACTATAACGGCGCTTTTTTACATTTTGAACAAATTCCTTTATATCTATTTTGACCACAACGTTTTAGCAGGGCTTGAAAACCTTCTTACTACAAACGATGATTCTCAGTTCAAAGAAAGCATAATTTCAAAATTGAATAATGTAATACAATGGGACAAAGGGGTGAGAAGAAAATATACTGAAGTAAACGCATTTACAGCTTTAAGATGCGCCATCGGCTCAAGCAAAATCACTGTTAAAACCTATCCAATAAAATTCGATTATATGATTGATACTCTTGGTTTGGTAGCCACATTAGCAGAACAATCTATTCAGCCTTCAGATGTTATTCTCAAAATTGACCGTGAGCGTGATACTGCTTTTGCTGTAAAGACAATATTTGAAAACACAACCGAAGTAGATTCAAAAACCTGTGCTGGGGTACGAATGTGTGATATAGTAGCTGGGTTTATATCAAGTATGCTCAAATCAATAGCTAAAACGCTAAGCCATGATGAATCCGCGCTAAGCGGAAAAAAGGCAAGCAAAAATCTTTGCGTACTACCAAAATCATGGTTTGATTTAACAGAAAAACAATTCAAGCTTTATAAAATCCTTGGCGAGTTTTTGACAAGTTATAATTTCCCTTATTTTACTGCAACTACAGGTAAAAACTCAGATGATGTTGTGATGTTCTACTCATTACTCTTTTATTTCAAAAAATTTGATAGTTATGAAAACTATAAACGGCGCAATCTTCCAAAACATGTAAAAGAATTTCACGCATTTTCTATGCTGAGACTTCACGACGCATTTACACGAATGTAAAACGGCAGAAATCTATCAGAGCAATAAGAGCCGCACAAAAATCGCAAAATTAAAGATAATACGAATTAAATTCAAATATCTCGGATTTTATTAAATAAATTTTATATTGCTATAATGTGCGAACTGCGTACAATTAAGAGTGCAAGAAGAAGTCCCATAACACACAAAGGAGAATAGCAAAATGAACACTTGCACCCTGAAATTCGAAGCTACCGCATTCCGCGAGAATGACGACAACGAGCTCGAAAGCCTCTCTGCATCCATCAGCGTTCCCGTGGAGAACGATGACGAAGTAATTGGAAACACACTGGGCGAGGAGAAACTGATTGTTCATGCTGTCGCAGCACTGTACAACCTTATCAGCGACCTGCGCCCCAACTGGCTGGATAACGAGGATACCAGCCTAACGCTGGATATTTCTATCAATGGCAGGAAAGCTCAGTCGTGCGGCGGCCTCGTCGCCATGAAAGAGGAGGGCTTCACCTTCGGCCTCGAAGATTAAGCTAAAATAATCCGGAGCCTTGCCTGCTAAAAGCGGGTGAAGCTCCTTTTTCATATGAGCGGAGGAATTATGAACATTGCATTTTGTGACGGGATGCTTTTGCAAGTGGTATTGCACGGCGGCAAAGTTACCGTCCTTTCAAAGCGAGAAATCGGAGCAGATACAATAAACTTCTATAATTACTTTGCGAGATATTGCTTGTCTCCAGAAGAACCGCTTCTAAAACTGCTAAATTGCGCGGATGATGAAGCCATCGAAATTATTTCGGGACAGCCCCTCGTAAAGCAATTCTGTTGGGATTCAAGCAGCAGTTGTACCGATGCTTTAACGCAAAGGAACCAAGCTACAGCCAAAGAAGCCTTGACTTATACCCGAAATCTTACCCAGCAAGCTTTCTCGGAGTTAGACGCCGTCTTTTCAGAGTTCCATGATACAAAGGGACCAGACGGCAGCAAAGTCGTATTCATGCCAAAGCAAGTTATAACAACCTTTGCTTTGCTAAACAACAAAATCGTCCAAGTCTACTCGGTGAAAGACTTATATGACTATCTTTCCATCGATTTCTATTACGCCAATTATGCGTCAGAGTCTGCAAAGCGGATTGCTATCTGTCCCTGTTGCAAGAGGGCTTTCCGTTTGAGTCAGCGGAACAAAGTATACTGCAGCAAGGCATGCAAAGACAAAAGCATTCGGGTAAACAACAAGAAGGACCCATACTATTCCAAATACCGCTACTTACAGCAGTACAACAACAGGCAGCTTAACAAGCTGCGTAAACAAATGGCAGATTCACCTCAGCAAACGCAGAAATTACAAGATGCTTATAACACTTGGAATGAATGGGCACGCTCTGAATATGAACGGGTGAGCAACATCACTTACCATGAGCAGCAAGAAAGCATCGAAAAATTTGGCGAATGTCTGAAGGAGAAGTGGAAAGGTCTAATGCGAGAAGCAAAATGAGCTGGAAACACTCTCCCAGAGAAAGGGATGCTGCCAACAGGAGAGACTTTTTGTTGCGTAGCTGCGAAACATAGTTGACGACCCGTGCGACTGGCATACAATAGAACATACTGAACAGCGTTGATAACGTTGCTTCGGTAGAGACGAATAGGGTCCTGAGCCGACCTTAAATGCTCACTGCGAAGAAAGACCTGCCTGCGGCTAACAGGCGGGTCTTTTCTTTTTGCGTAGCTGCTGCCAAGAGCAAAGAAGGAAGCGTAGCTGCAGCAAACCGTTGAAAAAGCATTGACGGAACTTGCGAACGGCATAGAATTGATATTGTACGACAGATATCAAATCACTACAAACCATTCATAATCTGACAAATTCAGACAGGCACCAATCGGGTGACCTGTCTTTTTTGTTGTAAGACCGCGTAATGCGGAGAAAGATGAGGATTACCATGACCACTATTATGAACACCGCCGAATTCATCCGCGTTACCGACCTTCTGAAGAAGGAAAAGATTGCCAAGAGCAGCGGCAACATATTTGCTGCTATGATGGCGATGCGCGAGAACCGCCCCGAAGCGACCTGCGCAGATGGCTTCAAGATGTCCATTCAGGCATCCGATGAGCACTACTGCCAGAAGGTCGATGACGGGAGCTATGCGAGCGTAGAAATTGGGTTTCCGTCTTCGTCCGAGTCCTTGCTCGATGATTATGGTGATGACGGAGTGTACGGCTATGTGCCGCTCACTGTTGTCGATGCCATCATCGCCAAGCACGGTGGAATCCTGCTCAATGAGCAGTAAGCCACTCTATCCAATCCCAGCATGACATTCGGCTACACGCCGTTTGTTCATATATGAAGCAGTTATCATCCCTCTTAATGAGAACAAAAATGATAGCTGCTATTTTTATTTTACAAGCCTCGAAAATACGAGGAGAAAGAGAGTTTGCTATGAACGCCAACACTATCAATTCCAAGAAAGCTATCCCCGGCATCAATGATGTGGCTACCAAGTGCCCGAAAATTTCCGCTATGTGGAGCACTAAGAACGCTTTCACTCCCAGCGAAGTATCTGCAAACAGTAACAAAAAAATGCTGTTCGTTTGCCCCGACTGCGGGCAGGAGTTCACGGCTCCCATCTACAGTGTTGTTAAATCTGTAAGCTACGGCAACACCGGTTGCCCTGTTTGTGCAGGTCGCAAGGTTGTCCCTGGCATCAACGATTTGGTTACCAAGCGTCCAAAGGTCGCTGCTATGTGGAGCGACAAAAACGATTACACCCCCAGCGAAATTCCTGCATGGTCGTCCAGACGCGCTATCTTTGTATGTCCCGATTGCAAGCAGGAATTTGTCACTAGCGTCCGCAACATGACGCGGGCTATTGCGTCCGGTATCAACTGTTGCCCTGAATGCGGCAAACATATCTTCAGTGCAGCCCGCAAGGACGAACACGGTTTTCCGAAGCCTGTCGGCACTACGATGACGATGAAGGATGGCAGCAAAGCTACCTGCACCGCTTATCATGGTGTCAACAACATCACGGTAGAGTTCGAGGACGGGTTCGTCCTATACCATGCTCGCTGGAACCAGTTTGTCCGTGGCGCTCTTCACCACGGTCAGAAAACCACTGAAGAATAACAAAAAAGCCATTTAATACGAAGTTGGCTTATGAATGTAGTAGCTATCATCTTCCTCCAATAGGGGGATGGTAGCTGCTTTTTTATTGCAAGCCTCGAATGTTACGAGGAGAAAAGAGGATAATTATGAACGCTTTTATGAATGTCATGCACGCCACTACCTGCAACTGCGCTGCTTGCGCCCCTGTTCCGACTCTTGGCATTAAGATGCCGTATGAGGAAGAGAAAGAAAAGCCCGTTAAGACCAGAAAAGGTCGTCAAAAGCTGATTGTTGGTGAGAATGACTTAGCTACTGTTGCTCCTAAGGTTGCCGCAATGTGGAGCAGCAAAAACGCTCGCACTCCCAGTGAGTTTACAGCCGGTAGCAATAAGAAAGCTATTTTTGTATGCCAGAATTGCAATCAGGAATTCGAAGCCAAAATTCAGAATGTTGTTCGTTCTGTAGACAAGGGCTTCACCGGTTGCTCGGTTTGTACAGGCCACAAGGTTGTTCCCGGTATTAACGACCTTGCGTCGCAATGTCCCGAAGTAGCCGCTATGTGGAGTAGCAAAAACGAACTTTCCGCTTCAGAAGTTGCCGTCAAAAGTGGTCAAAAGGTATTCTTCAAATGCCGTGATTGCGGACAAGAATTTAAAGCCAAAATCGAACGTGTTGTCTACGCTGTAGAAAACGGAACCACAGGTTGCCCTGTTTGTACAAGGCGTGTGATTGTTCCCGGCATCAACGACCTTGCGTCGCAATGTCCCGAAGTAGCCGCTATGTGGAGTAACAAAAACAAACTTTCCGCTTCAGAAGTTGCCGTCAAAAGCAAACAAAAGGCATTCTTCAAATGCCGTGATTGCGGACAAGAATTCGAAGCTTCAATTGCTAATGTCGTTCGTTCCGTAAGCAACGATTGCACTGGTTGCTACAACTGCAAAATGAAAAAAATTGGTGCCATTTCCAAACCGGAGTGCTTTGTGGTGCGGCTTATGCTGGCGTTTGCTGGTGAGAATGGAATTGCCAATCCTTTCTCTGATGTACGAAACATCTTAGGCGAAAACAGCCTCTTGGGGCTGGACTTTGTGGACCATATTCAGAAGCTCTGCGGCGAATACAATGGCAGTGCATGGCATGGAAATGATGTGCAAGCAGCAAAAGACCGTTTCAAGTTTGAAGCAGCTCGCAAAGCAGGATATGCAATGATTCGCGTTTTGGAGCCAGGGCTCGAAGTCTTTGACCTCAAATACGACATTGTTATGCCTGAAGGGTTTTACTGCGGTGGCGGCAAATACGATGCCGAAATCATGGAAGAAGTTGGTCGTAAAGTCATCCATCTGTTGGAAGAAATTTACGGTCGCAAGGCTTCTCCTGAAATTTGGGCATTGAACAACTTCAAGGAATTTGAGGTTTGGTACGACGCCAACAAGAAGGAACTTGAAGCCAATGCACGGAAGAAGGGTCCGAAGGGCAAAACCGCAGCGAAGATGGCTGCCTGATAGATTACAAGACCTCTGACGAACTCAGTCGTCTTTTTACATAGATAGCGTTTCCTGCCGTTCACCCCTGACCGGGTGGGCGGCTTTTTCTTTTGCCCAACCGCATCCAGACTGCGCCATTAACGCAGCTCCAGAGCAGAATTTTCTAATTCGTTTCAGTTAAGATACTTACAATGAGGGCACAAAGATTTTTGTGTACAATGTATTAACAGAGAGCGAACAAGATTGTAAAAATTGCAATTTTATGGTATAATACGAGTATGATGAATCGGAAAATATATCGCTAGTTTGGCGGTTCTTGAAGTGTGGTGAGCAAGTTGAAGAAATTCTTGAGCTTCGTACGGAAAGCACTATTCATGGTTACGGTAGTCGTAATCGCAGTAGCTTTCGAGGGTTGTGGCGAAGTGGCAGATAAGACTATCGACGAGATAAAATACATCCCGGCGCAGATGTTCACCACAAGGGAAACGGCAGAGACTGCGCAAACGAATAAACGGATAACCTCGCCGGAATCTGCAGTGACAGAGTACAACTACATCTATTACCGCCACAACAACCAATGGGTCACATCACGCCTTGTAAGCTATGAGGTAGTAGACAACGGGCAAAACATAAAGTTTGAGGTTGATTCCACGATGAGCGCTGACCGATACTACTACACCAGCATGGCGAATGTCATGCTGATTCATCGTGATGAGCCAAGCACATAAACAAATCAAGCAATTTATTCGGAAAACAAGGAGAAGCAACAATGGGATACCAATTAACAGGAACATTCACAATAAGCTGCACAGAAGAGGAAGCATTCAACATCATGTATAACATGATGCACGACAAAGCATTGTATATGCCAGAGTTGGCACTCATAAATGCACGCCCGTCAAAGCTTGACCCAGCGTTTCTGTATCCCCGTGATATGTTCATAAACGGAGACTACTTGTTCTGCTATCCCAAGCAGCAGTTGGCACTACAGATAAAGCAGCTTCTCGCCACGCATCAGATAGCTTTTGCGCAGGTGCTTGCAGCCACTGACAAAGAAGACCAACACCGTATCCGTGCCGTTTTTCGTCAAGACCTGACGAAGATAGACATAGACCTGCATGGTGTAAAAGAAGCCAATGCGAAGAAGCTCATTTTGAAATACAAGCGCACCCCGGAGGAAAGGTAAACAATGACAATCACAAACATCATCGGATTCATTCTAATTGCAATTTCCATTGTCGTGCAGGTTGGCAGTTTCGTTGTAAGATGGTTCTGTATTCCCAGTGAACCGTACTTCTCTGAGAAAACAAACTGTATGGTAACATACGCTGAAATTAAGGATATGCGCCACAGGTGCAATGTCGTCACGGTTATAGGTGTAGTTCTCATGGCGGTGGGTATCGTTCTGGCGATGCTGTTGTTCACATACTGAGAGGAGAAGGAAAGAGTATGACTGCTATCATCAAAAAACTGCTTGCTCTGGCAATGGCTTTCACGCTTGCATTGAGCCTTGTAGGTTGCGGAGTCAATATCACGGGCGTTTCGCTGAATTTGCCCGATACCATTGAAAAGGGAACAGCCATTGTCGCTACCCCGGAATACGCCTTTGATGGTGCAACTCCGGAAACGGCAGAACTGGAAAAGAAGCTGGACAAGCTCGAAATGCACTATACATCCAGTGACCCGTCTATTCTGGTTGTAGATGACAACGGTAATCTTGTGGCTGTCAGCGCCGGTACGGCAGAAGTTGCCTTGTCCAGCAAAGATGGTACGGTATCGACCAGTAAAACGCTGGAAGTTATCGTTTCACCAACAGAAATGAAAACTACCGATGAATTGACTTTGACAGCAGGAGAAGTTGCTACGCTGGAAACGGCTGTTACTCCTGCTGATGCCACCCATGTATCTATCAGCTACACTTCTTCTGACGATTCTATTGCAACGGTAAACGACGGAGGTGAAGTAAAGGCTGTGGCAGCAGGCGACGCAACCGTCACGGCGGTAGTGGACGGTACAAGCCTCACATCTTCTTGCAAAGTTACTGTATTGCCGGTTCTCGAAAGCATTGAGTTGAGCAACGCCTCTCTTTCTTTGCAGCCGAACGATACTGCACAGCTTTCTTATACGGCACAGCCGGAAAACGCTCTAATTAAAGAAGCTACATACACAAGCAGTGATGATACCGTTGCAACCGTTGATGCAAATGGCAATGTGACTGCGATTGCCGATGGCAAAGCAACAATTACGGCTTCTGTCGGCGATGTTTCTGCTGAGTGTGTTGTAACTGTTGATTCTACGGTTTCGCCCTCGAAAACCAGCACGAAGGGCAATTCGTCTTCCGATTCTGCATCCTCTGGAACTAATGGCAATTCGAGTGATACTGCCTCTTCTGCATCTGCACCTGCCGCATCTTCCAGCTTTGAGTACGGCGCACTACCAATGGACCCAGCAACTGATGGTGAAACATGGTGGAGTATTGACTCTTCCGATTCCGCATATTGGGCTGTGGCAAATAACATCAATGCAATGCGTACAGAGGGTGGTCTTCCAGCTCTTACTGTGAGTTCTTCGCTATCAAGCATCGCAGATTCAAGATGCGAATACCTTATTGCAAACAATGTTTTTTCTCATGATGGTGCAACAACTGCGGAAATCTTGTGCTCTGGAGCAACCAGTGCGTCTGCAGCGTGTACGGGTTGGAAAAGCAGCCCCAGCCATTATTCAAATATTATGACTCCGGGATATACACAGATGGGAATTGGTTGTATATTTAACACTGCGTATGGTGTTGAAGTTTGGTGTGTTACATTCTCTTAATTTGGGTATTGCAAATACCCATAAAAAGTAAGGAGAACAAAGTATGCTGAGCAATATTGCGGTTCTCAGAACCGTCAAAGAAAACGCAAATAAAGCTGTTCTGGATGCATTGCCCTCGATTTTGTTTGAGGGCTCGTACAACGGAAAGGATGCCCAGAAATACTACCTGCAAGGTCCAGCAGCGGAGTATGTTCCCATCAATATACCGGATGAAACTGCAAAAAAGCTTTCCAAGTGCGCCACAGCACTGGCTATGCAGCTTATCCTTCTCAGCAATAAGACAAAAGGTTTCTTTGGACCTGAGATAGTGAGTGTGGAAGGCAAGGATATTCCGACTGCGAGGAATATCATGAATCCCATCATGGTTGAGAGAAATGCAAAGTATTATAGCGCGAAGCTGAGCGATGAGGTGTATGACACACAGTACGCGGTCAGTGAACATGTGATTGAATGTTGGGAAGATGGACCTGTTCCGCCGATTGTCATCAATAGTTCTATCTGGGCTATCGTGGAAAGCACTGCGGCAGAGATGCAGAAGGATAACCGTTTCCTGCGCAGAAAAGAAATCCGCAACACAGAGTTCTTGGAAGTTTCGGCTCGCATTTATAACGAGTTGCTTGGATTCGCGTCAGAAAAATTCGATATTCTAAACATCAAGGAGTTTGTATGAGCGTTAAGCATGTTAAAGGTGATATTCTGACAACGCCGACGCGGAATGAGGATACAGTCATCTGCCATCAAGTGAATTGCTGCGGCGTGATGGGCGCAGGTCTTGCTAAGCAGATTCGCGACAAGTGGCCCGTCGTATTCGATGAATACAAGAAAATCTGTGGAACTGACAAGCTCGGTGATTCCCAGACAGTTCAGGTTGCTCCACAGCTGTATGTCGCTAACCTGTTCGGGCAACTGAACTATGGCAGAGATAAGCGCCAGACGAACTACGCGGCGCTGGCAGCTGCTATTTTTGGAGAAATGAAAGTACATCCTAACGCCACCTTCCGCATTCCTTACGGTCTCGGCTGCGGGCTGGCAGGCGGTAACTGGGTGACGGTGCTGAACCTCATTGAGGAGGCTGCCAATGCGTGGAATGTGAACGTTGAGATTTGGGTGCTGCCCCAAAAGAAGGCGTAAGGAGCCAGTATGTACAATACCAACTACAAATGCGTCAAGCCGTTCAATGTATGGCTTGATACGATTGGTCCAGATGGCAAGAAAATTCCATATCGGGTAAAGCGCGGGACCATCTGGCGTCTGGTCTGGTGCGGTGGCGAGCAGAGTTTCAAGGAATTCACCGGACCGGATAAGATGCACATTACATTGCCAGATGAGTATGTTGAGAAATATTTTAAGAAGGTATAAGTGCAAATGAGCATTTATTGTCCGTATACAAATGGCAATGTCGTCTACTTGAAGTGCCAAGAGTGCGAGGATAAAACCTGCGAAAAGGGTTGGTTTTTCTGCGGAGTAGGTGGAACTCCTTTGTCGATGATGAAATGCCGTAAGCAAATGTCGGAATACCTCGACAAGATGCTGGCTAAGCGTGACAAGGTTGTCATTGCTGCAGAATCCGGCAAAAAGATGGCTGCTTTGGCAGCTATGTATGCCAGCGAACGCGGATATCCGTTCGTACCTATTGGAAACGATGATTTGCCCACATACTTATCGAAGCAGCAGCAAAAAGGCTGTGTAATCTTTGAAGGAGCCGAGAATGAACGAGAAATCGCAAACACCTGTCGTGAGCTGCGCATACCGCTGCGGCGCTGTAAACTGGAAGGAGCGTAAAACTATGATGTACCAGAAACTGGTTCGGGATAATATCCCGGCAATTATCGAGAAAAACGGTGAGACCTGCGTGACTCGCAAGCTGACTGACAAAGAATACGAGACTGCTTTGACCGAAAAGTTGCAAGAAGAGGTCAAGGAGTTGCTGGAAGCCTACACAGCCAAGGAGCGGAGCGTTCTGGACTGCGCTGAGGAGATGGCGGATGTGATGGAGGTTCTGTACGCTATGGGCAAGACCTGCGCTGTTTTCAAGAGGGAAGTGGAACAGGTCCGAAGCCAGAAGGCGGCTGAGAAGGGGACGTTTAGTAAGAAGGTCTTTCTGGTTTCGACCGAAAAGTGAAAGGAGAGAACCGTGACCCAGCAAGATGAAGTGCAGTTAATCAGAAAGCTGATTTTTGCAAAGTACAGTCAAGACCCCACGCACTTTTCTCGGTGTGTGGACGAAATCGCACAAGCCTTTGAACAGAGTGGCAAAAAAGGAAGCGCTCGCGCTATTCGCAACACTTCCCGTGATGGCTATGTAAAATCGTACTACGAGGCAAGTCGGCAAACACAGCCTCCCGGCAGCCCCTTTGTCAGCTATAAACCTGCATTTGTCATGGATAACAAAGATATTGTACTTTGGCACGCGAAGCATGATAATCCGCCAATGCGAGTTCGACATATTTTAGAGTACATCGAGAACGGGGAAATGGTTGCCAAAGATGTGCTGGAATACGATGCGAACGCAGACAAGTGGATTCGAGTTGAAGAAGAATGTAAAGCGTTGATGTAACCAAGGGGGGCGGATATGTAGTTGTCCAATAAAAGCAAGGCGGTCTGGTGGACCGCAGAAGATTGAAATGAACTGAGGCGGCAGGTACAGCCAGAGGGTTGCCAGTATGTAAGCTATGAGCCTGTATATATTGTCAGTTGTGTATGACTGCATAAGATTAAAACCATAGTTTTTCCGCCGTTGGGTCGCCAAAGCAGTCCGTACGGACTGCATAAGATTGAAACATCTGTAACGTCAACGCCCGACACAGTCACAGCGACGCAGTCTGTGTGACTGCATAAGATTGAAATAGGTAAAGCTCAAAGAGGTCATCAACGGTTGTTTGTTGCGGTCTGTATGACCGCATAAGATTGGAACTGGGATGGTGATGACGGTCGCCCTGCCGAAACACAGTCCGCGTGACTGCAAAAACTAAAAATGTCGCAGCCCGTGCGGCTGCGTGGAGGAGAACCTCTACCGCTGCGGTAGGGGCTCTTTTTCCATCAACGGTGAGAAATGCACAAAGTGTAAATAAACACTATGCAAGGTTGATTGTATAAGTGAAATGTGGGATAATTAAAGCAGACAAAAATACAAGGTAGGAGGCAAAAGCAATGAAATATTAGCAACGCACCATAATTACAGCACCAAAAGACAGCAAGATGCACAATGCTACATTATGTAAAAAATGTAGTCGTTGTAGGCTGTTGCCGAAGCAGTCCACGTGACTGCGTAAGATTGAAACTGCTTTATTCCTGTCGAGGAAGATTTGAAGCACGAGGAAGCAGTCCACATGACTGCATAAGATTGAAACACTCATGATTGTGGATGGAATCTCAGCCATCATGTCGCTGCCTGTATGGCTGCATAAGATTGAAATTGTTTGTCGGTAGCGTGGGTATCCGCCGGGGCCAGGCGCAGTCTGTATGACTGCATAAGATTGAAATGACACCGCTGAATGGCATAACCGCTATATTATCGAAGCAGTCTGTGTGACTGCATAAGATTGAAATCTAAGACTGATACTGAAAATGCCCAATCGCGGTCTGTATGAACCACATAAGGCGACGGAACAACCAAGAACCGTAACCGCCTGTGAAGCAGTTCACATGGCTGTCAAAACTAAAAATGTCGCAGCCCGTGCGGCTGCGTGGGAAAGAACCTCTACCAACTGCGGTAGGGGCTCTTTTTCCTTAATCTGCAAAATAATGTATAAAATGTAAATAAATACTATACAAGATTGATTGTAAATGTGAAACGTGAGATAATTAAAGCAAGCAAAAAAGCAGGTGCGAACCGTAAGCAACCATAAAATCGCCGCGAGCTTCGCACCAAAAAGTACAGAAAATAGGAGGTAAATACTAATGGAGTATTAGCAACACACTACCATTACAGCACCAAAAGACAGCAAGATGCACAATGCTACATTATGTAAAAAATGTAGGCGTTGTGCGCTATTGCCAACGTAGCCTACGCGGCTACATAAGATTGAAAGCATAAGATTAAAACTATGGACATCGGATATTTTTGATGCCTTTTGGCACAACGTAGTCCACGCGGCTGCATAAGATTGAAAAAAGCGTTGACGGCGGAACGCCGCAGGAACGCACAACGTAACCTATACGGCTACACAATCAAAAATGTCGCAGCCCGTGCGGCTGCGTGGGAAAGAACCTCTGCCAATTATGGTAGGGGCTCTTCTTCCATCTGACGGAAAAAGCAAGAAATGAATAAAAAGTAAATAAATGCAATACAAGGTTGATTACAAATGCAAAAAGTAGGATAATTAAGGCAAGCCAATCAGAAACAAAACAGGAGGTAAAGGCCATGAAGTATTAGCAATAATATAGCTATACAATAAACATAAGATTGAAAAAAGGTCCCAGCGTTGGAAACAATAGTTAGCGTTGTTGTAGCCATTACAACCGCATAGGATTGAAATGGAGCATATAGCATGGTAGAAGCAGTCCGTATGATTGCAAAAGATTAAAATGAGCCGAAGCAGTCTGCGTGACTGCATAAGATTGAAATGCATAGCGACAAGGCAATTCTTGCGGGTAGGTCGCAGTCCGCATAACTGCGTAAGATTGAAACGCAATAGTATAGCTTGGGTCATTGGGACAATCAGAAAGCAGCCTGCATGACTGTATAAGATTGAAAGCGCTAATCGCGGAACAATCCGCAACCACTTAAACGCAGTCCACGTGACTGCAAAAACTAAAAATGTCGCAGCCCGTGCGGCTACGTGGGAAAGAACCTCTACCGACTGCGGTAGGGGCTCTTTTTCCTTTACATCATTCACAAACAACAGAGACCCCTACTCATTGTAGTAGGAGCCTTCATTTTTGCCTGTAAACACTATATATTGTGTACGAAAAGTAAATAAATACTATATACAGTTGCTTGCCAATATCGAATGTGAGATAATTAGGGTAGAAAGGAGTGAGACAACGTTGACTCTAATTGCCCACAAAGCAGATGACGGCAGGGAACAGCCACTGGACAAACACCTTCAGAACGTAAGCTACTTGGCGGCAGAATACGCTGCACCCATCGGCGGACAAGCCATCGCAAGACGCGCAGGGCTTGCACATGATATAGGTAAATGCACGGATGGCTTTCAGCGCTATATCCGTAACCAGGAACATAATATCAAATGTCCACACTCTATTATTGGCGCAGCGGCTTGTGTCAAGGCAGGGGACCTTGTATCCGCCCTTATTGCTGAGGGGCATCACACCGGATTACATGATATGTGGGACACGAAGAACAATATCGACGCGGCACTCATAAAACTCACAGGTGATATCGAAAAAGCGGAAACACTGTATCCCGTACAAAATTGTACCATAGACGATATTCCTCTCCACATGCGGACGCTTAAAAATATGGGACTATACTCTTTTATTCGCACAGAATACTCATGTTTAGTCGACGCAGATTATATCGACACAGAGACGTTTATGCGCGGCACGGAACAGCGGCTCTATACCTATGACACAATGCAGACCATATATGACAAGCTGTGCCACTATGTAGAGCCGTGGATTACAGCAGCAAACGAACTCAGTCGTAAACCGTTCAACAGCCTCTCCAAAGAGCAGCAAATCAATCTGATGCGTACCGAAATGCTGCAGCAATGCTTTGATGCAGGCGCGAAATCCGCAAAAGGGGATATTCGCTTACTTAGTATTCCGACCGGAGGCGCTAAAACTATTTCGTCGTTTGCCTATGCTGCCGCAGCAGCCAAAGCTGATACTGAAGTATCCCGCATTATCGTTGTTACCCCCTATACCTCCATCACTTCACAGACAGCGTCGGTATTGCGGGACATTGCGGGAGAGGGCAATGTATTGGAGCATCACAGCGGCTATGATTTCGACAACAGCAAAGGGGATAACCTTCTGCGACTCGCGTCAGAGAACTATGATGTTCCTATCGTAGTCACCACCGATGTGCAGTTATTTGAGAGCTTCTACGCAAATAAACCATCAAAATCTCGAAAGCTCCACAACCTCGTAAACAGCGTCATTATCTTCGATGAAGTCCAGCAGTTGAAGCCGAAATACCTCAAACCATGCATCAAATGTATTGAGTCGCTGGCAGCCAACTACGGATGCAGAATTGTCCTTTGCACCGCTACGCAGCCAGCCATCGAGCAGTTCTTCGATATGGTCAAGCCCAAAGAAATCATCGATGACCCCTCCAAATACATCGCTCCGTTTCAGCGCTGTGGAATTGAAGATGCCGGGCACATCAGCGTAGAAGACCTTATCACCATGCTTCTCTCCCATGAGCAATGCCTCTGCGTTGTGAATGAAAAGGAAGAAGCCAAGTATCTGTACAAAGAACTAAAAAGTAAGGCACGAAGCAGACTGCTGTACTGCCTTACAACAGACCTAACGCCCTATGATAAAGCAAGATATATTGCAGAAATCAAACAGCATCTCGCCAATGGCGACCCTTGTATCGTTGTCTCTACCTCTCTAATCGAATGTGGCGTAGACCTTGACTTCCCATATGGATACAGAGAACTCGCCGGTCTGGATTCCGTTCTGCAGACAGCAGGACGCATCAACCGTAACGGCAAACGAGACTGTAACACCTGCAAACTCATTGTGTTTGAAGGTCCGCAGGACGAGGTCCGCGCTCTGCAGGGCAAAGGTCGTCCCCCGGAAGACTACCTGCACAACGAAAAGAACATCACAAAGCGTCTGGTTACAACCGAGGATATAACTCTGCCAGAAACCGCAACCAAGTATTTTGAGAGCCTGTATAAGTATTACAAGAGCGCTCTTGATGAAAAGGGTATCCTCAAAATGGCAATGCCGGACGACGGCAAAATCCAATTTCAAAAAATCGCAGAAAACTTCCATCTGATTGAGGAAGACACTGTCACGGTTATCATTCCGCAAACACCGGAAGCTGTACAGCTTATCGCAAAGCTGCGCAATCAGATGGCAACGCGCCGTGATATTCGCAAGGTCGGCAAATACAGCGTCAATGTCCGAAGAAAGCGCTACAATGACCGCCTCGCAGACGTTACGGAACCGCTCGTTATGAATGCCGGGAAGACCGTGGATATTTGCTGCTTGACAGATATGAGTAGGTACACAGAATACGGCTTAGAAATGTCGTAATTCTCGCTTATAATCAAAGGCTCTCCGCTGATTTTTGCGGGGAGTCTTTGTTCTTTTCTAATTGAAAACATACTGTGAACAAGCGGCGTTGTAAGTTGTAAAAAATACAATTTTATGGTATAATTGCATTATCGAAATAACAAAAAGAGAGGTGAGCGGCAACGCTGTTGCCATTTACATGGTGGATAAAATCAGACAAAGCAGCGATAAAATTATGGAGCTTGCGAGCCTTGTGAGCCGCAGCAAAAAGCCGGTCAAGGTCTATCCGGTGCCGATTCTGCTGGAAGTAAACAGCCTGCTTGCTTCCTACACGATTCCCGGTATGCGTGTGGAGGGAACGACCTATGATGTGCCGACTTTCTCGGCGCTCAAAGGCGCGATGGAGTCCATCTACAAGCATCCCGGCGCAGAGATGATACCGACGGCCGTGTTCATTCACAGCCCCATCAAGAAAGAACGTATGCTGTTGAGAAACGAGAAGCATTTCGGCGGTATGCGGTCGAGAGAGTGCCTGACGAATGTGCGGTATACGATAGTCGCTTATCTCGTCGAGACGGACGACATGCGGAATCCGAACGGTCTTACATGGCACTTCAAGGATTTTCTCCAATACGCCAAGAACGGCTGCGGCAGGGAATTCCCGTATCTGGGTACGATGGAAACACCCATGTACTTCCGCCCGATTACGGAAATGGAAATCAGGCCTACACAACCCATCACAAGAGATTTGGGCTTTATGCCGCTCACGCCGGACTACACAAAAAAATATGACCCCGACTTGGTTTGCAGACATCTGACAATCGAGAACGGCGTCATCGAATATACGAAAGGAGATTGGTTTCGCTGCTATGAATCTTCTGTTAGCGCTGGTTAAACACTACGACACCCTTGAAAATCAAGATAAAAGCAAAGTCCCGCCCTTTGGCTGGACGAACGCAAAAGCCCATTTTGCCGTGGAGTTGAACGACGACGGCAGCATTGACGACATTCTTGCCCTCGGCGGACACGACAAGAAGAATCGCGGCGTGGTGTTTGAGGTTCCTGTTCGCCGTGCCCGCACGAGCACGCCGGTCCCGTATCTCTTCTGCGATACGGCTCAGTACATCTTGGGCAATGTGAGCAGCACGAGCAAACCCGGAACATACCTCTCCATGAAGAACGCGGTGCTCGCGTTCCGTGGTGACTTGGGCGAGTCTCCGGCGCTCAATGCCGCTTACAAGTTCTTCGAGACATGGGACCCTGAAAAGGCGCTCCAAAACAAGTTCGTCGCCTCCGCAATGGCGTTCAAAGATGCTGAAACTTCCACCTTCATTCTGTTCTATGAAGGAAGCCCTATCTTCGACGATGAGACTTTCAGAACGGCATATGAGGAAATCGTTGAGAAGTACGGCGAGTTCCCGATTCAGGCTGACCGAAACGGAAATGTCTCCATCACCGCCGCGCCTGCACACATGCGAAGCATGATTACCGGGGAAGACGGCTTGAAAGCAAAGCTCTTCCGTCCCGTTTCTGTACGGGGGAAAATGACCTACATTCTTTCCAACAACAAAGCAAACACCAACTACTTTGGGAGAATGCAGGGCGACGCTATCCCCGTTACTATGCAGGATGGTCACAAAATCGTGGAAGCAGCAAAAGCTCTTATCGGTTCCAAAAACTGTTACTTCCTTCCGGTAACATCTCAGTCTCTCTACACAAAATGCGTAATCGTCTGGTCTGATGAAGTCACCAAGCCGGAAGAAGATGAGATGCTGCGGATTTGGTTTGGCAATGAATCCGAAGCAGAAAAGACGGACAACATCATGCGTCTTGCAAAAGCTCGCCGTGGGCGCGTTGACATCTTGCAGGAATGCGATAAGAGCAAGGTCGTCAATGTCTGGCAGTTGAGCGTTCCGGAAAAAGGCTGTTCTGCATCCAGCTTTACGCAGACTACGGTCGGTGAAGTGCTTGCCAACTGCATCAAGCACTACGAAGACATGGAAATTAACCGCAGCGAGGCGTGCAAGAATGCTGATGGTACGAGAAGAGACTTTGCGCGTCCCGATAGCATCATCCTTGCTCTGAGCGCCATGAACAAGGACAACAGCATTGTCCCCATCAACAACCAGATGTGGATGCAGCTCAACAACTGCGTTTACAACGGCGGAAAATACCCGTCGCAGCTTCTGTCGATGATTTATGAGCGTATCTGCAAGGACGCCCTGAAGGCACCGGCAGGAACCATGTATATCATCCCTCCGACTCTCGCCGGAGCCATCAAAGCCATCCTTATCCGAAATTACAAGGAGGATATTACCGTGAGCTTGAATCCGAACAACATGAGTCCCGCCTATGTTACGGGGCGTATCTTCGCTCTGCTGGTGAGTGGGCAGCACGCCATCGTGCCGGAAAACCAGTCTCAGTACGATAAGCGCTTCCTTAGCCGCGTGGTAACCAACCCGGTAAAGGTTATGCCTACGATTCAGATGAACTTCATGCAGCTCAAGAACCGTGCGCAGAAGTCGAACCGTATGGGCACCTACAACGCCATCAACAACCAGATTATGGACCTCATCGACATGCTGGACGGGAACTATCCCGGTCGTCTGACGCAGGTGCAGCGCGGTGAGTTCTTTATCGGCTATAACCAGCAGATGCACTACAACCGCGATGCTGCTATTGCTAAGAAGCGTGAGAAGGAAGAAAACACCATTGCGATGAGCGCCGTTAATACCGTTGATGAAACTACCGTTGCATAAAAAAGGAGAAAATAACATGTCTGACTCTATTACTATCAAGAATCCCATCACCATCGTTCTGACGTTCGATGCTAAGAACTGTAACCCCAACGGCGACCCCGACAACGACAATGCGCCCCGCCAGTTTGAGGACGGTATTGGCTATCTGTCTACCGAGTGCATCAAGTACAAGATTCGCAGTTTCATCCGCGACAAGGTGTTCTTTGGCGAACTGGACGAAGCCACCCATCACCTGTACTGCAGCCCCGACACATTCTCCATCGAGTCCAGCGTCCGAGATTGCCTGAAAGATGTCATCAAAGAGGGCAGCAAGGGTTCCAAGAAGGCTATGGACCGCGAGACGGAGCTCAAGGCATACAACGCGCTGTGCAAATACTTCTTCGATGCCCGCACCTTTGGCATGGTAAACACTTCGTTCTCCGGCTCCAGCGTCATCGGCAAAATCAAAGGCGCTTTCCAGTTGTCAATGCCCGTTTCTTTCGACCCCGTCAACATCATCCCGATGACCATTACCCGCTGCTGCGTTTCTTCCGACGCTGAGCGCATTGGCGCGGAGAAGGACAGCAAAAAGAAGAATGTCAATACCGATGAGGACGGCGAGAGCCGGAAGAACCCGAAAGACCGTATGATGGGGTGTCGGAGCTTCGTCGAGTATGGTTTGTACCATATGAGCATTCAAATCAACAGCATGATGGCACAGCGCAACGGCATCACGATGGACGATGTCAACCTGCTCATCGACGCATTGCAGCATATGTTCGAGAACGACATGAGCAGTGGTCGCGCACTGACGCTGCGCAAACTGATTGTCGTCGAGCATACCAAGCCGATGGGCAATGTTCCCCGTGACACGATTGAGAACGCACTGACCGCCACGCTGAAAATCCCCGATGACTGCCCGACATCCTATAATGACTACATTGTGACCTTCCACCGTAACCTGCTGCCCAAAGAGGTCAAAGTGACGGAGTACGGTATCGACGGCTCCAGCAAGGTAATGCTGTAAACCAGAAAATCTAAAAATGTGAGCCTACCCACTTGCACATCCGTGCGAATTGACTACAATTTTAGACGTAAACTACAAAATTGTACCCTGATGGCAAAGTGGGCTGTCAGGGTACTTTTTGTTAATCTGTTTTAGGAGGAATTTCATGACTCGTAACGACCTGTCAACGGAACAGCAGGACCTTGTCCGGCTTGCTCTTGAAGGGAAGAATGTCTTGTGTGATGCCTGTATCGGCAGTGGCAAGACCTCTACCATCAATGTACTGTGCAACGAGTTTGATTCCTCTAAGCAAATTCTGTACCTTACCTATAACCGCCTTCTAAAGCTCGATGCACAGCAGAAAATCCTCAACGACAATGTAACCGTCCAAAACTATCACGGCTTCGCATCAAAGATGCTCTATCGCTACGGCATTAAGGATGTCGGTCAGGGCGAACAGATTTCGCGGCTCCTCGAAGGACATATTCCGGTCGGGCATTATGATGTACTTATCATTGACGAGTATCAGGACATCAACGAGGAAATCTCGAAGATGCTCGAATATGTCAAGGATTCTAACCCCGGTATGCAAATCATTGCAGTAGGGGACATGAAGCAAAAAATTTACGACCACACCTCTCTCGACATCTGGGACTTCATCAACAAATTCCTCGGCAAACATACGCAGGTCAACTTTACCCAGTGTTTCCGCCTGTCACATGACCTTGCCGGACGGCTTGGCATGATTTGGGACAAGAACATCAACGGCGTAAACGCTCACTGTGATGTCAAGACGATGACGAAAGAGGAAGTTATCGACTACCTCGATTCCGTCAACCCGAAAGATGTTCTCTGTCTTGGCGCTCGTACCGGTCCGATGGTCACGGTCTTGAACGCCTTGGAAGAGCGTCCCGGAAACCTGTACGATAAGAACCATGTCTACGCCAGCATCAAAGACAACGACGGAGACAAGTGTGTTGCGCCGGGTCCCGATGTCGGCATTTTCACAACCTACGACGGCAGCAAAGGCATGGAGCGTCCTATCTGCGTGGTCTTTGACTTTACGGAATTTTACTGGGGCACAAGAATGCACATGCCGATGGTTCGGTATGAGATTTTGCGCAACCTTTTCTGTGTGGCGGCAAGTCGCGGCAAGGAAGAGGTCATCTTTGTCGAGCCGGAGAAAGATAAAGATTTCTTGCTCAGCGACAAGACATTGATGACTCCTGTAAAGACACACATTGAAGCAAACCCGAAATTCGACATCTCTGAAATGTTCGATTTCAAGTTCGATGAAGATGTTAATGCCTGCTACGACCTTATCAAAATCTCTCCTGTTTTCCGAAAGGATGTGCATCCCATTGAGGTCAAGCATTCCGACGCTATGATTGACCTTGCTCCCTGTATCGGCATCTACCAGCAGGCAAACTTCTTTGACTACTACGACATCGACAGTGCTATTGCGTACTATATGTACATGCACAAAGACAAGAAGATGGCAATGCCGCAGTCTTGGAAGTCTGTAGAACAGAAAGTCCTGTTCCTCACAATGCTGATGACAAGCCAAGACCGCTATGTGAAACAGGTAGAACTGCCGATTATCACGAAAGAGCAAGAGAGCCAAATCAACAAGCGCCTGTCTGTTCTGTTCTCACCGGACGAAAATGTACAGGAACGCTGCGAATTGAACGCCTTTGTAGATGATGCAGGTGTATCAAAAGTAGTTCTCAGCGGCATGGCGGATGTCGTAAAAGACCAAACCGTCTATCTGCTGAAATTCGTCTCTGCTCTGTCTCACCGTCATTTCCTGCAGTGTGCGAGTTATATGCTCGCTACTGGTCTGCAGAAAGGTGTTATCTGGAACATCTACGATAACAAGCTGTACAATGTAGAAATTCCTGACCGGGATGCTTTCTTGAACGCTGTTGTTAAGTGCGTTACGAAGGGCGTATACGATAAGGTTTACAAATTCGTTCTGGAAAAGGATTACACGCAGAACCTTGATACGATTCTCGACCAAATCATGACAGACGACTCTTTGCCGGAATTTGATACGGGCGGAAATGTGAAGGAAGAGAAATCGCAGGACGAAGGCATTTCCATCATCAAGCAGGGCGAGCAATATGTGATTCTCGATGCGGCGAACCGTGAAAGTGTGGACGGCTGCGCGGCGAACGGGTACGATTCGATTCTGGCTGCCTGTGAAGCCTATGTTCGCATGAACAAGAAAAAGGCGGAGGAAACGACCAGCAAGAAAGAACTGCTCTCGAACATCGAAGATTGGCTCGACAATCACGCGGAGTTTGAGCGCCAGATGGCGCGTATCTCTATCGAAATCAATCGCGGTATCGGTCCGTATGCAAGCTACTCTACTTTCTCCACCTATGTCGTCCGTAAGATGCTCAAGGATTGGGGCTTAGTTATCAATTTCAGTGAACGTCAGCTTTTGAAGGTTTGGAAAGAGCGCGAGAAAAAGCGTCCAAAACCGGAACCCACACGAAGTGTCGAAGATGTATTGCAGGAAATGGGCTTTGCTGAAAGCAGCACCCCTCCTGCAGAAGTACATACACCCGCGCCTGCTGCACCGGCTTACCGTGTAATTCGCTCTTCCCGGCTGTCTAAGCCCGGCGATGTGCGGTATATCGTAGTAGAGGAAGAATCCAGCAATGTTCTGGACGACGCCAACGGCTACGGCTACAAGTCGATGCAGGCGGCTCATAAGGGCTACGCCTATAAGCGGCGTAACGGTGGGAGCTTCCCTGCACAGCCGAAGAAAGAGAAAGCGCCGAACCTCACCTTGCAGGGCGAACAGCTCACATTCGGAGGTGTATGAGGCACAAATCCAGAATGTGGCGCATTGCCACCGTTTACAAGATTTGTTAGTTTGGACCGGGAGGTGAGCACGGTTGGATAAAAGAGTAGAATTTGCGAAAGCTGTAACGATTTCGAACAAGAGTCATCACGAAAAAAGCATGGATACTGCTGCAATCCAAGAGACCAATCGGCAGATTGAGCACATCATGCAGAAACGCAGCTATGCGCGGCGGACACGGCAGACCACGATGCAGCAGGCTTTGAGTGAAGAACATGATGCTCTTATGCAGGCTGCGCTGCGCAATGCAAAACAATACGCCGATGCCAAAGCTGCAACGAAAGATTTCGTTCTTGGATAAATGTTACAGCTTTCAGATGTAACCACGAGATATTGGATATATAACATAGATTTTTGTTGCAGAAAGGCAAAAGGACATGGATGAGTTCGAAGCCAAGAATGTGCTTGGCAGCATTGTGATTCCGGCACTTGATGATGTGGCGGAAAGCGTCGAGTGGCTGCGCCGAGACAACTACACCATCGAGGAACTGGAATGCATGCACTTTGTGGGGGAAGAAAAGCCTGTCATTAAAAAAGACGGCGTAAAAATCATCCGCGATGGCACGATTATCCGAAAACATAACACAAAGACAGGCGAATACGAATTCCTGTTTGTGCCGCGTTATGCATAGAATGAGGGAAGGGAGTAGGGGAAAATGGTCAAAATCTACGGCTCCAGCGATGACCTCGTCTGTTTGGACAATTCTAACTATGCAGAAGACGAAATCTGCTGCTATGATGTTGCCGGTGTCTGGTTGTTCTTGGACGACGATACCGTGCTTTTCGTTGCCTACTCCCATGGCATCTGGCGCATCTGCATCGAACTGGAAGGTACAATGCCGTATCAGCATATCGTTTGTCCCGGAATAGACGAAAATGACTATAGCGACATATTCTTGACGGAGGCAGATGTGGTTCATCACGAGATTGCTGCCGCGAGAAACTGAAAAAAGGAGCTTTACTATGAACTTTTCTAAAATCAAAATGATGTTTTTCGACTTCGATGACACCCTGCTTATTCACTATCGTGAACAGCGCCTCGATTCTACAGGTGAAGCGCATCGGGAACGGCTGCTGCGCCGTCAGGTAGAGACGAAGGACGGCTACAGGGTCTTCGACGAAATCGGTGAGCCGAACGAGCTCATCAAGCAGTTTCTTGCGGAGCATCCCGATGTCCCGAAATACTGCATCTCTTTCGTGCAGGACAGCATCACTCTGCCGTTCAAAAAACATTGGTTGGAGATGCACTTCCCAAACCAGTTCTACGATATGATTGGCACTTCCAGTCCCGAACGCAAAGTGACCGTCATGCAGATGTACGCCAAAGTCTGCAATATCCCTCCGTATCAAATTCTCTTTGTGGACGACTACTACAAGGCGGTAGACGCAGCCGCCGATGCAGGCTTCTGTGCCATGTCCACTACGGAACTCATGCAACGCCAGCTCGATAAAAGTAAGTAAATCCCCAACTCGAAAAATTTTTCTTAAAAATGCAAAGCTTTTTCCGAAGCAAAATATATCTCAAACACATGCCCACGCGGGTAGAAAGGTAATCACAAATGGGACGCTATAACTTCAACCAGAAAACGCAGGACGGCTACGAAATCTCGCCCGAACAGGCTAAAAAGTGGCTCGAAAAAAACGACAATAACCGGAACATCAACTACGCCAAAGTCAAGAAGATGGCGAAAGACATGAAGGAAGGACACTGGGATACAACACATCAAGGTATTGCCATTGCCTCCGATGGCACACTGGTCGATGGTCAGCATAGATTGCTCGCTATCGTGGAGTCCGGCGTGACTGTGCGCATGAATGTAACCTTCAATGCCTCCAAATCTCAGCACATCGACTCCGGCAACAGCCGCTCAATGGCAAACCGTGTACAGATGTCGGACTACGATATGAGTTGGACGAACAAGACGATTCTCTCCGCAGCAAACCTCATCGGTCGCCTGTTCGCAGGCTCAAATCTCAGCCACGAAGAAGCTCTGAGCGAGTGGCTGATGAGGTATCGCACGCAAATCGAATCTACATCCAAGTGCATCAAAAAGGCTACACTGCCGGGACTCAACTCCGCCGGTACGACAGCGGCTATCATTGTAGCCGCCATGAACGATGTCCCCGCTATCTACATTGAGAAATTCATGGATGTGTTCTATTCTGGATTCACCAACAACGAAGCCGAGCATTATGCTATCACGCTGCGGGACGAACTGCTGCGTGAAAATCGTGTCAAACGCGGCACACAGTATGCAAAGTTTGCCTTCTACCGTACAGCTAACCGGCTGAACCAGTATTACAAGACGGCCACCGGGCAGCGCGTTGCCAAGCGCGTCAACGACGGCGATTTCCCGTACAATGTTTATGATGCCAACGGCGGTATCGTAAAACCCGAAACCAAGAAAGCCAAAAAAGTTGTTTGAAAGGGGGTGATTCTTGTGAAGAAAATCTTGAAATGCCTGCTCATGGCAGCGGTTGCTGTCATCGTCTATCGTTTGCTTCTGCTGCACAGCAAACGTCAGAAAATGGTCAAAATCGGTCAGACTATCTTGAGGTAGTGCTTAATGGCTAAGACTCAACTGACCCGTGACATTGAAAAAGCCCTCCACTACTGGAATCCAACCAGCTATGGAGGCTATCGTGTAGATTCATTTCGCCAAGGCTTCGACGCTCTGGAAGTACCTGTTGAGTGCGGCACTGTTAAATCTGGACTGGTTGACTTTGTCCGTGTGCAGGAATGCTTCACAAGTGAAACAAAAAGCGGCTCCTGCAAGCTGGCTTCTCTTACAGCGGGAAACACCTCTGTGCAGCAGATGGCAAAAGAAGCCGGATGCCACAAGGATACTTCTGACTTTGAATTCTGCAAGGAACCTTGCTCAGAACGATGGTGTCATTTCCATAAAACGAATCACACCTACACGATTGACACCATCATCACCTGCGTGGAAATCAAGATTTCCGTAAGCGATTTTCACTCCGACCACGGTCACAACTTCGTGGGGCATTGCAACTACTACGCGATGCCAACAGAGTTATACAAAAAAGTCAAAGACGAGATTCCGGACGGCGTTGGTGTTTTGCTATATTATGATGGCGAAAGCACCTGCGGCATCCGCAAGAAAGTAGAATGTAAGCCTCGCCAACTCTCAGAAGAAACTCAAAAATGGCTCATCATGTCAGTCGCTAAAAAGCTGCCCCGGCTCTAAAAGCTGAGGCAGCTTTTTCATATACACGAAAGAAAGGGCGCAACTATGCGAAGAACGCGAGCAGTAATGGTGGCTGTAACGATAGGAATGCTGACCTGCGTTACAGCCTGTGCAAGAGCCGACAATATATCAGCACCTCAGAGCGGAGCTATCAGCGCCGCAAGCTCTGTGGCAACGCCTATCCCTACCACAGCGCCAACGGTATCACCGAAGCCAACAACGGTTCCTACGGCAACGCCGGAACCGACTCCGGAGCCGACAGAAACACCGACACCTGCAATCACTTCCGTATGGGGTGATGTGACTCCAGCAACCTATGGGTTGGCGTATGGCACAATCACTTGTGACGATATTGGATTGGACGCTCCTTTGGTTTGGGGCGATGACCAAATTATCTTGAACCAGCGTGGCGGTGTATATCAGTATCCAAGCTCCGCACAAATCGGATACAGTGGATGCCATCTTTTATGTTCTCACAACGACAGTACACTCTCTTTGCTTGAATATGTAAGCATAGGAGATGAATTCGTTGTGACCACAGATTACGGGAAATATGTCTATGTTGTAGATTCCACACAAGCGGGAACCGTAACAGATGACGCAAGCACCGTAATAGGGGAGGATGGGTCTGTTCTTGTTGACTTATCCGATGAAAATGACCGCCTGTACATGTACACATGCTATCCATTTGGATATTACGAAGCAACCAGCCAGCGCTATGTGGTAAGAGCCACACTAAAAAATTGAGGAGATGCTTTTGGACACCATGTCAAAAGAAAAAATCATCAAAGCATTGAAAATCACAACCACTGTGATTCTGCCGCTCACCATTACCTTGGCGAGCATTCTTTTTTGGGCAAAGGTGGTTTATGACCCCGAATGGCTCATTCTATACCCGAAGCACGCTATCACAGCATGTTTCGAAGGCGCAGGGTTGAGTGGAAGCCTCATTTACTACGACATCCGAGCCGACAAGCACACAGGACACTAATATCCTTGCACATGCTTGCGACTTCCATATAATAGATACTGTAACATAGATACCATACGAATCGCGGCAGATTTTTACCTTTTCACGATTCATAATCTGTTCTTTGAGCGGACTTATCCCATGCCGGGGTAGGTCCGCTCTTTTTTATTTGAAAGGAGAAAAAACCCATGCAAAACAAAAACTTATTCTTACGGAGAGCAGCAGCGGCAATTGCAGCGCTCTTCACCCTCAGCTTCACAGGCTGCGGTCAGGTCCCGATTGATTCGGGTAGTCTTCCTGTATCCGGGGTCGTCTCAGAAAACCCTGTCTCTGACAGCGAGCAGACGGCTGGCGTAATGGAAGACGGCAGCTTCACCATTCACTTCATCGATGTAGGACAGGCTGATTCTGCTCTTGTCACCTGCGATGGGCACTATATGCTCATTGACGGCGGCAATGTAGATGACTCTGACCTCGTATACTCCGTTCTGGAACGCGAAACAAACGGGCATTTGGATTATGTTATCGGCACGCACGCTCACGAAGACCATATCGGTGGTCTTTCCGGTGCTTTTGAGGCCGTTACCGCAGATGCGACATTCTGTCCTGTAACAGATTACAACAGCAAGGCATTTCGGAATTTTAAGCAGTATGCGGAAGAAAAAGGAAACGGTCTGACGATTCCATCTGTGGGAGATACCTTCTCATTGGGTAATTCAGAAGTTACCGTTATCGCCGTGAATTCCGTTCCGGACGACACCAACAACACCTCAATCGTACTGCGCATCGTGTACGGAGATACCTCATTCCTGTTTACGGGAGACGCCGAAGAAGAAGCAGAAGAAGTTATCCTTCAGTCGGGTCAGGACATCCAATCCACCGTTCTGAAAGTAGGGCATCATGGCTCACGAACATCTACTTCTGAAACATTCCTCGACACTGTGAACCCCGCCTATGCTGTCATTTCTTGTGGTAAGGATAACAGCTACGGACACCCACATGACATCACATTGGCAAAGCTCCAGAGCAAGGATATTGAGATTTTCCGTACAGATGAGCTCGGAGACATCTACTGCACCTCTGATGGTAAGGATGTCACATTCACCTATGGCGAGTATCATCAGCCGACAGAAGGTCCCGCTGCATCTGAGGTGGAAGTCGAAGAGCCGCAACAGGAAGACGAGGTCATCAACACCTACATTCTAAACACCGGCTCCATGAAGTTCCACGCACCGGACTGCTCCGCCGTTTCTCAGATGAGCGAATCAAACCGCAAGGAATATACCGGCTCTCGTGAGAAGCTCATCGAGCAGGGATATACGCCGTGCGGATATTGCAAGCCGTAAAGATAAGCTTCGTGCCTACCCGCAGCAGTGGTCGCCGGAAGCAACAACAGGAAACGAATAATACCACCGTGAAAATATATCTCGTAAACGCTAAAATGTGAATATCAATAAGGAGGATTGCTATGAAAGCAGTCACTTACATTACCGAAAATATCATCATGAAATTTTTGTATAACCCAAAAAAGACCTTTCTTGAAGGCTTCGTTAAGGAATGGCTACGCTTTGATTCTGGTACATATCAGGATTATGGCAAGTATGTCAGATTCCTAAAGGTTGCTATCAGAGATAATGTCTCTGAATTGTATATGCAAGGTTATCCGTGGGGAACTCAGAAAGGATGCAAAGACCGTCCGATTGGGTATATCGATAGCGCAGCAAAATTCGATAGGGTCGCCGTCATTATCGATTCGTCTAAAATCTGGCCTTTGGTAGGTTCTTCCTCGATAGAGGCTTTTCTGGCAATTTGCCCGGAGCTCCAAAACATTCTTTGGAGCAATAACTTCTTGTGTGGCTTTTGGCGGGAATTTCCGCAAAGGGTCTTTGAGAAATTCAATGTCGATGAGTCCACCGAAAACAACGAGGGCGTAAAAAGCCTTGCTATGCAGTATGTCATTTTCGATGCGCTGACCAATTCGGATAGTCCTGTATCTTTCGAATGTATGTTGAACGCATTGAAAGGCACCTGTACATACGAGCGCATGAACGACTATGAGTGCGCCATTAACTATGGCTGCGACCCGGAAGGCTGTATCACCTCGATGGTGCAATGGCTGAATGATAAGCATCTCAGAATCGTCAACAAAGAGACGGAAAAGGGGTCTTATCTTCCAAAGAAGATTGCAGCAGCAAGGATTGCCAAAAGCATCCGTTCTTCGTTTGTCCCGGATGACAATGAGTCCCAGCGCATTGCACGGAGCATGCTGGCTTATTGCAAGGAGTATATTCCAAAAAGAAATGTCATCGACATTGCGATTGGCAATGGAACTTCGGATGTAATCCGTGTGAAGGTTCCGGTCAGCAGCTTTTTCCACTATGACCCTGAAACCAAAGAACTGTTCATCAATGCCAGCAAGGTTCCCGAAACCAAGAGAGCAGACATCAACCGCCTTCTGAAAGACAGCGGTTCTTTCGTTGGTGATGACCTCGTCCCGATGACTTTTTTGCAGGAAGTCTTTTTCGGAACGCTTTCTTTGTGGAACATGGACAGATATTCGTACAGTGCAAATATCATGAAAATGTCGCTGGCCGATATCTTCGAATAAAAGTCCGAACCTATAAATGATAAGTCGTAGCCAATCTTATCCAATAATTATCCAATCCAATTGCCGCCTGCTTTCGAGCAAGCGGCAATTTTTCTTGCGTTTTATCAGCAAAAATGGTAAAATTTAGACAAAGGGGAGGATTGCATAAAATGAGAAGCAAAAAGGTAAAGGTTCAGCCTGTCGTATCCATTGAGGACCGTATCAAAGCCGCAGCAATGCTCCTGAAAATTGGACAAGATGCAGAAGCAACGACAAAAATGCTGATGGAAACATATTCTGTATCTGAAGATGAAGCTGATTCGTATGTAACGGAAGCGCTAAAAATCTGAGGAACACTTGAGTCACTACCTATACTGGGGGTAGCGGCTCTTTTTTGTTGCAGAAAATTGCGAATGGCATACCATGGATAGTAGATTCTCAAATAAAAGGTGGCTGCTATTTGTAAGATTGGGCCAGCCAGTAACTTCATTGAGCACATCATATAAGGAGAACAACTTTATGGTCACTGTTTTTGTTGTATTAGTAATCGCTCTATGGAAATTTTTAACATACCCATTTGAGCCTCTTGCTCGTTTTATCTGCAGGAAAGAAAAAGACGAAGAGAAGCGAGACAAAAAGGAATTCGTGTGTTTGTTAATTTGTTTGATTGTCGGATACGCCATCTTGAAGTCTCCTGATATGGTATATACATATGTAATGAAACATCATGAGTCATCTGAATTCTGGTTTGGCTTCTATAAGAACTATAATCTTGTTGTTCATCTTTTGATGTTGGCTTACGGATTCAGATGGGTTTGGGGTGCAATTCGTGTTTTAAAGGGCAATCCGGATGCTCTCACAGATGAAGAGTCTCAACGGTTGTATAAAGCAAGTAGAATAAACGCTGAAAAAGACGAAGCCTATTGGAATGGCTATTGGGATGGTTTCATAGGCTGATGCCATAAAAGAAGCGGGAAGCCAGCCATTTTGGACATGAAAGGATTTACGCTGCGATTAGCATCAAACCATTTGAGCTGCTACCCATACTGTGGGCAGTGGCTCTTTTTTGTTGCTCAAAAACCAGTTGCCAATGTGTGCGAACTGACTAAAATTGTAGATGTACGATAGATAACATCTACTATGGCACTACCTGTGCTCGTACATTTTTCATAATTTCGCTTAAAAGGCGGACTTCCTGTTTTTAGGGAGCCCGTCTTTTTTGTATGAACAAAAAGGAGCGTAATGTAATGTTCAAAATTCACGATGACAAAGTCTACTTCGTTGCCGAAACCCCTGACATCAACAAAGTTATCGAAATCTTCCTACCTAAGGATGACCGTGGCACCATTATGGATTCGCACGAAATCCGTGTGGACCTGTGCCGTGCCGTCATTCACATGGAGAAGAAGGGTGTCCATGTCTTGAAGGTCCGCAACATTGAGGATACCAACAAGGCAAGCATCGACATCTGGCACACGCCGGAGTATCAGGAGGCTGCAGAGTCTCCCGTAAGCGATGTGGTCAATGCCTGCATCGAGTCCTGCTTTGATTCCGGTGCAATGTTCAATCTGCCATGCAAAGTCAACCGCAAAACCCATGAAGTTTTTGCTGTCGAATGCTGCGCAAGCCCCGATGATGATGACTCGTTCAGCCATGCAGATGTTGAAATTGACGGACAGTCTTACCCGCTCAATTTTGTCTCTGACATCATGGACGAAAACGATGTCGACGACGCATTGGATGAGTTCTACCGAATCCAGCAGACCGACGAATATTGGGAAGCGCACGACGGCAAATCGCTCACGGACGCTATCCATGAATGCCGCTGGGCTATCCTGAAGGATGCCATCCAGAAGCGCGGACATGAGGCTGTTGCTGATTTTGTCGGGACCGACATTTCCAGCGATACTTACGACCGCGTGATGGATGAAACCGAAGCCCAGATGCCGGACGAAGAGTTCGAACGCTTCTGGGAAAAGTACATCTGACAAAAACATCTCATATGATAGAAAGGAAGTATACCGCTATGGCTATCAACAATGTAAACGAATTTCTCCGCAAGACCTTTTCCGAAACCATTTTCGGCACCCCTGCGCTCCGGCCGATTGCAGTCTGTGCAGACGGCTTCAGCCTGTCGATTCAGGCAAGCAGTATGCACTACTGCAGACCGAGTAAGGACCTGCAGGACGGCGATTACTCCAAGGTCGAACTCGGCAATCTGTCTGAGACGGTCGAGGAGTTTCTGCCGTATGCCGAGAACGAAGCCCGTCCGCTGTTTACCGTCTATGGGTATGTCCCCGTTGAGACTGTGAATGCAGTGCTTGCCAAGCACGGCGGTATCGTCAATGCGTGAGGGGAGGAAACTTGCGATGGAAGTATTCACTATCGTTGCCAATGAGGTCATTGGCTTATCCGCAACGGAATGCACACTGATTCAGTTTAGCTACAATCCGGAGCAAATCCGTGACCCGGAAAGCGTCCTGCGCAGTGCTGTCAAGGACTATCTCAAGACGGATGAAGGCAAACGGCAGCTGGAAATCAACTGTGGTTGCTGGAACTGGGGCGATGTCGATGACATTCCCGGCTCGTTCTTTTTGAACTATGGTCTGGCTAAAATCGCTCCGCCGGATGTGAATGTTGTCGTTGACCGCAACGAGAGTTTCACGGATGACTACGACGATTGCGAGGAAGAATAACAGAAAGGGCATGAAAAAATGCGTATTTATGCCGCAAACAGCGTATTCATAGAAGTTACGCGCCGGTGCAATATGTGCTGTGCGCACTGCCTGCGCGGAGATGCTGAAAGCATCGATATTCAGGAGAAGTACATCGATGCTTTTCTCGACAGCTTTGAGAAGGGAGCTTATATCAGCTCTCTTACCTTTACCGGTGGGGAAATCTCTCTGAATATACCGGCAATTCGATACACCTTGAAAGCTGTCAAAGAGCGCGGTATCGCCGTTGGAAGTTTTTACATGGTCACTAACGGAAAAGCCGTCGATAAGATGGCTGACCTTGCTATGGCGAGTCTGGAGTGGTGGACCTACTGCGATGAAAAAGATGACGATATGTGCAGTCTTTGCATCAGCAGTGATAACTTTCACGAAGCAATCCCATATGAAAGTAAAAGTATCCTTAGTGGCTTGAAATATAACCGTGACGATAAGGTAACGGACTTTCATCGGGCCTATTTACTGAACGAAGGACATGCTAAGAATCTCGATTCGAATGTCTATAAGAAACGTGAACCTTATGTAGACAAGCTCGAATACGAATTCAACAAAACCGGCGATATCGACTTTTACAGCGGCGAGCTGTACTTGAATGCCATCGGTGATATCGTTTCCGGCTGCGATTGGTCCTACAAGTCGCAGAAGAAATATCGTTTTGGCAATGTAATGAACAAAAACTGGCTGGAGAACATTACCAACAGTGAGTTGTGCATTGCAAACTAAACTATATCACTTATACATTGCCACCGTTTTCCTACAGAAACGGTGGCTTTTTTAAAAAAGGAGGCCGCAAATGGCTGAAACAAAAGACATGTTTGAACAAATCAGCGCCATCTTAACCGATAAGAAAGATAAGCCGCTTTCCTATGAGGAACTTGCAGCAATGCTCAAAACTGACCCTGATGCCCTCAAAACCTTTGATGAGGTCTATAAGACACAGGTTCTTGAAAGTGGAGAGCTGCATGAAAATATGCTCCAGTGGGATACAGCTACAGTCAAAGCAATTCTCGACAAGAAGGTCTACTTTCCACCGGAACTTAATTCGCTCATTGACCGCATCGTCACAGAACTGGTGCTTGAAACGCGTCTGTACATCTACAACGCGGAACGCGGCGGCTATTATGTGACATACTCTGCCAACCGTGACTTTATGACGGAGGTCACAAACGAGGAGCTGAAACACTACCCAGAAGAACTCCGTCCGCAGCTCACCGGAAAGTTGATGAAGATTGACATTTCTGAGCCATCGTATAAGGAACTGCTTCAAAACTACGCAGGCTACAAGAACGCGAATAACGACAGCACAAAAATGTTCTGTTACAACATGTTCCGTCAAGGCCTTGACATCCTCGACCTTGATGACTTCACTTATCAGATGCTTGAGATGAACCCCAACTCCATGGGCTTCTGGTTTCCTCCTCTGGTAGAAGGATTGTACGGCAGCGCATTTTTCAAGGTTCCGGACACAAAAATTCTTCGCGTACCTATCACCATGCTGCAGCTTACCCGCCTTGGCTTCGAGACGCTGAATCCCGTTACAAAGGAAATCGTGAATCGTTATTGCCAGAAAGTCTTCCATCTTGATGGATACGAAGACTATTTTATCAAAACGGGCACGTATTCTTCCAAATACGAATTTCGCAACGCTCATATCCATAACCCGAAGGAAATCAATGAGATGGGCGAGTATTTCTTGTTTTTGAATCATCTGACATGCTTGATGGCAGGCTCCCTAAACAGTCGTTGCTGCTATGGCGCTAATACTACAAATGAGTGGGTCGTCAGAGAGTATATCAAGGATAAAGAGAACAATCCTACCATTTACAACGGTTTGCCGCTGCACACTGAATATCGCGTGTTTGTGGATTTTGATACAAAGGAAATTCTTGGCGCAAGTCCTTATTGGCGCAGCGATGTTATGAAGAACGAATTCAAAGAAGCCAGCAGCCCGCAGGAACGCCATGATTATGTTGTCTACAAGATGCATGAAGACATTCTGAACCAGCGTTACCACGAAAGCATTCAAACTATTCTGGCTGAGCTGAAGAAGGTTATTCCTCGCATTGAGTTGACAGGGCAGTGGAGTGTCGATGTAATGCGCAACGGCAATGATTACTACATCATTGATATGGCGCTTGCTGAGAACTCTGCTCTGAATGACTGCGTGCCGAGTAACCGTCTTCGTGCTTATCCGCAGCAGTGGCTGCCTGTGGCTCCGAACACCGAAACCTAAAAAGGGAGAACCATCATGAATACCATTTCACCCGTCTTCATCCATCAGCCGGATAGCTGTCACGGATGGGGCATTGAGTTCAATAAAGAGCGACCGTTTTGGGAGGCAGATGCCACCGCATTTGTCCGCGCCATGTACGATGAGATGCAGAGCCATGACAAGAGCTTTAGCTGGTTTCATCAGTGTGGCAGCGGGCAAGAACAGAATGGAAACTACTACGGTTACCAATTTTTCGAGGTTTGTTCTAAGACTGAGGAAAGCGATGCGAAGCGTATGGCTGAAATCATTGCCGAAAAGATTGGCACGAATGTTGTTTAATAAAGGAGCGTTAATTCATCATGGATACGCTTTCACCTAAAATCACATTGTTTGGCAAAACGATGAACATCAAGGAGTTTCTTACTCTCCTGTACACAGAAGCCAAAACTTCGGGATACGACTCAAATACCGGGAACGTTTGGTGCCTTGCTTATCAACGCAATGTGTCCGCGCCGGGAATCCCAATGGACCAGTTGACGGAAGAACAACGGCTGTATGTGTATGCCACAACGTTCTTGTCTTTTCTTTCTATTGGGAATAAAAAGAACACTCCTAGAGATTTCATCGTTAAAACGCAGGAATATGAGCGTGAATTTTGGCTGAGCGACAACATCAACAGCCAAAAAGCCATTCTTCCGGACAAAAATATGTGGCGTAATTTCAAGGATATTTACTTTTACATTTCGACCGACTATGACGTAGGCAACGATGGTGTTCCGTTTGCAGACCTTCTGCCGGAAGAACGCATCAATGCCGCCGCCTATTATGTGGAGGAACACCTCGAAGACTGGACGACATTGCTTAGCTTCACTGTTCCTTACGCCCGGTACACGGATGTCCCCAACGCAAAATAAATCTCATCTTGCTGGAGCCGCCTTCGGGTGGCTCCTTTTTCTTTTGCCAAAAATTGCGACCGGATGTATAATTGGGAAAAGGCGGAGGTGCAGTATGAGCATATACGGATAGCGGGGCAGAAATGCCAGAACCAAAACATCAAGGAGATAGCAACCACATCTGAGGTGTCAGTTCGGGTACTTGTTGTCGAGTATACGATGCAACAGATTACAACATACAGCAATAATTGCATTTTGTTGCGAATTGCGTAAAATATAGGATGCAAATAAAAAGTGAGGTGAAGGAAAGGTTGTCGCAAATCAGAATTATCGCTCCCTATGGGGACAATTTCAGTGTCAGAGAATTTGTGGAATGGGAGTATAACGGCGGGAAAGAAGATTTTGAGCCCGATATGCACTGTAAATCATGGAATACATTGCCCATCGACGGAAAGCTTGGCCACATTGCTTGCAGTCTTTTTGGAGACCTCGCTAGTTTTGGCAGTTATAGCTGCCGTATTGGTGTCTCAGATGGGCATTCAACCTACTACTTCTTCTTTACTCAAGAAGGAAAGGACGAGGAGATTCTCCTCAGCCTTGCCGCTTTTGTAAATGTAATCTACACAAGTGCCGAAGAAACATGCAAACAGGGAACAGGGCTTACTTTTGCAGACTTACCTCTTGCGCAGAGACTTGATGTGATTGCAAAATATATCGAAAACAACTTTGAAGCATGTGTCGCAATGCTCGCCAATGTTCCTTATATGCAATGGACTTAATATTTTTTGCCATTTAGTGTTGCACATTTGTGCGAATTGAATAGAATTAAGAATGTAAACCAAAAAGTGCATCGGAGCGGTCAAACGCCGCTTTGTGCTATAAATTCCTCCCCCAAAAGGAGCAGGTTCGTAAGGAACCTGCTCCTTTCTTTTTGGCAAAAAAAGGAGAACCCATGAATCGAGAAGATGTTGCAAAACGTAATGCCAGTATCGTGCGGGATATGCGCAATGGCATGCGGATTCGTGATGTAATGAAAAAGTATGATGTATCTCGCTACACATGCTACCGCACCATGCAAAGCGTAAATCGAAAAGAGAGACAAGCAAATTACAGTGACTGGAAAGCCAAGCGTGATGAAGAAATCGTCAATCGTTATGCCGATGGCGTCCCAGCAGAACAACTTGCTAAAGAATATAGCGTTCACCGAGCCACAATATACCATATTCTTTCTGAGCACAACAAAGACTATCTGCGACAACGTGATGCCAAAAGACCGAACGCCACTCAATTGGCTCGTGAAGCACGGCAGCAAACATTTATCGAAGCTGTAAAAGCTGACCCGAATCGCTCAGTTATGAGCATTTGTGAAGAGTTTGGCTACTGTTCTTCTCACGGCTTTGCTCTTATCCACAAAGCCGGAATCTACCGTGGCCGAGGACGCAAAAAAGGAGCGAGCAACCATGACGAGGCTTGAGAAAATCCAGCGCCTGAACGCAATTGCAGCAGATTATGAGAAAGGCATGTCTTTGCCTGCCCTGGCAGAGAAGTACGGTGTCTGCGTACGGACCTGCTACCGTGCCATTGACAAAGATGCCGTAAAAGAACGTACTGTCGCTCTGAACAAAGCGACAAAGCTGGATACCGAAATCTTGAATGATTATATCGCCAATATGTCAGTAACAAACATTGCAGCGAAGAACAAAACCTCCACAACTCACTGCTACCGTGTTGCAAAAGAAGCGGGACTGTGCAGCTTGGAGCAGGGTCGGAACCGACGGTCATCCCGCCTTACGGAACGCAACAAGGAAATCTATGCCAAGCGGAAAGCCGGTGCCTCAGTCAAAGAATTGGCAAAAGAATATCAGTTAAAGGTCCCGACTGTCTATTGCATTCTTGAACATATGGAATGGGGTCGAAAACCATGAAAATCCGGTTAATTTTGTGCGCCGCGCTGGCTTTTGCACTCACCGCTTGCTATCCCGTTAGCACGCTTCCTGCAGATGCTCCTGTCGGCTCAGCAAAAAGTATCGTAGAGAAGGAATTGGAAAAATCCCCGGAAGAAGAATTTACGAACTGGCTAGAAGCAGAGCATATCACGCCGTATGCTTTCGGAAATTGGGGAGAGGCTTCAAATGGTTCCTTCACAGACGGCAAGTGGCACGATGTCAAGCTGCGCATCACAAAAGTCACAACGGAAAGCGAAAACGAGGACTACATCGAAAATGTCATCGCTTACAACAACACCTACGCTACTGTGAAATTTGGCGAAGATGAAACTACCAAGCTGGAAGACGGCATTGATGATGCCGAGCTTATAGTAGTGGATTACGAAGTAGAGCTTCCCGAAGATTATCCTTGTGACGGAAACGCAGATGTGAACCTGTCTGTTCGTGACCAAAGTGGTCAAACGCAAATGATTAAGCTCGTGACAAGTGAAGAACTTGATATGACTCCCGGCACAGTATACGCCAAGCGCGGTATCTTTGCACGCAAGCAGGGCGACACAAACTATGTGTTCGAATCCCTCCGCTATCAAAACGACGCCGCTATTGAAGGACTAGATGAAGGGGCATCCGCCAGAGCATTGGAAGACAGCTTTTTCTCCAACAAATAATACCCATACAAATTCGAATAACAACACCGGACCTGCTGCGAATATTGCGGCAGGTCTTTTATTTTTGAGGGAATAACATGAACGATAAAGACCGTACACTTCTTCGCTATGTAGTAGAAGGAGATATTCGTAAAGCCCAGCAGCAGGCAAAAATCATCCTTGAGGGTATCACGACGGCAAAAGACGAGCAGTTCAAGACCCACTGTCTTTCTCAGCTCTCGGCAAAAGCGCCGGAGCTTATCGAACTTCCTTATAACATGCAAGGGTTACTTGTGGCAGAAGATGTCACTAATTTCCCGGAAAATCGGTATTTGCTCCGTGATTCCGAAAAAGCTGTAATAGAACGCCTACTGAAGACGAGAAAAGCCTCTCTCCGACTTAAAGAGCTTGGCATTCACTACACTTGTTCCTTGCTTTTGCAGGGCGAACCGGGAACCGGAAAGACCGAACTGGCACGATATATTGCATACAAAGCAGACTTGCCTTTCGTATATCTTAAATTCTCCGGGCTTATTAGTTCTGCTCTGGGGAAAACGCAGCAAAACATCGGGCATGTATTTGACTATGCTCGGCGTTCTCCTTGTGTGCTCTGCCTTGACGAGATTGATGCTATCGGCATGAGCCGTGGCGGAAAAGATGATGTTGCAGAGATGAGCCGCGTAACCATTGCTCTGATGCAGGAGCTTGACCGTCTCCCGAACGATGTCATTCTCATTGGCACGACCAACCGTTCTGACCAGTTGGACGCAGCATTGTTCCGTCGGTTCAGTTTTCTTCATCGCGTACGGAGCCTTGACAAGAACGATGCCGCCACTTTAGCAAAGATGTTTCTTGCATCGACGGGATACCCCACCACCGAGCACACCGTATGCGATGTACTCGAAACCATCGAGAGCTTCTATACAGCGAGTAATGTGACGAAAGCTTGCACGGACTATCTCGTCAATCAAATTGTCAATGAAGAGCAGGAGGAGAGCCATGCGTGATTTTGAGCCCCGTATCCGCATGAAGCGCGGGACTGTAGCAGAGGAGTACCCGGAAGTTGCAGCTATGTGGCATCCTACTGCGAATAGCTTTACCCCTTCAGATATTACCGCCGGAAGCAATCAGCGTGCAGCACTTATCTGCCCCGTGTGCGGTTATGGCAGCGATGGAGAATGGCGACCAACTGTCGCTTCGGCTTGTCGTACCAAGGGTGGCTGCCCGGTCTGCTCCGGCAAAATCGTAGTTAAGGGTAAGAATGATGTTGCCACCGTACATCCAGAAATTGCGGAGCAGTGGCATCCGACGCTCAATAAAATCAGCCCGGATGAAGTCACTTCCGGCAGCGGGAAACATGTCTTTCTCGTATGCAAAAACTGTGGATACGGCAAGAAAGGGGAGTGGTGTCCCGTTATTGCATTTGCCTGCGGCAGCGGTGACAATCATACCGGCTGCCCGGCATGTGCTGCCAAGGCGCAAAGTGAACGTCTCAAAGCCTATCACGAACGGCGCAGAAAGGGGCGGTGATGTTATGCGAAGTCATTTGAGAGCTGAACCTATCATAAACGCTAAAAGAGATACTCCCTATAACATGAAAACGCAAAAAGAAATTGGATTATTAGGAGAAAAGGTTTGTAGGAACTTCCTCATAGATTGCTGCGCTAAGCACCGTTTTGGCTTCGTACGATTTGAAGATGTTCGAGATGTCAAAATGTATCAAGAAAGAGACATTGACTTTATTGTTTACACTTCAAGCGGGAAAACAATAACACTTGATGCCAAAGCGGATACATATACAACAGGAAATATTTTTCTCGAAATTTATGTTCCGGGTTTTAAGCTTGGGAAAAACGGCGTTCCTATCGCAAAGTATACAGAAAACGGAGAACGAGCCGGACAAAAACCCGGTTGGCTGTTTCGAGGAGCAGACTTTATTTTCTATTGTTTTTTAAACACAAAAGAAATCTTTGTTTTTGACAGGGAATGTGCGGCGTATTATGCTTGCGAATGTGCAATGTCGGGAATGCCGCTGATTCCCATATATAGAACAGCAAAAAACGATGAAAACCGTGGAGATAACCGCAATTACTATGGCATGGGAATTTGTCCAAACGCCTTGCGAATGATGAACAGCAATATTATGAGAAATCATATGTGGCTGTGCCATTTCCAAAAAGGGCCTTATTATAATCCTTACACGAAAACTTATGACCATCAGAAAAAATCCGCCTGAGAATGTGAATTTTTCGCAAACAATTGCCTAATAAGCTACAAAAAAGTGTTATAGATTTGGTATAATATAGATAGGAAACGGAGGGAATTATTGTGAATCAAATCAACGCTGTAACGCTTGGAAAGCTCATTGCTGCACACCGTGAAGGCGACGAGCAGAAGTTCAAAACCTATGTTGATTTTATCGCCAAAGCCTATGAAGAACAGGGAAACGACCGTGCCGCTAACATCATCCTCAGCAACTATACGGGTGATTATGGCGAGCAGGGGAAGGTCGTTCTGGATGAAACAACCGAACAGACTGTATACTACGAAACAGGTTGGTACGAACCCGAAATCTTAGGCTCCGGTGGTTCCTATCGCGGTGTTACAAAAACGAACTCAGAAGAAGAAGCTCTGCAACGGATTCAGAAGAACGCTGCAAACTACGCACATCGCATCACTGTATATAAGAAAGACGGCAAAACCGTAAAGCGGGAAATTGCCGAATATGACCAGTGGGAAAAGAGGTGGTTAACATAAGAAAGACGGCAAAATCGTAAAGCGGGAAATCGCCGAATACGACCAGTGGGAAAAGAAGTGGTCAACAACCCCGCCTAAACCGGCTCGCCGGTTATAGACGGGGCTTGCGGGGCAACTCGTAAGCCCGGTTGATTAGCCTTGGTGAACGGCAACTTCGGTTGCTGCGAACTCCGTTATGCATTTGATGAGCAATCATCTTCATAATATAGGCACCCCGATTATGCTCCACAAGTGTCGGGCTCTGCGGGCAGTGTATGTATCAATGACGCAAGCCATTGATATGTATTACGTTAAAAATCTCTAAGGGTAGGAGATGTGCGGCTGCCATGTCGAAAGGCTAAAACAGTGCATAACATTGGCGAAGTGGACCACAGGGCGCAAGCCCTGACTTATAGTTTTATTACTATTTTACGAAAGGAGTGCCTTGCATGAGCACTTGCGTTTGTGTTCTCAGCAACAATGGTGAACGCTTAATGCCTACCATCCGTCTTGGCAGGGTACGCCATCTTCTGAAAGACGGAAAAGCAAAAATCATTAAGCATCATCCATTTACTATCCAGTTACTGTATGACAGTAAAACAAACACGCAGCCCATCGAAATCTGTGAGGATGTTGGCTACAACTACATCGGCATCAGTGTGAAAAGTCAATCTCACGAGTATGTATCTGCGCAGTATGATACATTACAGGATGAGAAAGCCTGCCACGACAGTTGTCGTAAGTTGCGCCGCACCCGCAGAAACAGACTGCGTTACCGTAAACCGCGTTTCGATAATCGCAAACGCGGCGAGGGTTGGCTTGCTCCTTCTTTGAAACATAAGAAAGAACTCAATGTCAACGTTGTTAAGATGTATTGTACAGTAATGCCTATTACTCATGCAACGGTTGAGGTTGGCTCTTTTGATACGATGCTTGTAAAAGCAATTCAGGAAGGAAAAGTCATTCCTGAGGGAGCAGACTATCAAAAAGGTCCTCGCTACAATTTGGCAACCTTGCGGGAAGCGGTATTTTACCGCGATAACTATGTCTGTAAAATTTGTGGGCGTAAAGCTACAGAAGGTGCGATTTTACATATGCACCATATGTTCTACTGGAAAGGTCGTCACGGCAACAGCCTGAACGAACTTCTAACAGTATGCGAAAAGTGCCATACGCCTGCCAATCACCAAAAAAGCGGTAAGCTTTATGGTTTCGGAGAAAAGATTAAATTTGCCGACCTTTCCGGTGCAGCTTTTATGAATACTGTTAGGTGGCAAATCGTCAATGAACTCTACGTTGCTTTTGGCAAGCCATTTGTTACAATCACTTACGGCGCAATGACAAAAGAAAAGCGTATCGCGCTTCAGCTTGAAAAAAGCCATAACAATGATGCATATGCAATGGGTGAATTTCATCCAAATCTCCGTTGTATGTTTGAGCACTATGAAAAGGCAAGGCGTAACAACCGTATCCTTGAAAAGTTTTATGATTCTCGCTACATTGACATTCGTACAGGAGAGATAGCCACCGGAAAAGAACTCTTCAACGGTAGAATTAACCGTAACCACAAAAAGGATTCGGAAAATCTGCACAAATACCGTGGCAAGAGGACATACGCAGGGCATCGTGCTCTGTTACGCAAAAAGGTGAATCTCAATCCGGGTGATTTAGTCTCTCTCAACGGAGAAAATCTCATTGTGCATAGCACTCATACCAAAAAGAATGGTGCTGTAAATGTAGAGTTCGAGACACCCGCAAAAAGCGGTCAAAAATCCGCAAGCCTTAAAAAGCTTAAAATTGTAAAAGCAGCAAATTCCATACATCCCGCATGGAAAAAAATATCTTAATCATTAAAAGAAAGGAGTAGCAGGGTATTTGTGCTAACTGAGTACACTTCAAATTGCCTCTTGGTTAGTGCATTCCTCACCGCCTAAGTCGCAAGCGACTATAGACGGTGTACCCTGCACACATAATTTAATGAGGTGGAATGTATTTTCTCTTGAAACCGTTAAAACAGCATTGGAACCCAAGTTTGTGCTGGAGAAGGTCCGTTATGTGACGGACGACGAAGAGTACGGCGAGGGCGAGTCTACGCGCCTTGTTTTCCGCAATGCAGAAGAGATGCCGGAAATCGACCACATTGAACGGACCATCTCCACATTCATTCGGGACACCTATGTTCACTTCAAAGACAAAAACATCAAGCCGATGCGCCTTTGGCAGGATAATCTCAACGAAAACGAAGACCATATCCGCTATTCCACAAACCATCTTGTTTCACCGCCGCTGGCACTCATTGGCAAAACATACATTTCTGACGAAAGCTACACACACAAGTGGCTGGTAACCCAAGGAGGAACTGAACTTCTTGAGAAAGCGTCCGTCAGCATTGATGTTGATGTGATTTACGCCTATGACAATGTCGATAAGGTTGAGAAAAGTTCCGAAAACGGCGAGGTACATGGCGTTCTCATTAACAGTACAATGTATCTGCGTGAATCGGAAATCAAACAGGTTGCTCAGCTTATCAAAGATGAAAAGCTACGTAACCGCGTATTGACGCTGATGCGCTCTCATCGCCGTATTGTAACAGCTCCAGAAAAAGAAAATCGCAATATTCGGGAAATCGCATCCGCGCAGATGCTGAGTCAGGGGTGAAATTGTGAAACACAAAATCTCAGAAATCGGCGCTCAGATGCTCGAGTACCAAGAACAGCTTGCCCGTGAATACAAATACAAACCCATCCCGCATACCTTCTTCTGCGATGTGAGAGCCAAGTTTCAAAAGGCATTGCCGGAATGGTGCAATGTGTCCGGTGACACGATTTCGCTCGAAACCACCAACGGTACGGTCATTACCAACGGGTACAACCGTATCGTGATTGGCGACTACGGCGCATTTGTTGAGTTTTCACGCGTACAAGCCTATATGCGGCGTCTGAAAATCAAAGAAGGGCAGGCTTATCGCGTAGAAGACCCGCGCTATGCCGAACATGTCAAATATCTCTGGCTCACGGCAGATGATGGTTCGGATGTGAAGGTATACGACCAGAAGCGTCCGGTAGAATATGCGGATTATAAGCCGGGGATGCTGTATGTCAGTGTATATGAGGTGTTCCCACACATCTAAGAAAATAAGAAGTTCTACCCAGTTCAGGGTGGGCTTTTTATCGAGAGCGCCGCAAAGACTACTGGCTCACGGAGGTAACCGACAATGGTAACATTTATTGATGATGATGATATCGAACTCAAGCCTTGCCCGTTCTGTGGTTCTACAGCCGGGTTATATGCAAGCTATGAAGGCATGTATGCAGTGCGGTGCAACTACTGCCGCATCGGAACTGTCCTCATAAAAAACGAACAGGACGCGATTGAGTTGTGGAATCACAGAACGGAGGTAACGAACGATAACTAACGCAGACAAAGCAATTGCATTGCGCCCATCATACTGGGCAAGCGTATCTGGCGGAAAAGATAGCCTGTATATGCTCAATTACATACTGCACAATCTGAACAGATACCCGCTTGACGGCGTGGTTCACTTTGAACTCGAAATTGACTACCCGTTTATACATAACGTTATCGACTATATGGAAACGGAGTGCAAGCGAGCGGGCATCCAATTTGTGCGAATCAAGCCGAGGAAAACGTGGGAAGAATTGTATGATAAATGCGGTTTCCCAACAAGAAAAGTAAGATGGTGTAACGGTCACTATAAACTTGATGCAAAGCGGCAACTATCCGAATGGCTGAACAAAGTCGGTTTTTATGTAGTAAATTACATAGGCTATTGTGCCGACGAAGAACGCCGTTTCAACAAACGGTTGAGTGCCAAAAAGTTAGAGATATACCCTCTCGCAGAAAACGGCATTAACGAAGATGTGATTTTGGAATGGGCAAAGACACAGCCTATTTTCAACAGCTACTACAAAACCAACAAGCGCTGCGGTTGTATGTATTGCCCGATGTCCTCGTTTCTTAACTTTGCCTATCTCTATAAATACTACCCCGAAAATTTCCGGTATATGCTTGAAAAAATGCGGGAAACGGAAGAATTGAGAGAGAAAGAGCTTGGTAGACCGTTCTCTGTGATTTCATCGAATCCCAAATATAATGCGGATTACTTGGAACACATCGTCAAAACGAAATGGCTCAAAAAGCTCAACGAAATGGAGATGACCAACAATGACTATGTCGATGCGTATTGCGTCGGTGTGGATGTGGATGGTCACACCACTGTCCACTAGGTTGCATTAAAGAGTATTGGCAAAAAGGTGTTTTATCGAGTTTAGCTGTGGGGAGAATGTCAATTGGGTGAAAGCATGAGCAGTGAACCAAAAGTAATCACTTCCTTTGAGGAAGCACCGCAATCGTTGCGCGATAAATGCGATAAAGAAGTTTTGCGAGCTTTTTTTAATGCACATTTCTCAATTACAGAAAAAAGTGTGAATGACGATAAAAGATTCTATCTCGATGATGGACGCAGAATTAAGGACGATGATATTCTTGTCGCCTACATGAAAGATAGGAAAGTCTGGGCAGAACCCGGCGTTGAAATTCGTACTATAACAGGCGAACTCACAAACAAGTTTGGAGAAAAAAAGCTCAAAGATTTCTTTGCAGCAGGATTTTTCTTAACGAAAAAACGCATTAAAAAGAACAAATGGAGATATTATTTGCCGGACGGCAGATGCTTGGATAGTGAAAAGAAACTCGATGACTTTTTACTCGAAAAGCTGCGTCCAGCTTTTGACAAAGAGTTATGCGACCGCGTGATTGACACGGCAGCCACGGCAATTCCAGGTGTTGACAAAAGCGAGCTGTTCATTTCCGACACAGAAAACGAAAAGGCTGCGTGCCTTAATGTAAAACTTGACGGCAAAGTCTATAAAGAAGCAATTTTACCGTATGTTTCCTATGAAGGCATCATTAGCTCATCACTTTATAATAACCTTTATTCACGCTGCACGGTACTTCATAAGCGCAACATTGAGCGCTTTGAGGAATCCCACGATTTGAAGGCGCTCAAACAAATTGCAGAGTCTATTCTTCTGTCTTTGCAGGTAGATGAAAAACATATCCTGCTCGGAGATTTCTGCATCACCTCCAACAAAATTACTGACATCAATGTAGGGCTGCAGCAGGAAAGCGCATTGAAGAAGGCAGTCGTCACCACAACAGTAAAATTTGATAACGGTAGGAAAGCTATTTTCAGCATCCAAGTAGCTTTTGGAATCAATGATGCTCTTCTGCAAGAATTCTATAGAAATGATGTTCTGACACAAGGTGCAAAGGTTGTCTCAGAACAGAGAGACTATTCCGTTACCCCGAACTCTATCTTGCATGACTTTGTCTGTACTTGCTGCAACAATGCTCATACGGTCAGTAAAACATACAGAAAAGGCAACATCGTTCTGGACGGCGTACTCAGACAGGTATATAACAGCGTTGACGCCGCTTCCGCATTACCTGTAAGCAACCTTTTCGTGCTTGGGAATGACCCTGCGAAGGATGTTTCCTATTGCGACATTGCAGACCAAATCACCGTAAAAATCACACCGGATAAAGGCACAGCAGAACAATGCGTTTCACTAACCTATTCTACTGCTGAAGAATTCCTTGACAAAGCGGCGACCGTCCTCCTTGAAGATTTCTACGCCGCAAGCAGCGATGCAAAATGTCATGTCAGATATGACTTAACATTGGATATTTCTAAAAAGGGAAAAGAAAGTCTTCGGTGTGAAGCAAAGCTATTCGACACGCAAACGGGTCTTATTATTGCCCAGACCACAAGGTGTCTTGTCAAAAAGTTGAAAACGGACATTGAACAAAGCAAAGAACAGATACCGACCAGCTTCAGCAATGTTTTTTGGGTAAGCAATGCAGAAGACATTTTGATGTATGCAGCTTCCTGTGACACAGAATGCATTGCAAGTGCTTACAAGCAAATACGCGAACGATTAGGATTGCTCGGATATTATTTCTGCAAATTCTTCGCGGCGCAAGACAACCACAGCTATTGTAAGACAGACTTGCTGACAGATTTTCTGCGGGAAGCGAGTATAGACTTCAAAAAGGCTGCCATCGCGGATAAAATGGAACAATTCCTGCGTACTTATATTCTCTTACCGGAGAGCAAAACTCTTTATCTGTTTTCCGTCGACTCTGTGCGCAATTATTATGGCAGCTTTGAGACTTACAAACCTGTCAGCAAATACCTCCTATCAGCAATTGCTGCACAATATGAGGCAGAATCTGTAGAGCCAACCTTTGAGGATATGGATTATCTACTGAAGGACGCACAGTACGCATTATTTACAGACAGGTGCCAAAATGCCAAGACGGAAGAAGACGCCTTCACCATTATTTCTCATCTTGAAAAACAGCCACAGACTTTCAAAAAAATGCTCTTTGCAAAAGAGTATTTCAAGAATGTATACGCGCTGCTGAATGATACAGACAAAATGTTCGCCGATATTGTTATCAGCGACTGTCCCGGCTGTACCAAGCTACTGAAATCTCTCCAGAATTTTGCCGAGGAGCAATCAAAGAATGTATAACTACACCCCCGATAAAATCATCGCATCCCTTGCCGAAAACAACTATTTTGCTAACCGCAGGATTGCATATGCCGTTCTGAATGTGCTGCGCGACGATGCGTCACCTCTACTCATAGAGGGTGACCCCGGCGTAGGAAAGACGAGCCTTGCCAAAGCGGTGGCTTCTATGCTGCAGATTCCTCTGATTCGTGTTTCATGCCACGAGGGAATTACAGCGGATAAAATTCTTTACGACTATGACTACCAGCGGCAATTGCTGGTGGTGTCTGCCATTCGGGACAAGCTCAACGAAAACCTCCGGGATTTAAGCGTGAACGAAAGCATCAAAGCTGTTGCGCAAAACACAGAGTTTTATGGTCCGGATTTCTTGTTGAAACGCCCTGTCATCGAAGCTCTCACGATGAAGGGTCACAAAGTCCTTCTCATTGACGAAATCGACAAGACTGAGCCGGAAATCGAGCACGCTCTACTCGAAATGCTCTCCGATTTTGCTATTACCATTCCGGAATATGGCACGATTCAGTGTACGCCAGAGGATAGACCTATCGTCTTTCTGACCTCCAACAACTATCGCGAACTTTCTCAGCCTATGTTGCGGCGCTGCTCTTACCTTTACATCGAGCACAAGCCCCTTGCAGAAATCAAGCAAATCATCTGCGCGAATGTCTCTGCCTCTGAGGTGTTTGTGGATAGCGTTGCACAGGTCATTGACCGGCTTCAGAGCCTCGACCTGCGTCACGCCATCTCCATCAGTGAAGGCATCGAATGGGCAAAGTGCTTGATTGAGACGTTCCATTGTAAAACGGCTATGGATGTGAAGAACGCAATGCCATATTCTATCGGTTCTCTCGTCAAAGACCACGCAGATGAGAAAACGGTAGCAAAAGCCTTCAACCTGTCCAACGGGAATGAGAAATGAGTGAAGCAACAAATCAAATCATCGAATCTTATGTGAACCTGTACACTAAATTCTTCCAAGAGCTTACACAGGAATACGGCTTCTCATTCTCAATATCAGAAGCGCTCAACGGCATCCAACATATTTCTGACCCGTTAGATGTAGAGGACGTGCTGTACACCATGCAGGGCGCTCTATGCCATACAAAAGAGGAATGCGACACATTTGAGGCAGTTTTCTGCAGGCGATTCTTGCAGTATTCCTACGCGCCAAAGCCAAAGGAATCTTCAATTCCTAAGAAAAGAGCAACGAATAGTGTTGCCACTTTTGTAGATATGCCCGATGATGCTCTGGAAGAGTGCCGTAAAAAGACACAAGCGAACAGAGACCAAGCACAAGCAGACATAGAGAACTACCGCCGGTCTAACAGAGGAAAAGAATCGGTCAGTAACCAGCAAAAGGCAGTAGACGCTCTGCGCGAAGAAGCCGAACAAAAACGCCAAGCTGTTTTGCAAGCATACGACGACTACCAGAAAGCAGTAGCATCTGTTACGCTTGCTGAAAACAGGCAGCTTGTAGACAAAATAGAGCAGCTATTGCAGAAGGTAAATACCGAGACGAACAGAGAGCTTGCTGCATACGGAATCATGGAGCGGCAATTGCGAAACTCTCTTGCTTCTGGCACTTCACAGGAGCTGGCTGTCTCTCAGAAACTCTTATTATCTGCTGCGGTCATTGCTCGTTCTGCAAAAGAAATATCTCTGTACATGGATTTCATCTCTCTTGCCAAGGCATTCCAAGACTTGGCAAAAAGCGTGAAAACAAGTCAGTCTAAAGTGTCAGAAGATACTACCGTAAAGGTAGCAATTAAAGAACGTGGGGAAGCAACAGGGGAGTGGGAAAAAGCAAAAGAAGCTCTTCATAAAGCAGAAGCCGAGCTTGAGAAACAAGAGATGCAAAAGGCGTTGTATGAAAGCAATCTTCGCACTCGCGAAAAGAGAGTGACTTCTTACGATGCAATTCTTACGAACATTCGGAAAGCCCAGCAAGAGAAGCAAATGCAAAGCATTGAGAAGGAGCAGTCGCTCCGACATCGAGAAGTATTCTCCGGAGGTCATAATGCGGTAAGAAGCAAAAAGCAAACGGATGCACTTCTCAACGAGGATGTCTCGAAGCTCTCTAATGCCGATATTGAGAAGGTCCTCACTTTTATCCGCACAAACGCCAAGACTTTCCGCCAAAAGCTTCGTAAGCTGTACATAACCCAGCAGAAAAAGCAAATCGACGTCAAAAAAACGATTGAGAAATCCGTCCAGTGTGATGGCGAGATTGCACGACTGTACTACAAAAAGCCGATAAAGTCCAAAGCAAATGTCGTGATGCTGGCGGATATTTCCGGGTCATGCCGCGCTATGACTTCTCTCGCTCTGACGTACATGGGTCTGATGAGGGAAGTATTTCCCGGTGGCTGCCACCTGTTCGTTTTTGTGAACCACTTAGTTCCTGTTGACCGTTATTTCTCAAATGAGAACGTAACATCCGCTGTGGAGAGCATCAACAAGAGCGTTCCAAGCCGAGGTATCTACTCGAACTACGGTGTGCCTCTCAAAGAACTGCGCTACGACAATACCGGCATCATCAACAAGGATACCACTATTGTCATGCTGGGGGACTGCCGAAATAACAAGAACTATTCTGGCGTGGAAGAGGTCGAATGGCTCTCTAAGCGGGCATCCAACTTCTTCGTTCTGAATCCCGACCCGCTGAACAAATGGGGACAAGGGGACTCAATCGCCGACCTGTACGCCAAGAGTGGGGCGACGGTCTGCCGGGTAAGTTCAACGCAGGATTTGCTGACTTTCTTGGAGTCTGCGAGCCTCAAAAATCGCACCTAACATGCGACCACAATATATGGTGTATGTCGCAATTTGTTTACATTCCAAACACTATATATTGTGGTTTTCGTATTGACTATCCGTACATATTGTGGTATAATGCTAATGTACTCAGGAGAGGCGCTACAAGCAAATCTCCTGAACATGCTCCTGTAGCTCAACTGGCAGAGCAACTGTCTTGTAATCAGTAGGTTGCAAGTTCGATTCTTGTCGGGAGCTTTTGGCAAGCCAGCCTGCATCTGGTTTGCACGGGCACTTCGGCAACATCTGAAGCGCCTTGCCACTCGTTAAGACGACCTCCACGCGGTGAGTGGTGGGCAGCGGGGTTAAATCCGTTGGCTGACGTCTTATAAGATTGAAAGTAATCGGCGGGTCGCAGGTTTAAGCCCTGTCGAGAGACCCCGCGCTACCAAGAAATTGGTGGCGCATCATGACACGGGGTGTAGCAATGGTAGCTTGCCAGTCCCATACGCTGGCGGTTGTGGGTTCAAGTCCCATCCCCGTACCCACGTCCTGACCGAGACGTAAAGCCGGTCAAATACCAACCCATGCAGCCACCTGTCTTGCGTCATGGGTTGGTCATATGGCTCGATAGTTCAACAGGTTAGAGCACCAGCCTGTCACGCTGGAAGTTGTCGGTTCGAGCCCGATTCGAGTCGCCATTGGGTGTAGTACAAGGGAATGCGTCAATCGCGCGATAAGGCGTAATAGTGGAGTACAGGTGCGACGCGTAAGCACGAACTACGGTGGTGAGACACCACCCACCCAAAACGCATCCATCGGTCAGATGTAAAATGACCGAAATATTCTGGTGTCGAATACGAAGGTTGTAATATACCGCCGGTTAATTCGCTCGTTGCGCACGAGAAAAGATGGTTCGACCCCATCCACCAGAGCCGCGACCCGCTGAGGTAGCCCTAACGGGTCGAAATCTAACAAGGAGGACAGTCCGATGCAGTAATTACCGCGTCCGAATGTCGGCATCAAAGAAAGGGACACGCCAATGCACTAAGTAACGTCCGCATAGACGCAACAGTGAAAGGGTCACTCCGATGATGTAAACCACCTTGTGGCGGGTAGCTACCGCCAACGCAAGCTAGTCCACATCTGGCTTGCATGGGTACGCCGGTCATTATCGACGTACCTTGCCGCTCATGAAGACAGCCTCCACGTGGCGAGCGGTGGGCAGCGGGGTTAAATTCGTTGGCTAATGTCTTATAAGATTGAAATGGCCCAGGTCATGGCTTAAAACCGACTTCCCCGTGTTGCAAAACGCCTTCGGGCGTTCCCTCCGGGGTACGGCGTCGGCGGACGCTCAACGAACCCCCTCAAGCAGCAGGGAATACGCGGAAGCTGCTTGCGCGGACTGGTCTACACAATCCGCGTTACTGCTCGGAAGACAACCTCCTCGTGGTGAGCAGTGGGCAACATCGTTGCGGTCAACAACCGCAACATGGCTAAGTCTTCAACTATCGGAATCGCATCACAACTCCCGGTGTGAGCGGTATCCAAAAGGTCAGGAAGCCGTGTGGGCGAGTGCTTCCTCTTGGGCTACGGTCCAGAAACAACAAATCTCGTCCCATCAAGCATGCAGACGTACGAGCATCCCCGTTAAGCCGGGGCGCAGCCAGACGCGACACAGCCGCCAAGGCGGGACTGCTGCACGGCAACTGGTAAGTATGCCGCAGTCCCAGACAAAGCCCACAGCAAGAGCCGCCCATGTACTTGGGCGGACAAATAGGGCTGCAAGAATCGAAGTTGACCAACGCTCAAGTGCTTTCCCGGATTCCCTTGCCCAGTCAGCATTGTGGATTTGCGGGATTGCTAGAGGGTGTAAAGATGATGTTCGGGGTTGACCACCTCCAAAACGAGCATCATGGCGGGGCTAAGTGAGGGTTCACCCGCAATTCTATGCAGGTATCGTATAACGGCTAATACTTCGCCCCTCCAAGGCGAAAATGCGGGTTCGATTCCCGCTACCTGCTCCATCGTCGCCGTCACCGTACGCCACGACATTAAATTTGGCGAGCATGGTCCACATGTGGTCCGCTGTCGAATGCCAATGGACAGCCTATAAAAGAATCGGCAAACAGGTGCTGTGCCTGAGAGTATCCGAGAGTCCCGGTGTCAGTCGCGAATGAGACCGGAAAACAGCGGAGAGGGTACAATGCAGAATCCGTCGGCGTGGCTGCCGAATGGTACTGGAAGAAAAGGGTTGGCTGCCCTGATTGCGGGATGATAACCAGTATAAAACATCCTACCGTGCTTGGTTAGCTCAGCAGGTAGAGCGGCGCATTCGTAATGCGCAGGTCGGCAGTTCGAATCTGCCACTAAGCTCCACGGTCCGATTGGGTGACGCCGTTGCCTTGTGCAAAAATCCGCCCAAGAAGCTTCCAACGGGGGCATGCACCTGTTGGCGGTTGGCTAAGTCCTGTCGGAAGTCGTCGGCACCGGAACCGAACACGAATGGGCAACGTAAAGCCTCGCATGGCAGAGCGTTATCTGCTACAGTGCATGACAACTCTAAGCAGAAAGGAGATGATACCAATGGAGCAGGCAATTATCAATGTCGAAGGTACGTCCACGATTGAAACCGCAGCAGCAGCCAAGAAGCTGATTGAGACATTCGGGAGCCAGAACATCCGTGCTATCTCGGTCAAACGTGTGAACGAGAACAGCAACGAGGTCGTTGTTGAGCTCGATTTTGTATCTGGCTTAGCACCGCATCTGCATGGGTTTACAATGCGCGTCAACGGACTGACGGCGGGCTATGCTGGTACTGGTCCCTCAAACCTGTATGAGGTCCTGCAGGCGGCTGGCGTAAGCGAAACGCTGGTAACGCGTGAAGACATCACGCAGAAGGATGCCAAAACTATCCCGCTGCATCTGGAGCGCGAGGTCAAACAGTACGGCGGCTATCAGTACGCCTAAAGAAAGCATTCCCTATGTCGACAGCCTCTTTGGAGGTAGGGATGAACAATAGACAGCACGAGCGTCTAACAAAATGTCGAATTAAGATTGAAAATGGACTTGATTGCGTGTACTGTATCACGGTACACGAGTCATTTTCGTGTGGAGCCCTTTGGCGGGTGCATCCCGCCATCATGGGGATATAGCTCAGTTGGGAGAGCACCTGCTTTGCAAGCAGGGGGTCGAGGGTTCGAATCCCTTTATCTCCACCAACAGGGTCGCTTCGTTTTCTGCGATGGCCTACCCTGGGCTTGATTGTGTACTGTTTCGTACAGTACGAGTCATTTCGCGCGGAACTCCTATAACTACGACCACGAAGACGAACGCCTCGTCCGCGCCGCTTGGACAAGCGAATTACACGGGGCATCGTCAAGCCGAAAAAATGTAGTGTCGAGTGGCGAAACCGGCTGCGACATTGGCGAGGAGCACCACCCTCGTCAGTCTCCCTTGCTAACAACCTCCACGGGGTGGGAGATGGGCAACAGATGCCAATAACATCTGGCTAATAGTAAGCAATCAAAGCGCGGACCTCCTTTAAAAACCATGCCACGTGCATTGCGCATCTTGCCGCGCTCCGGTCGCTACGTCCCGGTAAAACAAGATATACAACAAGCCGTAACAATCATACCGTGTGGCGAAACCGGCTGCGGTATGGGCGGGATAAGTTCCCGCCAGTTACTCAATCAAGACAACCTCTGCGCGGTGAGTGACAGGCAACGGATACAATGTATCCGGCAAATCGTCTTATAAACAAAAATACATGGTTGGGTGTCCGAGTGGTCTATGGAACCGGTCTTGAAAACCGGCGATGCCGCAAGTGTCCGTGGGTTCGAATCCCACCCCTACCGCCATATCTGCCGGGCATTGTCCCGGCTTTCTTTGTTTGTTGGAGGACATCATGACCAAACAAGAACTTGCCGAGATGGTCACAAAAGCCAAGCTGTGGGCAATCGAAGCTCACGCTGGGCAGAAAGATAAAGCAGAGAAGGACTACTTTGAGGCGCATGTCTCTGTAGTTGCTAAGGGTGTTAAAGGAGACCCAGTAGCTGAAGCTGCCGCTTTCCTGCATGACACAGTGGAAGACACTACGCTTACGATGGAGGACATCCAAGCAGCCTTTCCAAAAGAGGTTGCTGATGCAGTAGAAGCCTTGACCCGCAAGAAAGGGATGTCTTATGCCGAATACCTTTGGCACATTCAGCAGAACCATACTGCTATCAAAGTAAAACTCTCCGACCTGCGCAACAACATGGATTTGAGCAGGCTACCACACGAACCGACCAAGAAAGACCTCGCACGAACGAAGAAGTATAGCCGAGCTTACGCAATGCTCAGTGGTATCCACGATACCCCTTATAGCATCTCTGAGGTAAACCCCTACGCACTCTATGACTACCTTCTCTCTACCGGCTGGAAGAAAGCAGAAAAGCAAAAGAAAAGCAGTGAAGTAGTCGTTCTGAGAGCGCCTGCTGATAGCCTTACTATTACAGTCCCTATCGACATGACGCTTCCGGACTATGAGACGATGATGGGGGAAGCCGTGACCAGACTGTGCGTACACGAGGGCGCTCCGCGCCACGATGTTCTGGATACAATCATCCATTGGAAGCCGTTGCCGAAAGAACAGTAAGCAACCTCATAGACTTGCGTTTGTGTTGCTGCTCTTGTGGCTAAACTGTTAATTTCGCAGCCTAAACCACTATATATTGTGTTTTCGTATTGACTATTCCAACATGTTGTGGTATAATGATGATACTGAAACAACGAAAGGAAATCAGCCGATGTTCGCCACTATGTTGAACCAACAGAATAACTCACAAGGGCTGTGGAGCATAAATCTCCTCGGTCAAGTTGTGCTGTCTGTTCAGGGTCATCATAGCGCGGTAGTTGCGGGTTAAATAAAGCCTGCACCCCATCGGAAGTTCCGTTTCATCACGCTATGACAGCACCCTCAGGCATAAAATGTCTGCCGGGTGCTTTTTATATGTTGGGTTGTCGCCAAGCGGTAAGGCACGGGACTTTGACTCCCGCATTTCGCGAGTTCGAATCTCGCCAATCCAATTTGACGATATATCGCTATACTTTTGCAACGATGTAAAGTCATCCATACCATACAACATCCGAAAAAGGAGGTGATTCTAATGGCTACCGCACGCAAAACTGCTGTTATCTATGTCGAGGTCGGCGCAGACAAGAAGCAGGTCAAACTGGAGGACATCCAGAAGGCGGTCAAGGCTGTCGAAGGCACCAAGAATGCCTACGTCAACGCTGCCGACGCCGCAGTGTATTGTGTCGATGCTGACGGCAAGACCACGAAGGTCGAGCTGTAAAGCGTCTTTTCCCGTCGCCCGTTAAGCGGACGACTTCGTGGGAGTTTAGCTCAGCTGGGAGAGCATCTGCCTTACAAGCAGAGGGTCGGCGATTCAAGTTCGTCAATTCCCACCACACGGTTTCCGACTTCCGTCAGCAAAAAGCCGGTGGTGGAGCTGATGGGTTAATACCATCACAAAACAGTGCATGTGCTGCCAATCACATGCCTTTCATGGGCCCGTAATGGTTTTCGACAGGGTATGGAAGATTTCATGTCGCGGGTATGGTTCCGCCTCAAGGACCACCTTAAAAAGTAACTGACAACAATCGTTACGCTGCTCCTATCGCTGCCTAATAGGTAGACGGAGACCAAAACAACGCACCTTTCAGTAGGTAAGCGTGTGAGGTTCAAAGGTTTACTGAATATGTACGGCACAGAATAATGTCGGAACCGTCTGAAGTCTAAGTACACCAAGACGTAAATCATGGTGAGCGTGGTCATCTGTCCGCTGCAAAAGGTTCGTCGCACGACCAGACAAACAGTTCAAAGTTGTCAATCATGTGGCTATCGCGTAAGTAATCATGGAATTGGATATATTTTGGACACGAGTTCGAATCTCGTCGGGTCCACCAGAATATAACGCATCTGCGTTATATACAGGCGGTGCAAAATCCGCCATCATGCTCCCGTAGCTCAGTTGGTTAGAGCATCTGACTGTTAATCAGAGGGTCGTCCGTTCAAGCCGGACCGGAAGCGCCATAAGGGCTGTTTGTTCAACGGTTAGAACTCTTGGCTCATAACCGAGGTACGCGGGTTCGACCCCTGCACAGCCCACCAAATCGCGTTGCTACGCTATTTTTTACGCAACAACCGTCCGGCAGTACGTCAACTGCCATCATATGCTCCCGTGGTGGAATTGGCAGACACGGTGCGCTCAAACCGCACTTTATTGAGGGTTCAAATCCCTCTGGGAGTACCATGTCCAGCAGTGCGATAACTGCTAATCTGTGGGTTGTTAGCTCAGTCGGTAGAGCAGCGGACTGTTAATCCGCGTGTCGCAGGTTCAAGCCCTGTACAACCCGCCATATGTCCAAGTGGCGGAATGGTATACGCGCTGGTCTAAGGAGCCGGTTTTTGTGAACTCAGCTTCCACTTCGGACAGTCGCTCATGATTGCAGCCTCCACGTGGCGAGCGACGGGCAACAATCAGTGTAAAGCTGGTTGGCTAATGCTAAAGATTGAAACAAACGAATCCTTCAGCAAGCGCCACAGTAAAGCCTGTACTTCATAAGGTACAGGCTTACATTTTGTTCTATAGAGGAAGAAAAACAATGAGTAAGCATCTACTGGGTCCAGACCGCGTCCTGCACGAAGGTGCTGGCTATCGCAGCAAGTACACGGCTAGAATCCAAAAGCCTCCGGTCGGTAGCAGAGAGAATCCGTCCAATCCGAAACAAGAGGGTGTAGATGCTGTGTACATCCCAGATACCGCCAAATGGTGTAGCAAAAAGTAAACCACAAGTTGATTGACCAACGCTATAAAAGTGGTATAATGTAATCAGAACGAAACGAAAGGAGACAACCAAAGATGCTGTGCAAGACTGTTAATGCTGTGTCGTTTGCTGAGTATAGTTATGAATCTGAATTCGAGTCCTACGAATCCAGCTTTATTTCCCATACTCCTCGACAGGCAAAAACAGACAATGTACAGATGCGGTGCGTCTCTAAACGATAACTGCATTTTCACACGCTGCTTGTCGAGTCATTTCGGCAGGCAGCGCTTTTTTGTTGCCTGCAACACAGAAAGGCAGCAAGAAAATGAACGTTCCTACTATTGATATCCAGCAGACAGGTGCCAACATCAAGGCACTGCGAAAGGCAGCAGGTATCAAGGTGAAAGACATGGCAGACACGCTCGGTGTGTCTCCACAGGCAGTTGCCAAGTGGCAAACCGGAACTGCGCTTCCCACCATTGATAACCTTGTGATTCTGGCAGCGATGCTCGATACGAAAATTGATGACATCCTTGTCATCGCATAACCCCTCGCCGCAGGATTGCGGCTATATACGGCCGAATAGACGAATTGGTTAAGTCGCAAGCCCTTCACGCTTGAGAGTATGGGTTCAAGCCCCATTTCGGTCACCATCTGCTTCTGTAGCTCAGTCGGTAGAGCAGTAGGTTGAAGCCCTATGTGTCGCTGGTTCGATTCCAGCCGGGAGCACCATTATGTGCCGGTATGCAAGTGGTTAAAGCAAGCGGTCTGTAAAACCGTTCCGTTATGGTTCACTGGTTCAAATCCAGTCCGGCACACCATAAGGCCCCTTCGACAAGTTGGTCCAAGTCACCACACTCTCAATGTGGAGTCAGCAGTTCGAGTCTGCTAGGGGTCACCAACATCGCACCTGTGTTAAAAGGTGCATCATGCAGAGGTCGCCTAACGGTAGGGCAACGGACCGCTAATCCGTCGCGAGGCAAAACGGCACTCACTACGAAGTGCCAATCAAACCCTCGCCTGCGAGTTCGAATCTCGCTCTCTGCGCCATATGCATGTGTGTCCGAGTGGCTGATGGAACTGGTCCAGAAAACCAGCGGTCAGAAATGGCCCGTAGGTTCGAATCCTACCACATGCGCCATGAAAAGTCTCCAAAGTCTGCGATTATTCGTGGATTTTGGAGACTTTTTCTTGTTTGATGCCACGATTCGTGGTATAATGGCAACAGAAAACAGCAAATAATGGAGTGTCAGAAAATGCAAAAATACGATTTCATGACGAAGCAATATACCCCGTACACACCGCCTCAGAACGGACGCTATGACATCATGGTTTATAGCAATGAAGAGTTAAATTGCGCCGCGTGCGGGCGTATCATCAACGGGTACAACGCATACACATCGGCAGCCATCCAGAACGATATTGGCATAGGCTATCTAATTTGCAAGAACTGCTACGACCATGAGCTCAAAGTCAGAAAAGCTGTAAAGTAAAAATTCAACAAACCCACCATCTCCTACGAACAGTATTTTACTGAAAAGCGTAGGAGATTCTTGTTTTTTGTGGTATAATGAGCAAAATAGGCAAAACGCTTTATCAAAGGACACATAACCATGCCGAAAGTAAACAGAAACAAACAACACACAGATTTCAGTTTGCTTCTTTCTGAACTGCAGGAAAAAGATAAAGATACAGGAAATGCCACACTTACCAGCAGCACTAAAGCATTTCCTACTTCAAACGAAATTAGCCGAAATCGAAATACCGCACTCAGTAACCCAGAAATTCAATTCGCTATTGTCACAAGCGGAAAGAAGCAAACATTACACGACAAGACTTGCAAACAATTGAGAGAAATAGCAGATGAAAAAATAAAATTCATTAAAGCATTCCCACAACAGAAATATTCTATATGCAATGTCTGTCACTTACTTATCTGTCTTCGAATAGGAGCAAAGGATAAAAATAAAGGCAAGGAATACAAAACATTCTTCAAAAAAGCAAATGCAACAAATAACCTGATATTCAAGACATACACTGACTATAAACTTCAGACAAGAATCCAAAATGAATCAACCATCATTGTCTGGAGCAAAGAAGATACTTGGAAAATCGAAATAACAAGCCAATACGGGAATGTCATTCTCTGGCACAACAACTACTACATTGCAAAAGATGGCAAACGAAAGACATTACCAGAATTTCACAATCAATTCCCAAACGAACCCGGACTAAAATTTTCTAAAGCAATCAATTGTATTGCAAAGTATTCTCCCTCATACCATATTGAACAAAAAGAATTGGAAAAAATAGAGCCAAGCATACTCATAGTAATCCATCACCTAAAGCAAGAAGAAAAGCAGCGGTCCACAATAATCGGAGCTTTTCTTTACAGAATTAAGCTGACACTCTACACCAATGGGTATCATAGCCACTCAAAGCTAAAACAAACCATACAAGAATTTCATATCGTAAGAACACCAAATGAAGCACCGAACGAAAATGGTCGCTATTGTATTGTTTACAAGTCAAACACTGTGTATGCTTATAATATAGGCGTATTTGACACACAAAAACAATCATTTACAAAATCTTACAGCAAGGACTTGATAACAAACATTGCAAATGTCGTAGCTTGGAAAAAGCTGTAGTATAAGCCGCTTCTACTTAGTATGCGGCTTTTTCTTTGCAAAAATATATGTACAATCTGTTACTATCTGCTTATCTATGTTGTAAAAATTGCAATTTTATGGTATAATAAGAATTAGCAAAAAGAAAGGATTTTGCCGTATGTACATTGATTTCACAAACAAGCAGTATTGTTTGATTCTCCACATCTTGGCAGTTATGAAGTCGTTCTACAACAACGACTTTCACTCTATCTGCAAAGAAGTAGGGGAAGCATATGGCGTGGATGAAGATTCCATTATGAAGGCTTGTGCCACATTGACTGCTGTTAATGTGACAGCACCCGTCAAGAAGGCATATGACAACATTAGCAATGTTCTTGCTGCCATCGCGAATAACGCAGAAGAATTGAACGGTGATGATACTTATAAGTACAGAGTCGATTTGGATGCTCCTTGCTGGAATGCTGTAGCCGATGCTCTTGATGTATACTCCCGTATTCTGATGGGGCAATTTGGCATTATCTATGAGACACTTGATATTTCCGGCGATGATAAGCATCACTTACAGGCATATCACGATGCCCGCTGGAGTGGGGTAGGTGTCATTGAAGCCCGTGACCTTCTGATTCCTCAGCTAAAAAAGATGAGGGTGGGCTGGAATGGGAACTTCGGCATTTCCAATTCCGAGCTTGCCTATAACAGCAAACTGTCTTATGAAGTCCTTAAAGCAATTCGTTTTGCCACTGAAAAGAGAGACGGCTCTGTTCTGAAAGTTACAGACGAGCCGCTACCCAGAGTCGAAGGTGAGTGGCAAATTACGGCGCTCTAAAAAATAATTGGAGGTGCTTTTCTGAAATGGGTGAACATATCATTTCGTTTCTTGACATCTGCGCTATGCAGGGTCAACTCGTTCTGGCAGAAGCACCGTCCATCCCGGCTATCAACGATAAGATGGTGTACTGTACTGGCGCTCACAAGCACGGCGATGACCGCTATATCATCCTCGACGGGGAAGAGTACAGCCAAATTTACTTTGTTGACGGAACCATCAAGCTATATAGGCATTGAGAAGTAGCACCATCGAAGTCTGGAAGCCTGCATAATAAAGGGGAACCACATGAAGGCAAACTACAAAGTCATCAACAACAAGCAGGTACAGCTGCGCAAGGTCATCGAGGAATTCAAACCTGATGATGTAGCGTCAGTCATTCTCTTCCGCTACAATGTCATGCAAGCGTTGACGAGTCTCAACGACGATTGCTCCGATTTCGAAGAGACCGACATGAAAGAAACTGCGGCTGACCTCACGGAGTTCTTTGAGGATACTGTAAACGAAGCTATCGATTCTTTTATCGACGAGGATAAAAAACCGAATATCAATTTTAATGGCACGGCAGACGAATTTCGCGAAGAACTCAACAACCTCGTTGTTGTCCTCCTCAGTAAGAACTTTGAGCATGAGTTCATTGAGTTCTCTGAGGCTACCGGCATTAGCCGTGTACAATATGAGGCATTCGCCGCGAAATTCATGGCAGAAGCAAACACAGATAAACACTAACATAAGGAGGGTACTTTCATTGACCACGCTGGAAAACGCACTCAAAATCAACAATGGAAAAGCAGTTCTTTTGAGCATCAAGAAAGAATGGCTCAGTAAAATCATGGCGGGCGAAAAGGTCATGGAAGTCCGCAAATCTATGCCGTGGGAAATCAGCCACCCGTTTGTTGTCTTTTGCTATGAGACGAAAAGCAATGGCGGAGCAGGAAAAGTCGCAGCAGCATTTATCTGCGACGATATCGACAGTCTTAACTGCCTGCAGAGCCTTGCGGTGTTTGACGACACGGAGCTGCCAAAAGAAACAGAAAAATTCGTAAACGAAAGCTGTCTGACATTCAAGGAATTGTTCGATTACGGAAAAAATGTCGGCGCTCTTTACGGATGGCATGTGGCAAGCACGCAGCCTCTCGATAAGAAGCTCTCTGATTTTGGGTTGAAGCGCCCACCGCAGTCTTGGCAATATATTCGTATCAGCGTATAAAGCATCTCATGGGCAGGAAACTGCCCATATTTTTTTGAGATATTGCCATAAATTACAATGTAAAGTATAATAACATTGTGAGGTGTACTATGACTGTTAATGACATCATCCGTGAATCAAATACTATAAAACTATCCGACTTTGTTTGCCTTACAAGCATACAGACGCAAGAAGACATCAAAAAACTGACCAAGCAAGGATACGATGTAGGATATACCCAATCCGAATGGGAGAAAGAGTATTCTCTTCCCGCAAACAAAATCTTTTATGCCAAGTCTATGTATTCTTCTGTTTACTATGTAGACTATAATAATACGTCTTACCCTCTTATTTTCCCTCTACAAATTTTTGGTAAGCAGCGCCTATCTCCCATTCCGAACGAAACAAACGAAGAATTCTGTGAATCCATTCGAAAACGCGTTGTAACATTCTCCAATTTGCACGATAGTGCTCTTGCTACATACTTCCACAATCTCGGTGGCTATCTTGCCATTGATGCACTACAAGAATATGTTCGTCGGAACGAACCATCCGCTGAAATGTTCAATGTTTTCTTCTCAGTCTATGAGGTGACTGACTTTGGCTGTGGTCGTTTTACCAACGAAGAGATGAAAAAGGTTATCTCCGGTATGGATGATACTGCTAAGACGAAACGCAGTAAAATTCTCCGAAAGCTGCCTGACGAAGTGACAATTTACCGTGGAGAAGCAGAAGCCAGCACTCCCTATACGACATCCTTCTCTTTGACAACCAACCCACGCATTGCCTATTTCTTTGCTTGCCGGTATTCTAACGGCTTCGCCAGAGTGATTACCGGAAAAGTAAAGAAAGATGACATCTTATACACTCCAAACCGCTCCAATGAAAAAGAGGTTCTCGTGTTTCCAGAGAAAGTATATGACATTTCTATTGAAGAGCAGTTTTCTCCTCAAGATGTCGTACCATCTATTACAGAGGAAGACCTTGACCTGTATTATCAGTGGCGAAGTAAGGTAAACGCGCTCTACTGCTTACCTACATCCAGTGAGCACGATGCTCTTCACACGATTCGTGTCCTCCTATTGGCAATCTTCATTGTTCAAGAAGAATGTATCGAACTGGACGATGACGCAATGCATCAGTTGTTGGAAGCTATCACCTATCACGACATTGGCAGAAAAAATGACAGTGAAGACCCAAAGCATGGCGAAGATAGCGTAAAAATCTACAAGCTGAACCACACAGACCCTACCGTGGAGTTTCTCATTCAATATCATTGCATCGATGATAAGAAGGCATTAAAAATTCTTGAAAGCAACAAAACAATTGAAAACAAGGAAAACGCATTGACGCTCTACAAAATCATGAAAGATGCCGATGCACTTGACCGCGTTCGTTTTGGGCTCATGGACTTGGACGAAAGGTACTTGCGCTTTAATGCAAGCAAACAGCTTGTCCTTACCGCAAAGGTTTGCTTGGAATCTATCACCGATGGCAAATGAAGCGTAGCTGCTTCCTGTGGCAGGGAAGCGTAGCTAAATGAGGCTCATTGCCGCGTAGCCAGCAACAAATTATGAACATTTCTTGTCTTTTTGCGTTTCATCCTTTCTTTTTGTTGAAATTTGTGGTATAATGACAATGAAAAATAAAAATACAATTTCTTCAAATAGGAAGTGATTTTATGAAAACGACTTCAACCAAACATAGAACACGTATGACAAGACAAAAATTGGAAGAAGAGCGCAAATTACAAGAAAAAGCAAAAAATGTTCTAATCGTTCTTATCATCCTCGCACTTTTAGCTATCGCATTTTATTTTACCATTTGGCCTATTGTCGCCGAAAAAGTTATCGAAGTTGTCGAGACTGTCATTGGAACAATCATTGCTTTTGGTGCGGTTGTAATTGCATTTGCCGGAATTGCTTTTCTTGGTTACTTGTTTACTTATCGCCATTCGTAAATAAGACTTGCATCTCCGTGCGAACTGGGTAAACTAAATAATGTATAATAGATAACATATCGTTACCCCCCTACAGACGATTTACAATCTGTTATACAACTGTGAGCAGACTCTCATTTCGAGGGTCTGCTCTTTTTTGTTTTATTCCAGATTTCAAGGAGATGAAAAAATTGACTGCTACATTCACAAAGTACGCCAAGGCGGCAGAAGATTGCCGGTACAAAAACGACTTTCAATACGACCTTCGTCAATGCGATAAAGCCCTGCACATGGACGGTCCAATGCGAATCGAAGCACAGTGCTGGATGAATCTGTTCGACCAACTCGAAGAAGAAGACATCAAAGCATATGTTCAGAGCAACTACCGTCCCGGAGCCCTCGACCCATTTCGCAAAAAGTAAGGTGACTTTATGAGCCTTTACCATTTGATGGCGGATATCGGGGCTGTTCCTTCCAAAGTAATACCAAAAATTCCGGCAAATGCAATGAAAGAAGAGGACCAAAGCATCCCGCGCATCTGCGTTAGCCGGTCTCTTGATGAATGCTTAACCGGCATCACCGTAACCGGCATCACTTTCCCATTTTTGCTCGAAGAATTGAGAACTTCTCATACAAAGCAAATCTGGGACAAGCAATATCAATTTCCTTTCATCGTGAGAACCTATTGTGCCGAGAATAACAACTCGGCATTTTTTGATGAAAAGAAAGTTTCCAAATATGTTTGGGATGCAAATTTTACGGGTGAATGCTGGCTGACAGAATACAGGGAGCCAATCTCAACGAAAAAACGCTGGTTGGTCAACGCTGACATTGAAAATCGACACATTATCCGCAATAATGAAAGCTGGCGATACCCGATTATCCATAATTCTGTCTGGTCAAATGTACCTACTTACCTCAATCCCGAATTTCAAGATAAACTTCTGCAGATGACCAAGATTTGGTTGGAGCAGAATTAACACACATTTTTTGGAGGTGTGTCATGAATAACAACACTACTGTATCACCGGCAGAATATTTTGCCGAGGTCAAAAGCCGTAAACAGGTCATGACGGAAGCAGGACTGTCTAAGCTCTATGAGAACTGCTTGACCCTGCTGGACGAATACCAGCGGTCCGGACAGATAGCAGCTCAGAAAAAGCTCCTGTTCCATATTGATAACATTACCCGTGAGAAAAAGCTTCTCGATGTTGGTATCGATACATTCGTTTACAAAAGCGATATCGATGACTTCATTCACATGGTCGATAATAAGGTCGTCAAAATTGTGGAGCTCGAAAACTACCAGCGTCGTATTCCGCCGGAAATCATTGCCCGCATTGAAAAATGCAAAGGCATCTTCGACAAGATGTATGTTGTCTTTACAGACTACACGCACAGGGAAGAACGCCGCGTAGAAGCTGTCAAGCGCGAGAAAGACCCGATTCTCTTTGGCACATTTCAGGATGCTGCGACCCGCACGATTGTGGAGCGCTTCTACTTTATCGGCGATTGGGTTGATGAATATTGTGACCTGACGCTCGATAAGATGGTCGCAACAGTGCAGGAAAAAGCCAACCGGGATATTATCAAGAAGTTCTCCACGCCGGAAAGTCTGCAGGAACTGAGCGACCAGCTCAGCAATCTTGACGACTCCATGAACGGGCTTTATCGTCAGCGCGAGAAAAAACCTGCTCCGAAGAAAGGCTTCTTTGCACGCGTCCGCACAGCATTCAAGGCGTTGAAAGGGGACATCTAACCGATGGCTGAAGTAGACTTGACAGAGGATAAGAGCTATTCTAACCTCATGTCCTTGCCTCGCAGCAAGAATGTACTTTTCAGAGCGTTCTATGAAACAGATATTCCTTGGAACTTCAACACCCCCTATATACTGCCACGAATTGCTCACTCGGATAAGGATTTGGAAACTCCTCCTCTGATTTTTACGGGTGATGCTGAGACTGTAAACTTTATGCGAGAAGTCGTAGAAGTGGAAGAAGGCGTACGTTGTGATTGTTGTGGAAAGCTCATCACAACTCCTTTATGGGATATGCCGATAGGTGGTCTTTGTTCTGAATGTGAACAGCGACTGGACGAGACAGTCTATGGCAAATTTAACGCTCCGTGGCAAAAGGTCGAGCAACAGAAAGCAGAGCGCCCCGTTCCGTGGTGGTACGATATCTGAGAATTTAATATTGCACTTTCTTGCGAGTTGCGTAGAATGGGAGTTGTACGATAGATAACATTCTACTTTTCCGAAGCATTTCGGACGTACAGCTTTTCACAATTCTGCATTTATTAAAGGCAGACTCACCGTTATGGTGGGCCTGCCTTTTTTGTTTGCAGAAATCCGCCATCCACCCATTTCAACAGCGACTGATAAGGAGGTCTGCTATGTCTATTTCCAAGCTTTTTGCTCCGAAAAACACTCGTTTTGCGATTTATGCCGGTAACCCAGGTTTTTCCGGCATGACCATCTGCTCCGATTTCATCGGGTATGTGGATGCCCCGACGCTCGGCGACGCCTATGAGGCGGCGCATCGGTATCTTGCCAACAGTGGCTATACCGGCATCGTGGTACGCGAAGCGTAAAGCCTTTTCGAACAAAATCAGCCGTCACAACCCGTCCGGCATTGTCGGACGGGAATTTTTGTCAAGACAGGAGTATCACACCAATGGAAAACAAGAAGAAGATTTTCATCGCCTACACCGCGTTTGTCCTCAGTGTTCTCACCATCATAGGCTGTATCGTCTGGTTTTTCTCGGTTCCTACTTACGCAGCACCGATTGAGCCGACCGAGTCTGTGGAAGAAATCGAGTACATCACGCCTTTGGAAACCGAGCTCCGTGAGCCGAACGCTCCGTCTCACAATGCACCGTTTCTTCCTGCTGCCGAAGCAGAAGAGCCTGATGCACAAGTTGAGACAGCGGAAACGGCTGTTGAGAACGAATCGGTTGTCACAGAAGAATCAGAAGATACCGTACCGCAGAATCTCTCCGAAAATGAGCTTTCCATCTATACTGCATTACGCAATGCAGGTCTCTCTAAAGCCGGTACTGCTGCGGTAATGGGTTGCATGTCAATGGAGAGCGGTCTTCGCACTACGGCAGAAAATCCAAATGACGGCGGATATGGGCTCCTGCAGTGGACCTACAGCCGCAAATCCGACCTCTTCAACTGGTGCTATGCAGCAGGACTTGATGCCACTTCTGCAGAAGGACAAGTTGCGTTTCTGGTGTATGAGCTTCAGAGCAAATACAGCATGAATGCCAGATATTCGTATCCGGTATATGAAACGCTTGTTTGCAGCAACAGTGTAGAAGACAGTTTGGCAATGTTCTTTTCCCACATGGAAGCAGGAGTCAATGTACCGATTTCTGCTTCTAAAGTGTACTGCGCCAACCTGACGACACTCGACCTCTATCGAGAGCGACTGAACGCAGCGTACAAATACTTCTAACAAAGAAAGGATGTATCACACAATGGCAAAGAGTGCCTATTTGTCCCGCAAACTGCTCAATCAGCTCGCTGCTATTGAAGCAGACAGTGATGACATGATGCTGACTCACGGCCTTCACAACATTGCCATCAATGGCAAGAAAGTGGGGTGTTCTGGTCATATTGCAAACCTCTTGAATGGAAAGTGCGTCTATGTCAATACCGAAAAAGCCATTTATCAGCCTCTGTCCGACAAAAACTTGGTTCGCTATGCTGCCGACATGAAGGATTGCTCCTCCATTGGTCTTGGCGTCATGGGACGCAACCAGTTTGTAACGGACGATGCTCTCGTACAAAAAATCATTGATATGCTCCACTAAGGAGCAGAAGGGAAAATACCATGAATAAGATAATCAATACCATTGTTAAGTTCCTCACCACATTTTTCGTTCTGACTATCCTTATGAGCATCAGTGCTTTGGCGCAGGATTTCAATGTCACCAATGTTGTGACGCTCTTCCTGAGTATTTACGCGCTGAACAAATGCTGTGGCATTCTGCTCAAGATGGTCAAGCCTTCTAAGCACAAGGAGGTCAAGCGTCGTGTATAAGAACTTCAAAGACATGGACGCGGAAACGCTCCACAAGATGTCTTGGGAGGTCGTTGAGGTCTTTGACAGCTACCTCTCCGGTCTTGGCGTTATGATTCCGTGTGATGATTTCAGTGAACAGAAGGAACGTGAAGAGGAAAACAGCGATGCTGCTCTTTACGGGACGGAATACTGGAATCTCGTTGACGGAATCGAGATGTGGTTCACATTATATCCGCTTCTGACGCAGGTTTATCCGAAACGCTTTATGGCTGCCTTCGATACCCTTTTGGACTCAAAAGGAATGAGCCGCTATAAGCCGCAAGGCAAGCAGCGCAAAACCATGAAAAGCAAAATCGATAAACTCTTGAAAGAAGAGGAGGATGCCGCATGAAAGGCTGGAACAGTTCTAAGCACCCCATTTTCACCGCAAACCAGATGCCTGCACCTGTCAAATGGAATCCCATGAGCGAAGACTGGAAGGCTTGGCTCGGCGAGAATCAAGTCTATCACGGCACATCTGGCTTCTCCAAAGAAGTCTTAGAGACAATGAAGAAACTGCATGACCATATTCTTACCTTCGGCGGAGATGAAGTCTGCATGACCACTTATGACGAGGACGCACAGAAAATTCTCGACCGTGGTCAGTTCTTCTATGGCAGCAGCTACATGCGAAAAGGGGAACCGTGTCAGTGCCATTGCAATTCCGCTAATCTTTGGGATGCCAACAGAGGTCGCTGCTTCATTGCAACGGGTTATGCTCTCTCCGAAGATGGGCTTTGGCGCTCTCATTCGTGGGTCGTTCAGCCTATGCCACGCACCCTACGCGTGTGGGAAACCACCGTCAAGCGCGTCGCATATTTTGGCGTAGTTCTGACTGAGGAAGAGTGTGACCGATTCTATCGAGACAACGGCTAAAAATCAAAAAAGCGAGGTAACCATAATGAAAGATATCAGTATTTCTGCTATTGCAGATACATTGGACCGCTTTCGTCTGATGGACGACCTCTATGAGTGGCACGATAACGAAGGCGTGGAAAGCACGAAGGATATTGCCGAACATCTGTTCGATAACGAATATCGCAGCGCCGTCGTTCGTGAGCTGGAAGAAAGGCTAATGTTCTACTCCTCGAATCCTGACCTGAATGGCACAGACGAAACCGGCAAAACCATGACAGAACAGTGCAGATTCATTTTGGACGGTCTTTCTACCGTTTTTTGTGAAAAAGCATAAACAAGGAGAAATCTAAATGAGTGAACGGCTTAATTTTTCCATAGACGGTGAGTTTCTCACCAATGTTGCCCGCGACTGGTTCTGGAACATGAACAAGCCGTATAAAAAGTGTGAAGAATTGTTATTCTCCTGCATGGAAGGCGGCGACAAAGAAGAAAAGCGCCGTGTCTGTCAAGACATCATTGAAGGGCGTAAGAAGCTCGTTGGTATCAATGAGTTCGAGCTTGTCGATGACAACACAAAGGTGCGCCCTTTGGGTCAAAAGGTCGAAGAACTTCAGCGCAAGATGCTGGTCAGTCAGATTCGTGAGGATATGATTGTGCATCCACTCAAGTACATCGACCGTTTCGCTATGTCATTCGATTATGATACGCTTTGTAAGGATGTAGAGCGTCATTATATCGATTATAGCTATGACAGCATCAAGGACTATGTTATTGGCGATGCGGGTTACACCGATGCCTTTAACAATGGTGCGTGGCTGCTCAACCGTCCTGACCTTGTGGCAGAATTCAACGGCGAACCGCTATCCGAACAAGAGTCTGCTCCTGATTTCTATAAGACCGGTTTTTGGGCAAAACTCTCGAACTGGATTGATGAGAATATGAAGGGGTCTTCTGTTGAGCGCCGTCAGCATCTTTACAGCCGTTATATCAATGATATGCCCATCAAGCATAGCCTGACCGAATACGGGCTAATTGCTCCTGATGGCACTTGGTATGCTTGTGAGTTTGGTGAGCACGCAGCTCTTGCCGGTCGTATCATTATGCGCAATCGTGAAGCGTTCGGTCTTTCTGACCATGAAGTTCTCGATATGGCGTATGACTGGAGCGGCAAGGGTCTCGACTACCTGTACAAGCGCGGCTGGATTGCGATTCGGAATCCTTCGATGGGCAATACATTCCTCGATATGGATGAGACTCGCACTGCAACCAAAGCGCAAGTCAACACCATTTTCGATTACATCAACAAATACCACCGCTATGACATGAATGTTTCTAAGGTCATGGCGGACTAATAGGGAGGAGTCCCAATGAAAAACGAAAATAACAATGTCGCGATTTGCGATTGTCTCAAGGCAGTCGTAAAAGATACCGTCAAGCACTACGCACGAGATTACAAAATCGATGAAGCGCGTATCAAACAGGCAGCAAAGGAAGTTGCAAAGACCGGCAAGCCTCAGACATTTCTCTGGTTTGCCCGCGAATGCGGCACCTACATGGGTCGTGAATCCGAGGTAATCAAGAGAAACACCCCGGCATACATGGCTTACAAATACTACAACGAGCAGGAGACTTCCGAGTCGAAAACCATCAAGGCATACCTCGTGACTGTCACGGGTATTGATGGCAAAACTCCCATCGGAACTGCCTGCCCGCTGAATTATGCAAAGGAATGCGACCGCATCCGCCGTCTGGCTGTCCCTGCCAACAATATGGCTATCGACTATGCCAAGGGTACGGTGACGCAGCCTGTCGGCACCTATGTCCTGTCGGAATACCCGAAGCTCGGTTCTATCCAGCAGGTCCGCTATCTGGCTGACGACGATGCCTCTCTGGAGCGTGCCATTGACATGCTCCATACCGCACGGGAAAAGAGAGGTGCTCGCTGATGGATGTCATGGTCGAAATGACGCACGATGAAGTGCAGAACAATTTGTGCTACGCACTGATTTGTGAGACGATGGAAGGCTCTCGCTGGAACAGCGGTCGTCGTCGCAGGCTGTACAGCCAGACGTTTACCCGCAGCGAACAGCAGCGTATTTCTCACATCAAATCTACCGCCCACAAGTGGTATCTGGTATCCGGCGTACCTGACAAGGTTCGCATGAGCTACGACAACTACTTGCTTTGGCAGCGTCTTGCAGCATTCTGCGCCGAAATCTAATCTTATCTGCCGTCATCCTTTTGGGTGGCGGCATTTTTTTGTTGCACGAATGTGCGAATCGCATAAAATGGGAAATGTACGATAGATAACAGTTATCGAAAAGGCATCCTGCCCTTCGCACACTTAACATTACGCTTTAGGCGGACTTCCCAATTTGGGCAGTTCGCCTTTTTGCGTATAAACAGAAAGGAAGTATCCCTTATGAACAAAGACGAAGCAACAATCAAGATTAACCCCATCGATGACATTCAGTTCGTGCTGGAAGATTCCGGCTGCTACAATGAAGAAATCGAAGCTATGAAAACTGCCGGAACTTACGACGCTTTCATCCACAAAGTCTACAATGCCATCGACTGGTCTAACCTGTTTGAACGGATGACCCAGATGGAAAACGAAACGATTGCCAACGCTATCGATGAGGTTCGCAGTGCGCTTGCCGAGAGGAAGGATGTCGAGTGATGTTCAAAGAGTATGTTCGTCAAGACGAGTACATCATCACTGCCATTATCTTTGTCCGCAAGCTGCTGGATACTAAAGTCATCACTTTCAAACTCTCTGATTCTCTTATTGTGGGGCTTGAAGGACTTGATGAAGATGGTGGACGCATCGTCTGTATTATGGTCAACGGCAAAGTCAATTACGCCTTGTCGGAGGCATTCAGCATGAAACGAGCCACAGACCTCAACCATTTGAAAGACTATAACCTGAAGCAGGAAGCTCCGCCGCATGTCTATGTAGCTGGCTACTGTGACACAGATACTTTCGAGTGGAAGATAGTCAAAGACCATTATACGGGTCTTCCCGGCGTTTCTCTCATTGAGACCGCTCTGGATGCGTCTCTCAAGAACGCATTTCTCTATAGGCTCAACGAACTCGGCTATGCTTGCATCGTAACGGATTCCGACTATCTCGGCAATGACTGCACACCTATTGGGAATGTGAAGCTGAGCACAGAAGAAATCCGCGACATCCAAAAATCGCTGCAAAACGGCGATTACATCTACTAACGAAAATGAGAGACAACCATGTTTGTAGTCTTCAAAGTCGAACACTTCGACTGTATACTACCAAAAAGAAGGAGATGTAAACCATGAACCTTTTTATCAAAGATGAATATGGTCACATTATGACTATCACGCCCGAAGAACTGAAAGAGAAGCTCGGTATCACGTTTGACATTGTTGCACTTGGTGTCGAAGTGAACGATGGGGAAACCACCATCAAAGCTCAGTCTTACCCCAAGTGGAATTACAGCAATGGAAACCCGCCTATTGACATCTGCGTGGCTGCAAAAAGCGATGAGATGCAGGTTGCTTCGCTGACGCTCCCAACTCCCGATGTTCCCGCTCCTTTCATCTGTCTCTATGATGAACAGGGTGAGGACGAAACGGAATGGTATGCCGGTGCCAGCCTTGCGCCTCGCAAAGAAAACGATACGACTCCTCATGTGGTGTTCGTTGACAGGAACTATGGCAAAATGGTTCCCGAAACGGATATCTTCGAAAACCGCTCGGAAATCAACACACTTTCCTGCGCTACCAACAAGCAGCTCTTTGACTTCAAAGTTGCCGCAGCTCAAGAATAACACCTGACTATGCGGTCACCCTTTCGAGGGTGGCCGCTTTTTTTGTTGCACATTTGTGCGAGTTGCGTACACTTTTAGATAGGGGAGGTGTACCCATTTGAAAATTCTTCGTACACAACAAACCGCTTCGGAACCGTCGTTGAAAGATGCTTTGCCGCTTGGTACTGTTCTTTCTGTTCGGGAACAGCCGGAGCAGAAATATATGCTTATCGGATATGCAACTAACAACAGCCCGTTTGCGTACTATGCCGTTCCTTGGCCGCAAGGATTCATTGGAGAGGAAAGCTTATTCCTTGTCGAACGCTATGAAATCACTGCAATCAATGGGCGCGGTATCTACAATACGGAATCAGCATTGTTTTTGCAAGCGCTGGATACTGTTTTGAAGGGAGGAGCCACTAATGACAGTCAAAGAACTGAAACGAATGCTTGAAGATATTGACGACGATGCCATCCTGCTGACCCGCAGCGCCTTAGAACCGTCCGAATTCGAACAGCCTTCCGCAAGGGAACTTACTGTTGTAACCGTGCGTGGTCGTGTTATGCTGCCGCGCTGGGCGTATGCCTGTAACTTGGTTCCGGACGGTGCTCCGAAAAAAGCGGTTCTTATCGATTGAGGAGGCAGACATGAAACCTATCAATGAAACGCCTATCAGCTCTGATGCGGCATATGAGCGCGAGACGGTCATCAATTTTTGTGATGCCGAGAAAAAAGCATCCTACTATACTCGTAATCGGTCGCGCATGCAGGAATTGCGCAACTTGGCAGCCGAATATCCCGATGATGTTAAGCTGACCGTCGACATGGATGATTGCGTAGAAGCAGAATTGCCCAAGAAGTGGGTAAAGCTCCGTGCTCCCGTCAAAATGTCGGAAGAGCGCCGCGCTATTATGGTTGAGAGCGGCAAACGCCTGGCAGCCATTGCAAAGGCAAAATTGGAAGAACGCAAAGCTGCTGCCACTCAAGAGGACTAAAGCCGACTGGCTTTAGATATATTTTCCCATAGACATGCAAAGGAGGAATTCACATGTCGTATTCAGAAACTGCGGCTCTGAATGCCATTTTCGGCATTCTCGGCACCTTTTGGCTGCTGGTTGTGGCGTATTTCGTCATCTCCATCATCGCCAATTGGAAAATCTTCACAAAAGCCGGACAACCCGGCTGGGCGGCCATCGTACCGTTCTACAAACAGTACATCGAGTTTAAGATTTACTGGGGTAACGGCTGGCTGTTCTTTGTCCCAATTGTGTTGGCAGCACTGGCGTTTGTACCGCTTCTCGGTCAACTACTCATCCTCGCCAACCTTGTCATCACAATTGTCACGCAGTACAAGAAGGCCGTTTCTTTTGGTCAAGGCGTTGGCTTTACCATCGGTCTTGTACTGGTCAATCCTATCTTCAACATGATTCTGGGCTTTGGTCAGTATCAGTATCTCGGCGTACCGCAAGATGGTTATTCCTATGACCAGTTGAAGAACAAGTACGATGAGCGCAAGGCTACGGCAGCTAACACCCAGACTGTCTACACCCAGCCGCCGCAGGATTATCAGCCGAACCAGAATGTCAGCTACCAAAACCCCAATACGCAGTCTCAGTATCAGCAGCCTCAGCAGCCGGTGTACCCTCAGCAGAGTTACCAGCAAGCTCCGCAACAGCCTACATACCCGCAGCAGGCTCCGGTTCAGCCGCAGGATAACAACGGCATGAGCCAGCCTAAGCCTCCTGTGCAGAACGGCCAGTAAAGCCATGTTAGTCGTTGTGGTGGTACTGTTTCTGGTGGTCATTGTTGCAATGGCGTTTGCCTATCAGAAAGCATCAATCTACTATTACGATGACCAGCAGAAATTCTTTCGACTTGCATTCGCAATAACAGCAGTCGGTGCAGCGGCACTTTTCGTTCTATTTCTCGTTTCCGGAGACACGATTGCAGCAATTGTTGCCGTCGGAAAAAGTTGACGAATGTTGCGAACTGAATACCATAGTATGTGAACGATAGATACCATACACCTATGTAGCGCTATCATTCACATTTCTGCTTTGAGGCGGGCTTCCCAACCGGGAAGTTCGCCTTTTTGCATATAAACCAAGAAGGAGTGTAATAAAAAATGCAAGCAAAAATCGTATTCAGAGGCAATAAGTGCTTTCGCGAATTCGACCTCAAAACAGTCGCGGAAAAACTAGACTTATCCATCGATGACTTTAACCACTTTGCGCTCGCTGTTGATGAAAAGAACGAAAAAACGGTATACGCATCGGTATACGCACAAGTTCCTTTATTCGAGACTCAATGCTCTGCCATCAATGTTTCCGGCTGGCTCTTTGACCGGGTTTTCAACTTGGTAGATGCCGAGCTCCCCAATAAAGAGCATCCAGACATTACAACGATGGTATATGCCGGTGACACTTGGTCCGAACCCGAAGAATGGATTGCACAAGTAAATACCACCATTCGAGATGAAAACGATGACAGCCGTCATATCATTATCTTGAACGACAGCAATGTAACCCCCATGTGGATGCAAGACGATGCCATCCAAATTCCTACTGCAGCAACCAAAGAGCAGCTCGAAAAGAAGGACAATTATTTCACTTTCAGAAGCCTTTCTATGCAGCTTGCTGATGATGACAACAGCAAATACTTCTCTTTCGACGAAAACAACCAAACCCTATACGCAAATTGCCTTGAAGCAAAAGAATATGCCATGCGTCTTCTCCATACATATTGCAAAGGCGTAAAGGCAGTTACCGGCAAAAAGCAGGATGCCGATGGACACACGGTATATTGCATTCAGGGAATCTACAGCAAGCCTCTCAAAGCATCCTTATGGGATGAGGTCAGAGAGCATATCATCAAAACGAGAGACTATAAAAAGATGAACCGTGTCCTCGGCTATACGCCTGATGCTGTCACTGACCTTGACCTTCTGCGCTATGTACTTGACAAAGCAGCGGCGGTCTTGCCGGATGAGCTCATCCGCAAATGGTACGCCGAAATGGATATTGAAGAATTTTAGTGGAATGGCCCCATTCCACTAAGTTCCTTCAATATCACAGGCGGATGTACTTTTGTACATCAAGATGACGAGCTGCACTTGTACGGTTTTCCCAGCTTACAACTATGCGAAGGCGTCATCTAGCCAAGGGAAACACAACCTCCTGCTTCGGCAGGAGAGACTTATCGTAAAGGAGGTGGCGTATATGTCCACTGTATATGTGCTTAATAAAGATGGTAAACCTTTAATGCCTACAACTCGCTGTGGACATGTACGCCATCTACTTAAAGAACAAAAAGCACGAGTCGTAACATCAAAACCGTTTACCATTCAACTGTTGTACGAAGCCGACGATGTGGTGCAGTCGCTATACTTAGGCATCGACCCCGGCAGAACCAATATCGGTGTTGCTGTTGTTAAAGCAGACGGCACAGCAGTCTTTACTGCGCATCTGGAGACACGCAACAAAGAAATTCCCAAGCTGATGAAAAAGCGTAAGGAATCCCGCCGTGCAAGACGCACCAACGGCAGACGCTGCCGCCGTCAACGGAGAGCAAAAGCTAATGGCACTATTTCCAAGAAATGCGTAAAGCAAACCACTGCCCAAAACGGCAGCATCAGCAAACACGCAAAAGAGATTGGTGTCATCAAGCGCCGCCTTCCGGGTTGCGAGAAAGATATTCTTTGTATCGGTATCAAAAATAAAGAAGCAAAGCTTAACAATCGCACAAGACCGGAAGGCTGGCTTACACCTACCGCAAATCAGTTGCTGCAAACACACATCAACTTGGTAAAGAAGATTCGGAAGTTTCTTCCTATCAGCGATGTTGTGCTCGAAATCAACAAATTTGCGTTTATGCAACTGGATAACCCAAATGTTCAGAAATGGCAATATCAGCAAGGTCCACTCTATCAAAAAGCAAGCCTTGAAGAAGCTGTTTCTGAAATGCAGGAACATCACTGCTTGTTTTGCAAGAAGCCCATCGCCCATTACCATCATGTGGTTCCACAATCCGAAAACGGCAGCAATACTATCGGGAACATCGTTGGCTTATGCACAAAACACCACGACCTTGTGCATAAGGATACCGCATGGCAAAAGAAGCTTACCAAAAAGAAAACGGGGCTCAACAAAAAGTACGGTGCTTTGAGTGTGTTGAATCAAATCATTCCGGCGCTGACGAAAGAGTTGAGTTCTCTTTTCCCGAAGCATTTTTTTGTGACTAATGGTAAAAGCACCTACGACTATCGTGCAGCACACGGTGTCAGCAAAGACCATTGGCTCGATGCTTACTGCATTGCTTGTTCTGTCCTGCCTAACGATACTTGCGATAAAACCATCAATAGCCGTGTGCCGTATGAACTCAAACAGTTCCGCCGTCACGACAGACGAGCACTAAATAACGAAAACATGAGCCGTGTGTACACGTTTAATGGCAAGATGGTTGCCACAAATCGACATAAAGCTACTGAGCAGACGACTGACAGCTTGGAAGAGTTTCGCCAACGCCAACCTAATGACGTTTGCAATCTTAAAGTAAAAGAGCACCATCCAACATACAGAAACATGAACCGCAACTATCCGGGAAGCGTATTTCTTATCGGAAAGCAAGTTCATGTAATGCAAGGAATAGCGGGTTCCAAAGATGGGGAAGCAACAACATACAAAGATACTAACGCAAACTCAATAGCCGCCGGAAAATGCAAATTTGTTGCAAAGAATTCTGGCATATTGTTTGTGTAGCGTGAATTAAAAGTAGTAAAACCACGAAAAATCTTCAATAACCGCCGAAATGCAAAACAAAAGCACCAACAAAGCCAAAGCTTTGCCAACCGAATTTGTAAAGGAATGAGATAAATTTATGGATTTATACGAAATTGAAAGCAAAATCAAAGAGTTGGAAGCATCCTACAATAAAGAGGCAGACAATCTTATGCAGGAGCTCAATGCCTACAAAAAGAAGAACCCGATTCTTCCTCTTTATGGAGATGACCCGAATGTCGACAAGATGATTGCGAATAAAAATCGAATCATCCGCAGCCAGTACACTCGCCGCGAAAACAAAGTCCACAAGCTGTGGGAAAAGTTCTACGATGATGTCACGGACATTGTCACAGCAGAATATAATCTTCCCACAGATGTAGCCAAACTCGTTGTACAACAAGTGCGTGACCGGGATATAGGGCGCAGCGAACTCACTTCTTATCTGGACCATTACGCAATCTTTGCCGAAGCGGTTCTGGACGCTGTGTTGTGAACCTCTTGCGAATCTGTGCGAAGTGGCTAAAATTGTAGATGTACGATAGATAACAATAACCTACAAAGGCATTTTGTCTTTCGTACTTTTCATAATTTCGCTTTAAGGCGGACTTCCTGCTTTAGGGAGCCCGCCTTTTTGCGTTCCATAACAAAAATCAGAAAAGGAGACAGAAAATGAACGACATTTGGAAAAACCTTGCCTCACGGCTCAGCGAAGCGGAAGACCTTCCTCGACGCCCTGACTACAGCACTCTGCCAAAGACCACAGATGTTATCGACGAAGAAAAGTCGGTTCGCTGGAACAGGGAAGAGGTTGAGCGCCGTAGAAAAGAGTGGATTGTGAAACGCAATACTTTGCTGCGCAAGAGAAACAATGCAGTAGGCGTTGTCCAAAACGACATCATCCTGCAAATCCAAAAGGAGCTGGAAGAAGAGACCGGTAAACCTGTCGACAAAGTGGTTGCTACACTTCTCTGGAATAAAGCCTATGAACGCGGTCACGCTGGTGGGTTCTATGAGATTTACGCAGCCATTGAAGACTACGAAGACCTTCTCACCACTGTACTGAAGGGTGGTTGGCTGGAATGAATCTCAACATCCGTCCGGGCACTTTCGTATGGAACTTGCACCGTAAACCAATTTCAACGGTGCAATGCTCGCTCAGCTTGATACAGCAGCTCAGATTCTCGGTGTAGAATACGAAAAAATTGACATAAGTAAATAATAGGAGGCTCCTATGAAACTAGACGAATACCTTATCCGTAACGGCGTCAAGTTGTTTATCAATCCCTTAACACCGAAAGACAAACCGCGTCAGACAAATAGCCTCGGTGCCTTTGATTACGCCGAAAACCTCAACAATATCCTCGGCAAGCACATATGGATTTGCGATTATCGTGTCAATGATAAAGTAGTCCTGAAGCCGATTCGAGATGTGAAACCTATGGAAGTCGTTATTGCAGACGCAAACAACTGCAAAAAGAGCATCTACTATTCGCCAGTCTATTTTCAGCCGGTGAAAGGAAAGAAGGTTCTTTCTACCGTTATCGCACCCATCGACAATACCGGCTACCGTTGCAGCCCCGGCGTTTCTGTTAATATCTTTGACACTAGGGAAGAATGTGTTAAGTGCTATCGGGAACAGGTTCGACAGGCAGACGAGATTTATGAGAAAGAGAAAGCTCGCATCATCAAAGAGTTCGACGCTCGCATGCAGATTCTCAATGATTCTCTCACACCGTTCAAAGATGTCCCGCAGAGCGATTACACGGTAACTGTTAAAGCTGATGCCACAAACAATGACCTGCCTTACAGTGCAAAAGACCGTGGCTATCGTTACGAAGTGTCTAAGAGCATGACGCCTGAAAAGTACGCTATTGAGAAGTTCAAAAGTTGTGTACTTCGTGACCTTGCAGACGAACTTCGTGCCAATACCCAGTGGAAACGTGGCGCACCTATCAGTCTGACCTTCGTCATGGACGTCTATGTTGATAGTATGCGAGATATCACTCAGACTGAAATGATGCCGCTAACACTCACCTTGTAAAAATCGCAAAAACAAGTTAAAATAACATTCAAAGAAAGAAAGGAATTTGCTTTATGAAAACGATGGAACTTGCTGCTTCTATTATCGATGTCTTCGAGGACTACCTCTCCACTATCGACAAGGTCATCCCTTGTGCTGACCCCGATGATGAGGAAGACCGCGCTGAGAACGATAATGCGGCCGCCATCTATGGCACCGAATACTACACTCTGGAGGATACTATCAACGGCTTCTTGCAGAACGACCCGCTCAACCCCAGCACCTACATTGACAAGTGCCTCAATGCTTTTGATTCTCTGCTCGATGAGAAGGGGATGAACGATGAAAAGCCGCAGGGTGAGAACCGCGACAAGATTCGTGACCGCATCTGCCACTTGGCTGACAGTGAGAAGGCTGCTGATGATGAGAAAACGCATTACGCAAGTCTCTGCGCCAAGGCAAAGGCTTGGAGCGCCGCCTACTATGAGCAGGATGCCCCGGCAGTTACGGACGAAGAGTACGATACCGTGATGCACGAGATTCGTGACATCGAAGCCGCGCATCCGGAACTCGTCACCTCCGACAGCCCCACGCAGGTAGTCGGCGGCAAGCGCGTTATCGGCATTCCGGTTGAGCACCGTGTTCCGATGCTTTCGCTTCTGGATGTCTTCTCAAACGATGAAGTGCGCGATTTCACAGCTTCTGTGGAGAAGGAATATCCTGATGCCACCTTCTCTATTGAGCGCAAAATTGACGGCCTGAGCCTGTCTCTGGTGTACGCTAAGCCTGCCGGTTCTGACGGAAAACTGCGGCTCGTACAGGCGTCCACTCGCGGCGACGGTCATGTTGGAGAAGACGTGACAGCGAATGTCGTCGCACTCAGTTGCCTGCCTTACAGCATTGAGCTCCCGGAAGGCATCAACAAGATTGAGCTGCGCGGTGAGTGCTACATGTCCGAAAAGGATTTTGAGACGGTCAATGCAAAACAGGCAGAAGCAGGAAAGAAGCTCTTCGCCAATCCCCGCAACTGCGCTGCCGGTACGCTGCGTCAGTCTGACCCGGCTGTCGCAAAGGAGCGGAACCTGAAAGTGTTCATTTTCAATGTGCAGAGTGTCAATGACGGGAAGGATTCCTCTGAGTTTGCTGACTCTCACTGTGACCAGCTTAACTATCTGCGCGATGTTTGTGATTTCAAAACCACCTACTACGCGCATTGCAATGATACCGACAGTATCCTCGTCGCTATCCGCGATATCGGGGAGCATCGGTATGATATCGATTATCCCATTGATGGCGCTGTCATCAAGGTAGACGAAATCGACATCCGCAAAAAGATGGGTGAGCGGACCAAAACTCCTAAATGGGCTATTGCTTTCAAGTATCCCGCCGAAGAAAAGGGGACTATCCTGCGCAGTATTCAGTTGCAGACAGGTCGTACTGGTCGTGTCACTCCTGTCGCGGTCTTTGACCCCGTGCAGCTTGCCGGAACCCGTGTGGAGCGTGCAACGCTCAACAACGCCAACTTCATCAAGGCGCTGGACATCCGCATCGGCGATACTATCGTCCTGCACAAATCCGGCGACATCATCCCGAAAATCACAATGGTGGAGCTGGAAAAGCGTCCTGCAGACGCTGTGCCTTATGACATGGCAAAGCAGGTCTGCCCCGTTTGCGGTGCGCCTATCGCGCCCGTCAACGATTCTGTGGACCTGTACTGCACGAACGACACCTGCCCTGCAAAGACCGTGAATCGTGTCATTCACTTTGCCTCAAAACCCTGCATGGACATCAAGGGACTTGGTCCTCAGATGATTCAGGACTTGGTTGACAGTCGGTTCATTGAGAACCCCGTTGACCTGTATAGGCTCTATGAGGAGGAAGGTGAACTGACCGACATGTATGGCGCGAAGATTGCCAAGAAGGTTCTTGCTGCCATCGAAAAGTCCAAGGAACAGAATGCCGACCGCGTCCTCAAGGGTCTTGGCTACCGTCTCATCGGCGGTCATGTTGCTCGTGCGCTGTTTACTCAGTGCAAGGCTACAAACGGCAACCTTCTGACACTGTCCATGCTCAATGTAGATACCATCAAGGAGTACAACATTCCCGGCTTCTCCGATGCCATCTATGCCGCACTCAACTCGATGCTTTCCAACGCGGAGTTTAAGCAGGAAGTCAATACCTTGCATGATGCCGGTGTCAATCTTGACTATCATGCTCCGGCAGGTGCCAATGATGAGTCTGCGCCGCTCGCTGGCAAGACATTCGTTATTACCGGTACGTTGCCTTCCATGAGCCGCGATGAAGCTAAGACTTATATCGAAGCGCATGGCGGCAAAGTCTCCGGAAGTGTCTCCAAGAAGACGAGCTATCTCGTTGCAGGTGAAGCTGCCGGTTCCAAGCTCGATAAGGCAAACGCTCTGGGCGTGCCCGTTCTGAGTGAGGATGACCTTAAAGCAATGTGCCTGTGAGAGGAGGTCTCGGTATGTACGACTTTGACCGCATCGTTAAGGCTGCGGAGTCCTGTAAATTTCACAACGCATTTGCCTCTGACATTAAGCTCTGTGAAAATGCACTTGGCATGGGTGGTCTTATGGGAATCAATGCCGAATGCTGGCTTGATATTCTGAACACCATGCCGGACGCTGAAATCGCAGAGTATGTCCGCACCAAGTATAAGCCTGACCTCTTGAATCCGTTCAAGGGAACATCCTTGTATATTAAATCCTGACCTACTTGCCGTCCACCCTTCACGGGGTGGGCGGCTTTTTATTTTATACGCAATATCGTTCGTTTTGTTCGTTATGAAATAAACTTACACGCCGTATAACAACATTTCTTAGCAACTTGCACGCGTGTAACATTCCGTGCAAGTTGTAGTTGACGGCACTTGCGAACTGCGTATGATAGGTAATGTATCAAAGATACCATTTCACTTTTCATTTTTAACATTCCGCTTTTGCAAGGACAGTCCTCTTTCGAGGCTGTCTTTTTTATTTTGCAAAACGGACACGCCGCTGTGGAGATAACATCAAGAGCAGCACCCTTAAACTATCATAAATAACACGAACATGAACGAAAAAGTCATCGCCATTTGCCCTGATTGCGGTTGCAAGTATACAACCACAAAAGCAAACCTCGTTAAATTTGCACAGCGCGGCGAAACCGCCTGCCCTGCTTGCAGATTCAAAAAAGTCAAAGTCAATAAGGCTGCTGTTGCATCCAAAACAGAAACACATCACAGCAAAAAACTTGTTCTTGGAGTCAACGATTTGGCTACCAAGTACCCTAAAGTTGCTGCTATGTGGAGTCCCAAAAACACGATTCGCCCCGACGAAGTCCGCTGCGACAGCTCCAAAAAGGTGATTGTTGTGTGTCCTGACTGTCATGCGGAGTACACAACCAGTATCATCTCTTTGGTCAAAAGCGTCAAAAACGGAACCTTCACTTGCCCTGTATGCCGTGGCATGAAAGTTGTTCCCGGAATCAATGACTTGGCAACCACATCTCCTGCTGTGGCAAAAATGTGGAGCGACAAAAACGCTTTCTCCCCGCGTGAAGTAAGCGCCAATAGCTGCAAGAAGGTCGTCGTTGTATGCCCTGATTGCGGTGAGGAATACATCACTCATGTGGATTCTCTTGTCCGTTGCATCAACAACGGTATCAACACTTGCCCCTGCTGCGCTCACCACAAATTCATCTCCAGCAACCTTGGGCTCGAATATAACGGGCTCATGACGAAAACAATGAATGATGGCTCAAAAGCAACCATCGTTCGTATCATCAGCACAAATGCTGTTGATGTTCGGTTTGAAGACGGATTTGTTCTGAAACATGCCCGCATGACCCAGTTCAACAACGGCACACTGAAAGGTCATCGCGCAAGCGCCATCAGCTACTAAGTTCAATCCTTACAAAGAAAAGCTTTGAAAAATCCTATCCTGCTCTCCGTCATCAACTCTCTGAAGACGATGAATCCCGAAATGTATCCGCGTGTACTCGCTGCAGCCGAGGAAAGCGCCGACATGAAGGAGTTCAACGCTCGTCTGCAGATTCTGCTGGCAGAGTAAAGCAATTTCCTTAATAATCCCGTTGCCGCCTAAACGCATGAAAAGGAAGTGTCCAGACAAATGAAAATTATTAAATCCACCATCATACTGTTCGTTGCGGTTCCCGCAATGGCTGTTTATGCCTTGTATGAAGCCATCAATGCGCTGGCAATCGAAATCGACCTGGTGCGCATCCGTGCTATGACGAATTGCTGCCGTAAGTTTAAGACTATGTAACGATAAGCCGTCTGCCTTCGGGTGGGCGGCTTTTTCTTTTGCGAAAAAGTATTGACGAGGATTGCGAACGGCATACAATAAGAGACGAACGATAGATATTACTTCACTTCCATTAGTCTTCACATTCCTCTCTTTGATTAGGGCGGACACTCTGTATGAGTGTCTGCCCTTTTTCTTTTTGAGGCTTCCCGCAGATGTTTCTGCGTTTATATAAATCCGTTTTAACACTGTTACTCTTTTGAGGAGGGATAACTTAGCATTAGTCTTATTTTGCCATTGGCACGTACTCGCTGCGTTAATGCGTTCCGTAAAAATACCATTTACAGTAAAGGAGAAATACCAATCATGAATACTTCCATGAAAATTTATCTCGTTATACACAAGTTCTGTAATGAGGACTACGACGGCAATCCTATGCTCGGCGAAGAAATCATCACATCTTTTTCTACGAAGGAGACCGCAGAGCGGTTCGTCCTGAAGTGGAGCAACCCTCACAGCCTCCCAAAGCCTTATGACGGGATTTACCTTGGTGAGCTCTACATCAAAGAGCTGACCTTGGACAGCGTCAATATCGACGAAGACCCACATATCGGCAAAGACTTGGAAGATTACTATTGCCGTGACTATGAGGATGAAGAAGAGGAAGAGACTGAGGCTACTCCGTCTTACGATGAGCATATTGATGATGAGGTTGCTGAAGAAATGCCTCCTCACATTGTCCACGGCATTATCAAATGTTATGGGAATAGCAGTGGTAATATCGGGCTTTCTCCTTGCTTCGTTGACTTGTACGAAATGCACATCTTTAACCTCAAATACTCTTACGCGCACAATTGGACTGATGAGAGCGAACGGCTTTCTGTTGTCCTTGGTACAGACCCTGCGGGTGAAGAACTGCCTGTCATTGATATCGACAGCAATGAAGATGCCGATTACACTGACATTGACTTCTTCGACCAGCTTTACTGGATTTCCAGCTATAGCGACATCAACAGTTCGAGCGCTGCTCTTCGCAAGGTGAAAAACCATGTTGTTGCCAAGTATCTTTCTACTCTGGACGACAGCGAAGTCAACGTCTCGAAAATCTTTGGCATTCCAGAAAACCCGTTCGACAGAAGCAGTTACATTTTGGATGGTCTTAAAAAGATGTCGGACAAAGAGTTTGGTATGTATTACCATCTCTTTGAAGATTCTCTGCCCCAATCCAAAAGACCCGAATAATCTTTTCTGTGAATCAGAACGTACACGCTGCGTTAATGCAAAACTTAGTACCCACAATAAGGTGCTTATTAAATACATGTCTCAGCCGTGTGTCGCCACGATAGTGCATTAAACATAGATGTTCTCGCCGCGTTCCGCCGCGTAAGAGCAATTCATATATAAATACTATTTCAAGAGGGAGGTGCGCTTCGTGCGTATCCATTACATATTTTAGGGCTTGATTGCCCTTTAAGCACCCAAACTCCATAGTTTTATCTAAAGTTGCTTCTAGCTGCAGTATGAAGTAGCTTTGAATAGACTGTTGGGTTTGTTAAGCCGCTCGCCTTTTGGCGGGTGGCTTTCTTTTTTTACAAAAAAGTTGTTGACGACGCTTGCGAACTGCATACAATAGAGAACGAACAATAGATACCACTTATCCTTGCCATTCACATTCCATCCAAAAGGGCGGACACTCTCAGAGTGCCTGTCCTTTTTCTTTTTGGACAAAGGTAAAATTGCGACATAAGGTTCGCACGTTAAACACCACGATACGGTGATTTGAATAGATACCAACTGCTGTAATCAGCACGTACACGCTGCGTTAATGCGAAACTTAGTGCCCATAACAAGGCACTTATTAGATACACATCTCAGCCGCGTACCGCCGCGATAGTGCATTAGAATATATCACCAAACAAAAATACAAAAATTCGAAGGGAGACTTTCTTATGATTAGAAGATTTTTTGAAGCCATAGTTTAGCGAGTAGACACTTTTATCGGCAACCATGAAGATAAAGCCAAAGAAATTGCAACCGATATCGGTGGAGCTATCCGCGATATTCTTTAGGTGTTGCTGAGTAAAGAAGGTGTTCTGCTCGCGTTCTTGACCGAACAAGTCAAACTTAGCAAGTATGCGATATTCACCATATGTGCTGTCACAGCGGTCATGACCGTTGCTTTTCTGCTAAAGCACTTTGCCGGAAGGTATACGCATATCAAATCATTAGCAGAAAGTTTTCTGTCTGCAGTTGACATCAAAGGTGTGCTAAAAGATACAGTCACCGAATATGTTAAAACCAAGTGCAAGACAGAGAAAAAAGAAGAATAACAACATACGCTCCGTTTTATGGGGCACGCTATGGAGATGATTTCAAGAGTAGCGCGTCTGCCCCACGAAACGGGGCTTTATTATGAAGAAAAATACCACCACAAAAATTCATGTCGGCATTACCGACAACTATTTCAATGCCCTCTCCAAACAGAACCTACCGATGAGCAGTGCTGCCTGTGAGATTGTGGACAACACAATCTCCAACAGCAAAGGTCCCATCAATTCGCTGGTTGCTGTTGAAGAGGGTTCTGCAAAGGGTATGCTTGCCCTGATTTTTGCCGATTGGGGCAAAGGCATGACCCTCGAGCGTCTCGAAGAAAGCGTTCAGCTTGGTTCTCGCCACACTGATGAGGGTCTTCTGTGCATCCACGGCGTTGGTTTGAACAACTTCCTGCTGGTCGCCACTCGCAACAAGTACCCGTGGTTTATCGCCACGCGTAAACCGGGCGAGAAGACCTACCATCGCATCGACGGTCCTTTCTCCACCACGATGGAGATTACCGAGCAGAAGGAAATTCCTCTGGAGAACATCGTGATGCGTGATGCCTACAAGAGCCTCGGTGCCCCGTCCACCATCATCTATGTTGAGATGGACAAGAGCACGGCGAGCACTATGCTCACCACTTCCGGCACTTGTGCTCCCAGCTTGGTTCGCAACACAAATGTCATTCGTCGCTCTCTTGCAGAGCACTTCGGCGTCAAGTATCGTAATTACTTGGCACCCGATGATTCCGGCGTTGCGCCTGCCCGCATTCTGATTCCCGATTATCAGATGGCGAACGGCAAGGTTTGCGATGTCTTTGTGAAGCCAATCTTCCCGCGTTACAAGACGAAGGAGGATACCCGCTACATCAATGTCGATTACGATGGTCACACTATCCCGTTGACCGTTGATGTCGGTTTGATGGACATCGTTGCCACCCAGAAGAGCGCTGTCACAGGCGGTTACAGCCTGAAGCACTACTATCAGGGCAACATGGCAACGCAGGGCGTTGATATCCAGCTCGGCAACCGCGTCATTGCAACTGCTCAGTTGGATACCATCTGGGACCGTGCCCGTCATCCGTCCTTCAACCATTTTGTTGGTACTGTTGCCATCGATATCTCTGACCTGCCGCGCGGATTCTTGAACACGTTGCCCAACAAGTCCAACATCGACTTGAGCGATAATGGGTGGCGTGCTATCTTCGACGCTATCAAGTCTGAGATATCTCTGGTTGAAGACTCTTCTTGCCCTCTTGAGGTCTATGCAAAGAAGTTTGCGGAAAACCTTGAGAACAGCACCGGCAACAAGGTTGAGCTGCAGTTCCCCGTGTATGCCAATCGTACGCGTATCGATGTTCTGGAGTATCTGGACAATGACCATTGTGTCATCCACGACTTCATGTCGGCTACCGCAAACCTGAAGGCTGTCGCAGAGCTTCGCACGCACTGGGATGGCATGGTTGCTCAGGGCTGCCAGCCTGTTTCTGCTACCATGTACTGCCCCAAAATCGGTCCGATGCTCAAGCACACCTGCGATGAGCTGAATACCCTTATTCAGTCCATGAACGATAAGGATTTTAAGGATGCCTGGGCTGCCGCGAAGGGAGATGTGGCAAAGATGCCTCATTACAGCTTTGCTGTTGAGGTTGACAAGAATATCCCCGACAAAAAAGCCTAACCAATAAAGTCACTAGCCGCCTGCTTTTCGGAGCAAGCGGCTTTTTGTGTAATTGATTATTTTTACGAAATGTGGTATAATACAAGCGCCGAGAGGAGGGCTTGTGCAATGAAAGAGCAAAGATATTCCGACCACGAAATTATCTATATGCAGGTCCGCCTGTACCACCTCGCCTGTGAAAAGTGGGATGCAACACCAAAAGAAATTCTTGCAATTTTTAAGAAAAACAATTTGTTCTTGAAAATTAAAGAATGCTATGATTCGTTTCATCTCTACGGCGACGAGGGTGTCCTTGAGGACCTCTTCCAAATGATAGAAGGGGAAAAGCCAAAATGGAAAACAAAGTAATTCTCTATCATACGAGTTATTGTGTAGTAAATGAACCGAATCTTGAATTGTGCAGTGACAATCGAGATTTCGGTAAAGGCTTTTACCTCACATCTTCTTACATTCAAGCACGACGATTTGTTAAAACATCTTTAAGAAAAGCAAAGATGGAGAAATTCATTGACGAGAAGAAAACCACCGGATATATCAACAAATTTGAGTTTGATGTCACACTGTTGAAACAGCTAAAAACACATGAATTCGCAGAAGCAAATCGAGAATGGCTACATTGTGTCGTCGCACATAGACGTCGCGATGTATTTCAAGAACTAATTCCCATGTATATGCAATATGATATAATGATTGGCAAAATTGCTGATGACCGTACAGGTCCAACAATTTTCACCTATATCAATGGGCAATATGGCGAAATTGGTTCTGAAGAAGCAGACAGTCTGTGCTTGCACTTTTTAATTCCAAACAAGTTTGAAGACCAGTGGGTATTTCGCAGCGAAAGCGCCATATCTCATCTGAAGTTTTTGGGGAGTGACGAAGTATGTCTACTTTAAAACAATATCAACAGAGCCTTAGCGTAGACAATGTTCTTGCCATGACCATTGAAGACTTGTCTAAAAAGTATAACATCGAATATTCCGATATGTGCGCACAATTTCTTGAAAGTGATGTGGCGCAAAAGCTATCCGAACCAGATGATACTCTTTGGGCATTTGGTCCTGCTTCCATCATCGAATGGTATGAAATCGAACAGCGAAGCAAAAAAGACTCTCCCGACACACCGCAATAAACCCATTCACGCCGTCTGCCATTTGGTAGACGGCTTTTTCTTTTTGCCTCAAAATATTTTGTTGCAGAAACTTGCGAATTGAGTAAAATTAAATTTATCGAAAGGATGTGAGCCACCTTGAAGCGCATCGAAACATTACTCGAAAAAATTTCCAGCACAGGACTTATTCTTTATATAGCCGGTATCATCAGCCTTATTGCTTGCGCTATTGCTACTGTTGTGAAAGCTATGACATGGATAGATATGCTCCATTATGCAGGGTGCATCTTTGGATGTGGCTTCGCATTGATGGCAGTTGGCGCTATTGGGCTTGCTCTTATTGGCAAGGCAGAACGCAAACGCTTAACAAAGAAAAACTGAGAGGAGAGCGCAAAAGTGCAAACACATAGAAAAGTTGTTTCATTCGCAGCTTTATTGATGGCAACCTCTGTGCTTCTCACAGGCTGTGCATCTCAAGAAATTCAAGCTCGCAAAGCAGCCATTGCCGCAGCATCTGCGACACAGCCGGAAGAAACACCTGCTCCTACACCGAAGCCGACTGCTGCACCTATTGACCGTTGGTCATTGCTTGATAATCTTCCGGATTTTGCTGTTGGAACACTTCCTGCACCTATTATTACATGGGTGGATGGCTTACCGCTTGGCGAAAACCCGCTGACATATGAGGACGGTCAGCACATTGACGGCTTGTTCTCTAATGCAAGTGGGGGAAGCATCCAACTTTCCGATGTTTCTGTAGAAGACCTCAAAGGCACTCCTGTCAATGTTCGCATGAACATGACACTATCTGTTCTGGACGATACTGCTACTCCTACAAGTAATTCTTCGGATGCTTCTTCTGATACGAGCGTTACAGATTTCTGCCTGCATACAAAAGGCTCAGGCGGAGGACAGGCGTTCTACTACCAGATTGGATATAACGGCGACTACCCGATGGATATTCTCAATGGTGCTTTAGCGATTGAAAATAATCTGACATTTGGGGAAGCCTTTGACAATGGTTTGTATTACTCCTCCGCAACGCCGGACGAATTTGCGGGATATCCGGAAGAGGGAACACCAAAAGACCAAATCAATTTCCTATACTCTACATTTGGCACACCATCTGGTTTGTACTGGGCCGACAATGTAGATGGAGTACAGTATGGGTCATTTGAAGAATTCCGCGATGCAGAATATGACAAAGACAACGGAGCCAAACACTTCTATCTTATCTGGAATTTCGAAAAATGTACAATTGCTGCTGCCTGCTCTGACGATTTTAGTAATCCGGATGCTCTCGGCACCACCATCAATGAAATCTATGAATTCCCGATTCTTACCGGCACTGACTATGTCAAAGAAAGCGCCAATAACTTCTTCTGGGGCTATCTTGGCTATGGCGATGCTCCTATCCGCTTGATTGGTCTATATGCAGAAGTTCCTGCTTCAAAAGTTTCTGTGATTGAAACGGGACCTGCATCAGAATCAGCAGCGAATACAGAAACACAATCCAATAATGACGATTCGGTAGCTGAAACCACACCTGACAGTGAAAATGCGGATTCCGCAGCTGATTCCTCTTCTGAGGTTACGGAGGACAATGCGGCTTCTTCCAAATCAGAAACAACATCCAGCACAACCTAAAATAAATCCTTGCGTATCTGTGCGAACTGCATATTATGGTAAGTGTACTACAGATACCAAGCAAAACACTATTTAGTTTTCACAGTTCTGAACTTTTGGCAGACTTCCCTAGTAATAGGCAAGTCTGCTTTTTGTTTGAAATTGAACTCTAAAACGCACTTTGTTGCATCTGAAAAGTACAAATTTTATGTTTTTAGGAGTGTAATAGCATGGACAAAACAACTGACAACGCATACCTCGAAACTCTCGGCGCTGTAGACTGGGATACTTTCTATCAGGAAAAGATGGCACTTCAGAACATCACCGATTACCTGCATCGAAACAAAGAGCAGGAAAACGGCATGTTTGGTCGCGCTGCCAACTGGATGGAAGGTATCCTCACTATGATGGACAATCTCGGCGACGCGGCAGAAGACGAAGGTGATTTCGTGTACCCGGAGCGTGACGAAAATGACCGCTGCCTCGATAATCGCTTCAATGATGTTCTTGACCGCTCACCGGATGCTGCAATGTAAGCCGCGAAAAGGAGTCGCATTATGCGTATCCAAAGAGACTGCACATTAAAAAGTACCAGCAACAACGACAAACGACTTCAGTATGTACTGGGGCACAAAGGAAAACTTCACATTAACAACGGACAACCAATGGTGTTTGTTGTTGGTGATGCTGAAGCTCAATGTAAGTTAACAACCGCACCGATTCAGCATATCGGCATCGTCGGGGGCAACATTCTTCTTGTAAAAACCGTCATCGGTACAGAGTACGTCTTCGATATGCACTGACACGCACATCTATCCACCGCAGTTGTTGTTTCTGTAAAAAGAACTTCAACTGCATTTTTGTTTCATTACCGAAGGAGGGTAAACTCATGAATCTTATTCAGTATGCGTCTAAAAAAGAGCGCGTTCACGTTGAGCAAATCATCCGTGAGCAACCTGTTCTGAAAGACGCTGACAATGTGGCAATCAAAACAATCTCCGTACGCAAGAGCCTCGGCCTGACGATGGATGTCTTTGCACCTGTCGCAGCTTCTGATGAGCCGCTGCCGGTTCTCGTCGACATTCATGGCGGCGGGCTGATTGCGGGGCGGAAAGAGCAGAACCGCAACTTTTGCATCCGAATGGCGCAGAACGGCTATCTGGTGTTTGCTCCCGACTATCGTCTCGTTCCCGAAACGAACATTTTTGGACAGATTTCGGACATTCTGGAAGCTCTCACTGTCATCGAAGACCGTGCCTCGGAATTCGGTGGCAATGTGCGGAACCTGTTCGTCGTGGCTGACAGTGCCGGTGCTTTCTTGGCATCTATGGCAGTCGCTGCGATGCACAATCCTGCAGAGATGCAGCCAGTCATCAGCCGCCTTGACAGACATATTCCTCATAAGGTACAGACACTCCGCGTGGGCGCTATGGCGTTCCAGAGCGGGATGTTCTATATCTACAAAGGAAAGGTTGGTCTGTTGGCTGACAGCTACATGGAGAAAGACTGGCGCAAAAAAGACTACGCCGCCGTTATCCAGCCGGAATTCTACTCCAAGCTGCTGCCCCAGTGCTTCCTCTGCTCTGGCAAGGATGACTTCTTAAAGAAGCAGACAATGCAGTTTAACGAACTGCTCGAAAGCGACAACCGTACCCACAGGTATGTGTTTAGCAACGACAAGGGAGCTGACCACGCTTATGCTGCACTCCATCCGGAAACGGCATGGGGCGAAATGGCAAACACCGAAATGTTGGTCTTCTTTTACCGCTGCAGACGCTGAGAGGAGGAAAACTTTATGACACGCGAAGAGTATATCAAAAATCTGAAGAATCAAGGCAAAGTCACTGTCAAAAACCTTGCTGAGCTTCTTACATTCACGCTCGATAAAGGCAACGAGCTGATGTTTGAGGATGACCATGTTGAAGTTTACATCCCCATCAACTTCGATGTCGACAAGGTTTTTGGCTTTGATGTCTGCAAAACCGACAATGGGGATTGGGTCAACCTGTACCTTTGCTGGTATCCGAACAAGGATGCCTACGATACCAAAGTCAAAATGTACCTGTCCTACTGCAACAACTCCACCGATGACGATGATTTCGAGCTGGAAGTTGCTTTGACGTGGGACCAGCACAATGCGATTCTGCAGCGACTCACAGAACAGTATGAGAAAATCTATGACTCCACCATCGAGAAGGACTGGGAAGAATACCTTGTCGACAGTGAGGTGGACGATTATCCAAACGAAGACGAGGAGGAATAACTCGTGAATATCAACCACTATGCGCTTCGAAAGGAACGTGAGATACAGAAATTCATCAATAAACTACCGCCACTCAATGCGGCAGCCGCAGGGGTGGGGAATGATAAGCGAATCACCCACCACATCCTTACGGGCTATCACAACAACCATCTTCCTATCTCAGTTTTTGTGCCAAAGCATAAAGAAGATGGGGAAAAGTTTCCTGTTATCATCGACATTTACGGTGGTGGATTTGTTGCGGGACGAAGCGAACAAAACAAGTGCTTTGGTGCATGGTGTGCCGAGCACGGGTATCTGACCTTTATTCCGGAATATACTCCCATCCCCGAAACGAACCTTTTTGGGCAAATCGGAGATATTCTCAAGGCATTTGAGGCTATCGACCGTCTCGCCGACAATTATGATGGCGACAAATCCAAGATGTACCTTGTGGGCGATGGTGCGGGTGCGGCACTTGCGTGCTTGACCTACGCTCTCATTTGGCATCCGGTTTCCATGCGTCATTTAGATGACGAATTGCCGTTCAACATTCCTCAAAATGCAAAATTTTCCTTTCGGGCAATGTGCCTGCAAAATGGAATCTTTACGCTCACTGACAGAAAAACAGCAGCTATTACACCGTATCTCATGGAAAAAGATTGGAAAAAAACGAGCTATGCACCTTATGTATCTCCCAAAACATATGCCAAAATGCTCCCGCCGTGCTTCCTTGTGACCAGTATTTCCGATTCGCAAAAAAAAGATACGAAACGGTTCAGCAACTTATTGGTGCATAAACGAATCAAATGTAAGGTGTATATCACACATACGCCTTTTACCAAAGAGAGCTTCGCTGCCAGATACCCCAATAAGCCTTATTCTGAGACTGCCAATCTGGAGATGCTGAAGTTCTTCGAACAAATCTAAGCCAAGAAAGGAGCCATCCTAATGGCAATCTACCAAACCCGAAATTGCATTCGTGCGGTCCAGTGGGACCCCGAAGACAAGCAGAGCCTTGAAAACATCAAAGCTCTTGTCAAAGATAACCCCCGTCTCGGCTGGAGAGTTAACGATAATATCCTCTCTAATAATGTCATCATCCGTAACTGCTTTGGGCAGCAAGAGCTGAGCCTCCATCCCTACCACTATCTCGTTGAAGGTAAAAAGGATAGCCTTTTCAGTGTACCGCCTGAGACCTTCGAGCTTTTCTATGAGCTTGACAGTGGTACGGCCTATCAGCGGCATTAAAGGAGGATGCTATGGCAAAGAAGTACCTTGGTATCGCTCTGACAACGCGTAGATATGACATGTACCGCTTCGTTGTGTACCAGTACGAGGACACCGCCATGGTGAACACCTGCCCTCTGTGTCAGTTGCTCCGTGCAGCCCACGCATACAGCAGGAAATACATGGAGGAGCAGCGCGAGATTCGCGGTTATGTGCCGCGCCGCCGCTGGTTCAACCTTGACAATTCCTTGCCGGGTTATGCTCTGCATGAGTATGGGCTTACCCAGTGCGCAGAGATGTCGTTTGAGCCTTGCCGCATTCCACCGACCGCAGCATTTCGCCTAATGGAAGGCGTGAACGCTTCCAACTGGAAGAAGCATATCTGGTTCATTGACGGAGATGTGACCATGTTCGGCTAAAAGCAGTTGCACATTCGTGCGAAGTAACTATAATTGAAACTGTACGATAGATACCATTCACAACGGTTTCCGTCTTACAGTTCACAATTCTGTATCCGACAAGCAGACTTCCTTTTACGGGAGGTCTGCTTTTTTGCTGTTAGGAAGGAGGGCTTTATGCCTGTAACTTACTTTAAGGTCAAACCGGAATCAGCTCTGTACAAGAATTATTTCATTGAAGATGCTGAAACAAAAATGCTAAAGAAATTTGCAACTAATTTTGCAAAAGCTCATTTCGATTCCAGCGACCACGAAATTTGGTTTGGTCTTTATCCTTGTCTCGTTACAACTCTGTCTCCTAAAGAAACAGAAGAACTTGGTCGCCAACTTTGTAAAGTGGTATTTGCCAATACCCGTTATACCTTACAAAAGCAAAACGGAGACCGCTTTTATCGCTTCAAGAAAAACTCCGAAATTTATAGCCTCTGGAAGCGTGAAGTTGTTAAGTATGTGGATGAAGACAGACTCTACGCAAATGCCACGTGGAAATGTAACTTTCCAGATTCTTTTTCTTCGGTCGTTGAACTGCGAGTCAATGACAGTGGTGACCTTTATGGGACACATTCTTGTGACCATCCATATAATTCGCGTTTTCCGGATAGCGTTACCGTGATTTCCGAAGCAGAATATCAGAAAGCATTTCAGTAAAAACACAAAAATCCAACCCAAGAAGGAGAGAAAACCATGAACGACAATTACACTATCCATATCAATGCCATGTGGAAACTCAACAACACCATCGGCAAAAGGCTCGAATGCGTTGATGCCGAACGCGCAAAAAAGCTGAGGCAGAAAAAGCAGCGCCGTGACAAGCGCAAAAACAGCTTTCGTGCAGCCAAGCACCGTTATGAGCTCTGCAAAGCTACGGGTACATGTGACAAAAAGAATGCCCCGTCTCGGCTGCGTAAAGGCTTCTCCGGTGGTTCTTACCACTACGATGCCCTCAGCCATTACAGCAACTGCAAAAACAAGGCACCCGCCAAGACATTTTCCATCTCTACTTACCGCCGCGAATGCGAGGCAAAGGACAAGATGGCGGAATACGCCTATTATCCCATTCAGGATGAGTGTTTCTACGGCTACGAATATCCCGACGAAGGGATGACGTTTTACGAAGACCTCAAGGAGTTTCTGCGGGTTCACTGCCTTGCTTCTGAGGAAGAACTTTCCGACTGTGGCATCGTTGAAATGATGACCATTGCCTACGCGCTCGGTGGCGAGAAGCAGCTTGGCATCAATGCGTATGATGTCACTCGAACCGTTTACCACTATGACGATTGGGGTGACCCGCACGCCGTGAGGGAATGCCTCCCGCTCTGCCATACCGCACACACGCTGCTCGGTCGCGGCAATTCGCTCATTCCCGACTGGAACGACTGCTGGGACGACATTGGATGCTATTACTGATACCATATTTGCCGCTGCCCTTTTGTGAGTGGCGGCTTTTTCTTTTGTGGAAAGCTGTCCTTGCACATCTGTGCGAATCGGATAAGAACCTGTCGGTTGGCGGACAACGATAAAGTCAGTCATTAGGGGTGAGAAACAATACTGCGGCGTTGTACTTACCCCTAAAATTTTTATTGCAAATTATTGCGAACTGAATAAAATCATGGTTGTACGATAGATACCATTAAACCCGGAAGGTTTCTTTCGCACAATTCATAGTTCTGTGAGCAATGTGCAGATTCGTCTTCGGATGAGTCTGCTTTTTGTTTACACCAATTTCTAAAAAGGAGTGTATTAAAATGACTAACGCAAATGAAATGGCACAGAAAGGCTTCGACACAGGTTTCACCGATGCCAATGACAACGAACTCCATGTAGGAGACTATGTCCGTATCTGCGGCCATATTGGAAAAATCGTTTTTTCCTGTGGCGCATTCGGCATCTTTATTACAGATGAAGTTCCTTGGGATGCCCTTGAAGAACTGGTTCGGAAAGACAGCGGTAACCGCGCCTCTTTCTTGTACAATGACACCTTCATCAGCTTTTGGGAGATTGTCTGGAACTTGAGTGAGGACACGGACGAGCCGTGCTTGCCCTATGTTGAGAGCATCACCGCGACCGGCGGCATTTTCACCGACGAGAACGGCAATAAGAATGTCTTCATGGGCTGCATCAACGGTTGCTCCGCCACATTGACTCAGTGCGAATACACCTGCGGACGCTACCACACCTGTGATACCGTAGCAGTGGCAAACGACTTGCTTCGTGACGAAGAGCTTGGGAAGGAGGGAAATGATAAGAAGTATCTTTTCCCTGAAAGCAATGTCATCGACATGTCGAAACTCTACAAAGATGGTGAAGATGTGATGTTCTATTGGTGCAATGCCTGCGGAGAAGTAAATCTCCCCGGTGATATTGGCATTGTGCTACATGAAAAGGATGAACTGCCTCTTCACATCCAAAGTATCTATGCCAATCTGGAGTGCGAATGCAATGAGACAAATGAGTATGCCGCCAGCATCTGTAATAGGAGCGGCATCCTTCTCATGGCACTCTATCCGTACCAATTTGTTGCAGATGTGCTAAAAATTGACGAACGAAGCCAGAAGGCACAAGATGCAACCGAGCAGTTTGCCTTGAATCTCAAGGCTTTCTCTAATAACCTGCTCGCGGAGTTCAAGAAGGTTGACCCGAATTGCGAGGTCGTTTTGGGAATTCATACCGACCCGGAAGGTCCGGAGCTCGGCGTGTTTATCCCATTCTTTGAAGATGAAAAGCCTGTTGAAAATAACCTTTCTGCAGTCCGCAAGAGATTCAATGAGATTGCGTACTCTGATGCAGTGCGCAACCTTATCCGTAAGGGGGTTAATAGCAATGGCTAAAAAGGTTAGACATCTTCCTAACTGTGCTGTCGAAGAAGTAATGGATAAAGTGGCAAACGACTTGCTGTGTGCCGACAAACTTTGGAAGGGAGAATAAACACATGACCATCAAACATCCCATTACCGGTGAACGCACCGGTTACTTTGACGAGAATGCCACCGCTCTGAAGGTTGGCGATACCGTGGAGCTCTTTGGGCAGAACGGAACCGTCACCTTCGACGGTATCGTTTTCCAGAACGGTGTGCCTTGGGAAGCCATCAAGGACAAGGTATGGCAGCTTTATAAAAGCAGTCCTTGCCTTGTGAACAAGACGAACTTCTTGAGCTTCATCGAGACTATCATGAATTTCTGTGATGACATTGAGGGAACGAAGCTCCCGTTTGTCAAGAAAATCAATAACAAGGAGGTTACTCACGATGACAAAAAAGCTTGCTGAATCTTACAAGAAAGCCTACGGATTCTGGGAAGTTACTACGGAAGGCGACTGCGAAGGCAGGTCTGTCAGTAGGCTCGGTATCTATGAGGGTTACATTGATGAGATTGCTCTGGCATTGGCAGACCGGTGCTATTATTCCTTGTGTTTTCGTCCCATTGACCCGCATGCTCTCGATTTGACGCCCAAGCGCAAATCCGTAGAAATTTCTTTCGATATCGGGTCTAACACTTGGGACATGGACAACGAGGGTATCGTTGCAGCTTTCAAAGAAGTGCTTAAAGACCGTCCCGTCTATGTTCGCAAAGGGCGCGTCTTTAGCAGTGTAAACATCTCTACCGAAGAAGAGAGTGAAGAGGAAAAACGGCAAAAAATCCTGAAAAAGCTTTCTCCTGAGGAACGCCGGATTTTGGGTATTGAGGAGTAAAAACTATGAAGGAAATTGCATTTACCGTAAACCCCGACTCGGAGCTGTATGCTAACCATTTCATCCAGAAGGCTGAGAAAAAGCGGTTTGCAGAACTCGCTTCTGCTTTCCTTAACGCTCATTTTCCCGGCGAAGGAAACAATAGCATCATGCTTGGCAAGCGTTTGGAAGTCAAACTTTCTCCTGAAACAGAAGAAAAGTTCCGCAGCCAGCTTCTTAAAAACAAGGACAGCAGTGGCTTTTCCATGTTCAAAGCAAAATCCACCGAAAATCAGTGCTGGCACGAGGAGGTTATTTCCAAAGTTGACCTCAAAAAATACGAAGCCTCTCGTTTTTGGTGGATGGATTTTCCGGGCGTTGGGCATCTGCGCACGAGTCTCTGGGATGATGGAAACGGCAATGTCTATGGTTACTATTGTTCCGAATTCTACTCTGACAAGGGCACGATTCCTGACTACGCCACAGAAATCAAGCTGAGCGAGTATTACGCCGCTGTGGAAGCGTACGAGGCCGAGGTGAAGGCAAAGTGAATCTCACCATCTCCCGCTCAGTAATCAGCCTCAGCAAAGGCATTTCTGTCGTCAATCAATATACGGATTTCGTTCCGTTCAGTCTCAACGACCAACTTTCGTTTGAGCTTGCAAATCAGAAATATATCTCTGCTACTGCAGTTTGCCGCAAAAAAGGTGCTATGCTGTTCTGTACGAACCACCCTTTCTGCGACCCTGATGAAGTTCATTTTCCCATGAACCATGAGAAGACAAATGTTGGTGGATACAATGCAAGTGATATGCGGGAATATCTAAACCGCGTCGTTATCAACCTCTTCCCCGAAGAAATTCGTAAAGAGATGATGTCATTCGACAACAACGACTGGCTGCGTCTTCCTACATACAATGAGCTTTTTGGTCCTGCAAGAGCTGGATTGCCGAGTGAACGTTGGATTTGCTGTGCATCTCCCAACGGCAGAATCATGCGGAGAATAGGCAATACCTTCAATGACATCATGCCTGCGTCCTATTGGTTGGGAACAACTTGTGAGGATTACCCGAACACTTTCTACTATGTCAACGAGAAGGGTGAGGCAGGTCCTTGCCTTGCTAATCTCAATTTTTTCTCGATTCGGCTTGTATTCATGCTGAAAAATCGAGACTAATACCATTTTGCCGTCTGCCTTCGGGTAGGCGGCTTTTTCTTTTTTGCTCTTGCAGGAATGTGCGAGACGAATACAATAGATACTGTACGATAGATACCATTCTACTTGCTGTAATTATACAGTCGTACACAATTCATATTTCTGTTCCCAACGGCGGCAGACTCTTTTCGGAGAGTTTGTCGCTTTTTCTGTTGGGACCCAATTTAGGAGGTAAACACCATGTCCAAGAAAAACAAAATCAATCGCAGCGCCCAGCCTTATAGCGGTATCGATGTTGATATCATTCAGTATCATTCTGATGGCAGCTTTGCAAAACGCACGCTTCGCAGCATCTTCGGCATGACACCTGTGCAGTACGAGCTTTGGCTTCGCTACGGGAACAACGTTGACTTCACAAATAATCGATAACAAGAGGAGAAATTTCTATGAAAGTAAGATGCAATAACTGCATGGCCGTTTTTGACGAGCCTGAAATCATTTACAACGAAAAAAGCAACACCGAAGCCTGCCCGCATTGTGGTAAAATCGGTTGCCTCATGGATTTGACCGATGAAGAGGCGCAGTCTGATGAGAACCGACTCAACGAGCTTGCTGCCCACTTTGACGGCATCGAATCTCGCCGCAAACTGATTGAGGAATTTGGCAAGTCCCATACATCCTATATGGGCATCAACAACCACGGCGAACAGGTGACGCTTTCTATTTCCGAAGACGGCATCATCGAGCGTGTCTGGCAGGACGACCATCGTGTCCGGGTAGAGGAATACGATAAGGAAGGCTACCATGTGGGTGAATCCTACGACGGTCGCTGGACGGAAGACCCTATGCCTATTCCAGACGGTTCTCCTCTTGACAAAGAAGTGGAGCTTTCGGACGCACAGCTTCAGCGCAATGATGACATCTATGCTGCTGTAACGAAGATGTGCCGGGTCTTGACCGAGAACAATGAGCAAGAGTTCAACATGAGCATTGTCGGTCCTATTGCCGATTACGCTGCTATGCTCTTGACTCGTGAAGGCAACAAAGTACGATTCCCGTCTGTCGTTCAGGACACCGCCGGTCACATCTACATTGAGAACTATTATGATGACGGGGAGGTGCAGGCAATATGAGCAGCCTTTTCAGTAGCCATATAGCACCTCTGAGTAGCCGCAAGCGTCATTGTTGGACCATCTACTTTTGGATGAACGGTATACCCGTATTATACGGGTAACATTTTGCTCTGGAGGAAATGTAATCAATGGCAAAGCAAAAACTCAACGACGATTTGCAGCTTTCTGACGAAGAATGCAGACAGCTGTATGACAAGTATGTCGACGGCAGGCACTATGAGCCAAAGTCTTTCATTCTGACCGACCTATCTCAAATGCCTGACATTCTTGCTAACACAACGAACAAATCCGAATAACCATATATAGCTGCTTTCCGCAAAAAGAAGGCAGCTATTTTGCTATTTTTTGTTGCAGAAACTTGCGAATTGCAGACAATAGATAATAGATAATAAAAATTTAGGAGTGATTCTATGAACCGCTTAGAAACCGATGTCTTTCACCGCTTTCTGGCTCAGCCGGAAGTTATAACGGCAGAGGGCATCATCAAAACTACGGATTATAACGGCAGCATCATTGATTGCTATTGCCGTCTGTTGAAAGTTCTAATTGCAACAGGCGCACACAGCGTTTATGCCATCTACATGATGCGTTCTCTTGGTGAAGAAACCGATGCTGAGCCAGATTTTGACGCACGGTCCGACTATAAGTTTGTTGCCTACTGCGTTGATGGAGAAAAGCTCTATTCCGATAGCGATAAGCTGAAAGTTGCTTTCGACATGGATGCTGACCCAATTGACAAGGAGCATGTTGCTACCATCTGGGGTAACTATCTGCGCACTATTGTTGAACCAAATCCCGGCAAGGTTCTGAACAGCAAACAAATCGACCTTGCCGCAAATTTTGCAATCCGTGAATTCGTCTTCGATGAACCTATTGACTGCGTTGCACAGGGTATTATGGAGAAATATGACATCACGGATGCAGGATACAAAAACTATCTTGCCAACCCGGAAACATGGACGGCTACAAATACCCGTTCTTTAGATGAAGCATGGACGAAAGAAAAAGGCTATGCGTTTACCGATTCCTTTGTTAAAATCCTTATTTCTCTCGAATATCTGTACAAAAAACAAGTAGAATTCAGTAGACTCAAGCCCGCTGACAGTTTCTGGCGTTGGTACAAAGAACTTGCTACCGCTGTCAAACCCCATATCATGGAAAGCATCGACATTGAACTGGAAGCTGGCGGGAAGACCTTTATTGTTCCGTACTCGGCTGACAAGCTCTTTTCGGAAGCTAATGTACGAAACAAATCTTTGCCTATCGAATACGCCGATGTCGGCATTGAGAAGGCATTGATGTACTTCCTCATGCAATCCGGGACTTCCGATGGCAGCTTTATTCCTCTTTCGATGCTTACCCGTATCTCTTACGGTGATAGCGTTCTGTGGGAGAACAAGAAGCACCTCAATTGGAAATATGGAGATGGAAAGTGCGGATGAGAGACAGAAACCCGGAAATTTCGTTGATGCCGGAATTTGACAGCAAAGAGGCGTTCAACTCCAATTTTGCAAAGGAAACAGCAGCAGTAGCACCGTATCGCGACAGCCAAGGGCGGCTCGTTCTGGATGATATCCATGATTTGCCCAAGGTAGTCGAAAAGGTGTTTGCCGGGCATCCCGAATTTACGCATACTTTTTTCTACGACGATTAAGCAAAGGCATTTGCATATCTGTGCGAGTCGTGTACAATAAATACTGTACGATAGATAACATCCACAGTGAAGGCATTGTCTTTCGTACAACCGTTCATATTTTCGCTTTGAGGGCGGACTTCCTTCTTGGGAGCCCGCCTTTTTGCGTAACAAAAAGGAGTGTATTGAAAAATGACTATTGTTGCAAAATCTACAATTGACCCAAAGACAGGCGACCTGCACATGCAGGTTCTTCCACAGGAATTTGATTCCCGTCAAAAGGCCCACGATGCTATGCGCGAGGAATACTTTAAGGAACTGAAAAAGCTCGGCCTGGAAGACAACGACGCGATGGATGAGACCTGCGAGGAATCCTGTGAAGGCGGATACATCGACTTTGATGAAGCCGAAATCTTTGCCTTCACGGATTATGCGCCGGATAAACTGCTCCCCGTCGCCCTGTTTGCCATCTATGACAGAAAGTGAGGTATCACAATGGCTAAAAAGCGCACAAAAGAAATCATTCCGGAGAAAACTCCGCAGAAACGCGGAACGGATAGCTACTCTTACGAGAAAGCCTGCAACGCAGCAAAGAACTCTGGCACACCCACATACCGTTTTGCTGTGGGAGACAGGGTGCAGGTTGGACATCTTCCTAACTGTGTTGTCGAAGAAGTGATGGATGATGGCGCAATGTATCTCATTCGCGTCACCACCAAGGACCATGTCGAATATTCCTGCTGGGCTTGGACGAGTGTTCGACCGCTGGATGACGACAAAGACACGCATTTCGCAAAGCGTGATTCTGCACTATCCCGTCTGCATTACTCGAACCGCAGCATGTACTCTCTACTCAGCTTCCATTACCTGTTCGGCGTTGATTTCAACCCCGATTATCAACGCGGTTCTGTTTGGGATGAGGAGGACAGAGAGAAACTGCTGGACAGCATCTTCGCAGGACGCGAAATTGGTCGTTTCGTCTTCAAACAGTTGCCCTTTAATCGCACAAACGACGATGGCAACTACTACGAAATCGTCGATGGCAAGCAGCGTATGTTGACCCTGCTTGCTTTTTACGAGAACCGATTCCCGTACAAAGGCGTATTTTACAACGACCTTTCCGTTCTGGATAAAAACTGGTTCATGGATGCTTCCATTGGTGTTGCTGAACTTGACCAGAATACGACCCGTGCAGAGGTTCTGGAGGTCTTCCTCGCTCTGAACGAAGGCGGTAAACCTGTCGCAAAGGAAGTCCTCGACCATGCACGCGAGCTTCTGAAAGGGGAGACGGACAATGGCAAAATGTAACTGTTGTGGGCGCGAAATGCTGACTGCTAACGGCTGCTCGTATAAGCGCGTAGTCGTTAAAGGCGCACACAAGGAAACTTTCAAGCGCATCAAAGTCGGCGACCCCGGCGACTGGTACGAAGAGTTCGTTGGTACTCCGGAAGAGAAAGATATCCGCTGTGGAGATTGTGGAGCCAAAATTGGCTACTACCACCACTACGGCTGCGACATTGAGAAGTGCCCCATTTGTGGAGGGCAGTTCTTGAGTTGCGACTGTTTGGAAAACTTCGATTCTGCTGTGCTGACCATCTAAAGAGAGGTAGTATAAACTATGTTGACTTTTACTGTTGAGGAACTGATTCGTTTTCTCTCAAACTGGACCATGACCTTTTTTGAGGGAGCAAAACGCAGCGGTGACATTGTGTTTTCCCGCTATTACTCGTTTTTCAAACGTCCGGTTTTGGTTAGAGAACATCAAGTTGAATCGCTCTATGTTATGGTTCAGAACCGGGATTCGTCGGACAATAAGAAGCCATCCTTTTCACGATTCGCAAAATGGGAATTTGGCGGCTTTATTGTAGATAGCAAAACTATTTACATGGCCTCCAAACCCGTAAAAGCGTTGCTTCAAAGCAGCGATTTCATCGACGATATGGATGTCTTCGAGAAACTGGACAGTATCCGTATTCCGCTGTTCCGAAAGAACATTCCGGCAGACCCCGCGATGTTTCAGGATAAGGATACAGTGGATAAAGCAGTCCGCAATGCTTGCTCCGCCTTTCTTTTTGGAACTCGATGCAATGAGTTCTCCAACCTGATTCGAACTATGTATCCTCTGAACGATGACGATGTGATTCACTATTTGTCATCTCCATCGGATTGGGCTGAAAAGACAAGTTCTGTCACTACGGCAAGCAACGGAACGGCATCCAGAATTTATTACATGGCCCGGCTGATTGCCATTGATAGGATGTCGGAACTATTCCTTACGTTTTATGAACACGACAGTGCCGACCCTAAGGACATCACCAATGTGTGCAAAAGCATGATGGATGCGGTCGAACCTTATAAAGTCGTCACTCTCGTCATGGACTATATTGACGACAAGAAAATGGGTGAGCATCTCGAAGTGGATTGTCCCAGCCACCTTATTCGCGATGCGGATGTACTGCGCAGGAAAGGAATCTCCGTGACTCGTATCAGCGCCTTCGCAAAGCCGGAAGCCACTCAGCGATTTGTTTGCAAGCATCCAAACCTCATCAAACAGGTTGAGAAGGGAACCAATATGTTCGATGTCTTCGTTTTTCCAATCGATTGTATCACGCGTATCCGGGCTGGAGAGAAGGTTCTGTGGACCAACCCGGCTACATAATGCCAGCAGCATCTAAAATGCGCTGACAATCTGAAAAGAGGTATAAAGAATGCTTAAACAATCCATCGGTATGACCGAGAGCGATGCAAGGCAGATTGCCGAGATGTATCTTTCCCGCTACAACCCCACCTATTGGGACGGCAGCGGCGAAGTTCCTTCAGAAGCAAACTTTGACATTTGCCGGGTTACGGTAGATAGTATGTACGAGGGCTGCACGCTTGAAATCCAGCTTTGCAAACCTGATGCCTGTCCTTGCTACGCCGCCTCCATCCATTTGTTTGAGGGCGGTTTCTGGACGGGTTTTGGAGTTGGCAGCTTCAACAAAACGGCGCTCTGCTACGATATGGGCTCAGCTTCTGCTCTGGCAAGCGCTATCATGCGTATCTGCGCAACCTATGAGAATCTCACCAATTTTCGTAAGGTTTTTGTCGAGCGCCTTGTTATCAGCAAAGAGCGCATGAACGAAATTAAGCAGTACACCGACGAAGGCAAAAAGCAGGATGAGATTGAGTTCGAGTCCGTTACCTTTGCCGATGGTATGTGCATGGATGTGCGCTGCATCCCGCGCAAGAACGGTCCCTCGTGGTGCGAGGCGGCTATTTATTACGCGGACGAAGATGTTGTCACATCCGAGCCGTACAATTCGTTCTACAATCACTGGGTCTGCCAGACGGCAAACGCCACCTACCATCTCTATATGGGCGTTGCCGATACCGAGTAATGGTTGACGCATTATGCGAGTTGCGTAAACTTGTAACTGTATGATAGATACCATTTATGACTGATATTTTGGGTCTTGATTACAATTCATATTTCTGCATTAAGGGCAGGCTTCCTATTCTGGGAAGTCTGCCCTTTTTTGTATAACAGCTTTAGATAGGAGTGTTTCCATGTACATCAAAAAAATCACCTTCAAAGCATTCAAAGACTATCTCAAAAATCCAACCGATTTCTTTTTGGAAGGCAACATTTTCATATCTGACGATATTGCAAAATATTGCCGCCTCGTCCGAACCCCTGCAGCAAAAGGAGAACACAATGTTGAGGTTCTTTATGGTAAAGTACAGCTTACATATCACCCGGAACGCAACATAGGTGGCAGATATTTTTACTCTAACGCTTCTTTGGATTTCATGGGGTACGTTGTCGACGGTGAAACAATATATTCTGCCAGTGAAGCCCTCCACGAATTGTTCCCAAAATTCAAAACGGATACGACGAACGAACAGATTCTCATTGCCGCTTCAGAAGAATTGGAGGCATATCTCGACACAACTGTATGTATTAAGCCTCGCGAGCTTCTTGACCCTCGTTACCAACGTAGGGCTTACGAACCTGCAGTCAGGAAATATGCCCTAGGCAATTCTGCTTGCGGAACTATCTTTGACAACTTCCCAAACCTCCTTCAACGTTTTGGCGATATTGACAAGGTCGATTTTCTTGCTAATCCCACCGGGTGGGGCGAAAGATATGCGACTATGAAAGAATCTCTCTTGTTCGACAAAGAAACTGTAAAATTCATGCTTTGTGTCCAGCATTGCGTCAAACGGTACATCAAAGAGTTCAAAGAACACACCGACTGCTATGAAAGCCAGTGCGAAACGCTCATGAATGCTCTCGACGACTGCAATATTGTGCGCATTGCCATCAAAGTAAATGGGCAAACATATCGGGTCGACTATCCAGCAGCTTGGATGCAGGATTACGAAACGATTTCCACCAAAGGTCTTCCGATACGGGGTGTTCGCGGGAGCAAAGCCAAAATCGACAGCTTCCTTGCCGAGAACTACAAGGACTACGACCACGAGACCATTCCGCTGAAGCTCATCTCCCATATTCGAAACAATAGAGACAGAAAGGGTACTATTTGGACCAATCCCTTCTTCGAAGAGGTCTGAGAAGTAGCTCTTGCCAAAGTGTGCGAACCGCATATCATAAAAGTGTACGATAGATAACATCTATATTAGGCACAGCCATTGCGCTCGTACACTTCACAATTTCGCTTGAAGAGCGGACTTCCCACATCGGGAGGTCCGCTCTTTTTGTGTTAAGAATGCAATCAATATTATCAAAAACCAGCTTACGCTGGAGAAGGAGAGCTAAGCCTTATGTTTTTAAACACAATTTATGAAGAAGATTTCCACAATTTTCTCAAAAACCCCACTGATTTCATACTTTCCGGAACCGTTATGAACGAGAATGAAAAAGGATATTATTATCGTTTCGTTCGTGTCCCGATGACCAATGGCGAGCATAGTGTCGAGGCACTATTTGGGCAAATGTGCAGTAACTATCCCACCAGCATGAGCAAAGACCATTTTTCTGAACAGCATAACCTTGAGTTTATGGCTTATGTTGTGGACCACGAAAAGACCTATGCTGAAAGCTATGAGTTCCTGCGATTGTTTGATGTCACCTCTGCTTACACCGGTCCCCATTCCGCAATGGGTGAGATGACGAAAACACTGTGGGATTATCTGGAGCAGAAAACAATTCTCGACCCTGACTATCTGAACACGCCCGAATTGCAGAACGAGGCTTATGAAAACGCTGTCAAACAGTATGTCCTGCAAAAGAAAGACACCGCATTTGAAGAAGACCTTCGTGAATTCCTTGAGCACATTGATGACACCGCGACCATCGAGTTTTTTGCTAATCCTACCGGATGGGCGGAAAGGGTAGTCAATGTCCTCGATAAGAATCTCACTTCTCACGATGGCACACCTTTCAGCAAAAGCATCGGGAAAAAATTCGTTGCCGTCCAACATCTCACCCAATTAAAGATGCTGGAGTTCCAGTCTAAGCCACATTGTTGGGAAAGTGAGTGCCGTAGTTTGTTTGTTGCGACTGCAAAAGCAAAAAACATTCGGCTCGTTATTGAAGCCAATGGGAAAGAAATGCAGGTGCAATATCCCGTTTCCAACCTGATTACTTCTGAAACGATTAAGAACAAGGTCATTTCTACATGGGCTATTGCACCGCGTAAGCTCTGCAATGATGTGGAAGAATTTCTTGCGGAGAACTGCGCTGACTACAGTAAATACCGGTCTGATATTCCCATGAAGGCTGTCTCTCGCATTGAAAGTGGACGCAAAGTTCTTTGGAAGAACCCTATTTTTGAGGAAACCAAAAAATAATTCCAATTCCAAAAAGGCCTTGCATTCGTATGCGGATGGGGTATAATGGTATACATACGATAGATACCATATCTACCACCAACCGTTTCTCAACCTGCTTAACTTCAAGCAGGCACGCCTTTTGACGTGTCTGCTTTTTGTTTTGCAGACAACGAAGGAGGTCCCACATGTACATCCGCAACTTGACCCCGCATAGCGTGACCGTGGCCGGCATCACCATCGAGCCCTCCGGCATAGTTGCTCGCGTCTCCGCAGCGACTGCCGATGCTGGCTCTGTGGACTTCAACGGGACCACTATCCCGCTGACGACCACCGTCTACGGCGAGGTGCAGAACCTTCCCGCCCAGCGCGACGACACTCTGCTCATCGTGAGCAGCCTCGTCGCCGCACGGTGCAATGACCGTACCGACGTCTTCATCCCCAATGAGCCTATCCGCGACGCGGAAGGGCGCATCGTGGGGTGCAAGAGCCTCGGTCGCGTCTAACCGCACCACCCCTTAGGCAGCACTTGCCTCCTGAACGATACAGGTACTAAAAAAGGTGTTCCGAGATTGCTTGGGTTAACGGCAACGTAGAGCGTGACTGAATATCCACCATCGGGTCACACCAGCTCTATCAAAACGATGGATTGCAATATGAGGCTATATCTCAAAAGTCAGGACAGTCGGCAATGGGACATCCTGCACCAGAATTTTCTGGCTGTAGAAAGAAGCTGTACTTATACAGTGAGCACTCATTGCGCCAGTACGAGGGCACCAACAGGGAATACATAACCTAGGTGATATACCGAGCTCGTATAACGCCATATCGGTGATTCTTGTCTGAGAATCGGCGTTGGACTTCACTCCCGGTGCAGAGGAGTAGTCAATCAGGGTCATCCTGAAGCGACGGGTAGCAGGTTTTTGACATCCTCCACGAGGATGGCTTGCTATCAGAATGAATTGTGCTGACACACGATTCGTTCCATTTGAGCCTTGCAGAAATGCGGGGCTCTTTTTTTGTTGTCAATTCGTGCGAAATGAGTATATTTGGAAATGTAGAAGCCAAGCACCGAAAGGAGAATCCATATGTGTTGTCTGAAAATTGATACTGAAACGCTGCTGGCGAACTGTCTAAACACTTGCAAGACTTATTCGTTTTCACCGGATGATTTGCAGCAAATTGTAAGACTGATGGCAAACGCCACGGACAGGTATATCTTCAGCGACACCGGCGATGATGCGCTACATGAGATTGTAACGAAATTTCCGGACATGTTCGTTTACGCTGATGAAGACAGGATTGCTCTGCGCAGCGAGTGGCAGCACGATGACAAGAAGCTGCCGATGGCGTATTTCGACTTTGGATACTCCGCCGCTGACATCGAGCAATTGTGCGCCGCAGCGAAAAAATACTGCACCACGCAAAATGAACAGTTGCCAAGTTGTGCGAACCGGGTAGAATAGGTATTGTACGATAGATAACATTCTATGCCTATTTCGGCCGTACAATTTACAGTTTTGTTTGTAAGCAAAGCAGACTCGTCATTTGATGAGCCTGCTTTTTTGTTTACAAGAAAGGAACAGCCATGAGAAAAATGTTCGAAATCAAATGCAAAATTCCTGTTGCGTTCTATGTCGAAGCAGAAACCGCTGATGAAGCAATCACTACCATTCGTCCTACGCTTTCGGGTAAAAGAATTCCGAGCCATACTAATGTCATCCAAGGAACTGCAATCCGTAGCCTCGACAATAACATAGCGTGCGAGTTCGATGCCGATAAGAAAGGAAAAAGCAATGAAACAATTTATTCTTGAAAACATTTACATGAGTGATATGTCCGCCCCGTCCGTTTGTTCTACCGACCGGTTTCCCACATTTGAATCGGCCATGGAAGAAGCCCACAAGCAATTCAAAGAAGAGGCGAAAACTTATCGTAAATCCTACGGGGCTGATAACATCACCACTGAGGAATGCTATCGCGACCTCTACATCAAAGGTCCCGATTTCACGGATTGGTGGACGGTTGTTGAGGTCACGACTACCGAGGAGGAAAACTCCATTAACACTCATACTTAACCAAATAAGGGAGGTTCATTATGACAGATAACATCATTACGGCTCGGCTGTTCATCGACATGGACGGCACACTCGCTACTTGGAAGCAGGCTGCCTGCTTTGAGGACCTGCTGCAGGAGAACTATTTCCGTGACCTGCCACCGTATCAGACAGTGGTAGACGCGGTAAGAATCCTTTGCAACACACGTCCCGAACTGGACATCTATGTCCTTTCGGCTTTCATGCCGGAGAACCCCTGCTCGGTAGGCGAAAAAAACGACTGGTTGAATGTGTACCTGCCGGAAGTTGACGCGGCGCACCGCATCTTCGTTCCGTGCGGAGAAAGCAAAGCAGCTACCGCCGCCAGACGCCTGAAACATTCCCACATCGACAAAACATTCTTCCTTCTGGACGACTACTCCGTCAACCTGCACGACTGGAAAGAGAAGAACGGCAGCGGCATCAAGCTGCGCAACGGCATCAACGGCAGCACCGGCACTTGGAAAGGTGCATCTGTGAGTCGCTTCAACACGCCGGAAACTCTTGCCAAACTCATTTGGCAGTCTATTTTGGCACACACAAATACTAGAGACTGAAAGCGGAGGTTTCTTTGATGAGCAATAAAGCATGTATCGGCTTTGCTTGGGTCAAAGACCGTGGCGAAGCCTTAAAAACTGCGATAGCTTATGTGGAAAGTCGCATGATTCCTGCAAAAGTACAGAAAGATTTGGAAGATTGCTTCTACCAGATTCCTTCTGTACGTGCCCGCTATTACTGCGACAAGAAAGTCCCATACAGCCAGCGCAATATGCAGATGGAAAACCTCGCAGACATGGCAAACCGCTACTGGCTGAAAGCCATGTTCACATATTGCTTTCTCTACTGGGAACAGTATCAACTTCTCGGCATCATCATGATGCCTCAGAAAGAAGTCTGTGAGAAGTGGCCGCTTTGCGCATTCTTCCAAGATAACCATGACCACACCTTCAACAAATGGGAATCCGGCAATATTCCGTTCTTTATGAATGCTATCGCAAAGACCAAGACAATCGCACCAGACAGCGCAAAGGAAAACAAGGACTGCTTCCAGCACAGCAGATGCTATGAGTATATCTACAAAACGCTGGGACTCGATAGCTGGATGCAGGACCACAATGAAAATGTTCCTTACGAGAGCTTCTCACTCTGCGGAGTGAAGGACGAAATGGACCTCTTCCAGTACATTACGCTGCTCAAAGCCCTGATTAACGACCGTTGCGAAGGCATCGTGACGCAGTCCGAGAAAAAGGAAAAATAACAATGACATTACCGACTAAAGAAACTGTTGAAATGGTTCGCAGCGGATACCCCAATGGGACGCGTGTCCGCCTTGTAAAAATGAATGACCTGCAGGCTCCACCTGTTGGCACGGAAGATACGGTTGTTGGTGTCGATGATACCGGCAGCCTCCTGATGCACTGGGACAATGGTTCACATTTGAACATTGTTTATGGTTCGGATGAGGTTGAGAAAGTCTGACAAGCAGACTTGCTCAAACGTGCGATTCCACTAAAATTGAAATTGTACGATAGATAACAGCCCTATGGCCGAAATGCGTACAATTTACAATTCTGCAAGACAATCAGCAGACTCACCATCTCGATGGGCCTGCTTTTTGCTTTCAAACAATAAAAGGAGAAATAATTATGTATTGCATTCAGTATGACGAAATCTGCAAAAAGCACAATTTTGAGCTGAAACACGATGCCCTTGGTGAACGCGTAACCCTCGAGTACCCAGCCGATTCTGTCCCGAAAGATACCATTCGTCTTTTTCAAAATCATCTTCCTGAGGGAGTATCGGCTATGGCTGAAAAGTACAGCAGCGACCGTTTTGCCATATTCAAGTACAATGCTGCAGCGGCAGCAGGGAACACCATCGGTCTTACTGAGACCCTGGAGAAAAACAAAAAGGTCTCCGCAGCTCTCTCTGATTTGGCGGACGACCTGAAACAGGCAGAGCTGGAAGCCAAGACTTGGGTTTGCACCGACCCTGATACATGCCAGTGGCGACGTCAGGTTGGCGGAACCCGATACGAGCTATACGACATTTTCGAAGCTCCAAATGGCACCTATTTTGTCGTACACGGTGAAGTAGACCCGACCGAGCTTGACCCGGATGACTACGACCAGCTGCTGGAGGCATATTCCGGTTTGCTGGACTCTGCCAACTGTGAAAGCGAACGCTGGGCATTGATTGCTGAAGCGCAGTTTGAGACCGAAGAACTCTCGATGGAGCGCGAACGCTTTTCAACTTTTGAAGGAGCCGAAAGGGCAATTTGGAAAAAGGTTGGGGCTGACGTTTCAGATGAGAATTCTGCGACCGAAACCCGCCTTGATGCGATTCGGAAACTCGATAAGTTTCATCTTGCCGTCTTTCTGAACGATGTTCACAGCGGTGCAAAAGACTTTCCTTCCAACAACATGAGCTGGTGTGACTGGCTCAATAAGCCGGATGACGGACACTTACTGGATAGAAAATCCTAAGTACATTTGAATAAACACTTTAGGCTGTTCACCTTCGGGTGGGCAGCTTTTTGTTGCTAAAACGTGCGAATTACATACCATGAATAGTGGAAATCAAAGAAAGGGATGGCACCTATGTATTCCATCACGAAAATGTGCTACAGCAAAAAAGATGTTGAAGCTGTGTATCTTTTTCTGAGCGACTTGTGCAGTGAATACAGCAATTTTCGGCAGTGGTATCACGATACCGTTGTCCCTGGCTTAGCAAATGGGGAAAGACTGATTTACGCCGTCACTGACAATGAAGCGATAGTCGCGGTTTTGATTCTAAAAAATGCCGACGAAAAGAAGATTTGCACGTTGAGAGTTGCTGAAAACCATCGCCATCAAGGCATTGCATCAATGCTCTTAACCCTTGCTTTTAGGGAACTGCAATGTACAAAGCCGCTCATCACCGTTTCGTCATATCATATCGATGAATTCAAGCCTCTGCTTGAGAAAAGCGGGTTTGTTCTTTATGCGAAATATCCAAACTTCTACAAGTGGGGAATTACGGAGTATGCTTTCAACGGCTGTTTATCCGAAAGTCAAGACATTTGTCGCTTGTCGCAAAATGTGATATAATGAATAGCAAAAAAGAGATGATGCTATGAAAAAATGCACTTTTATTGGCGGCGTTCACGGCGTTGGGAAATCAAGCCTAGCTGGTGTCTTGTGCGTTGTTCGCAGCGATTTGGGTATTATGATTGACCCCGACAAACTAACCATTCAGTGTGGCGGTGACGAATACGAAGGCGGCAAACTCGCTGTTGAGCGTATCGAGCGTGCCTTAAAGGACGGTGTGAATTTCACACAAGAGACGACGCTTTCCGGTGGATATCCCAAGCGGCTTTGCAAACGTGCAAAAGAAGCTGGATATTATATTCGTCTGTACTATGTCGGTCTTGATACCGCCGAAGAAAGTATTCGACGAATTCGGAACCGTGTAGAGCGTGGGGGGCATGATATTCCCACTAAGGATGTTAACGCCCGCTTTTCTCACCGTTTTGAGGATGTCCTCAAAATTTTGCCATACTGCGATGAAGCCAAGTTTTTCGATAATGACAATGGATTTGTACTTGTTGCAGAATATCGCAACGGGCAACTTCTTCCTATTGGAACATATCGACCAACTTGGCTCAGTCAACTTCTGAATCAAGCCCAATAACATTTTTGCCGTTCATCTTCGGATGAGCGGCATTTTTTGTTTGCTATACTGTGCGAATGGCATAGAATAGTAACTGTACGATAGATACCATTCTACTAAGGCACATCTTGCATTCGTACAATTCACAATTCTGCTTTAAGGCGGACTTCCAGATTTTTGGGAGGTCCGCCTTTTTGCGTCAAAAAAGGAGATTTGTATGTTTATTCTCGCAAAATCTTTCACCAACAAGAAAGGGGAAATGTTTCTCAAAATCTTTCCGAGGCAGTACCCATCCATTGAAACAGCTCATGCCGCTATGCAGTCGGACTATCAGGAAGAGCTCAAAAAGCGCCACCTCGACCGTAGCGACGAGGAAGCGATTCTCAGCTCGTATTATATCGACACCACTGAGGCAGCTATATATGAGTGTCAGGATTATGCGCCGAATTGGCTGACTGTCTCGGTTTTGTACGCCATCAACGAGGTCGTATAATGCCACGCATTATACGACACGCCACTATCATATAACAAAAAGGAGACCACAAAATGTTTATCGTGATTAAGAGCGAACACTATGATTGCACGAACCTCATCTGCAAGAAAGACACGCTGGAAGAGGCGGTCGCCGCAGTAAAAGACAGTATGGCACAGCGCATCAACAAGAACTATCATGCAGGTCTTACCGGAACTGATATCACGCACGAAAACGAAGACCACTACGGCTTTTCTTTCACCTTCGATGAGAACCGCAACGCTGACAGTAGCGAACCCAGAGCGTATAGCACATATGACTACTGGAATGGGGATGACCAAGAGAGTGTCGAGTGGGTCGTTTACGAAGTCACAACCGACAAGCCCTTCTTTCTTCTTTCTTACGAGGAATACGAAAGCATCGAGCTTACGGGCTTCTACGACAGTTTCGATGAGGCGTTTGAGGAAATAAAAGAGTTAATTGCGGAAAGCGTCAATGATGTCTTCGACGAGGATGCCACGGCCGATGATGTTGAGGATATGGAAGACTACAATGTCTTCGTACACTCTAACAAGGACAGCCAAGACAACGGCGCGCCGCTCGCCTTCGCAAGCTTCTGCGACGATTATCCAAACCGCGAGTGGACTGTTTTCCATATCTAAAATATAACTCTTCGCCGCTCATCCAAGGATGGGCGGCATTTTTTATTTGCTATACTGTGCGAATGGCATAGAATAGTAACTGTACGATAGATACCATCTACTTCAGCGCGTCTTGCGTTCGTACAATTCACAATTCTGCTTTAAGGCGGACTTCCCGATTTTTGGGAGGTCCGCCTTTTTGCATTTATCAGAAAGGAAGGTTCCAAATGACCGTTTACGATTACCGAGAAATCACCCTCAAAGACGACCTGTGCCTCGAAATAAGCCGTGACACGGACATCGAAAACCCACGCGAAAATGACTGCAATGCAGCCACTTTTTACTGTCTCAAAAGTCCTCGACGCAAGATAGGCGATATCATCGACAGCGCCTACTACCTGAACGAAACAAAGCGGACGCTTGCGAAAACAGGCGAGTATGCCATTCTGCCCATTTATATCTATGAGCATAGTGGCATTGCACTCTGCACGGTTCCGTTCTCTGACATTTGGGATTCTACCTGCATCGGCTTTGCGGTCGCTAACATCAACGACTTCATGAAGCAGAGAATTTCCGATACTCCCGTATCCCGCTGTGAAGCCATGCACCGCGCCGAGGACTGCATCCGTAACGAACTCGAAGCATACAGTGACTATCTGGCAGGAAATTGCTGGCAATACTGCATCACGGATGAGGACGGCAATGTCGTTGATTCCTGCAGCGGTTTTATCGGCGACGACCTTGAAAAGAACGGTATGCTGAACTATATCTGTGACTACATCGAAGAATAATAAGGAGGATGTATTATGGAAATCACATTAAAAGGCAACAACGGCGAAAAGGTTGTCATTCCCATCGAAGACCTGATTCAGAAATACTGGTCTGACGAAAACAGCAAACCCAACCGCATCGAGATGTCTGCTACGGTTAAAGATGAGACCATCCTTGCCGCCATGACGATTTGCGATGAGAAGGAGGAGAACTACCTGAGTGTTGACCTTGAGAGTCGAAATGAAAAGTTTGACACCGAAGCACTCTGGTGTTCTCTTGAAGCTCCGAACACGCTGAATCCATTCGTGACCGGATACCTGTATTCCGGTAACAACGAAACGGAAAGCGATGATTGGCTGCTTCGCATTGTGGACGGCTATCGGGCAGTTGATGACGATTCTCCGCGAATCGTTTTCGCGAACAAAAGAACCGTCAGCGTTCAGGATTTCTGTGAAGAGTCCGAGGGTGAAAACAAGTATAAGCTGTTTGCCGCCACTGAGAAACAGTTTGACCAACCGTTCAGCTACGCCGATTTCGGAACGCGTTTGGAGGAAGCCACGCACGGCTATGTAAAGTATGACAAATCCATGATTGTCTCAAAGGACGAAACTACTGTAAATCGCATTGCGGATATGTTGGATTCAATGGGTTTCGATGCCGTTACCGGATATTTCGACCCTGAGGAAGACAAACGCAGCGGTGAGGTAGATTCTCTGACGGGATACTACTACGTCGATATCTAAAAACAACCAATTATAACAAGGAGTACATTAACATGGAACTGAAACTTTCTTCTAATTTCAGCGGAAAACCCGTATCTGTCGTCGTCCCTATCGAGAAAGTTATCGAGGTGTTCTGGCCGAAAGACGAGAAGCCGCCTATTTCTCTTACCGTATCAACAGTTCTTGGCGCAGACAGTGCCAATGCGGAATTTTCTCTTGGTGAAGAAACCAAAGAGTCCTATCCCGGCATTTGGCTTACGACCGATAACGTTAAAAGCCATCGACACGGTTCTTGGTTTCGCCTCGAGCTGCCGAACGATACCAACGACATCGTAATGGGTCATCTTTACGCCGGTGATGATGATATGGAAACTGACCAGCCTCTTGCCATCATTGCTGACGGTATTCGTGCTGACGGGGATGAATCGAAACGCATCCTTTGGGTCGATGAAGATGTAACATGCGTTAAATCCATGAATGACGATTATCTGAATCGTCAGAAAGCCATCACCGAAAAGCAACTCAGTGACCTTTCTTCCGGGATTTTTCTTCAAAATTTCGATTATATCGTTTACGGCAAGCGCCTTGCATCCAAATCTGAAAACACTGTGGAGTTCGTGGAAAACACTATCGTTTCCCACAACAAACAGGAGCTTGAGGTGGTTGCGAGCGGCATGGAAGCTATGGGGCTTTCAGTCGAGACGGGTTATTACGACCCGGACGACGAGTCCTCCGTTGATGTGCCAAAGCAGCTTATCGGCTTTCATTACGTCGTTCTGAAGAAAAATACCCTCTAAACCATAGGAGGTTTGTATGTACTGCAAAACTATCACAAAGGGAATCTTCGATTCCTATATCGCAAATGACTCGGATACCGTTCTGGAAGGTGTTGTCACCAACACTTTCGGAAACACTACTTTTTGGCGCTTTGTACGCGTTCCTTTGGCTAAGGGAGAACATTATGTCGAAGCCCTCTACGCGCAGAGTTTCTTCTCTTTCCCTCTGGCTATGGGCGTAAACCATTTCAGCATTAAGAATGGTCTCGAGTTCATGGCGTTCATCGTTGACCACAAAGAGACCTACTGCAAGTCTGTTGAGTTCGCTCTGCTCTTTGACGATTATAGGCAGGCTGATTCCAACTGGGTCACGGCTGAAATGAGAGAAAAGTTTCTCGCATACATCGAGAGGACCTACACCCCATCTGCTGAGGTGATGAAGGACAAGAGGTTTCAGTCCATGACATACGACAACGCCATCAAGCAGTATGTTTATGACCGGAACAACGATACCACTTTGCTCGACGTGATGTTGAAACTTCAGGAGAAATTCGACGATTCTGTTATCATTGATTACCTTGCAAACCCCACCGGATGGGAAGAGCGGTTTGCTAAGGTTCTGGAACAGTCTGGAATCTGGGATTCGTTCGCCAAGGAGTTTGCCGAGCCTTTTGTGGCATATCTGGTTCAGGCCCGGCAACATCCGGATGCGTTCAGCGCGGACCCTTCTTGCTGGGAAAGCGTCTGCAAGAATCTGATGGCTGCTGTCTAAGACCGCAAAAATGGAGGAAAACAAGATGAAAGTAAAAGGAATGATTGAGTCTGACGTTGATACTTTTAAGGTCGGAGACGTCATCGAGGTCAAACTTGCAGATGGTGTAAAGGTACAGGCTATGGCAGTGCAGCAAGAAGAGGACGGCATGGTTTTCTGTCTGGTTGATTGCCTGCCTAGCGAGCACCCGATGAACAGCACCAGTACCAATGAAGGAGGTTACGAAGAGAGTGACCTTCGTAAAAAGCTGAATGGTGAGATTCTGAATCTCTTCCCGGCAGAACTCAAGGCTATGATGACTCCGTTTGACAACGGTGACCTGCTCCGTCTGCCGACTGAGAAAGAGATTTTCGGAGAGAACTACTACGGTGAGTATGAAAGCCCATATGTGAAGCAGTGGAAGCCTATGAAGAAACGTAGAAACCGTATGGCGTTCGATTGCAGCAAGGATGAGAACTTACAGTGGTACTGGCTGATGAACAAGGTCAGAGAATCCGCTACTGGCTTCTCCAGTGTCTACGACGACGGTTATGCGTCCGCCAGCTGCGCTTCTTACTCTTTTGGCGTTCGCCCCGCTTTCAAACTCAAGAACCATTAACGCTTTTTGCACAAACTTTTCTTGACCTTTTGTGCGAACGGCATAGAATAGTATTCGTACGATAGATACTATCCACAGGGACGCTATTTGCGTTCGTACAATTTACAATTCTGCTTTAAGGCGGGCTTCCTGATTATGGGAGGTCCGCCTTTTTGCGTTCAAAAAAAGGAGTGTATTTGAAAATGGCGAACAAAGCAACCAGTACCACTTGTACTTGTCATTCATGCGACAATCCGTACTTTGTACGGGCACAAATCATCGCAAAAAGTGCCGGTAGTCCTGCGTATCGGTTCGGTATCGATGAAAGCGTAAGTCTCCCGGGGAACCAGCATGGCTTTGTCAGAGACATACTTGACGGCGGAAAGATATATGTCGTGCAGATGTTCGAATCTACCGAATACCGCTGCTATGCGTGGCTTGATATGAGACCGGAATACGGATACAAAGACATAGGTTCCGTTTACGGAAAGCCGAACCCTTACAAGCCGCTTCCGGTCAGCAACTACAATCACACGGTCCGATTTTTGCTGGGTTTCCTGTACTTCTATGATGTTGACTTGACGCCCGGCTATCAGAGCCGTTACGCCTGGAATGAGGCTCGAAAGGTCGCATATCTAGCCGATATTTTCGCAGGAAAAGATGCCGGAGAAATCGTATTTCAGGAAATTCCGCCGTCTGACCCACAGCCAAAGTATCAACTTATCAAAGGCGAGCAGGAAGCCATCACCCTTCGAGAGTTTTACGAGAATCGGCTTTTGTACAAAAAAGCATGCTACAACGACATTCGTGCAGATGATATTTTCTGGTTCAGACAGACCATGCTGCGAATGATTGTCTACAACGCAAAACACGAACCTTCCACCGAGCACGAAGACATTGCGATTATCGGCGGGATTCTTTTCGGAAGATACTAACAAAAAAGGAGAATATTATGAAAATCCAAAAAATCAACACAGGCATCCTTATCACCAAAACCGCGAAGCAGCCGAGCGCGAAAATCGAGTTTTCTCTGGATGAACTCGATGCGCTTTCGGAGTTCTGCGAGAGGTTGCAGGACGAAAAGGATATCAGAGAATACCTCAACACTGCAGTGACTATTCCGGATTCTGCCGAGGTATCGGCTCCCATTGCCGCCAAGTATCTGCGCGATGCAGCGCTCTTTGAGCAGCTCGTGGACGAAACCAGACGGAATCAGGAAGAAAACCAGAACAATTTCCTCACTGCCGTCAGCGAAGCAGTTGCTTCTATCGAAAAAAGCCGCGATGTCAAAGAATGGCAAGGTTTGACGAAGGAGACTGCGGAGCGTTTCGCTCGTGAATTCATGGCAGAACGGAATCCCAGTCGTTGGTCGGGGTTTGGTGAGGTCCCTGAAAGTGTCAGCCTTGACCCCCTCAATTTTCCCATCAACGACATTTATCCAAAAGGCAACAAACCCGCCCTTCGTATGCAGCTTATCAGTGTGACCTATCCCAGCCTTCACAGAGTTTGTGAGTGCAGCATTATCGAGGATGGTGTTGACCTGTGGGCTCGCCGCACGCTGGATTCCATGACAGCCGGAACTGTCGAGGATTTGGTCGAGACTGTTCTGTATGTGGCACGCATGTACGAGAGAAGCAAGTGCTTTGAACGCATCTTTGTGAACCGTATTCAGATGGAGGAATCGGAATACGATGCTCTTATCCGCCATCTCAATGACCCTGACAGCATCGACGACGAGTATCAAATCAGTGATGTCGTCTTTGCTGCAGACAACACCATTGTTTCCGTCCTTTGGAAAGGAAACAGCAAAGATGGTGTTTCTGGTATGGTAACGCTTGCCATGAACGGCAAGACGGTATACAAGACAAAGAACACCAAGGCATTCTGCAACCATTGGATTCTTCCATACAACGGTGCCGAATACCATGTTCTTGTCGATGTACTTCCAAAGAAAACCGTTCTGGAAGAAACTATATATGTCAACAAACCGTATGCTGAGCGCATTAAGAAGTACCTTCGCGGCGCGGAAGTGCAAGGCGATGGTTCTTTGCTGAGCAAGACTGCAAAATTCTCCGACGGGTTTGAAATGGACATCCGCTGCTGCGGCGGCAAGGACGATTCTTGGACTGAGGCTATCCTGTACGATAATACCGGCAAGGAAGTTGTCGCCACTGAACCATGCGATGGTTTTACCGGCTGCTGGGAATTGAAGGATGAAGACACCAACACGGTATATCGCGCCCATGTCATGACAAAATCGAACCTCAACTAACCAATAGCATTCAGCCGTCTGCCTTCGGGTGGGCGGCATTTTTTCTTGCCAAACTATGCGAACGGCATAGAATAGTTATTGTACGATAGATACCATCTACTAAGGCGCAATCCTGCGTTCGTACAATTCATAATCTGCAAGCATTCAGGCAGACTCATCTCCGGGTGAGTCTGCCTTTTTGTTTTTGCAAACCGAGAAAGGAAAATGTCATATGACTATCAGCAAAATTACCAAAAAGAATTTCAGTATCTTTCTCAAAACCGGAGTTCAGATTATTGATGGCGACATCATTTCTGACTCTGGAAAGAACAAAGGGCTTTATCATTTTGTGAAAATACCCATCAGTGAAAAGGTATGCGCTTTGTACGGGCAGAAGTTCCGGCACAACGAACTGCTAAATTACCGGAAGGAGCTCATTTACTTTGGCCTTGTTTCTAAGGAAGGTGACGTAGCCTTCTATTCGTGTAATTACGCCAACCTGTTCCTAGATTATTATTCCGGGAGCGCAGACAAGGAAACTTATCTAAAAATGGCTGAGTTGATGTACAAAAAGCTGTGCGAAATGAACCCTGAAACGGAAGCGGAAACGCACAACCCTTACTATATTGCCATCGCGCAAAAGATTGCTTTTCAGCGGGCTGTCTGCGGGGATAGCAACTATAAGAACGCTCTGACATATCTGGCAGAGGTTGCTCAGGCACCTCTGCCGCGAGCATATGATAATCAGCCTAGCTTCGACCTTTTCATTCGTTATCTGGAATCTCCTGAAGACTGGGCAGATTATGCTATCGATACGATTGACAAGTTCTATGTCGATGGCAAATATCCAGCATTCAGTGCAAGCGTAGGCCGAGATGCTGTAAGTGTTGAACGCATGGCACAGCGGTACATTGCCAAATACAATGAACCTGGAAGCAAAGAGAACGCTTACAAGAAAATGTTCTCTGCTTTTGGTGACGCGCTAACCGTGCGTTTGAAACTCGAAATTGACGGCGACGTGAAGAAAATTCTGTATCCGGTAACTGAAATTGCCTGTCCGCAGACAGTTGAGAAGGATTCCGTGCCTACGGAATATATTTATTCTCTGCGTATGCGGAAAGAAGTAGAGAATTTCCTTGCAAAACATGGTTTGTCGAATGACAAGATTCCCATTGGTTGTGTCAAAGCAATCTATTATGGGAACCAGACGTTCTGGAATGAAAAATAACAAAAAAAGCAACAGAAAAGGAGTTCACCATGAACAACATCACTATCAAAGATTTTAAAAATCTTCTCAAAACCGGTGCTTCAAAATTTGAAGGAATCGTTGTCTCGGAAGGAAAAATCAGTAAAGGTCCCTATACATTCTTTATTACTCCGCTAACGAAGGGTGAACACAAGGTAGATGTGTTGAGCTGTCAATACAAGTCTACGCCGGGCACGCAAAAAACCTATCTGGGATTTGTTGTGGATTCTTCTGATGTTCATTTCTACAGCAAAGTTTTTTCCAATATGTTTTTCGATAAGGGTTGTGACGACACCGATGCAATTCGTGCGATGGGGAAATCGCTCTACGATGAGCTTGTCAAAATGAATCCAGTGGCTAAAGAAGATGTGTCCTGCCGTTACCAAGGAAATAAAATCGCCTTCTGTCGTGCAGTCAAGGGCAATCCAGATTATGACAATCCCTATGAAGTGTACGGCCTCATCGTTTGCTTTATATTTAGAAGTATTCAACCATGGTACTCAAAATACAACAAGTTCTTGGTAGACTATCTTGCCAACCCTACCGGATGGGCAGAACGCTCAATTCATGAGGCTGATAAGCAGCTGCCAAGCATTGGAATCAACCCTTTCAGTTCTTCCATGGGTGCGAATATTTTGAATTCCGAAAGACTTGCACAGAAGCTGGTTGCTTCTTATAGCGTACCCGGAACAAAAGAAGAATACTACAAGAATCTGTATCGTTCCGTTTCTGGTCACGATTATGTTCAGCTTCTTATTGAAATTGACGGAGACACAATTTCTCTGGAATATCCGGTGGAAAGTGACTTGACCAGCCATACACTTGTCATCGAAGAGGCGCTCCGCACCCTTGTGGCTAAGAAGCGTCCTTCTAAGAAGCAGAAGGTCGAGAACTTCTTTGCAAAACACAATATCGAGTTCGCAACCCGTATTCCGGTGAAATATATCCGAGAAATCTATACTTCGGATATGAAGAATGTGCTCTGGAAAAATCCGAAATTCGAGGGCTTAACGAAGTAAGTATTTGGGAGGAAAAATATCATGGCAAACAATATCAAACGCGAGGGATTCAAAACGTTCCTCGAGTTCGGCACTCCTTCATTATAGAGAGGTTCCTTATGACCGATAACATCATTACGGCTCGGCTGTTCATCGACATGGACGGCACACTCGCAGCGTGGCAGCAAGCCGCGTGTTTTGAAGATTTACTGCAGGAGAACTATTTCCGGGACCTGCCTCCGTATCAGACAGTGGTGGATGCCGTAAGAATCCTCTGCAACGCGCATCCCGAACTTGATATCTATGCGCTGTCCGCATTCATGCCGGAGAACCCTGCTGCGGTAGGGGAGAAATACGGATGGCTGGATGTGTATGTGCCGGAAATCGATGCTGCACATAGGATTTTCGTTCCTTGCGGAGAAAGCAAGGCTGCAGCAGCTGCCAATCGTCTAAAAATGCCATGCATTGACAAGTCTTTTGTCCTTCTGGATGACTACTCTGTCAACCTGCATGACTGGAAAGAGAAAGGCGGCAGCGGCATTAAACTGCGCAACGGTATCAATGGCAGCATCGGGACCTGGAAGGGTCCTTCCGTGAGCCGGTTCAACACCCCTGAAACACTCGCAACGCTCATCTGCCAAGCGGCAAAAATCAGAGCAAACGCCTGAGGCGAAAGGAGAAATAATCATGTTCCCGACTAAAGAAACTATCGAAATGCTTCGCACCGAATATCCCGATGGCACCCGCGTCCGCCTTGTCAAAATGGATGATGTACAAGCTCCGCCCATCGGCACGGAGGGTACGGTTGTCGGTGTTGACGGCATTGGTAGTCTTATCATGCACTGGGACAACGGTTCCAGTCTGCATGTCGTGTACGGCGAGGATGAAGTAGAGAAAATCTGATTCTTACTTGCAACAACAAAGGAGACAAGAAAATGAGTAAACTGACCAACACTATTCGCACCGAAGTTGACAATGACTATTTCATGGATATAGCAGACTTTCGCGATTACGCTCGCAGCATGATGTTTCCTGACCCTGTTGGCATTGACATGAGCGATGAGTTCAACGACATGGTTACAGAAGCCGTGAACAGTGGCAAAACGACTCTGGAAGATGCCTTTAAGAAACTGGTCAAACGCGATAGCAAAGGCCGTATCGACTATTCTTACAGCGATGGGTTTGACGGTTTTCGATATGGTCAGGAGCTTCTGTGCTTCTGCGATATCGAGACTGCCGCTCAGCGCCTTAGCATCTGACACCTATACCACAAACCTGAAACCAGTCATACAAAAAGGAGTTCAATACCATGAGTTACGGTTTTGACATGGGCTTTGCGCAGGCGAACAGTTTGCAGGAAGCCATGGCGATTGCGCTGGAATACACGCAATCGCAAATGACCGAAAAGAACATCAGAAAAACTATCAGGGATAATCGGTATTATATTCCCTCAGTTCGTACCGGGTACATTGCAGATGAGGAGAACAAAAACCGCAGAGCCGATGTACTTGCGGATACCGCTGACCGGTATTGGCTTGAGGCATTGTTTACCTTCCGTTTTCTGTATTGGGAAGAGCACAAGCTGCTCGGTATCATCATGATGCCGCCCGAAAGCGCAAGCGAGAAATGGCCGCTAAGTGTATATTTCCAGAACTCCTGCGACCAGGATTATCCGTTTTTCGAATGGAAGGAAGGCAATATCCCGTTCTTTGCGAACGCCGCCGCAAAAGCCGAAAACTATACGGCGGAAGAAATCCGCGCAAAGTTCGACTACGAAATCGAAGATGAAAACCTCGAATATTATCGGCGCAATACTTGCTACAATGATATTTTTGAGGCACTCGCCCTCGAATCGTGGCTGTACAATCATTGCACGGATGTGCCGTTCGTAACTTTCGCTTTGCAGGGGATTCAGAACGAAGCCGAGCGATACCGGTATCTGCAATGGCTGAAAGCCGAAATCCAATAGTTGGTACTTGCCCCGATGTGCGAACCGCATAAAATAGTAGCTGTATGATAGATACTATCTAAAGCACAATTCGTGTTCGTACAATTCACAATCTGCAAACAAGCGGACTTCCCAAATTTTGGGAGGCCCGCTTGTTGTTTTACGACGAAAGGAGTTTTTATGAGCAACCCGGAAAAAGCGGTTTCTCCGGTCGATGAGTTTATCAAGGTTTTCTATGAGATGAGCGCCCGATACGGTCGCAGCGAACTCTGGTATGACTACATCGATATGCACGCCATTGCACTTGCGAACACCTGTGATTTGCGGTGCAGAGACACAAGAGAGGAACAGTACAATGCCATCGTCCAGAAATACGATGAAAAGACCGTACAGCAGTTTGCGGTGCTTACCGCCATCACAATGACCGCGCTCTTGGAAAACCCTGAGCAGGATTTTCTTGGCACCGTTTACCATAATCTCGGATTAAGCAAAAGCCAAGCCGGGCAATTTTTCACGCCGTACAATGTCGGACAGATGATGGCACGCATAAACATGCCGGATTCTCTTGTTCTGGACAAGTCCCGTATCCTGCGGGTGAACGACCCGTGCTGTGGTGCCGGATGCCTGCTTCTGGCGGGGTACAATGTGATGCGCGAGCAGTTGGAATCCACTGACCCGGACTGGGGCAAGTATGTTCTGTTTGTAGCACAAGACATTGACCCTCTGGTCTGCAAGATGTGCTACATCCAGATGTGCTGTATTGGCGTTCCCGGAGTTGTCGTAGTAGGCAACTCTCTATTCCCGGACGCAGAGCGTTCTCCGACAGATTTTTGGTTCACACCCAAGTATTTCTTGCTGGACGATAACGCTCTTAAAAACACTTACACAGAAAAGGAGTAATTTCTATGAACATGGTAACCGAAACAAAACATCTCGATTACGGAGACAAACTGGTCGATTTCTACAACAGCATCGACTGGGGCTGGCTCTTTGACTTTGTCCGTGAAAAATACGGCGTTGGCATGGTGCAGCATCCCGAAGCCAAGATGAACAAGAACGGTCGCATCGAAGTTTCTTGGCCTGAAAACCTCAAGGACAAGTGCGGCCTGCTCGGAAAGGCTTACCGTGAGGTATACCTGCGGACTTTCTCGTCCCTCAATTTTCATGACGTGACCTACGACAAGGACATTCTGGACGAATACATGAAGCAGCCGGATTTCTACAAACTCAACCTGTCTTATGCCGACTTGAATGGAACCTACTCGGATGCGTACTTGCAGATTGACATTTCTTTCTACTACAAGACGTACAGTGGCGGGTACAATTACAGCGACCTGTTCTTTGCAGAGTACCACAATGATACTGGCTGGTTCATCCGCACTACAGAAGGTGAAAAATTTCAGCAGGAGAAATAAAGGCTCGATTTTCTCATCGTTTCGAAGATGTCCTCAAAATTCTTCCGTATTGCGACACGGTCAAGTTCTTCGACAACAACAATGGGTTTGTGCTTGTGGCAGAATACCGCAACGGGCAGATTCTTCCCGTTGGAATGTATCGCCCCACATGGCTTAATCAGCTCATGGAGCAATCTAATTAACATTTTCGCCGCTCATCTTCGGATAGGCGGCATTTTTTACTTGCCAAAGTGTGCGAACCGCCTAGAATGGTACTTGTACGATAGATACCATCTACTAAGGCACTATTTGCGTTCGTACAAAAATTCATAATTTCGCTGAGGCGGACTTTCCGAAAAACGGGAGGTCTGCCTTTTTGCGTAGAAGGGAGTATTTTTATGTCAACAAGAAAAATCTTATTCCGTGGTCAGACTCGGCGCAAGGGGGAAAAGACCTCCATATCCGGTAAACCTCTGCCTGGCATCTGGGTCACAGGTGGCATCTTTCCTCAGAACAAAGGCTATGAACGCGCCATCATCTATACCCAAGACCCGAAGGTTGAGAAGCATGTCGTATATGCTGAAACAGTAGGGCAATACACGGGAGTTGATGATGTGTTAGAGACCCCCGTCTTTGAGGACGATATCATCACCTTCTGGCAGAGAACTGACACGAAACACATGCAGCGCTACAAGGGTACTGTGAAGTACGACGAGACGCTGACAAGTTTTACAGTCGTTTCCTGTGAGCCCAACCGTCTTAGTGACCCCGTTTTCCTTTGGGATTGTTCCGATATTCATGTGGTCGGAAACGTCTTTGACGGCGAGTTGAGCAAGCGAGAGCAGGAAGTTTCGTGTACTTACACAAAATGCCTCGCATTGGCAAAGAGCATCGACACGCTTCAACTCTGCTACGGTCCTTATTTCAACTCTCTGAAAGTGGAAAGCCTCTGGAGCAAAGCTTTTGAGCTGATGGATGATGTGACCCGCTCTGAAATCGTTGAAGACTTAAAGCTGTTTCAAAGGGCGTGGCGCAAGTATAAGGAGGAGAAGCCGGTAAAGGACGCTCAGAAAATCCTCGATGCCATTTCCGAACTATTTGGGGAGGAGGTGACTTCCAAATGACTTCTGAGAGCGAATATCGCAACGCAGTTCGGTATCTCACCAATTTGCTGAACGGAGGACTGATGGGAGCCAAAGGCACTCGTCCTTTGAATGCAGCTATTGAAGCCTGCGAACTGCAAATTCCGAAGCATCCCATCTCGAAAAGCTGGTCGCCGAATCTCTGCCCGCATTGCAATGCGGATATTGGCGGAGACTGCGACGACGGCTACTACGAGAACCCGCATTACGAGCGCTGTCCTGTCTGTGGTCAGAAGCTCGATTATAGCGAGTAAAGGAGCGTGAAAAATCATGATGTTGTCCGAGTTCGAGAAGCTCACCGGTTTAGAGGTTACGACAGCAGAATACGAAAAAATCGAGGCTGAATATATGGAAAGCCCCGATGACAAAGCAAAGTTCTGCAAGATGTGGCTCAAAAAAGGAGGGCTTCAAAGGCTCCATAACGCAAGGCTTGAGGAAATTGAACATCTGAAAAAGACCATCGAGGACCTTGAGCACAAACTTGATGAAGAGCAAGACTGGCAGATTTCTCATAAGTACGGCACGCACTACCAAAAAACATCTTATGACCATCTTACCAAGCGATGCTCTAATGGGCATCAGTTTGAGTCCGAAGCGAAAGCTGCCGAGTTCATCAGTTCTCAGTACGGTTTCGACAAAGATAGAATTGTCTTTATCCACGACGTCGAAGTCTATGAGACAAATCGGCATGGAATAACGCGTCTGAAAGAACGGCTCACTCGTTTTCCTTACTACGTCGGTTGCAGAGCAAACTATGCACGTTTCGATGTGCGCTGCTGCGGCGGAAGTATGCAATGGGAACTTGTGGACGGAGCTCTTAAAGACTATTCCACACCGCCATTTTTATCCGATGAGGAGCAATAGTTCCTCAAGAATCATCACACCGCACAGGCCCCAATGATGCCTGTGCATGATTTTTTACATTTCATAAGACTACCTATATTTCCAAAAGGAGTGTGTAAGCGCATGATTACTTTACCTACTAACCATCCCTATTTCTTCACTTGCCCGTCTTGTGGCTGCAAGCTCATTTCCGTTTCTACCGGCAACAGAGCCAAGCCCCATTGCCCAAAGTGCGACTACTCAGCCGATGATGCTTTTGTGGTCAAAGACCGCGTTACAAGTGAGGCTATGAATGTCATCGCTGATAACACGGAACTTGCCGAAAACTTTGCCGAGACCGTAAAACACGAAATTGAGACCGATGACGATACTTACGCTCATATCGGTTTTCATCTGGCAAACAACATCCGAAACCAGAGCCCTGCATCCGAAGTCCTTCTGACCCTCTGTGGCTGGACCATCGAGACGCTGCTTGACAAGACACCGCCCATCGCAATCGATGAAGGCGACAACAACAATGAAAAATAAGAGGTATACAAAAAATGTTTGAATTAAATCTTTCCAACGCTCTGGCGTTGATTGACCAGCCCGTGTGGGTCGTCACTGAAGTGCGCAGCCGCAACAAGAATGGTCGCATCTACGCAAAGTCCCGTGCAAAAAGCACGGTTTATCCCGGAAACATTCAGACCGTCAGCGTTTGGCGCGGCTATGCTCGCGCCGGAGACAGCGTCGGTGCGCCAAAGTGTACTGTTGAAGTCTGCATCCATACCGGCGATGACCTTACTGACAATGTCATCCTACCCGCTGAGCTGCTGAATGTTACGGTGTTTGACAAGAAAGAGGATGCCGAAAAAGAGCTGGCGTACCTCAACGCCAACATGAACACTATGACATTCTCTGAACAGCGTCAGCGTGAAAACAAAAACAACGCAACTGTATTCGGAATCGCTTGAGGCACCCTAGATTTTTCTGCTTGCCACTTTATGCGAGTCGGGTATAATTGGAACTGTACGATAGATACCATTCTACAAAGGCACATCTTGTGCTCGTACGGTTCACAATTCTGCTTTAAGGTGGACTTCTCATCACGAGAGGTCCGCCTTTTTGTTTAACTATGAAAAAAGGAGTGTTTTATCATGACCGAAAACGAAAAAGCAAGAGAGCTCATAGCTACCTCTGAAACGACTGTGAAGGTTGACCCCCAGAATGGCTGGTATCTCAAGCGGTTTGCCGCCCTGCAGTTTGAGGGCTCCGTGGACAATTTCAGCACAAATATGCCAATTCATGTCCTTGAACAGCAGCTTCCGAAAGATGATACCATGAAGTTGGATGATGCTGTCATTGAAGGTCAAGATTTCGATTACAGCAAGTTTTATGACGAAAGGGGTAATGAATATTCGTCAGTTAGTGAACTTGTGCAGACACTGCTCGACCTTGACGATGACGATTCCATTCAGGAATACAACGAGGAAAACCCTGACTTGCCGTACATCCCGTATGAAAAGCTGCGGGAAATGGATAAGAAGGATATTCCGGAATTGTTGTTGTCTGTCGCTGATGAGGCCGACTATGTGGATGCATACAAGGAAGTGTCCGATATCGAATCTTGGAATGTGGAAGTCACTCCCATGAGCAACAACTATGAAACCATGGGATTCGCGTTCACACATCAGGGACTCAAAGAGTACGAAAAGTCCATCGATAACCATATTTTCCATTTCTGCCGTACATATGCCTATGCAGGGGAGCAGCACAACCGCCGCGAGGGCGATTTTTATCCCATCATGGAATTCCTGCACAGCGCCGGTGAACAGCTTCTGGTTGACGACCTTAAACGGTTCGATGTCAAGGTGATGGAACTCGCTACTGCGGAAGAGGTGGAAAATCTTTATCGAACCGCTCCCAATGAGCCGCATCAGGCCGCTTATATCAAGGTCATGGATAGAAAAACGGATACGGTATATAGCCGCATCTATGTTTTCTGTGCAGGCCAAGAAGAGAAGTGCCTCAACGGCGATACTTATCTGAGCAACAAGCAGCATTATGTCTTGGTCAAGAAGGGCGACGATACCTATAAGGTTCCTTATCCGTTTGACTGTGATAAGACAGTTGAAGCCCTGAATAAGAAGTCCGAAAAGGAAGAGACACTGACCGCAGCACAGCGGCTGTTCTTCTGGACAGAATACAAAGAACATAGTAATGATATCTAAGGAGAAAAAATATGAACACTTATAATGTTGTGGTTACCGTATCCACCACTGTTTGCATCGACGCCGAGAGCCCCGATGATGCTATCGAAAAGGTAAGTCAGGCGTTAAATAATGGTGATGCAAACATGAGCGCTGATGTTGCCAATAACATTGGCTATTCCATTCGAAACGGTCACTATGAGGTGACGGATGCCATCCCGATGGATGAATAAGGAGGATGGCTTATGACAGTCCCCAACATTTCCTGTCCTTCTTGCGGTTTCGCAATGCAGCCTGTCTGGTATCGGGAAAAAGAACTCGATGTTCATGGCATCCCCACAGGGCGAACATACAAAGCGTGCAGTTGTTTGCTCTGTAATTCGTGCGGACATAAAGAAACAGTAGATGGCTCGTTTGATGAGCCATACAAATAACATGAGGTGGGGTATTGAAGAATTTTAGTGGAATGACCCCATTCCACTAAGTTCCTTCAATACCACAGGCAGATGTACTTTTGTACATCAAGATGACGAGCTGCACTTGTACGGTTTTCCCAGCTTACAACTATGCGAAGGCGTCATCTAGCCAAGGGAAACACAACCTCCTGCTTCGGCAGGAGAGACTTATCGTAAAGGAGGTGGCGTATATGTCCACTGTATATGTGCTTAATAAAGATGGTAAACCTTTAATGCCTACAACTCGCTGTGGACATGTACGCCATCTACTTAAAGAACAAAAAGCACGAGTCGTAACATCAAAACCGTTTACCATTCAACTGTTGTACGAAGCCGACGATGTGGTGCAGTCGCTATACTTAGGCATCGACCCCGGCAGAACCAATATCGGTGTTGCTGTTGTTAAAGCAGACGGCACAGCAGTCTTTACTGCGCATCTGGAGACACGCAACAAAGAAATTCCCAAGCTGATGAAAAAGCGTAAGGAATCCCGCCGTGCAAGACGCACCAACGGCAGACGCTGCCGCCGTCAACGGAGAGCAAAAGCTAATGGCACTATTTCCAAGAAATGCGTAAAGCAAACCACTGCCCAAAACGGCAGCATCAGCAAACACGCAAAAGAGATTGGTGTCATCAAGCGCCGCCTTCCGGGTTGCGAGAAAGATATTCTTTGTATCGGTATCAAAAATAAAGAAGCAAAGCTTAACAATCGCACAAGACCGGAAGGCTGGCTTACACCTACCGCAAATCAGTTGCTGCAAACACACATCAACTTGGTAAAGAAGATTCGGAAGTTTCTTCCTATCAGCGATGTTGTGCTCGAAATCAACAAATTTGCGTTTATGCAACTGGATAACCCAAATGTTCAGAAATGGCAATATCAGCAAGGTCCACTCTATCAAAAAGCAAGCCTTGAAGAAGCTGTTTCTGAAATGCAGGAACATCACTGCTTGTTTTGCAAGAAGCCCATCGCCCATTACCATCATGTGGTTCCACAATCCGAAAACGGCAGCAATACTATCGGGAACATCGTTGGCTTATGCACAAAACACCACGACCTTGTGCATAAGGATACCGCATGGCAAAAGAAGCTTACCAAAAAGAAAACGGGGCTCAACAAAAAGTACGGTGCTTTGAGTGTGTTGAATCAAATCATTCCGGCGCTGACGAAAGAGTTGAGTTCTCTTTTCCCGAAGCATTTTTTTGTGACTAATGGTAAAAGCACCTACGACTATCGTGCAGCACACGGTGTCAGCAAAGACCATTGGCTCGATGCTTACTGCATTGCTTGTTCTGTCCTGCCTAACGATACTTGCGATAAAACCATCAATAGCCGTGTGCCGTATGAACTCAAACAGTTCCGCCGTCACGACAGACGAGCACTAAATAACGAAAACATGAGCCGTGTGTACACGTTTAATGGCAAGATGGTTGCCACAAATCGACATAAAGCTACTGAGCAGACGACTGACAGCTTGGAAGAGTTTCGCCAACGCCAACCTAATGACGTTTGCAATCTTAAAGTAAAAGAGCACCATCCAACATACAGAAACATGAACCGCAACTATCCGGGAAGCGTATTTCTTATCGGAAAGCAAGTTCATGTAATGCAAGGAATAGCGGGTTCCAAAGATGGGGAAGCAACAACATACAAAGATACTAACGCAAACTCAATAGCCGCCGGAAAATGCAAATTTGTTGCAAAGAATTCTGGCATATTGTTTGTGTAGCGTGAATTAAAAGTAGTAAAACCACGAAAAATCTTCAATAACAATGAGGTGACAAAAATGGTACGTTTCTATACGCCAAATTTGAATGAGGCATGCGATGCTCTTGACCTTTACGACATCGACTACGATTTGGATGATGGTGACCGCATTATGGTGGACGATTCTCTCTACGATGATGCTCTCGACGCATTCGATGAGTATGACATTGAGTACGAGGAGGTGTAAGCATGCCGCGCCCTAACAAAATCAATCCTAAGAAGCCTTGTCCGTTTTGTGGCGCTTTCCTCGAAAACGAAGCACCCAGCACCATCTGGTGTCATCCGCACAACAGTTGCTTGCTGAGTCTCCGTGGCATTGTCGGAGCCGACCAAATCGCTCAGTGGGATACGCGCTACGATGCAAAGGGAAAGAAGGTGCTTGACGATGCTGAATGAAATTTTTGCTCGCGAAATCCTTGAAACGAGCATTGCGCTCGGTATTCTTCAGGAAATGAATGGCGGCGTCGTCATTTACCATGAAGCAAGCAAAGAAGACCCCGAAAATCTCCCTGCCGGGTGGTATATCGATGACAAGGATTATACCACATTTTCGATTGCTAACGACCCGGAAGCTGTGAAGTGCCTCAAAGCGCCTCTCAAAAAAGGCGGCTACAACTTTGAGGAACGCAAAGAGTTTTGGGATTCCTTCTTTGACTTCAAAGCACCCAAGCTTCGACTGCCTGTAGAAATCACAAAACCTTCTGGAAAGGACGGTATTGCTCAATGAAAAAAGAGCTTTATGAAGTCACGCGTGTTCGCGGTGACGAAAAGAAAGAACTTGGCAGTTACCTGCTCAAGCCCGGTCCCGAAGCTGCAATGGACTTCTTCCACAATATCCTGAAACGGGATGATAAGTTGGAGGTTTCTATCAAAAGCACGGAAACCGGATTTTCCCTGACGGATAATTCCGAACCCGATGTCAGCTATATCATGACATTGGTCCCGATGGATGATTCGTTCTGGGAAACCTGCACGGCAAGCAAGAACCGCTAAGCCTCTTGTCCCGTCTGCCCTTTGTGGGTAGGCGGGTTTTTGTTTGTGTGAATAGAGTTTGCGGCTTTTTGTTGACGTGCTTTGCGAATCGCGTACAATATAGCTTGTACGATAGATAACATTCTATGCTGCCACTTGGCCGTACACTAAAATTCACAGTCTTGCAACTCAAAGCAGATTCATCTTCGGATGGGTCTGTTTTTTTGTTTGTTAGACAGAAAGGAAAAAGAAATGTTTGGATTTACATGCTTGATTAAGGCGGACACGGACCTAGTGAAGCGCTGCCTGCAGGAGAGTAAAAATGATGTCGAGCTTCTGACTGCCCTTTACGACGAGGTTCTTGACACTGACACCGATGCGGAAGGAATGTGGCCTACGGAAGAACTTGCAACTCCTGTCGAGGAGTATTCTCTTATCTTTGGTTGCCGAGAAGCAAGCGAGCTCATCTACTTTGCCGAGGGTATGCGAAAGCGTGCTCTATACTCTGCTATCGGGGCAGCAAGTCTCGCATTGAAGCGGTGGAATGAGGCTGGCATCAACATCAAGACTTCTCTGGAGGAAGTTTTGAATACCATTCCGATGGGCTCTACGGAAGCATACACGCTGTCGTGCGCCACCGATATTCTCTGCAATACCCCTTGTCCGGAAGCAAACGAACTGTTCTACAACGGCTATCGCTGGTCGTGCTGCCCGAACGATTTCGAGCTGGATGACATCATCAAGCACCCGGAACAGTATATCGTTGTTCCCGTACTTTTTGCCGAACAGTAAATAAGGAGAATGTGCCATGAAAAACACGAATTACAACATGAAAGGCGTCCGTATTGCTCTTGCCGACTGGCATAAGCTTAAAGATGCACTTACCGCTTTCATCCGTGCCAACTACACGAATTATAGCTTCGATGATACCATCAAAAAGGTAGGCGAGTACCTTGCCCTCGAAGAGTACATCTACGGGCGAACTTACTACATGTGCTCTACCTACGCTTGGTGCAACGACCGCCTCTTCACCACCAAGGATGAAGCTGCGTTCAAAGCTGCTACAGACCCGATGGCATGGATGGAAAATCACATTGAGCGTCTCAGTGAGCGTGACGAGAACCTTGAGCGCGACCTTCAGCGTGAGGCTTCTATCGACAAGTATCGCGCCGAACGCGTTGCTTACTACGAGAAGGCGAAAGAGCCCGAAATCGAAAAGTATAAGTCGTTCATCGAGAGCTTACCGAAAGGGACAAACAAGTATGTCAAACTGACTGTCGAAATTGATGGCAAATGTTTCACCGGCGGCTACGAAGCGGAGTCTATCCGCTATTGCTGCCCGCATCGTCCCGACGCTTTTATCAACTCTCACGGATTTCGGTATTCCGATGAGTTCGACCGTTTCTGTGAGTTCATGAACGAAATTGGTCACATCAACTCTGAGCCAGTTCCGTTCTCTAACGTCACGGAAATCGCTGCGTTCCAAGGCAGCAAAATTTTCTGGAAGAAGGAGGCTTGACTTATGGCTCTCAAAATTGGACCTTGCCCCAAATGTGGCAACACTACGTTCATTGCAACCGCTCATGTGACACAGACTTGGCTGGTGGATGAAGACGGCGACTTTATCGAAGCCCAATCCGACTGCGACGAAGTCACTCATCGCCCCGATGCTGAAGACTTGTTCACCTGCTCCAAATGCGGCGAGGAAGTATCCGCAAAAAGTGTATATAACGATTGATTTTGTACAAACTTTTTGAAAATCGTTTGTTCGTATCATCGTTAAAAAAGCGAGGTGGCCTAACAAACCGTTACTCGTCTAAAATATTATAGGAGTGTATAATTATGAGTACAAGTCGCATCCCTGAAGTGTTCCTGTCCGAAATCTTTGGTGAGCTTCGCATCATCATGGAAGACAACAAGTTTTTCTTCTGCGCCATGGATGTTTGCAAGGCGCTGGGCTATACCAACATAACCCGCGAATTGAACATCCACTGCCGTCAGGACGGTATCAGAACCGGACGCGTTGAAAGCAATGGCGTACCCCGTATCGTGAAGTTCGTATCGGAAGGTAATGTATATCGGCTCATCTGTCGTTCGACCAAGCCTGAAGCAGAACAGTTCGAGACTTGGGTTTTCGACGAGCTGCTGCCCACGATTCGCCAGACCGGCGGATATGTCAACGACCCCGTTGTCTTCGTCGACCAGTGGCTTCCTAACACGGATGCCAAGACTAAAGCCCTGCTTGTCACCTCTCTGGAGGCCGTCAAAAATCAGGACAAGGTCATCGGCGTGCAGCAGGAAAGCGTTGACTTCCATCGCGCGGTAAGCGCCTCTGTCAACAGCGTAGACTTCGGCGAGTTTGCCAAGTGCCTCGCCAACGACCACATCGACATTGGTCGCAATCGCCTGATGGCTTGGCTGCGCAAAGAGAAGTACATCGATGCCGCAAACATCGCTTACCAGCGTTATATTCAGCAGGGCATCTTCGATGTCAAAGAAACGGTGTACTACATCGGTCGGACTCCTCGCACCGCACGCAAGACGCTGATTACCCCCAAGGGTCAGGTCTACCTTGCCAAGAAGGTTGCTGAAGGGTACAAGGGCTAAATCCCACTCACTCCGGTTGCTGAAAAGCAACCGGATTTTTTTGTTAGATTATGTTGACAGTTTTTGCGGACCGCATACAATATAGTTTGTACGATAGATACCATTCTACTCTTCGCTGCATTTTGCAGCCGTACAATTATCAATCTGACGAATCAGCAGACTTGTCTTTTGACTTGTCTGCTTTTTTGTTTACAGAAAGGAAAGATGGAATGAACAACTTTGACAGCATCAATTTGGAAAGCACGAACACTCCTCTGGGTAAGAAGGTTTTTGCTCTCTACAAAGCCATGCACAGCGTTGGCGATGGGAACCTTACCGGTGAGGTTTCCGACGCGCTCAACAGCCTTGCAGGTTACGCAACATTTGTGGCAAAACAGGAAGCGCTGATTCAGCGTGCCCGTTTCGTCATGGATATCACCAGCTATAAGCTTTTCAAGCGCAGCGCCGAGGAAGCTCGCACTTACGCGTTTGAGAGAGCTGTTGACGGTGTATATTCGCTCAACCGCCTCTGTCAGAAATACGGTGTTTCCTCTGCTGCTGAAGATGTCATTTTAGCAGTCAAGAAAGAAGCTGCCGAAGGGAATCCTTCCGCTGCTGCAAATTCTTCTGCTTACGCAGCTTTTGCGAAAGAGGTTTTGGACACCTATTTCACTACCGATTAAAAATTTCATAAACTAAACCCTTTTCGGGGTACAAACCTGCGATGGACGCCATTGAGCTAGAGTCGCACGAGTGCCCCGCGAAAAGGGGAAAGCTATGGCTAATATCAACCTGAATGATGTCCGCACTCCGCTTACCCGCAAGGTCAACGCTCTGTACAATGTTTTCGCATCGTCCAACAATTTGGATGACATCGAAAACATAGCCGACACGTTGAACTGCTGCGCTGATTACGGTGCAACCGTGGCCCGTAAAGCGGCGGAGCGACAGGAGGCTTACTCCTACCTCGAAGGGAAGGACCTTTGCACTAGGGTAACAGAAATCAACAGCTACATCGCGTCACTCGGCTTCGGTCTGATGACAAGCGTTGGAATGTTGAACACGCTGTGCCGCATGGCAGGTGTTCCCCTTATCGCCGAAAACGTTGAGGTGGGGAATCTGGAGACTTTCGTTGCTTTTGCGAAGGAAGTCGTAGATTCCTACTTCACGACCGGTCCGGTTGGCTCTGTCAGCGAAAGCTGATGCCATGAAGCCGTCTGCCCTTTTAGGGTGGGCGGTTTTATTTTTTTGTTGACGGTTCTTGCGAATTGAATAGAATTGAAGCTGTACGATAGATAGCATTCTATAACGCTGTATTTCAGCCGTACAATTCTCAATTCTGTATTCATTAAGGCAGACTCACCGCTATGGTGGGTCTGCCTTTTTGTTTACTAGAATCCGTAAGCACTAGGAGGTGCGCTATGAACAGCAAAGAAACTATTGTCCGCAACTGCATCGAGGCAAAGCGTCGCGAAGCCAACAGCTACCAAAACCCCGGCTGCTATAATGCAGCATTTTGCAGAGGCTATGTCGAAGGCGCAAGCGAAACGCTGTCTACTATGTTGTCTCCTGCAGAGAACTCCACAGAAGCATTCGTTATTCTTTCCCATTATTCTAATGAGAATATCGGAGAGTTTAACGCAGTTGGTCTTCATGGGCTCTATTCTTCTTTCGATTCCGCAAAAAAGGCAGCCGATGCTATGTTGAAGGAAGACGAAGAAAACGGATGCCACGGGGAAGCAATTCCATACACGACTGACGACTGCTGCGACAACGGAATCTTTGACGACTACCCGTTGTATGTTGCCGGTGTGCAGGAAAAAGACAATTTCAATGCATTTCACAACTTCTACGCCATCTTTTCCTGCAATTTGGTCCCGTAAGTGACCTTTGCGCAAAGTTGGTATAGTAAAAACATCACAGCACTTAGGAGGTGCGCTATGGTTAAAAAATTAGGCGGTATGTACCGCAACATCCGCGTTGTCAATGGCAACACCAGTGTCATCGTCAAGGCTATCATTCCGACTCCTCTCGATGCAATGAAGGCAAAAAAGATTTGCGAGTTGAATGGATGGGAGATGACTCCCGATGATTTTGGCAATCTGACTGTTACCACAACGATGACCTTCAACGCAAACCGCATGACTGACAGAACCTTGATGGACTCATACATTGGGTTTGCCGAAAAGGTTGCGTCCGCTCTGGTTGGCTACAAGAACCGTTATCTGATGGCTGGTGTCTTGTCTTACGATGCCGCTGTTTAAGGAGAGGAAAGTCGCTATGGATATCAAATCACCGAATGAACGAGCTCAGCACATCGCAGGGATGGCTTACCGTCACATTTATATACCTTCTGAAAAAGGCAAACGTGTCGAAGTGCTGCTTGACAAAATGTTTCTGCCGCAGAATGCGTATTGCTATGCCATGTTTCCGAAATGGTTCGTGGATTCTAAGGTAAAGACAAATGAAGCAGACCGCGTACGATATATCATGGGTCAGCTTTGCGCGTACCTGCATCATTTTTACGACAAACCCAGCGTTGAAGATTTTGAGAAAGGCTTTGACTACAGTAATATAGTCAAGTTTCAGCGCCATTGCGAGAACGCACTAAATTCTGTGCTTGACCCCAAAGATGATGGCTCTATTTATCAAGATGGTGTTCACGGCACACACGAAGAGTTCCTGCTCATCTGCGAGTTCTACAGCAAGAACTACATCGACATAGATGTACGCTGCGCCAATGTAACGGCATCTTCTCCAGCTGGAATCATCAAGGATTGTTATATCCATGCCGTCCAGAAGCGCTTTGGTGTGTCTCCGATTGCTGCCAAACGTCTGTGGAGCAATAACCAACGCAATAAGACCTACCTGCTCAACACCATTCACGGTCTTGCTTAATTTATGTTACATAGCACATTCGTGCTTTGTATAATAGTTTGTCCCATTTCACACCTGTTTTATCAAGCTCTAAGGAGGAGCTACATTATGCGTAAAGACCATCTTATCACAAACCTCATCGGCATATCCTTCTTCTCTTTCATCGCAGCACTCGTTCTTATGATTGCGTTTGCTGTAATTCGCGGAATCATCGGTGCGGTCGTTCCCGAAACCGCTGCTATCATGGTGGTGCTCGACGGTCTCGCTTCGTTCTGCGGAAATACAATGGCGTTCTCCGTTATCGCCATGTTTGCATTCATCCTTTACGGCAAAATTTGCGTGGACAACTCTACAATGGGTGATTTTGTGCGGTTGCCGAAGCCGTCAACCGTTTCCTCAGTGCTCATGTATATTGCATTAGTAGGAATCATCCTCTGCGCTGCCGGATTTCTTCTTAATATCATTGGAACATCTTCCGTGGTCATGTTTCTGAAAATGACTAACGGTCTGGGTACACACGAAGCATTTTTGCAAAAGCTCGGCCATTTTACCACAATTTTGTCACACTTCTGCAAGGTCAGCTTTGTGATATCTGTGCTGCTTGGTCTTGCCGCACACAAAATTAAATACTAATTTCTAATTGTCGCCGCTCGACTCTACAAGCCGGGCGGCTTTTTTCTATTGACACCACTTGCGAACTGGATAGAATGAGAATCGTACGATAGATAGCATTTTCACACACCGTTATGTGTCGTACAAATTAACAGTTTTGACCCCCCACGGCGAGCCGTTCACTATCACAGTGAGCGGCTTTTTCTGTAAAAATCAAACTTCTATAAAAATGAAAGGAGATACGACATGCGTATCATCAAGCGTTCCGGTGAGGAACAAGAATTCAACCCGCAAAAAATCAGTGTTGCCATTGGAAAAGCCAACGACAGCGTACCTAAAGCAAAACAGTTTCCGAAGAATTACATACCTGCCTATACTGCACAGACTGTGGCTGCATGTGAAAACCTCGGTCACACGCCCACCGTGCAGGAAGTACAGGACATTGTGGAAGATGTCTTGATGGACAGCGGTCACCACGAGGTCGCACGCTCCTACATCAAGTATCGCTACACTCACGATGCAATGCGCCAGCACAATACCACAGATGACAAGATTCTTGCCCTCATCGAATACAGAAACGAAGAGGTCAAGCAGGAAAACTCGAACAAGAATCCACAGGTGGTGTCGGTGCAGCGCGACTACATGGCCGGTGAAGTCAGTAAAGATTTGACCATGCGTATGCTGCTGCCGAAGGACATCGTAGAAGCTCACAACGCGGGCATCATCCATTTCCACGATGCTGATTACTATGCCCAACATATGCACAACTGCGACCTGCTCAACCTCGATGACATGCTGCAAAACGGTACAGTGATTTCCGGCACTCTGATTGAGCGCCCGCATCGGTTCTCTACCGCTTGCAACATTGCCACGCAGATTATCGCACAGGTGGCCTCCTGCCAGTACGGTGGTCAGAGCATCAGCTTGACCCATCTTGCCAAATTTGTTGATGTCAGCCGTAAAGCCATCTGCAAAGAGGTCGACAAGGAAAACGCTGAGCTGCATCTGAACCTTACGGAGTATCAGCGCAACCAAATCGTTGACGGTCGTCTTCGCAAAGAGGTCCGCGCCGGTATCCAGACGATTCAGTATCAGGTCATCACTCTGATGACCACCAACGGGCAGGCTCCGTTCATCACGGTGTTCATGTACCTGAACGAAGCAGGGAAGGACGAGGTTCTGAAGCACGACCTCGCTATGTGCATCGAAGAAATGCTTCGTCAGCGCTACGAAGGTGTCAAGAATGAGGTCGGTGTCTATATCACCCCTGCATTCCCGAAGCTCATCTACGTTCTGGAGGACGATAACATTCAGGAGGGGCAACCTTTCTTCTACCTCACGAAGATGGCAGCAAAATGTACCGCTCGCCGTATGGTTCCTGATTATATCAGTGAAAAGAAAATGCGCGAGTACAAATTGTCCAAAGGCGAAACAGAAGGAAACGGCGATGTGTATACCTGCATGGGATGCCGCAGCTTCCTGACTCCGGACCGTTCCGGCAATGGCTGGGACAATATCGCCAATGCCAAAAACTATGATGGCAAGCCGAAGTATTACGGACGCTTCAATCAAGGTGTTGTTACTATCAACCTCGTTGATGTGGCGTTGTCTGCCAACAAGGATGAAGAAGCATTCTGGCGCATCTTCGATGAGCGCTTGGAGCTTTGCCACCGTGCGCTGCAGTGCCGTCACAAGCGTCTGAAGGGGACTCTATCCGATGTCGCGCCTATCCTGTGGCAGTATGGTGCTTTGGCTCGTCTGAAGAAAGGCGAGACCATTGACAAACTGCTCTACAACGGCTATTCTACTATTAGCCTTGGTTACGCAGGTCTGTACGAGTGCTGCATGGCAATGTACGGCAAGAGCCACACTGACCCTGCCGTGAAGCCTTTTGCCTTGAAGGTTATGCAGCATATGAACGACAAGTGCAATGAGTGGAAGGCAGCCGAAAACATCGACTACTCTCTCTATGGCACGCCGCTGGAGTCCACGACCTACAAGTTCGCCAAGTGCTTGCAGAAGCGCTTCGGTATCATCAAGGATGTTACCGACCACGAGTACATCACCAACTCCTACCACGTCAATGTGCGGGAGAAGATTGATGCGTTCAGCAAGCTGGCGTTCGAGAGCGAATTCCAGAAACTGTCTCCGGGCGGTGCAATCAGCTATATCGAGGTTCCCAATATGCAGGATAACCTCGAAGCTGTTATCGCCGTCATGCAGTTCATCTACGACCACATCATGTACGCAGAGTTGAACACCAAGAGCGACTACTGCCAGGTATGCGGATACGATGGCGAAATTCAGATTGTGAAGGATAACGGCAAGCTCGTTTGGGAATGCCCGCATTGCCACAACCGTGACCAGCACAAAATGAATGTCGCCCGCCGCACCTGCGGCTACATCGGAACGCAATACTGGAATCAGGGTCGTACGCAGGAAATCGCTGAGCGCGTTACACACCTGTAACAACCATTAGTTGTATTTATACCATCTAAAATCGCCGTTCTCCCATTTGGGAGGGCGGCTTTTTCTTTTTGTTTTATCGGCAAAATAATTGATTTTGTACATCTGTATATCTTGTTTTTGCCGATAGCACTGTGCATTTCGTCGCAAAATCGTCATTTGCCATTTATAGTCAAGACTCTATCGGCAACTTCCTTATATGTAGCTGCAAGAAAAACAGCGCCGCATCTTTACAACCGTTTTACAACTGCGATTTGCAAAACATGCTTACTTTGTTGCAAAAATGTGCCCTCCACATGGGGGTAATATAGGAGCAACATTTAGACTCTTGCTCCAAATTGCGACTTGCATACAATTTTAGAAAAGGAGGCTTCCCATGAAAGTCAATGTAATGTACCGTGCCCAGTGCCTTGCTGCATATTTAGGGTACGGACCGGATTTTGATGCTGAAAGCATCACAGAGCCAACACTCATCATCTCGATTTCCAGCACAGACGACCAGATTCCTCTCATCTTGAAAAGCGGAGAAAATAAGATGGTCGCTCATGTAGAATTTCTCATGTTCGATGATATTGACACCTCCGAATCTGTCGGTGGTTTAAAACCTATGTCAGAGAACGATGCCAGACGTATTGTTGATACTTTCCTGCATTATAGTGATACAGTTTCCCAGATTATCGTTCATTGTGATGCAGGATATTCCAGAAGTCCAGCAGTTGCTGCGGCTTTGACCAAAGCATTAGGGGAGAGTGACGACCAATATTTTGGACATGGCTATTGCCCCAATATGCATGTTTACAACAATGTGCTCAAAGAACTGGCGAGTCGTGGACTACTAAATTAGTTGCTGAAATGTGCGAATTGCGTAAGATGAAAAATATAAGTTGTGTTAGGCAACTGAAAATCAAAAGTCACAAAAAAGGAGTATGCCCTATGAAAATTGTTCGCCGTTTTCTCCCTGTGCTGTTTATTACATCAGCCGCAGCTTTCATGCTGACAGGATGTGCAAAAACAGTCGATTTGCTGCAATACGCAAATGTGTCCATCACCGGCGAAAGCGGAGACGCGGAAGCCGACATTATGATTGACTACAATGGTCTTGGCAGAGAATTGTTTGGTAAAGACAAAAACCAGACAGCTTTTGACGAAGCCGCTGTAGAATACAGCCTTGGTAATGACCTTGTCTATACGGTCGACCCGGAAGACGGCATCTTCAATGGCGATACCGTAACATTGACTGTCACAGCAAGTGATTCTTTTTTGAAGAAGCACGACATTAAATTGGCTTCTACCAGCAAAGAAATCAAAGTCTCCGGTTTGGAAGAATCCGGAACGCCCGCGAAAGCAGACGACAACGCTTCCGAATCAAATACTGCAACCCCCGCTGCAAATGCGGAGCCTGTTGACCCGTTCGACGAATCCATTTTCCGTGTTGTGACATCTGACCAAGTTTTTAACGAAAAAGAATACGAAGGCAAAGTTACAGTTGTTATTAGTGGGCAGGCACCTTGCATGTACATCAAAGTGAAAAATCAACTCGATTCAAGCGACCCTCGCGCAAAGCTCGAATACACAGTAACAAATAAAAGTGACTCGGAAAAAGTTCAACAAACTCCACGCTTTTTCAAAAATGACACTGCTACCATTTCTGTTGCACCTCATAGCGGCAGTGATTTCTATGAGCATTATTCTTTGACCAGCGACAGCATGGATGTGGACTTGTCCTCTTATCCTATTATTTCAAAACCGAATACCCCGGAAGATGTTGGTGATGCTGCGTGGAAGTATATTCAGAGCGGCGTAAACGATTCAATCGAAAGCAATTTCGAATTTGGCGGCGACAACTATGCAACGGTTCCTATCTACGATGAAAACACAAATGTTATTGCCACCTACGAATCCAAAAGCAATCCTCGCTTCCTTGGGAAGGGATACATGATTGCATATAAAGACGATGATTATTCAAGCAAATTTACTGATGGTGGTAGTTGCAACGCCATGTATATTCCAATCGAGTTCGATTACGTGGACAAAGAGGGAAATACCGGCACAGCCGTAAGTGCCGTCAATGTAACCGCTGTACCATTCGAAGCAAACGATATGGTATACAAAGACTGGGCTTTCTTCCCGTTCGATTACAAAGAGAACACTTATAACAGTCTTGACTCTTATGTAAGCCAAGTGATTGAAAAAGTGGCTGAGAAAAACAACTTCACCGTTCAAGAATTTGACTTGCCGTGGTAATCGTACCCGCTTTATTCTGAAGTTTCAATCGCATCGGGTAGACCATCCACGGCCTGCCCGATTTTTGTTTTGGAGGTTTTCTTATGCATTACACACAGAAACGATGTAAAGCTCTCTACTTCTTTGCCGCGCTGCTTGCCGCTGCTGTTCTGGTGCTTGAAATCGAATACAGCGGTATTGGGGACAGTGACTTTTACTGGCATATCGTGCTGGGTAAAGAAATCTGTGCCACGCACACAATTCCTGTAAATGACACTTTTTCTTGGCTTTCTCAAGAGCTGGACTTAACAGAAACTGCCCATTCATGGCTCGGCAGCGTTATCGTCTACCTGTTTTCTTGTATCTTCCCAAATCCCATCTACGGCTTGCTTCTGTTTTCTTTTATTTCTGCTTTTGTCTACGCTCTTTTCATGGAACTCGCATGGGGAAAGATTCTGCAAGACCCATTCGAGAACTGTCTGTTTGTCGTTCTCCTTACAGCGTTTCTTCCTATCTGCGGAAGACCTATGAATTTCGGTTTAATTCTCTTCGCAGCGTCCTTTTTCTTACTCAATGATGTCTACCGAAATCCCGACAACAAACGCTGCTGGCTTTTGCCTGTCATCAGTTTGCTTTGGGCAAACCTTCACGGTGGTTCATTGCCCATCTTGTTTGCTTTCAACGCGCTTTTCGTTCTGATGAGTTATCTACCTAATGTCAACGCTTTGGGTCTCGTTAATGAGCGTGAGCAACAGACAAAGAAAGCTCGCAAGTATATTTCCTTACTGATAGCAAATGTTCTGGCGGGGCTAATCAACCCATACGGTTACAAGCTCTACTACTACTTCTTTGTAACCAACAACGAAGCCACAAAAAAGTATGTTACCGAATGGCAGCCTGCTTATCTCGGCAACCCCGTCGTTTTCTTCTGTATCGCACTCCTGTTTGTTATCGCCGCAGCACATGTCAAGATTCGCGTTGTGGAGTTTTTACCTATCGTGGCGTGTCTGCTTCTGACTTGCCGTTATATACGAATTGCAAGCTATCTGCTTATCGTAATGACCCCACTTATCTTCCGTTTTGTCGGTGTGATGGTGCGAGAACAAGAAAACAAGATGTGGAAGAATGGCGGGCGCTTGACGATGGGATTTACAGGAAGTGCCAAATATTGGACCATTGCAGCGACTGCAGTTTGTGTTGCTGCCGCCTGCATATATGCGCCTTTCTTTGCGAAGAAGCCGGAGAAGACACTTGATAAAATGGATTCGACCTTCGTTGAGGAACTCAAAGCGCTGGACGCAAAGCGTCTTTACACCTCCTACAACGATGGTGGATTCGTCATCTATCATGGTATGCAGTCTTTTGTGGATAGCCGCGCAGACCTTTTCCCGGCAGACGCTATTGATGCCTCCATACAAATGGGGTTAGCAGCCAATACATCAGAGCGGGCTTTGCAAGATAATATTGAAAAATACAACTTTGACGCTATTCTTCTTAATCGCAGCGAAAGCAAAACTTGTATTGAAATGATGGATTTGCTCCCCAATTGGCAGCGAGCCATTGAAAATGACTACTATATAGTTTATAGACCCGTTTCTAAGTGATTTCTTCAGCCTCCGGCATTTGCCGGGGGCTGTATTTTTTGTTTGGCAATTCGCCGAAAATAAAAAAGCCTCTTTCCGTATTTCGCCATAATTTTCCCTATTTTGTCCACTGTAAAACTGTATTTTTTACAATATGCTCCGATTTCTTCCCATCCTATGTTCTTTTGTCAGATTGCACAAAAGGCACTTTTTTGATTCGTTGCGGGAATGTGCGAACTGCATACCATAAAAAATACCGAAGCGCACAGATTGCGCAGAATAGCAATTTTCTCCACAAGATGTAGAGGTTATAACAATGCAGGCTGTCTCTTGCACCACAATTGAACAGGATGATAGTTGGACCACATACCTGACTGATAACGACAGGGTCTTCTTCGACACCATCAAAGATTGCGGTGCAGAGGGAGTTTTTCATTTCTGCACCAAATTTGATGGATTTGATATGCGAACAGTTCGACAGTTCAGCCCTGACAAAATCAATACCGAACTGTTCCGCCTTATGAACATGACAACAGGGTCCGGAAACTATACTTACAGACGCAAAGACACCAACTTGTATATGTCTTGCTCTACTCTATATCCAACCTCAAACTTACGCGGGAAAGACATTCGTTCTCAGAATCGTTGTTCCCAAATCACCGCATTGGTCTTTGACATTGATAATCACGCACCAGATGCCGACCCGGACCTGCCGCAGCGCATCTGTGACAATCTGGAAGAAGCTATGCTCTTTGACTTGCTTCCTCGTGGATTCATTGTCAACACAGGGCGCGGTGCAGCCATCTGGATGTTTCTCAAGCCTTGTAATCCAAACAATACAAGGGTCAAGGATGTTTACGACCGTCTGCACCAGAAGATTCGGGAAATGCTCAAGCTCGAAATCAGCAGCTGGGGCGAAGAATTTGCCGATGTAACCCTTGATGAAAGCGTACAGGGCTCTGTCCATCTGATGCGCGTTCCCTCCACTTATAACAGCAAAGCGGGATGTTGCTGCCATGTAACTTATGTACCAGATACTGACTGGCTTTATAATAATCTCTTTGCGCTGGCAGAAAAACTCTCTGTACCCTTGTCAGTACCCAAAAAGCCTGCTTATCGTTGGAATATTACAGAGGCAGAACAACTTGAATGGGCTCGGCAGCGCTATCGTATGCGTCTCGTAGAATGGGCAATCACACGCTCCGAGCAGCGCGGCGGAAGTTCTCAATTCACCAACAAATGTGCATATCGCTTTGATGCGTACTTACGATTCTGCCAAAGAAACATGACTAGAATCGGCAATCGGCATATCGTGATGCTTGCAGTTCTTTCTACTGCTTGCGATAATAATCAAGCTGCGTCTATTGAACAGGCACGGCTTGTTAATGCTACCTTCGAGAAACCTCTTCCAGAAAAAGAGTTAAAGCGTATTTGTCGGTTTCTCATACACCCGTTCAAAGACCCGACGATTGCCAGAGCTTTTGGCATCTCTGTTGAAGAGCTCAAGAAGTCTCGCTATATCAACAAACGTCATCACAAGGGTGAGTATTACGACACTCGTTCTTTTGGTGGTGTATCTTGTCCGCTTGCAAGTGGTAAAGCTGACCGCCTGATGCTGGCGCTTCTCATTAAAGCAGGGGAGATTCCAGATTTCCGTATCAGTGGTCATAAAGCAAAGTATGAGGCACAGCAAAAGAGTCTCGAAAAGAAGAGAAAGTACGACAAAATCATCCCGCTTTTTGAGGAAGGTCTCACCATCAAGCAAATTGCCGACAAGTACGGTGTTACTGTTAACACCATCAAAGCTCAAGCTTCTGCGCGTGGCTTTGATATCGTAAAAGAAGAAGCCAATCGCCACAATCAAAAAGTTCTTGAAATGCAAGAACTGCGCAATCAAGGCTATTCCGTGGCACACATTGCGGAGCTCTTTGGCTGTACCGTGTCGACGGTCTACCGTTGTCTCGCCAAGAAGGTAGAGGCGACCATAGAGCAACTTCAAGAGGTCGGTAAGAAAGTTGAAGAAAAGGTAGAGCAAAAAGTTGAGGAACTTGCTCAAACCGCTGTCAAAACCTATGAAACGGTACGCGAAACCTGCACATCGATTCGTGAACAGGCGGAGAAGAAGATAGATTGCGTAGCTGCCCGCATCAAAGCGCAGAAATGGCTAAACCCGACAAAAGAAGAAAGCGTAGCTGCCCCGGAGAGGGTGTATTATTCGCTGAAAGATTTTCTCTTAGATGACGACCCGCCGGATGGATATAACGACATTTTCGGATGCTACGGAATGACAGCCCGTGAACTTTAAAATGACCGGTTCACGGGGAAAATCGCGTTTCGCATGTTTGTCAATTTTAGCCACAATAAAAACATGGCTATGTGCGCTCCCCTCACCAGCACTAACACTATTTACTTAGAGTAAGCCGTACATACATTAGTATTACTGCAAGCAGGAAAGGCAAAGAAGCACTATCACTTCTAGGCATAGTGAGTGGTAGAGCAAGCCACAAAGCGGATATACTCTTATACCCAAAAGGAGCCACTTTTACCTACATCCCTTGGGCACCCACTAGCACCTCAGAGGCACCTCAGATGGAAAAAAGAGCCACAGCAACGGCACCACTTTAGTTGCAACGCAATGCAACATATAGCAACAATTTAACACATTTCGACTTCATAGTAAAATGTGTACAAACTGTTACCTTTTGCGGAAGTAAGTTGTAAAAAATGCAATTTTATGGTATAATAGACTTGTCAGATGAGGGAAAAGTCAGATGTCAAAATATCAATATATTTGCCTGTGTACGGCAAAAAGTGAAGGCTGTGACCACAAAGTAGTACGCAAAATCAAGCTTCGTGGCATCTTCTTCATCCGGCGCAAAAGAAACTGCTGCTTGCTCCGCTATGGGACTTGCAAATGGCAGAAAGTTTGCCAAATGGAGTTGCACATCAAACATGACTACTGAGACTATTATTGCTTTTTTGCAAAAGTATAACGGTGTGATGCTGCTTGTTACGGCAGTTGCCATCATCGCAATGGAGTGGGCAGGACGCAAGGGAAGCCTGCTGCTCATCTACTATGCATTCGGCAGGAAGGCCGCTATCAACTACGATACACGGTGGACGGCTGTTGGGGTGATTTTTCATGAGCTGTCACATCTTCTGTTTGCATTTCTTACGGGAGCTAAAATCGAAGGTTTCAGGCTCTACCGATTCAAACGGTCAGAGGATGACGACGTTCTCGGCTATGTAAATTACGCGCCACGTGGCTTTTTTCTCATGAGAACCGTCCAAAACACCCTTACAGGTATTGCCCCGGCACTTTTGGGCAGTGCGAATGTCTGTTTGCTTGGCTGGGCTCTTACACGAGAATGGCAGAGCAAAGGTATGATGGCTTTCAACGAGCCGACCATTTATGTGTTGGCATTCTTTATGAGCCAGATAGCATATCACGCCTGTCCGAGCAGCACTGATATCAAGGGGTCTTGGATTTCGATTGTAGTTTTTGCTTTGCTGGTAGCTGGTTCCAGTTTTCGCTATTTTTCATTTGAACTCGGTATGTGGGTCATTAAAACAGTCGGGATGTCCATGTTGGTTGCCGCTGCACCGGCAGCTATCTTGAGCATTGTTGTGATTGCCTTGAAAACTCTGAGAAACCTGCAGCGGTATGCTGCTACACTGGGGAGGTACTAATATTTGAATTCGCAAGACCTTTATCTCCGCGTTGCCACGGTTCGCAACGGTCGTACTATGTGCCATGATTATGTCCTGAATGGCGAAGTAAACAAGACCGATGAAGATGCAGAACGCTCTAAGCAGAAAATCATCAACGACCTCAAACAGTCTTTGCCGCCGAACGAGAAAATCATCGGTGCTGAGTTTGTTCCTCCGCAAACTTTCACCCCGCTGATTCGGGATAACGACAAGGTTATGCCTTGGCGTACTGTGGACCTCATTGCTCTTTCCTTGTCTTACGGCTTTGAAGACGAAACCGGTCAGGTAGCGCATCCTAAGTTTATGCCCACTGCCGTGATTCGCATTTTAGTCGACGAGAATCCCGCAACAATGGGAACCAATAAGCGGGAACTCATCCGCGTCATGGCTGCCAATTATCTCCTTGCTACGACCAAAAAGGTGGTTTATACTCTTAACTTCATCGACCCTGATACCTACTGGTCAATCCTCGGCACTATTGGGCGCACTGCAAAAAGTAGTATGGTTTCCAGCGATATGTCGATTGAAGTCGTTACCTACAACGAACTCAAGCGCGTTTCGGACGAATATCGCAAGCGGGTAGAGGAAGAAGCTAAAAAGCGAGAGGAAGCTGCCAAGGCAGCTTCTCCAGAACAGAATTGCCCGCCTGTCCTGTAATGAATTTTCCATGAACAGTACAAAATCTTCGTTGCAGAAATGTGCGAACTGAGTACACTGAAAGTATACGCTAATCAACCAACACAAAAAGGAGAAACGCTATGTCTATCATGAAGAATATCTTTGCCGCTGCCGGTGCTGCTGTTGTCGGTGCCTTTGTCCTCGGTATGGTCTCTGACCGGATTCTGAGCGAGACTTTGTCTGATGACGATGCCCATGATGAAAATGAGTGCCCTCGCAAGCGTTGCGACCGTTGCTGCGATTGCGACGATGACTATGACGAGGACGATTACGATGAAGAGGATGAGGATGCCGACGAGGAAGACTTCGAGGGTGAAGACGACCTGCCTGAGCCCGACATCATTATCATCTGTCGTGGGTTCGTCCATGATGATGACGAAGACAAGGATGACACCGACGAGAAAGCTGAGGGCTCTGCCAGCGACGCTGAAAAGTCCGCTGCCGAGGACAAGGAGCCTGCGAAAACCGAGGCGACTGAAGATACGCCCACCGACAAAGAAGAAACCAAAGCGCCCTCCGACACCAAGAAGGAGCAAGACGCTGAATAAAGGAGGAAATAGCTGTGAACGTTGACAACAATATCAGCGTTATCGCCGGACGCCCCGGCGCGGGAAAGACGCTCTGGGCGGCACGGGAAGCGGTCGATTGTCTGAGAGACCCGAATAATGTGGTCTTTTACATCGGCTTTGACCAAGAGTTTGACCGTATATGTCGTATGGTCCGCTCCAAGTACGGTGCCAATCCCCACGGACGCCTGCTCTTCGCGTTACAGGACGGAGCAGGCGAAGCGATTGGTAAAGCAATCGACATTGCAAACCTTGGTACGCCTTCTATGATGAAAGAAAACGCCGAGAGCGAAGAGTATCAGAACAATCGCCCAATGGTTTTCCTTTTCTACGACCAGTGCCGTCACGACATCTTCAACGGACGCAGAGAACTGCTGAGAGCGGCTGCTAAAGCCGGTGTTCATGTTTATGTCCTCTGCCAGAAGTTCAGTCAGATAGACCGCAATGATGTGACTTGGCTGAATAACTATTGCAACCCCTATGTTGTCTCTAAGATGCGTGACCCGCGCCCCGCAACCGATGAGGAAATCAGCGAAAAATTCCGATAACATTCTAGCCCGGCATACCCGTGCCGGGCTTCTTTGTACAAGTTTTTACAAAAATCAGACGATATATCGAAATATCTAAAGGAGTGACAACAAATGTGTATGAATCCAGCCGAAGCCAAAAAGCTTCATAAAACGGACGACGATAAAATGTATATTTGTAGTCGTGAAATTGTTTCAAAGGTTGGCTATCTTTTGGGCGTGACCACCTCTGTTTTTGAAGACGATAGGTTGGACAAAACTTATTTCGATGAATTGAATCAGTATAGGGAAGCACGTATCATCCGCAATCTCTGTATCCTGTATACAATGTTGAACCGCCATTTTGCTAAAATTCAAGGAGAACTGAAGAACAATCTCAAAAACCTCGACACGATTGAAAATACTTCTGCTGCCGTCAAGGCACTGCAAGAAGATGAACTCGACATTGTAAACGCAAACTATTCCATCAATAAGTATCGCCCGATGGTTGCCAGAGAAATCCGCAGTCGCATCGGAACATGCTCAAAGTTTTTTCCAGAATGGGTCGTGTGGGAATACATCGAAAAGCTGTTTCAATTTCCTACGGTAGAGCAGGATAAAATGCAACGTAAGCTGTGCAAGCAGTATACGGATAATATGACGCGGTATCCTTATGGCATGTACCTCAAGTGGAATTTCGGCATCTATGACTATAACAACTCTATTCTTTTGGATGATGAAACCTTCCTGAGCCGCTTGTACAAGCAGAATAATTGTCAATTTACGGAATCAGACCAGTCAAAGGTTCGCAAAGAAAATCTGCACACGCAGCAGAACATTGAGCGCTTCCTTGCACAGAGCAATAAAACTGTAGCGCTTGTCGACTGCGAAAACTGCGACCCCATGAAATTTTACGCGCTGCTTGAGAGCCTGTCTTCGGAAGCAAAGACGAAAATTCAGAAAATCATCCTGTTCGATGATGTCAATGCATCTTCTGTCTGGCGGCTCATTGACCGCTATACGAGTGCAGCCATCGACCATTGCATGACGGAACGGCTACTCGGCGGCAAGAGCGTCGTTGACCTGAACCTTGTTGTGAGCTGCTGCCAAGAACATTATGTCAAGAACGCTGACAGTTTTCTTTTGTTTTCAAGTGACTCCGATTACTGGTCTTTGATTAGCAAACTCGATACTGCCCGCTTCTATGTAATGTTTGAACATGAGAAGACGAGCGATACTGTTCTGGAACATCTGACAGAAAACGGTGTTCCATACTGCTTCATTGACCGCTTCTATCATTTTGAATCGAGCCTGCATCTGCGTGAGGATGTTGTCCGCCTTGAATGTGAGGACTATGTCAAGCAGCATTGCGAAGAATTCAAGCTGAACCTCAATGAAATGTTGACGAAAGCACTTAGTGCAACTCGTATCACGATGTCCGACGATGAACGGGAGTCCTTCAAGAAGTACCTGTTCAACAGCTTGTGCTTCGATAAAGATGATAATGACAATGTGACCGTCACGCTGCCCCCCTATACCTGTAAAGCCACAAATAAAACGGAGAACAAGGATGCTCTCGCTGGTTGAACTCCTTCTGAATTACAGTAAGATGACTTATTTTCATCCAGCTATGACCGGCAGCTTGTTCGGTTATATGGTTGGTGATGCAGCAGGGTTGCCGTTTGACGGCAAGACTCGCGTAGAAATGTGTAAGTCTCCAATGAAAAAAGGTGAGCTTATCGGTTATAAATGCCATAATGCTCCGCCGGGAACATGGTCAGGCACCTCTGGGCTGATGCTGGCTACTATGGAAAGCGTTATGGACCAGCAAAACGGTCTCAACGCTGACGATTTGATGACGAAATATATTGAATGGTACGATGACGACAAGTATACTGCGTTCGGAAAAAAATTCATTTGTGACCCCGCCGTAGAAAACGCGATTCACGCCTACAAAAAGGGAACAGCTGCTCCTCTTTGCGGCATGAACCATGATGCGCCGGATAGCTGCGGTGCGCTGATTCGGACACTGCCGCTTGCATTTTTAAATGGAAGCGAAGACAAAACTTATACACAAATCGTTTCTGTCGCCGGGATTACAAATCCGCCTGATGCAAATGTCCTATGCTGTTGCATCTATGCCGCTATCATTCGCCAAATCTTGATGGGAGAGATGAGCAAGAAGTGGGCAATCGAGGAAGGTATTAAATCTGTAGGCAACAGATATTCGCTGATTTCTCTTGAAAGCGCAATAAACTCTTTGCAAAATCCACCGCACGGCAGTGAAGTAAGGGAAACTGACGGTTCTGTCATCAGCACGCTACAAGCCGCATTATCTTCGTTCCTGTACACTCATAACTATGAAGAGTGCATCCTTCACGCAGTAAACCTCGGTGGCAACACATCAGAGGTTGCCGCGCTTGCCGGTGGTTTAGCCGGAGCTCGATACAGGGTACAGGGAATTCCCAAAAACTGGCTCAATGCCCTCGTCGACAAGGATAGGGTCGATAAGTTGGTCATCAAATATACGGACTATTTTTACGAAGATTAAGACCTCGCTGCTCACCGAATTCGGTGGGCAGCTTTTTGTTGTGAAATCGTGCGAATTGCAGATAATGAAAAACAGGAAAGGGTGAGGGCAGCTTGACAATAAGGAGGAAACCTTTTTCATGGCAAAAGCACTGGTAATTGCTGAGAAGCCTTCATTAGGAAGAAGTATTGTTTCCGCTATTTCTTGGTGGAAGAATGAAAAATTTACGAGACAGGGGAAAGACCGCAATACATGGCTGGAAAGCGATAATTATATTGTGGCATCGTCTGTCGGTCATCTTTACGAACTTATTGACCTTGATGCGTATTTTCCAGACTATGACCCGGAGAAGAAGCATCCTTGGACGATGGACCGGCTGCCGTTCTTTCCGGATGACTGGAATTTCCAATTTGAGGGAAAAGATAATGTCAAAGGTCTGATTCGAACGCTTGATTCTCTTATGAATCGGAAAGATGTGGATGTGATTTACAATGCCGGTGACCCTGACCGAGAAGGGCAGCGACTGGTTGATGAAATCATTGAACACGGCTTGAAAACGCAGAAGACTATCTATCGACTCTGGCTGCCGGATACTACAAACAAAACTATCAAACAGGCATTTGAAACGGCAAAACCGAACAAGAACTACACAGCGTTCTCTTCCTCTGCTGAGACTCGCAGCGAGATGGACTGGCTCTTGGGTATTGAGCTTACAAGGTATGCTTCTATCAAGGCACAAGGCTTTATTCGTATCGGACGCTGTGTTTGCCCCATCGTTCAGCATGTCATTGAGCGCGAAAAGGCAATCAAAGAGTTTGTACCGAAGCCGTACTCTGCTGTAACAAGTAAAGAAAAAACGAACGGGGAAGTCATTGAACTTACCAGCAAACGCACTTTCGAAGAAGGACACGAGGCAGAAGCACAGGCACTGGCAGATGCGTTCAATCAAGCAGGGGCTACAGTCACCAGCGTTAAAACAGAACGCAAAACAGTCAATTCCGGCAAGCTATTTTCCATGAGCGACTTGCAGAGCTTTGCTTGCAAAGCGGATAAGACTCTGTCCCCGGCAGATGTCCTTGCTGCTACGCAGACACTCTACGAGGGCAGCTATGTTACTTACCCCAGAACGAACAGCAGCTACCTTGCCACGAATGAAGTAGTAAAGGTAGATGCCGCCATAAAGGGGCTCTCCCAGAACGGTATTACAGGACTTGTCAATAAGCCCAGCAACAAAAACATTTACGATGACAGCAAAATCGAAGCGCACTCGGCTATCACTCCTACAGGGAAATGGCCGGAAAATTTGAGTGGAGCACAAAAAACGGTTTTTGAGTGTATTCTCAATCGATTCTGTGCTGTATTCTGTGAAGAAGATTGTACAGTGGACCGTACCACTATCGTTATTCATTGTTACGATGAGGACTTTACCCTTAAAGGCGATGTACAAGTCACTCCCGGCTGGCGTAAATTTGAGAAGCCATCCAGCGGGGACAAAATGCTACCAAAGCTCAACAAAGGAGACGCTGTCAATGTAAACTTCCAGCTGGTGGGCAAGATGACTACGCCCCCAAAACGATATACGGTTGAAGCCCTCAACAACTGGATGGTTGCACCAATGCGCGGCGCAGAGAAGGAAAACGAAGAGTATTCGGACGAGGAGTGGAAGGAAATCCTTTCTGATGCTACTATCTGTACCGAAGCTACTCGAGCTGACACAGTTGACCGTTGCATTAAGAGCCAATATATTTCCCTCAAGAAAGGTGTCTACTATGGAGAAACTGCAGGATTTCAATTGGTAGATATCATGGAAAAACTCGGTATCGTTCTGGATGTCCCCGTTACGGTGAATCTTTCTAAGCAGCTCCATTCTATCAAAGATGGAAACCTGACCCGTACGGAAGTCTTGGATTTTACAAAGAAAACGCTTGAAGAAATCATGTCTAAGGATGTACAGATTGCCGCTGTATCTGGTAACGGACATGGTAAACTTCCTTCGCTGTGCAAGTGCCCGCGCTGTGGCAATGACATTGTCGAAACGCAAAAGACATATTCCTGCCTTGGGAAAGATGCGGAAGGCAAGCGCTGCCCTGTAACACTTTGGAAAGACAATAAGTTCTTCGCTGCTATCGGCAAAAAAATGACAAAGGCGACCGCTTTGGCTTTGCTGACGAAAGGCAAAGCACCGCTTAAAGACTGTGTAAGTCAAAAAACAGGGAAAAAGTATGACTGCATACTAACCTGCGATTTCACTGGTGAGCATCCCGCTTTCCATATGGAATTTCCCGGTGGAGGTGGAAGCGGCAAAATCATTGGCAAATGTCCGTTCTGCGGTAGTGATGTAACAGAAACAGCAAAAGCCTTTACCTGCACGAACAAGGAATGTAACGCAGCACTCTGGAAGGAAGCAAAGCTCTACGGCAATGAAGTAAAAATCAGTGCTGCTGCTGCAAAATCTCTGCTTGCAAATAAGGGCGTTAAAGCTACCATCAAAAACAAAGATAAGACGGAAGATGTGCCTGTAAAGGTCGGCATTGAACCGTATGAAGCACCCAATGGGAAAAAATACATTAGTTTGAAAGTTCTCAGCTACGAGAAAAAGTGATTCCTATGCCGTTTGTCATGCCGCAAGCGGCTTTTTTTGTTGTCAAAATGTGCGAGTGGCATAGAATAGAAACTGCTAATGTTGTATTAGCAATAAAAGTAACAAAGCAGAGGACATAAACATTGAAACCTTATTTACTAAAGGCAGGATATTGCTTCCTGCTGGTTTGTAGCATCCTCAGCATATTGGGTGTGCGGCAAACAGAAGCAAAAATTGGACAGTTAGATAATCAAGCACGACTCGTTGTAAGTCATGCCAAAGCGGTAGGAGCAACACAAATGCAGCCAGCATTGAGTGTCGAGGCTCTTTATGCTTTAACGAGAGCGGATGCTCAAATCGCAGCCGCTTCTTTCTCAAATGAGAACTACGCGGTTTTTTCCAAGAAGTTTTCAATGGTATGCGATGCGAAAGTAAAGGCTGAGTCGGCTGAATCCAGTTTAGAAGTTTCCAATGAAACAGTTTCAGAAGAAATGGCAAATCGACCTGGCATGGTCGGACGGCTTGTAATTCCGTCGGTAGGCGTCAATGTAGCGCTGTTCAGCGGGAGCGACCAAGCCATTGTTGACGCGCAAGACAGTGCTGCGTACTTCTCCGCAGGAAATTCGATGGTGATTGGCGACCACTGGAATCAAGGCTTCACAAAAATCAAAAACTGTGCCGTCGGCACAAAAGCCTATATCTATCGCGGTGATTCCATCGAAACACTGACTTGTACGAATGTTTGCCGGGGCATCAATAATGATTATGATATTCTTTATGAGGACGGCACGAGCGCCACTACGGGTAGCTGGCTTTTGATGTATACCTGCAATGGTGCAAACTATCACGACATAACAATAACAATTTGGAGTTGAAAACATGCAAAATAAAGAAAAGATGGAACGTCTTGCAGCGCTTTCGCTGCTGGTGCTTGGCATAATGCTGGTTTTCGCAGTATTTGATGCCAATCGCGTCAATCAAAGGCTGTCAGAATTACAGCAAACTGTCGACTATGGGCAACAGTTAGAAAAATTATTGTTTCCAAACGGAGGTTATCCGGCAACTGCTGAAACGGCGGAAACTGCAGAATCTGCTGAAAAGGAAATGTCTGAGCCCGTAATAGACTTTACTGTGACTGGGGATGGCATCGTACCGAGTGAAGAATCCTATATACCTGTCACACTGAATGATATCACCGTCAGCGTCCCCATTGCATCCGCCGGACAAGGTGAATGCAATGTGACATATCGGTCTGGAAGTTCTACTGCTGCTATCGGCGATTACCGAATTGCACTTGTAGAAGGAGAAATGGAAAATTCCATTGCGACCTTCAAAAACAGCGACAAAGAAATCCTGTCGGGTGCCAGAACAATAGAGGATGGAATAACGCTTACTGTTGCTGCAGAAGTTACGGAAGGATGCGAGCCGAAACAAAAAGCTGCAATCGAAAAAATGCTTGCCAACGCAACGATTACTGATACTTTTCCTCAGACAACCGTTCTCGGAGAAATTGTCAAAGAAAATGTCGTAATCGAGACAGATGATGGCTACTTACAAATGCAGCAAAACAAAAATATTGTATTGCTGTCTGCATTTTCCCTTAATGTTAATAAAGATGTTTTTGATAAAGAACTGATTCTTCCGAACGGGTTAATGGTCCGATACGGGGACATTAAGGATGAGGAGACTGGATACATCCCATTTGTTTGCACAATAAACGACCATAATGTTAAAATGTTGGCAACGAGCATAGATGTGCTGCAAAATATGTTTGCGGTTTAGAAAAGTCAATAACCCACTTCTAAAGTTGTGGGCTTGCGTAATGTGGCACGGAGGCCGTGAAAATTGACCGTTTCGCTCCATCCAGTAAGCGTTGCAGCCGCTGCATATCCAGATGTGGGCAGCGAATGTAAGAACATCTGGGAAATATTTTAGTAAATGTCACAGAGGCGCACTTGCACGATTGTGCGAACTGAATATACTGAAAGCTGTACGATAGATACCATTACATCAGGGGATTTCTCCTGTTTGCGTGGTTCACAATCTGGCTTGCAATGAGCAGACTCATCTTCAGGTGAGCCTGCTTTTTTGTTTGCCATACAAAAGAAAGGGGTCTACATGACCAGAAAGAAAATGCTTTTGTTCACTCTTGTCATCTCGATGGGCACCGTCTGGCGGCTTCTTGAGCTGTTGGAATACGGAGAGATAGAAGTACGACAGGTTGACACTTACATGTATTTCTACATGCTGGCGACCTGTTTTGTGGCTTTTCTCGTCGGAAAAGAAAGTGCAACTATCAAGGCGGCAAAAGAGCAAAAAATGCTGCAAGGGTCTATGCCTGAACAGCAAAATCAAACCACTAAAAAACAATGAAGGAGTGTATTATGACTACTGTTCACGAGTTTAAAAGAAACAACCTCTATCGCATTGACACAACCGACGGCGAAGCATTTGCTGTGTCAGTTCAAATCGATGATGACGAGCTACTGGAGCTGTGCCGAATTATTGTCGGTATTGAGAGGCAAGGCAAAACCATCCTCTGCGTCAGGGCCATCCACGCCATCAGTCTGGACGAAATCGAGTATCGCAACACGAAAGAGTATGCCCAGGCTCAGCAGGAGCCGACACACACCGTTATTGATGGCAAGTTCAAGGTCTTCTGCTCGTCCGGCGCATTCTTCGTGTCGCCTTGCAAGGTCGATTTGAACTCTTACCGCGTTTACGATGTAGAGGATGGGGGCGAGTGCTCCGGCGATGACGATGTTACGGAATATGGCGTGAGCTATATGAAGAACAACCACGAGGAGTTCTCCCATGTTTACAACCTCAGCGACGAGGAGTCTGATGATTTCTCGCCAGACGGGACTGTACTGAGCACGCTGAAGCACATTCGTGACGGAGGCAAAGTCCTGCACTATGGATTCTGGTGTTGTGATGATGATTCTGTCGTGACATTGGATGATGCGATTCGTTTTGTCGAAAGGCACTTCCTGCTCAACTATCTGCGCTATGCGCCCAGCGATATTCTCTCTGACTTTATGGGTGATGAATTGCCGAACAATATGTTCCAGTTTGAGCTGGAGCAGCATCTTGCCGACAAGATTGACCACATGAAGCCTGATGAGTTCGACGAGAAGTATTCGGAGTGGGAAACTAAAACGGACAACTTCTCCACTTATCATTTCTAATCAAAACCAATAACACACAAAAAAGGAGAGAAAAATCTTATGTTTAATTTCATCGATTTTGCCGCCGTTATCGTCTTCCTCGTCACGATGTTTGATGACAGCACCCAGTTGGTGACCGTACCTCGGTCTTCGTCCGACCCCATTGCAGAGCTCTGCCGCGCACTTGTGGTCCTCAAGCGTGAGCGTTACCACATCCGCGAGGTCTTTAAGCTCAGCAGCGACGGACATGCTGAGAAAGTCTACTGGTATGGTCGCAGTCAGTACATCGAAGCTCTGAATGCCCCTCATCACATCAATGGGAACGTCAGTTGCTATACGGACTACGCGTCCGGCATGCGCCTGAAAACACCCTGTAAGCTTGACTACGACACGCACCGCGTTTTTGACATCGTCGCTCCTTGCAATGATGAAGAAGATGATGTTGTCGTGAAACGTAGTATCCTGCTTCCTTCGGAGAACGATGGCACGGTGCGTGAGGTTCAAATCTTCGACCTTGACGAGCGGAACGAGTGCGGTGAGCTGCCTGACCCCCAGACCATTGAGGGACTGTATCGCGGGTACAAGGACAGGGACATGTACTGGATGTGTGCCGATGAGAAGGTGATTGAGCCCTCTGACGCGGTGCGTTATGTCCGTCAGCGTGCTCTGGCACAGTACCTTACCGATAGCGGTCACGCCGGTCTTCTGATGGAAAACGACTTCGAGCCCTTGGAAGAGCCGCTCAAGCGCACCACGGATTGGCTGGCAGGCAAGGACGAATCTCGCTTTGAGGAGCTGTACGCCGCTTACGCTGATGGGCTTTATACCACACAGACGGAGCAGTTTCAGAACAAGAATAACAACACTCAGGAGATGTGACCTATGGGACATACGATTCAACATTACGATTATCCCGGGAACGCAGATAAGAAAAAAGTGGAGCAGGAGTTAGCGAACTATGTCGCTAAGAGATGCTTCCAAGAGGGAGGCCACCTCAGTAAAATCCGTTGGATTGACTCTGAACCATGTGCCAATGAAGATGAAGCGCACGAGAAAATCGAACGGTTAGACAAGGGCTGGTACGATTGTATCGCGGTGAAATACTACGATACCTGCAATGTTCCCGAAACAGAGAAAATCAAAACCTTGCGAGCCGCCAGCACGCAAGCATACCGCAAATGCAATGAACTTTCGGCAGCATTCCATTTTGCAAATGCAAAATCGGAATATATCGGCTGCAAAAACTGCGGTTCCAAGATTGCACGAAAATACCTGCGAAGAAACTTTTGCCCTGTTTGTGATGCTGACTTGCGTCCTGAAACAACGCTCAATCGCATCGCCGCTCTCAGAGCGAAAGCAGAAAAAAGTTCTGATGCTCTGAAAGCGGAGCTTACCAAGCAGGCGTTAAAAGCAAAGAATGTGCGCTGGTTGGTCAAAATCGAATTTCACGAATAAATTTTACGGGGGTATGAGATATGCTTATTAAGAATATTAAGTGGGATACAGACGGAGATATGGAGGCTCTTGCTTCTTTGCCGACTGAGGTTTACACGCCCTCGTTCTTGCGTCAGGAACATTATGACGATATCGAAGAATTTCTCGACGATGTCTCTGACTGGCTCTCGGACGAATATGGCTGGTGTCATTTCGGATTTGATGTCGCCGAGAAAGAAGATGAATGATTCACATTCCCAAACCAAAACTTCTAATATGAGGAGAGAATGATATGTACATTGAAAACATCAAAAGAAATCCCGTTACCTGCTGGACCAATTACTTTGGTGATGTTATGTTGCCGGGAGATACGACAGGTCGAGATGCAAATGCTTTGCCCTCTCATATGACACCCGCTTATACGGCGTTGAACCTTGACAGCGGTGTTGGCGAGCAGGTTGCGACTATCGGTGGTCAGTACGGTATCCTTCTGACGGTTTTGTATGACCGCGATTGGATTCTGGACACGGTTGAGACCTTTCACCCGAATGTGTCGGAAAGCAGTGTCGTTGAACTGTTTGGAGCTGCATTGCCTTGTATTGCAAATGCTATGAGCGATGACCTTCGTGATTCGCTTAAAGACAATGGAGCAGCAAGAATGCGTGATGATATTCACATTCTATATGGGCAGAATACAGATGTGGACGGACACGAAATATTCGTTTTCGTACCGTTCAATCCGGATTCCGACATTTGTGCAAAAGCTGTTCGCATTATTGAAAAATATCTCAATGTCAACGCTTGTGGAAAAAACATGATGCGTTGCATCCGCGCACTTGTCGAAGCAGCTGATATCGACAGTCTCATCAACAACTAACAAATTACAAAAAAGGAAGGATAGATACTATGAAAGCAGAAGTAAAATTCTGTGCTACGAAGAACGGTCCTAAGGCGTTCGTAAACACCTACGACGATAACTGGAAATCATCGAACGAACCATTGCTTGCCTACAGAAAAGATATGCGCAGCATCCGCTCTGCTTCTCCTTACGAGGAGGGCAAAGATTATCGGGTCGTTATGAGCCCTTGGGTGCTTGATGATTTCTTTCAGGCAAACAAGATTGATAGTGTTCAGCTTGTCAGTGGTGCAAACCTTGCGAGTCCGCCTGTCGGCAATGTGCGGTATGCAAATGAAGACCAACTTGTTTGGTATGAGTTTTCTACAGCTACTACCACGCGCCGCTGTTCCGACATCACCCACGCCAAAGCCTTTATTCAGGAATGGGTCAACTATGATTGCCCCGACCTGTATCGTTACACCACGAACCAGAAAGACCTGCTTGTGAGTGTCTGGGGCTTTGCGCTTCCGATTTTCAATTGCGCTCTTATCGAAAACCGCGATTGCGAGCTGTTCGTTGACTCGGATATGACCGTTGAGGAAATCAACGGTATTCTGAAATATGTCAGCCCTGACGGTGCGATTGCCGAGAAGATGCGTTTGGCTCGTGAGGCTCGTGCGCTCGGTGAAGAAGGACTCAAAAATCTGCAGGCAGAAATCAAGAAGGTCTGCGATGATATCAACGCTCTCTTGCAGAAGCCTGAACATCACGAGGCAATTCTCGCAGAACAGAATACGCATGTGAATGAAGCTCAGATGTTCGACTGCGGTTGGCTCAACTGGATTCCGACCCCCGGCACCGAGCTCGCTCGCAAATTCGACCTGCTGCGCAGCAGCGGTAAGGGCACATATCACTTGGAAATTCTGATGCCCATTGCCGAACAGAGCGTTAACGTTCAGAGCTATGGCGCAAACCTTATGCGCAAGCTCGTGAAGGAAAACCTCGGTTACGACATCTCTTATATTCGTCATCTGGATTAAGGTGGTTTAGATGGCGGTAGAATACAAACAATATTTGCGTCCTGCTAGTGTCCCCGGACGTAAAATCATCTGCTGCTTGTGTAGCAATGATGGCGTTTGGGATGGAACATGCCTTGAAAAATTCGCGGCACGATTCCCTGATGCAAAGGAACGCTACTTAGAAAAAGCCAATGAACAGCAGCTACATATCGGACATGTTCTGTATTGCAAAGGAAATGACGAAAACACTTTAGTGGCAGATATGATTTGCCGCACAAAGGAGTTTGATAAGTTCAAGAGCAATGTTCATTATGGCTATCTGTACGGCTGCCTTCTTCAGGTTGTTCTGAAAGCACAACAGGCAAATGCAACCATTATCGTTGCTGAGCTGGGTATTGACCTGCAGGAATGGCAATGGAGAAAGCTCAAGCCGATTCTGGAGCATGCAGTAGATGGAACGGACAAGAATGTTCGGGCTGTTGTAGCAGCTCCGTATGATTTGGTCGAAGTAGAGGATGACAAAGAACACCATGCCTCGAAACGCAAAGCAAAACGCAGCAAAGATGTTCCCGTTGCTGAATCCAAAAAGAACGATAGCAACGAGCAGCTTTCGCTGTTTTAATTAAAATGTGTTGTTCACCTTAACAGCGCTCATCATAAATACAGCGGTCTTGCCTCCAGCAGTGGAGACAGGGCCGCTATTTTGTTGCCTTATTGGTAAGATTCCGAAAGTATAATTGTTCATTGTACACAATTTTTTGTAAAAGACAAATTGATGTATGTATTTTACTTCCTTAAATGTACGAACGGATAATTAACAAAAACGCCACAAATTTTTGTGCTCGCCACCTTGCAAAGCACTATATATTGTGGTATAATACAGTTACCAGCCCAAGATATAGCAAACATCCAATATCTTGAGCCACTGTGTATGGCTATAAAACCACTTCCTTCTTTCTAGCTTGTAAGTAGTGGTTTTGCTCTCCGTCACGGTATTGTAAGCGCATAACAATGCGGCTATATGTTCACTTCCTTCTTTTGAAAAGAAATTATGAAGCCAGCCACCGGCATTGTGACCGGATGGCTGACTTCAAACACTGTAGTGAATATGCTCTCCGCATCCTTAGTGTGTCTTAAACCCGTGTCGAGAATCTTCTCGGCGCGGGATTTTTTTGTTTTGTCAGGAGGTTTGTATGCTGACTGTTAAGGATTTCAACCGCATTACTTTTCTGCATCATCGCGGAATCGTTCCGCCCGCACCCGCAAAAGAAGGGGAACATGTCGTTGAGAAGCGGTATGTATGCTCCGCCAACATGAAGCTGATTGAGTATGGCTACACGATGTCGTACGACCTCTTTATGGCTTTCTGCAATGCGACGCACGCTGCCTTCCTCGAAGCGTGGTCCGCTCTGTACGATTTGGTTATGGAGGACGCCAAGGCTATCTCCAAGACTTCTCCCATCTGGCCGAATTTCCCAGACGATGCGATGGAAGCAAACCTTGTCGACCTGTATATTGTCAACCTGCTTAACTACCTGACACTCGGTCAGTGGCAGCCGGATTTCGACCCGTCTAAGTTCTGCAAAGCACTTGACCGTGAACATTTGCCCGCTGCCAAGCAGATTCCGGCTTGTGACGAGGAAGAAATCTACCGCTATGTTGTCCAGAGCATCACAAGCAACAGCCCGTTGTCTCCCGATGAGCAGAACACTGTCATCGCCCTGTTGACGCACGGCGGGGAAGATTTCCTCAATCATCTTGTGGACATGATGAAGGATAAGCATATCGCTTGCAAGGAGAACCTTGCGCTGTATGCTTCCTTTATCATCAACCGTCCCGATTGGCGCGGTCAGCAGTGCTTCCTTGACTTCAACAGTTCTACAGATGTACTGCGTCTTGCTGCCGCTATGAGCGGGCAGGATGTGAGCCTTGTAAAGCCTCCGCGTTTCCGCAGCTTCAAGCGCTCTGAGCGTCGTGAACTGCTGTATCTGTTGGAGCATGTGGAGAAGAACGAAGGATTTGCTCTGCGTCCCGAAGAGTTCAAGCGCCTTGGCGAGAAACTGCATCCGGGTGAGTATGCCAAGTATTTCCCTGAGAACAAGGCTATCTTCGATAAAGTTCGCAACGGCGTTCATATCGAAACCTACAACTCCAAGCTGCAGGAACTCCTGAAGAAGCCTGTCAATGTGGATGTGCTGACTGCGCATCTTATGCTGCGTCCCGGTGTGTTTGCCCGCTATCTGGACTTTGCCCTGCGCAACTGCTCTGATGAGCACCAGATGGAAGATGTTCTCTTCCGTTTCATTTCGGTCTGTAAGAACGTTTCACCTCGCGTCCTTGTACAGCTTATCAACCACTTCCGCAACCGCAATAACCCTGTGCAGCTTGCTACCGGCAAAGCGAATGGTGCGGGCAGTGCGGCGCTGGATAGGGAAATTGAGCCTATATCTGATGTTATGTGCAACCGTGTTGCCCGTGACATCTTCAACCAGCTATGGCAGGTCCTGCGGGCGGAAGATACCGAGCCGAAGAGTATCTATATCGACCCCGCATGTCATTGCAACAAGCTGATTTTTCCCGACAACCCGCGTCAGATTTCTTCTGCTATGCGGGCCACGGCTTGTGGCTCTCGCACTCAGTTACCGGATGGTAATGTGCTGCGTGCTTTCCTGTATTGGAAGGGCAATGATGGTGCAGACCTCTGGGATGGCATCGACCTCGACCTCTCTGTTGTGTTCTACGGCGAGAAGGAAGCCAACTTCGTTTTCTACGGAGAACCGAAGGACGAACGGCTCGGCGCAATTCATTCCGGAGACCGGCGGTGCAGCGGTCCTCATGGCGCGGTCGAATATGTGGATTTCGACATCAAGAAGTGCTTGCAGAACGGCATCCGTTACGCGGCACTGGTCGTTAATTCCTATTCCGGCGAGAAGTTCTCCGAGATGGACGCGGCGTTCTGCGGTGTAATGGTCCGTGATGGCGAGACCGGCGAGCAATTTGAGCCCGCAACGGTGAAAGACCGTTTTGCTCTGACTACTGATGCCGGTCAGATTATCATGGTCGTCATTGACCTGTTGAACCGTGAGGTCGTTACGGTTGACAAATCTATTGCGCAGGTGCGTGTTGCTTGCCGGAATGTAGTGACGGACTACGCTCCTACCGTGGATATCTGCTCCTATGCGATGCAGTTGAAGAGCCTTTCCATCAAGGAAATGCTCGGTATGCGTTACGCGAAGTTCCTCAAGGACAACGAGTGGGAGCAGGCGAGTGTCATTGTCTCGGATGAGCCTGGTAAGTTCCGCCAGACTAAGGAAGGTGTGCCTGCGCCGCGTGTCGTCAGTCCCTACGACATCCCCGGTATCTACGACATCGTCTTCGGTACAGAATCCAAATAAAAAGAAGCTGTTCTCCTTAATTGGAGGGCAGCTTCTTTGATTTTAAGGCTTGCTATTTAGAACACCGTCTGCAATGCCTTTGTCAATCATGTCAAGTTGGTATACCGCAAACTGTTTGCAGACTTTGAGCTGGACATCCAGTTCTTTCTTCGTTGCTTTCTGCCCCGTTACCATCAAGAGATAGTCACAAGCAGGAGAATAATCAGGGTTAAAAAGGAAACTGTTCAGCAACACTTGGCATTTGGCGTACAAATCCCGCACTTCGCCGCAGCAAACAATGTGGTCGCGTTTTTTCCTTGCGCTCCAATGCGTTTTGCGAATCATCTTTCTACATTCCTGCAAAGCGCTGAGGCTGTATGTTGCTGTATTGCTCATTCGTTCCTCCTTAAAATTGCACTTTGGATTCTTCATTTTTATATTATACCATAAATTTGTTAATTTTCAGTGACTATTGCACCAAAGTTGTTGCAGATAATTGCGAACTGCGGATAATTAAACGCATAGAACGTGTTAAGCTAATTTTGTATATACATAGAAGGAGACCCCATGCGAAAAAAGTTTGCACTATTGTTTGTGACGGTATGTGCCGTCATGTTGTCCGGCTGTACATTGACGGGTATGACGGATGTGGAAAAGATGTACGATGACACAGAGAGAGTAACAAGCGGCCATACAGCCTATGTTGCTACCGACTGGGCAGAGGATAGTTCTGTGCAGGGCGCATCAATGGCGTTTGTTGCGGGCGGAGAGGGTTTTATTGGTGCTAAGAAAGCTTTCTCATTTACCGTGTCCGATGAAAACTCCGAAATCGAAATTCTGGAGAAGTTTCAGTGTGATGAAGGGGAGTGCAAGCTCCTGTTTGTAAATACAGATACCGAGACTGTTGAAGTTGAATATACAGCAGACGCTTGCGAAAAGTTGAACCTGCCAAAAGGGGAGTATCAAGTATATTTCGTTGGTAAAGACCTTGCGTCTTTTCAGGCAAACATCAACCTGTATTCTCACAGCGGAGACCCAAACTGGCAAGTCGACGAAGGCAAAGAAGGTGCCTTGAATCCTACACGGTAACATCTTTTGTACGTTTCCACTAAAAAATAAATTGTGAATTGGTTGTAAATTCCACAATTTATTGTTGCGTAAATGTGCGAATTGCGTATTATGAAAATAGAGAGTAAAAAGGACGCTGCAAGTACAAGAATTTGCGGCTCCGTTCTTTTTTACCTTAAAACAGCGTTGCAAAAAATACAATTTTACAAAATCACATTCACACAATTCAAAAATCACAAAGGAGGATGTCGTATGAACGACAAGTCTACCAAGAGCGTCAGCTCTGCCGTCAGCCGCTCTATTGCCGGTGAGTGGGAAACTCCCGACGAGTTGTTCAAAGAACTGGATAGTAAATACCATTTTACTCTCGATGCTTGTGCCCGCCCCGAAAACGCCAAATGCAAGAAGTTCTTCACTGTAAAGGAAGATGGTCTTGCACAGGACTGGAAGGGTCACACGGTATTCTGCTGCCCGCCGAGTGGACGCGGGAATCTTCGCCGTTGGGTACAGAAAGCCGCAAAGGAAGCCAAAAAGAAGGGCACGACAGTTGTTATGCTCCTGCCTGTTTCCACGGACTCTAAGTGGTTTCAGGAAAACATCTATCTCCAGCCCGGTGTGAAAATCAAGTTTCTGCCGGAGCGCGTCAAGTTCGTCAACTCTTTGCTGCCGTCCTACGCAAGCTACGGTCAGAGCAGTTCGGCGAAGGTCTGCGGTGGAACCCGTCCGTCAATGGTTGTGACATTCGATGGCTCGAAACACAAGTTCCGCTGCGAATGATAGGGAAGGAGAAACCACGATGGAAAAGAAGATTACGATTATCGACAAGACTTTTACCCCTATTGTTGTCCGCGCCAGCGTCAACAGTGCTATTTATGAGGACCGTGGGCAGCAGTATGGTAAGCAGCATCTGCTGTCTGATACGGAAATCGTCTGCAAGGCGATGGACGGTCTGAAAGAAGTGGGAACCATGAAGGCGCATATCCTGCAGGTCCCGACTCAGTCTGTTGCTCCTTCTGAACTGATGTGGTCGGAGGATAATCCGCTGCCCGCAAAGCAGCTCGCTATCAACTGGCTCTGCCAGCATAACATGAACGAGAGCCGACTGTGTGATATGCAGTCGCGTGACAATGTGGCGATGGTTCTGCCTATTACCACGCACCTGTACATTGACCGCATGGATGTGGAGCCCGGTCACAGAAACCGGGGTATCGCCACCGGCATGCTGGACTACCTTATCAGCATGTTTGTCCCGGAAACCATCTGTCTCTTCGCACAGAAAGAGGATGCTGAGATGCAGGTGATGCTCAAGAAGATGAAATTCGCCGAGTATAATATTCAGGCGTATGATACGCCGTGGAAAAAGAAAGACCTGTATGCCAAGCGCTTGAAGCGCCGCGCCCGGTAAAAAGGAGGAACCATTATGGATGAAATCCAGTCGTATCGAATGCATCCCAAGATGACGAAGGGGTTGCTTGACCAGATTGACAATCTGCAGAAGACGAATCACACGACCGACGAAATCGCTGCTACGCTCGGCATTACGCCGGAGGCTGTAGAGCGTGGCTTTGAGAAGTTGGCAGACCGCAAAAAGACTTTGGCACATTCGCTGCGCGGCGGTGCATTTGCCGTTGTGATGCGGGCAGACAAGCCTCGGCTTGCTTGCAACGAAAGGAACTGCCCGTGGCGCTGCAATGCGAAAGACTATTGCGTGTGGCCTTCTTGCTTCAAGCAGACAATTACATCGAAGCCTATCTATCCTATCTTGAATGATGACGAACTTGCATTGTCTGCAGACGACGATGCTGTTTCTGCCGCTCCTGTGGCTACGGAGGATGCTATCAATGGCTAAGACTTTGAATGAAATCTTCGCACGGCTGGACGATGACAAAGCCAACCGTGCGCTTGAAACCAATCGCGAACGTCAGAAAAAACAAGAAGAGGCTGAACGGGAACGCCGCGAACGTCAGGCAGCAGAGTCTGCAGTCGAAAAATACCATGTATACGACGAAGAGTACGACATGGACGATGATGAACCTGTTGTTATGATTCCGAATCAGAAACCGGCAAAGCCTACACCTTCTCCTCAGGAGACAACGACAGAAGAGGAAATGGACGAAATTGCAGACAGCAATCCCTTTGTCCAAAACATGTTCAAACGCCCACACAAAAAGGTAAAGCAGGAGAAACAGCCGCAGCAGCAAGCTCCTCGACAGAATGTTTCCCAGACTCAGCAGCAAAGTGCTACGCCAAAGGTCTCGCAGCCTTCCGAACAAAAGCCTGCTCCCAAACCCACTGCCGCTCCCACTCCCGCCGTGCAAGTTCCGGTAGCAAAGCCCGCTGCAAAACCGCAGCCACCTGTTCAGAAATCTGCCGGGCAGTCTGCAAAAGCACCGACTGCACCTGTATCTCAGAATGTCCGTGTCCCTGTAAAGCAAAATCAGCCTACACAGAGACAATCTGCATTTGCTCTCAAACCGCCGGTCGCTGCACATCCTACCGCACAGCCGTCCAAAGCAGAGCAGAAACCTGCTCCTACGCCTGCACCCGCGCAAGCCACGGCAAAGCCTACACCGCCTCCTCAGTCTAAAAAGACCGAGATTTACGACGGCTTTGCAATGGCAATGATGCAGCACAAGACTGCACCGAAACCGAAGCCTAACATCCCAGCGGCACCGGTGCAACCAACTGTACAGCAAAAATCTGAGCAGACTGCTCCGGCGCAGCCCGTTATGCCTTCTATGGAACCTGTGCATCACAAGGCTGCTGCACCTATTATCGAGAAGACCGTACCTGAACAGCCTGTTGAGAATCTTGAGGTTCCTACCCATCAAGAACCGGTAGGTGAGCCTGTCTCCGTATCGGAACAGCAGGAAGCTTCCACCCCCAATGCGCAGTGGCCGGTTGGTATGGGTGGTCCTCAGTTTGCCGGAACCGTTAAGGATGTTGGAGAGACTCCCCGTACAATCGTTGCGGAAGAAGCAAATGTGTTCTTTGCATCTTGCTATGATGCAGCTACGAAAGCCGCTGCTTACGGTCTGTGCATTGATATGGGGAGTGATGCAGTGCTTCTCACTAAGCGCAGCACCGCACCAAACGAAGTGGAGCATGTCCTGAATGGAGCCATTGAGATGTTCAATGCCCTTAAAGAGCGTGGCGTTCACGATGTCGTCATCTACACGGATGCACGAGTAGCCCAGTACATGAGCGAAAACGCCAGCCGTCTGCTCAATGGTCGGTCTGAGGTATGCCGCCGCTATATTGATATGGCGTGGAATACCATGACTTCTGTGAGCGTTCGTTTCGTCACATCGCCCGTTAAGAGTGAATATGCTCAGTTGACTGCATCCACCGTCAACTGCTTTATCAAACCTCGTGTGTAAAAGGAAAAGAGGAGAATCAAATCATGTCGAATCTTATGGTCGTTGCGGTGGATACCGGCAACAAAAATATCAAGACTCCTCATACGGAGCCTTTCAACTCCGGTCTTGTCTGCCATGGAGCATTCCCTCCGGCAGTCAAGGCTGACACCCTCTATTATGCAGGAAGTTACTACACACTGACTCAGTCGCGTGTGCCGTATATGTACGATAAGACCTCTGACGAATCTTACTACATTCTGACTCTTTTTGCCATCGCAAAGGAATTTCAAGCAATCGGCATGATTCGTCCCGGCCAAAAAGCTATCAAACAGGATATTTGCCTTGCAATGGGTCTACCGCCTACACATATCCATGACCTTGCACCTAAATATCAGACCTACTTTAGTCGAGAGGGTCGTCAGGTGAACTTCACCTACAACGACATCTCTTTCGACATCAAAGTTGAGCGCGTCATGGTGTTCCCGCAGGGTGTTGCAGCTATCGCTCCGTATATGACGAAAATCATGGCGCGTCCCGAAGCCTACACCTACATTATCGACATCGGCGGTTATACGACAGATGTCGTTAAATTTGCTCGCGGTGGACAGGTCGATATGTCCTTCTGTGAAAGCTTCAACAACGGTGTCATCAAGATGTACGATGAAGTTCAGCGTGCGGTCCGTAATCGGTATCAGCTTGACATGGACGACTATAGTATCGACAATATCCTGCGTCGCGGCTATAACCCCGGCAAGGATATCAACGACCTCGTACATGGAACGGCACAGACCTATGCACGGACTCTTATCCGTACGCTGAAAGAGAAAGGTGTGGACCTTGTACTTTCCTATCCTGTCTTCATCGGCGGCGGCTCTGCTCTGATGCGCCCCGTCATTGAGTGCGAGCTGGGTCGTGATGATTACCTGTTCATTGAAGACCCCCGCGCCAATGCAATCGGCTTCCGAATGATGGCGGAGAGTAGGCTGGCTGCGGAAAACCGTTGAATGCGAGGTGAAGTACCTTGCCAAAATTGAATCCCAATCAGATGCGCTTGCCTTTGATGTTCGATGTAACGGACCCTCGGCAGAAAGCGGCGTACGACATCTTGAAGAATGCAGGATATGGCAAGAGAACGCCTATTGTAGTTGATGCACTGCTGGACTCTCTCAAAACAGTTGCCCCTATGCCTGCTGCAATGCCAACGCAGAGCGGTATAAGTGTGGGACTTACCGAAATGGATGTTCGTCGCATCGTACAAGAGACGATGGAATCCGTTCTGGATAGCCATAACCTGACAGTAGCTACTCCTTCACAGCCGATGCAGCCTGTTCAAGCACCATCTACCGTGGAGACGATTCAGTATCCTGCTCCGCCCGCGCAAGGGCAAAACTTCATCGTTCCGCCTCCTCCCGCATATCGACAAGCGCAATCTGCTCCGGCAGCTTCTCACACGGCAGAAGTACCGACAACGCCGGACAACGAACAAATGAACCAGTTGCTTTCGATGGCAGATGCGTTCTTTTAACGGAAAAAGAGCTGCTACACCTTTGGTGCGGCAGCTCTTTTGCTTTTAAAGGGTTTCTTTGATTTTGATTTCGGTAGTGTGGGCTTCTTTTTCCTGTTGCCTTTTTAATTCTTCGATTTGTTGCCGGACGGAGTGATTTATTTCTTCTATAGCTTTATTCTCAGCTAAATAGTCATATTCATTATCTTCGTCTGGCAACGATTGCCCGAATTCGTACAAAATTTTAGACAAACGTTTTCGCTGCTGCAAACCAGCAGACGGACAGGCTTGCGTCATGTTAATAGAGGTTTCGTATATACCTCTTTTTCCAAGAGCTTCAATAGCAGCTCCGATTTGCTGATATTCATCGAACGAATCGTTTGTCTGAATCAGTTTAAAAACTTCCAAAAACTTTTTGATGTCATACCCATAGGTGAAACAAAACGATAAGAGCAGTTCTGAAGAAATGAGACTTTCTTTTTCCAGTATGTTTGTAAGCGTTTTATAGCTCATTTTGCAGCCAAGGAATTCGGTGTAGTAATCCTTAGTGCTAAGCCCCATTAAGACTCTCTGTCGTTCCATAATCGTGACAATAGTATTCGAAATTTCTTTTATCCAGTCACTTCTTGATTTCGAAATCCCGTTGGAGAATTGTTTCCAGTGTTGTGCGTTTAAGCGTAATCTCGGCATCTCTATCACCTCTTACTTAAATTGTACCATAAATTTGTAAAAATAGCAACGTGTAAAGATTGCGAGAAGTGTACAAAAATGAGACCTGCTAATAGTATGCCACAACATTTTGTCAACTACCCCCACATGAGCAAGGGAAAATTCTTGCCATGTTTTCTTAAAATCGTACAGAAGAGTAGAAAACCATATATAGGGGAAAAAATTATTTTAAACACAATATGTTGTGATTAAATCGCCTTTTCATCTTGCAAAACACTATATATTGTGGTATAATAGCAATTAGAAACCAGATACAGAAAAAATACGCCTAGAAAAAGACTTGTGCATTTGTGCGAATCGCGTACCATTGAAAGAAGCGGGATGTGATTCACACAATAGCTTTTTGTACGCGAAAACAGACTTGTAAAAAAGATAATTTTATCCTTCATCCATATCACAACAAAGGAGCTAATCACAATGGCGAAAAGAGCTATCGTAATGTATCTGGAACAAGCACGAATCTATGGGGAAGATTTAAGTGTCACGCGAAGCGAAGTCCTTCTCACAAAACCAGATAGAAAAGCCGTTTTGCCGCACAACCGTATTGTAACGAAGGCGGACAACAAGACGATGGGTGAGAGCTTCTTGAACGAACTTATCTATGTGCTTGGAGCCGGAGCCAATGAGCCTCGGCAGCTTCCTTTCAACCGCGAAGTGCTTGTTTACACCTCAAACGAAAATGACAGTGATAATTACCGCACCTACCTAAACGCGGTCAACACAGGCACTACTTGCCCCGTACATAACTTCAAACTATGCCAACGGCTGCGCAGGCTCTGCGAAGAACGCGGCTACCGGCTGACATTCAGCCAGAACAGTCTCCTTGGCACTTCAGTTCGCAATGATGCAATGACAGAGCTTTATGCTCAAATCAAGGAAAGGGGGAGCAAAGAGGATGCCAGCAGGGAATAACAATTTTGTGGACACCGATGCGAAAATCAAGGACTTCTTGAACGCGGTGTTATCATCGGAGGGAATCGTAGTGGACATCAGACGCACATTCATCAACTATAACGGAGTAAATCGCTCAAGGGTCTTTGCCCGCCGTGCCAATGAAATGGCAAGCAAAGGCGGAAATGAGAAGTTTGTTGTGATTGCATTGATGTGCTATCCTGCACTTCAGTGGATTCTTCAAGCTCAGGATATTGACCGGTTGGTGGAGGAGCTTCGTGAACAGAACCCGGATGAATCTGTTAGCCGAATGTCTAACATCCAGCGCGTTTTGGAAAGTTCCCTCGGCGGCTGCAAACCTCAGCTTCGCCTTGAAATGCGCAAGGTCTTCTTTGCTCGCTGTCAGCAGTTGGTAGATGCGGTGGATGAAGCCATGAATGCAGCAGTGTTCCATAACCCTAAGAGCAAGGCAGGTAAAATCAGCCTTGCTATGGCGTTGCTGCGTGGCTCTATCTTGGAGACTGACCCTGTTACTGCCGTTACTATTCGCACACACTTCGATTCCATTATCGAGGATGTTGCGGCGATGGCAGGGGACACCATCAAGCCTCTAGTCATGCAGCTTGCTCCCAATGAAGGCAATGCAGAAAGTTCCGAAGCAGCTTTTCTTTTCCATAACACAGAAGTGCTGCTGAAGGAATACTCCCGTATTGCAAATCCTTCTTCCGTTGACGAGAATCGTTCCTTGCGCATCCTTGCGAACGGCGGGAATACTTTTGAAAGTGATGCTCGCTGTCATCAGGCGCAAGTCCTTGCCCAATACGCACAGCTCATTCGCGGTGCTATCGAGAAGGTCAAAGACTTCCCCGGCGACTCGAAGCTATATGATGTTCTGATGCTCGTCGTAAACGAAAAGTATGGTGCCAACGGAACTGACGAAGCAAAACTCGCCGAGCAGGTTGGCATCAACAGCAGCTATTTCTCCGAAAAAAAGCACAGGGCATTCACTGCCTTGTCTGCACTTCTTTGGGGATGCGATATTGAATCTTTACTGTCTTTGCTGCAGTGAGGGTCTATTTCCTATACCCAAAAACAGCACTGTAAAAATTACACTTTTACAGAAAAAACATCTGCCCGTTAGTTTCTGAATAAGCGCGTCCTTTTTCTTCGCATCTGTCTTGCCTAGATGTGGAGACCAAGAACCGCACCCAAAAACAAGGGTGTAAAAATGCAATTTTAGAAAACAGACGGCACTTTGCCATCTATAACAAGAAGCGCAAAGAACCTTGCCCCCCTATGTTGGCGGTACAGGGGTCTTAGAGCACACCAAAAAACAGCTATGTAAAATATGCCGTTTTAATAAAATTACAGTCTTACGACTGTTTTTAATAGATGTTCGTGAGAGCCTTGCGACTTTGGAATGTGGTCATAAGGGTCTCGAAGTACCTCTAATCAAAGTTGCAGTTCATGCAACACAACGCTTCATAGGAGGAGCGAATTATGGCAAGTGAAATTGGTAAAATCGTCCACTGCAAAATCTGTGGAACCCCTATCGTGGCGAAAGGGAACCGCCTTTTCTGCCCGGTATGCTACAACCAGAATCGCCGTAACGCGGCGCAGCGAAGCAATGCCCGAACCAAAGTACAGCGTGAACAAATGAAACGTGAGGAAGAAAAAATGAAGCAGAACAATTGTGCCGTTACCAGTGCAGCAGGTCTGAACATGCGTGCAAAGCTCGCCGACATGGGCGGAATGTCCTATGGTGAGCTCTCTATGTGGGAAAAGACGCATGGACTTGAATTTGCCGCATGGGAACATGAGTGGGAAAAGCTGAACAGCGGAACCGCCTCGGACGGCTTGAAATTCCCGGACCATCTGCCGGAAGGCTTCCCGACTCGCAAGGCTCCGCCCGCCCATTCTTGGAGTGCTGCCGCAGAGCGTGCCCACGAGAAGCACAATGTATAACCCTCGTTATGAGCGCTCGGACGATTACCGCTATCAATTCATCAAAGCGCATCCCGGCGCATTTGGAAAATTCTATATGTGCCCGTATTGCGGACGCATTATGCTGCGCAAGACGATGCAAGTAGACCATATCGTGTCTATTCACCTCGCAAACAAGCATCGTGCGTATCGTATCCTTGTTCCAAACGGGAACATCAACAGTATACATAACCTTACAGCATCATGCCCTCGCTGCAATAGAAAGAAATCCGATTCCGGTGGTTTCTGGATTTTCCTTGGTCGCTTCGGTATTCCGTTCTACTTTTGCATCTGGATGCTGCTGCTGGCATTTACGGCATGGTTTGCCCTTCAGACCACAACAGGAACATTGCCTAGGGGATTTCTCTTGGAATATCTTCCCGTATCCATGCAAGGCGTGGCACAGGACACTGCAAATACCATTGTTTCAATTTTTAAGTTTAGGTGAAAGGAGTAAACGGTCATGGCTGATATTCAGAATCATGGTCAGACCGTTGGTAGGGTCACTACGACCTTCAACGGTGAAAAAATTCAAGTCGATGTCTATGAAGACCGCTGCGTTATCTTGCCTGATGGCACGGTGCGCAAGGTCAAGCAGGAAGTCGTTGATACTCTTATTGCAAAGAATCGGGTGATGAATCCGACCCATGCTCCGCAGGAAGAACCGATGCCTGCACCTGCTCCGGAGCCCACTCAGCAATATGCTGAGCCCACCGCCCCTGAGCAGGAGGAATATCAGCAACCGCAGGAACCGGCTCCGATACCGATGCAGCAACCCGCCGGACAGCCTAATGTGCAGCAATTCATCAACCAGTTGCATACCCCTGCCGCTCCAGCACCGCAGCCTGTTGAACAGCCTGTACAGCAGGAAGCTGTTCCGTCTCAGCCTGAATCTCAGCAGGCACAGCCTGCCGCACCCGTGCCGGAACAAAAGCCGAAAAAGTCTTTCTTCGGCAAAGAGAAGAAAGAGAAACCGAAAAAGGAAAAGAAGAAAAAGGAGAAGGCTCAGGCACCTGCGCCTACACCTGCACCTGCACCGATTCCCGAACCGACTCCACAACCGATGCCTGCGCCACCGCAGGCTGCTCCCGCAGTACAGCCGTATACCGCTCCTGCGCCTTCCGAAAAGAAGAAGTCTAAGGATGGCGTAGTTGTTGTAGGGGTATTGGTTGCTGTTGTTGCTGCTTGCAGTGCTATGTATGCCTTTGTCCCGGCGTTCTATGACGGCGTAAATGGCATTCTGACCTCAATTACCGGCACACAAGTCGGTATCCCTCCTGTGACTACCACGAAGCAGACTATCACTTCCCAGCAGGCTGCATCTGCTCTCGGCGAGGACGCTCTGAGTGGTATTGATTTGAGCGGAGATGTCACAATCGACTTCTACGCCAAGATTCATACGGCGGATGGGCAGGAATACGAAGTACCTCTGTCCAGCGCAGACCTTGCCAACGGCACCATTCAGAGTTTGCTGGAAGCCAGCGGCTCCGGCTCGACTACCAACACCGCTCAGTAAGAATTTTGCAGAAAGGGGAACGAGCAGGCGGGCGTTCTTCATAAAAAATGTAGAAAGCCTCTAAGCCTGTCTGATATTGCATCGGACAGGCTTCTGCTTTATTTTGAAATATGAATAACGATAATGATATGTTAGCCACCCAAAAAATCAAATACATCATCGCTGTAATTTTGGCTGTTGTGATTGGTGTAATGTTTGCCATTTCGACCAAAAACATTCGAACTTTCGGCGCAGCACTGATTGTTGCAGCCTACTTCGGTATGCAGCTTTTTGAAGCTATCCAGAACGAGAAAAAAGGCAAGTATCGTAAAATTACCGCCTTGGCTGTCAGTGCGGATGAATCTCGCTCCGGGCTTGGTACGGTGGAGACATGGCGCTTCATTCCGGTAGATGAAAATGGCGAGTATATTGATACAAACGGTCGGTTGGACATCTTCTTGCAAATCAAACCAAAAGAGCGCAACTACCATATCGGTGGAACATACAATTTGCTGTTTTGTGCGGATGAGAATGATACTCTCACACAAGACAATCTCGTGAGTGTTGAGCAGAAAGTTGTCCAAGCATCAGCTCAGAAAGGGGTAAGCAATGCGGAAACTAAAACCGGCGCGAAGCTTATTCATCTCGATATGGCGAGGACGGCATCGGAACAGGAAGTGGGCGATTCGTCGGGCAAGGGGGATGATGAGGAATGAGCTTCCTCACCACGGCCCTGCTGTGTATTATGTGCTTTATACTCAGCTTCCGGGTTACGAATCAGCAACGCTCCTTAACGGATATTATGTGCATGGGAAAGCACTACCGCCGTCATAACAAAATCATGGCAGCCGGTGCGCTTGAGGTCATTAAGACAGATTCCGGACATCTTGCTTTGAAAGTTGATACTCAAGGCAGCAAGGATTTTGTCGCAATTCGCCTGTCAAGAAAAGAAGCCAAGCACTTTAAGGCTGTGCTCGCTGCTTGTGACGGAGAACCTTTGAATGTATCAGTCTGTCAGTATAAAGTTGGTGGAAAAAAGTATTTTATTCTCTATGATAAAAATGCAGACAAAAAAGTCCCAATAGAACTCAATGGTCCGAAGGAAGAAACGGTAAAATCGAATTGCAAAACAGTGCGGAGTGCGGCTTTTGCCATTTTTATTTTCTCACCATTGCTTCACACTATTTCGCCAGCCATTTCTATTGTGATGATTCTTACAGCCACGATTCTCGTACTTTTAAATATTCCGTTTTTGCCTAATTCGGAATGGGAAAAGATGTGCGAGTTTATCAAGCGTCCGCAAATAGTTCAGCAAAGTAGCGAAGTAAATACAGATATCGTTCAGTCTGCCGCTTCTATCGCCCTGCAAGAAATTATGGATAAATATGGCTTACCAGAGGGGGCAGAGGAAGACAAATCGCCAGAAATAGCAGCACAAGCAAAACCGGAAACACAGGGACTCGAAAAAGAGAAATCTTCTGCACAACCCAATATTGAAGTTAAGAAACAAACCGAGCCGCAGCAAGAGGAGGTTCTCGACTTCGCAAAACCTGACGCTCTAAAGCAAGATGAATCCATTGATGTCGAAATCCCTACGGAACTCGCAGAAAAGTCAAAAGAAATGCCTAAGCAAAACCAGACGCAGAAGGCTGAACCTCCGGTTTTGGAAGATGTACAGCTTGAAGATGCCGAGTCTATAAAGGATGAAATCTCTCTAACGGATGATGTTGAACTTGAAACCGAAGAAGACGATTCCCTAGACACTCTTACTTCTTTGGGTGCTGAAGATTCGTCTGAAACAGATGTCGCCGCGTTGGACGAAGAACTCAAGGAACTGGAAGCATTAAATGCTGCGCCCACTTCTTTTGCCGCTTTTAATCCGGAAGACGACGAAAAGATTGATGAGTCGGAAAAATTCGATATTGCCAGCATGATGGGGGAACCGGTTGATTCGGGACAAGATTCTACAGATGTAGAGCTTGGCGTCGAATCTGAGACAAAAATGGACGAACTTCCCTATGCGGAGCTTGAGGAAGTTTCGGAAGCACCGATAGAAGAGCCTCCGAAGTCTAAAGCCAAACAGGTACGCAAATCTAAAAAAGAAACCGCCCCTGCGCCACCCAGTGAGAACGCTTTCCATGTAAAAATGCCTGCTGTATCGGAAGAAGACGGAGTTCAACCAAAAGCTGAGCAAAAGCCGATAGAAAAAGAAGTGCCTAAGGAAGAGTCGGATAGTAAACCGAAAAAGAAGGCAACAACGCCAAAACGAAATCGAGCTACCGGGGACACTTCTCCTTTTGGCAGGGGATTCCAAGACCGTACAAAGAGCGGCACCGGCAAATCCAGAAAGAAAACAGCCAAAAAGGAAGAGACACCTGCTGACACAGGGCAAATGAGCTTCGATGAAGCTACTACCGGCGTCATCGAGTGTAAAGTAAATGAGCCTTGACATACTCCCACGACTAAAGTCGTGGGTTTTCCCGGCTTGTTTTTATAATACTATCAGCCGCCTTCGGGCGGCTTTTTCTTTCGACAAAATCACTATTTTTGTGAAAAAGTTGCGAAAATGTGCGAATTGGTAATAATAAAAAATAGTTGTAAATCGTAAATAAATCGGCTGCCATCACGCTTCTACGTAATGCAGCAGGAAGGATATATATGGCTAACACTAGAAATGCAGCCTCACTCATTCTGAGTGTCGGCGCGTTGACGCTCTCAATTGTTGCTTTTGGTATTGCACATAATCAAGCAGAACTTCAAAAGGCATCTGCAAGAGCTGCCACCGGCGCAGTCATTGCAGCCCAGCAAGAGAAAAAGACCGATGCAACGGTTAGTTCCGGCGAAGTGGTATTTGTAAGTTCACTGGTAAAAACCACAAAAATCGAACCGATGGAAGATACACTCAGCACGGTGGGACCGCTCAGAGAAATTGAAAAGCGGGCTCGGCAAGTTGAAAGAGAAGAAAAGGACAAAGACAAGTCCAACAAAAACGGATACAAGCAAACAGGGGAACGCGATGCTTACAGCGAACTTTACATCCCATCTGCCAAAATTGATGTAACGCTTACAAACGATTCGTTCCAGAACGATGATATGGTTGACGGTGCTGCTATTTATCTGAACAGTCCTGTTCTGGCTTCAGTAAAGGAAGGCTCCCCTGCTTATATCTTTACTCCATCGGGAAAACAGCTCGACTATGTGTGTATCGATGCGTTTAACAGCCAAAGCGAGGACGGCACGATTGTCAGTGATGGCGCGGACCTTATTGTATACGCCTATTTGGAAGACGGCACAACCATCCGTGTTGCGCGATTCAGCAGGAATTAAGAGGTAATTTTATGAGTGAAGAAATCAAAAGCAATACATACGGAGGTGATGGCGGGAACGAGTTTGCGCAAAGCTTGAATTTGCCACTTACACAAGATGCCAACACTCCTATTAGTCAAGAAAAGACTACAAACGAGTTGCTGGACGAAATCGAGCGGTATGAGCAAAGAGTTCAAACGCAGCGCCCTCATCCTACGCAGAATGCTGCCAAGCCAAAGCCGCAACAGCAACACCCTCGGCAGCCAGTTTATGAAGAGCAAGAGGATGAGCCTGTCTACGAAAGAGAATCCCGCAAGCCAAAAAAGAAACAGAGCAATGTTCTGGTGGGTATCAGTTGTGCGGTTATGACTGCAGCTATCGCCGTGATGTGTCTGACGCTTGTAGAGTGCAAGACAATCCGCAAAACTAACATCCCATCTATCGGGGGTGCTTTCACCGTTGCTGGAGATACCCAAGAAGATACCTCTTTCACGGCACAAGCCAGCATCTCTCCGTCTACGGCAATCATTGCAGATGGTACGAACTGGCGCTTGGGTGCTTCTCGCGTTCTGATTGAAGACAACGATACTCGTACCGCTGTTACTATCAACTCCGCAGATTCATTCCAATATGATGGTAAAAGTCTTTCCTTTGAGAAAGACGGAGCAACCTATATTGTTAGAGCAATTGCTGATACTTATACGGGTGGCGTACAATACGCAGAAGAAAAAACTTCCGAGAGCTACACATCCTCCGGTATGCGATATATCGGAAATGGACATGTTCTTGTTGTACTCGGAACCTGCCCTACAAGCAAAAATGCGGATACAGCAGTAAATTCTGTGGTATCCTCCGTTCTGGAGAGTGCTGTCCCTGCTTCTGATGACGGCAACATCACGGTAAGTGGTGTTCCTATGAATATTTCAAACTGTCAGGTGTCATTTACGAACAATTTGGCGCTTGTTAAGAAAGATGGTTTTGAACTGCGCTTTATCCCATCCACCTACCAGTCCGATGCTATCGCGTTTGGACTGGTAGGGACTACATCTTCTGGTGCTTCTGTATCGCACGGCGATTATGCCAGCACAGATGGCACAGAAGTGTACCTGATTGAATCAGGCGCAGGCAATGTTATGGCGTTCACCAACAGCAAAGAATTTGTTACTTCGGTGTTGGGGCTGCAATAAAAACAAAGAAAAAGGAGACAAAAGCAAGATGCAAAACGGCAAATCTCGTATCAAGCGCGTTGCAAGCGCCGTCATTGCCGGTGTTATGGCACTGCAAACAGTAGCACCTGTCATCTCATATGCTGATGATACAGCATCGTCTGTTGCTACAACAGATGACAGTGATGCTATTGCTAATGTGGACCCCGGAACGCCGGTACAAGTCGATGCAACAGCAAGTGAAGAACCGAGTGAGGCTCCATCATCAGGGACCTCACAAGCAGACGAAAATTCGGAGGAAACCGAAACCAATTCCGACATTACGGATGAGGTTGCCAATGAGCATACCGATGCCGATACAGCCGATGAAACTCAGACTGTTGAAGAAGACGCTCCACAGCAGGATGAATCTACTTCGGAAGCAACAGATGCTGCACCTTCTCGAACTGTAACAGTCACACTCAATAAGAACGGCGGCGAATTCGAGCCTGAGTGGTTGGAGACAGCCAATGAAGACCCTATTGCTGCTTATCTTGGTACGGAAACGAACGATATTGTAGTAGAAGATACCGGAGATACGATTGTAGCCACTGTCACAGACAGAGACAGCATCGATATTCCTGTTGCACTTTCAAGTGATGAATCCCTGTACTTTACTGGATGGGATGTATCTTCCGGAAGTTACGATGCTGACAGCGAAACACTGACATTTGAGGACGGTGTGGATGCCTATGTGTTAAGCGCTGTCTATAGTTCTGTTGTTGATGATGACCAGACTCTTGTTGAAAATAGAACAGAGTTTGACGAACAAACAAAGAGACAAGCTATCCAAGAAAGATTGAAATCATCTGGTATTAGCACATATGTATTGCGACCATCAGATAGTTATAATCAGCTCGACTTAGTAGTAGAGGGGCTTGCTTTTACATCAGATGATGGGCTTACTCAAACCTTTACTGCTCCTTATGACGGTGATTATATCATTACCGCCTATGGTGCAAATGGCGGTACAGGTAAGGGTAAATACCAAGGTTATCGTACGCCGGGGCGCGGCGGTAAAGCCGAGGGAACCGTTCATCTGAACGCAGGTCAAACCATCCACATCTATCTGGGTGAAGCTGGTGGTTACTGGTCTACGAACCGCACCTTTGGCGGCGGCGGTGGTCAGATTGATTGGGATAGAGCATGGTTCCCGGATGAAGACAACGGTCAAACCGACCGCTATCATGTTTTCGGCAGAGGCGGCGGCGCTACCTATGTAACTGTCGATGCTTGGACAATGGACCAGGCAGGAGAGGCTGCACACGATTATACCGATGCTGAAAAAGCGCAGAACAATGCGGCAGCGGAGGTTGCTAAGAAGCATGTTATCTTGCTTGCCGGTGGCGGCGGAGGCATGGGTGAATCTGGCGGTTCAGCTGGTGGCGGCGGTCTTGAAGGCCAAGGTCCCGTTGCAAACCGATATTATGCAGGCGGTTTTCCTCCGTATTCCAATGCTTTTTCCTATGACGCCACGGTAGGTGGTACGACTCCCACAAATGGTCGAACTCTGACCTACGAGGAGCGTGTTGATGCTAAGGTTTATCCGGCAACACAGACACGCGCAGGCTTTGGCTATCATTACACTGTTCTGGGTGAATTGTATGATGCCAACCCTGCACATCGCGACCCGGTAGATTTCTTGTTTGATGATGGTCAAGCTCGCAACTACGGTTCGTTCTTCTATGGTGCAAACGGTATCACCTGTTCCGGTGCTGGCGGCGGCGGCTGGTTTGGCGGCGGTACAGATTACGCTTTCTCTGGCGGCGGCGGTTCATCTTTCGTCAATACATCTGTCACCATTGATGGGGAACAGGTCGAAGTCAAAGATGCCGATTATGAAGTCGGAGGAAACATGAAATATGATTCCACCGAAACAGCACCGTATCTGGTTAACGGTCGCGTCATCATTAAGATGGTAGGCGAAATCCCGAAACTGAAATCCGTCATGATGCCTGCGCAAAGCGAAGATATCAGTGCAGGTAATATTGATGAAAAAGATGGATTCGGTCAAAAAGCGATACTGAGTCCCGGACAAGGCAGCGCGAACAAAACGCTTGCATACACGGCCATCACCTATTATAATCTGGGCGATGTAATGACAGTCACTCCGAAGTGGGAATATAACACTCTTTTGAATGTTACATATAAACCATGGGATGATTCTGTTGCAAAAAATATCAATAACCAGATGTCGGTATCAATTACGAACACAGAACTCGGTATCCCGGCAGAAGGAGATAAATACTATAACGATGCATATCCGGGATGGTACGCAGTAAAGAGCGTAATGACTATTACGAATGCACCGCTCTCCATGTACGATACTGCAACCGTCACGAAATATTTCTTTAGATGCCACCCGACGGCAACAGTGTCCATGTATAATGGCATCCGTACGATGGATGATGAGAGTGAGAGCGGCGGTCTTGTACTGGATTACAGCATTGCAATGGAACACCAAGGCGCTCATGTATACCAAAATCGAAATACCATCAATGACATGAATGCTGAAACTGTTTCGGATACGGTCACAGCAACACAGAACCACAATTCCTCACAATGGAAGTATCCGGAATTGGTGGTAAAAACGCCAAAAACGATTCAGACATTTAATGTTCTGTTTACATCACCTTCGCGTAATGCACAAGATGCGATTCTTTACAACACAGACCTTGCAAATCAGTTGGGGATTGTTGTAACAGGCACAAACCAAAACTACATCTTCACAAAATCAGGCGGCTTAACGCAAGACGAATGGAATAATTTCCTGCGTCAAGTTACCTTTGTGACCTACGACAGAGCTGTGTTTACAGCAGACGGCGTTCAAAGTGGCGTCGAAGTTGCATGGTATGGCTTTGAAAAGGCAATTTTCGGAAGTAATCAAGCGACCCGTCATGTCCCTACATTATCTGATTATCCGGGAGCAGCCACGCATAACATTGCGTCTGGTAGCTTGAATATTACGAGTTCCGGTTCTGTTTATCGCATTGTTGGTTCAACAACTGGCGACAACCGAATTTATGTATCTCCCGGCGTTTCTGCCACTGTAATTCTTGATAATGTAACAATGAATTACACAGCAGCAGGCGCTGGCTGGGGCAATGATACCTCGCGTGCCGGTGACGGCGCTATCAGCTGCTCGCACGCAAATCTTACCATCATCCTTGTCGGAACGAGCAGAATTACGGCATACGGAAGCTATTCAAATGCAATCGCCAAAAACGGAACGGATGGCAGCTTGATGATTGACGGAGCCGGAACACTCTACGCGGTTGGTGCTTCCGGTGACCACTGCGGCGCGATTGGCGCGAATGTCAACTGTTCTTTCTGGAACTTTACTGTGCAGGGCGGTACTATTTATGCGAATGCTGGCGAACACTGTCCCGGCATTGGTTCCGGATGTTTGAACCAGCCCGGAGAGGGAAATGGTGGTGACGGTGCAGGTTGCGGTAACCTTAACTTTACCGGTGGTACAGTAGTTGCTCGCGGCAACACAGCATGTTCCGGCATTGGCTCTGGCTGGGGCGGTCCCGTTAACGGAATCAATATCAGTAATGGCGCGAAAGTTACCGCGTATGGCGGCAGCTATTCTCCCGGCATTGGTTCCGGAGGCAGAACAGATAATGTTCAGGGCGGCAACATCGGTTCTTATCATTATCATGTAAGAAACATCGTTATTACCGGTGGTGATACGGTTGTAACTGCATTCGGCGACAAATCCACCAACATGCCCGGTATCGGCTGCGGTAAAGACCCCGTAGGAACGGTAAGGGGAACATTGTCGAATGTTGTGGCAACTACCCTTGATGGATTCCAAGGTTATGTGCGTTACGGTTCCTCTGAGGAATCTGCAGCTTATTCGACTGAACAGCCGAGAACTCCTTTTACAGGAACCGGCAATATCGGTTCTTATCTGGCATCTCAGGTGAATCGCGGAACCCCCGTTTATTATACGCAGGTATTCTTCTCAATCGATACAAGCAACAAACATGTTGATGACGCTGATGTCATTGGTACACAGGTCAGCTCGACAGGAACAATTAAACCGGAACAGTTTGCCTCGGTATCCGGCACGGTTTGGGCTGAAAACGACAGAGACGGCGTATATCAGGTTGGCGATGAGGCTGTTGTTGAGGGTGTTGCAGTCACACTTTATAATGCAGACGGTTCAGTTTGTAAAACAACAACAACGAACAAATATGGCGCGTATTCTTTTGATGGAATTCCTGAAAAGAAAAACTACACGGTAGGGTTTTCTAACGGCTCGTCTAACATTCAATCTTACTCTCCAACAGCAAAGATTGCTGCAGGCGAAAACAACAACCATGTAAATAATGATTGGAAATCCGATGTATTTACGGCGATTTACCAAAAGAACACTTCTCAAACCATCAACTGTGGTGTATATGTTCCGAGTACCGTAAGTGGTTTTGCATGGGACGATGTAAACCAGAACGGCATTTGCGATAACAGCGAAAGCAAAATTGCAAATGTTACCATTACTTTGACAGATGCAGACGGCAACTCCCTGACAGATGTTTACGGTAATCCGATTACTGCAGTTCTCACGGATGCGAACGGTAACTACAGTTTCACAAACGTGCGTCCGCGCAAAGAAATGAAGCTAACGCTGACATCCTCTGATACGGTAGACATCAGCAATGCACGAGTTTCACCTATCCCGACATCCGGCGATGAAAAGCGCACAAATAAGGCTGAAAGGTCTATTGATGTGCTGGAATTCAACGGTGCTCCTACCTCCGCGACTACCGAAAAGAGCGGAAGCATGTTGAGTGCTGCTACGATTGGAGAAGTCTATATCAACAGCATGACCGGCACGGGCATTACTCCCGTCAACGCAGAATACAAGAACTTTGCATTGAGTGCCAACAATTCTATTCGCGGTTATGTCTGGGTTGAGAGCGACTATAACGGTATCCTTGACGGCTGGCACGAAACACAGGCTGACATCAATATTGAAGAGCCTGTTCTGAATGGCGTAAAGGTCACCCTGAAAAATGCAGCAGGCGCAACTGTTGCGACTACCTATACTGACTTTGCCGGATACTATGAATTCCTTGCTCTGAAACCCGGCACTTACAAGGTAGAGTACGAGGAGACAGACAAGACCGCTGCCGACAAGAAAGTTCTGCCGGAAGAATACGATTATTTTGGATTCCTCGTTTCCCCGACGGCAACCACCGATAAAAAGACCCAGATGGGCAACGATGCCACGGCCGTCATGCAGAACAACAAGGTAGCTAAAGCGGTTTCTAAAACCTATCAAATTCCCGATACTCGCGTTGTAAGTCTGAGCAATGAGAAGGATTTCTATGTCAGCACAGCAAACTGCGCAATGTATATTCCTTCTAAGGTTTATGGCTATATCTGGCAAGATGATAACTACAACGGTATCCGCGAAACCAATGAAACTGAGAATGTTAAAACACACATTTACCTGCGCCGTACAACGAAATCTCAGTTTGCTGATGCGGATGAGCAGGGAACAAACATCAGCGGTCATCTGCTGTACAAGTCCTACAATGTATTTGGTGAACTTGTCGGCAATGGTGATTTGAATACGGCAGCAGACGGTTACTACGAGTACGATTACCTCGAACCCGGTATCTATTATGTCGTGTTTGATAACACCTATGATTACTACGGTCAGACTCTTATTAACCAAGGTAATGACGATACACTGGATTCCGAGACACAGCCGAACATCTCTCTGGACCGCAGCCATATGTACTGCGCATGGATTGGAGACATCGAGCTGCCTGTAAACACAAAGACGGAATATAATGTGCTCAGTAAGCATAACGATGCAGGTTTTATCCGTCTGTTGACAAGCTTTGATTTGAAGAAAGTCGAAGACCTGTCCGGGATTCCGTTCGAGAATGTTAAGTTCGACTACGAAATTTACGAGAAGGCAGATGATTCCGGTAAATCCGTATTCCCCAATGGTCCTTACACTACGGTTCCTGTAAAACCGGGTGATACTTCTATCAAGACGGAACACCTAACAACTGACAAAAATGGATTGATTTCCTTCACGAATCAAGATATTGCCACCTATCATTTGACCGAAACAGAGACTCTGCCCGGCTATGTGCGGGATACAAAGACTCATGTTGTCAAGGTCATGCCGGAAACAGCAGTCGAGAACAATAACCTTATCTGGAAAACCTACATTTCGGTAGATGGCGTTCGTCAGACCAATAATCTGTATACACTCAAGAACACAAGTGAAACCACAAATCTGACTGTCACCAAAAAGTGGGACGATGCTAATGACCAAGATGGCATCCGTAAAAATGCCGTCATCACGCTGAAAGGCACCGTTACATTGCCTGATGGTAAAACAGAAGCAGTTCCGCTCCAGAAAGCGTATACTGCACTGTTTAAAGCAACGGATACTTACCTGACTTATACATTCCGCTCGATTCCTGCCTACTACAAAGGACAGACGATTCAATACACGGTCGTTGAAAATCCGATGGATGGATACACCGCCATTGTAAGCAACACCACAGGCTCCGTTGACAACGGCTATGCTATCACTGTGACGAACAAGCATGTTCCGCAGTTTGACGACTTTACGGTTGTCAAAGTCTGGGATGATGGCAATAATGTTGATGGCATACGTCCTGACAGTGTTACAATTCACATGAATGGCTCGGATGGCTCTTCTACGGAAGCAACATTGAGCAATACAAAGGATTGGAAGTACACCTTCAAGCATATACCTCTGTTTGATGCGAACGGTAACGAAATCACTTATACAATCACAGAAGATGCGGTAGCAGGGTACACCTACACCGTCACGAACGAAGGTCGCTCGTTCACAATCACGAACAGCCATGTGCAGGAAACACTCAGCATCCCAGTCACGAAGACTTGGGAAGACAACGGAAACCAAGACGGCGTTCGTCCGTCTGCTATCCATGTTATCCTGATGGGTTCTGACGGAAATGTTTACGAAGCAAACCTGACAGCAGCAGGAAAGTGGAAGTACGAATTCAAAGACCTGCCGCGCTACTGGATGGAAGGTGTTGCGATTGACTACACTCTGAGTGAGGAAACAGTCGATAGTTACACCTACAAAATCGAGGGTGATGCAGATACTGGATTCACCGTGACCAACGAACATATTCCTGCGGTTACGAATGTTGTAATCAACAAGTATTGGGAAGATGCTGCCAACCAAGACGGCGTGCGCCCTGACTCTGTATCGGTTACACTTTCCGGCTCTGACGGCAAGACCTATAAAGCAACGCTCACCAAGGATGGCGGATTCTCTGAAACATTCGAGAATCTTCCCGTGTTCTTCAACAACGGCACGAAAATCGCTTATACGGTAACAGAAGATGCCGTCGCAGGATACATTGGCAAAACTGCAACAGATGATACCGGATATGTTCTGAGCATCACCAACACGCATACACCAGAAACCATCAGCAAGACAATTACAAAGACATGGGATGATAACGATAACCAAGACGGTATCCGTCCTACGAATGTAAAGGTTGAGCTGTACGGTACAGATGGCACGCTCCGCACGCAGTATCTGACCAAGGACAACAATTGGAGCTACAGCTTCGAGAACCTGCCAAAGTATCAGAACGAAGGAACGATTATCCTCTATACCGCCAAAGAAGAAGCGGTTGAAGGTTACACGCAGAAATCCGTAACTACCGCTACTGGCTTTAATTTTACGAATACTCACGAGCCTCAGACCGTGACTTACGGCGCTACAAAGGTATGGCTTGATGACGATAACCGTGATGGTGTTCGTCCGAACTCTATTACCTTGGCCCTTAATGGTTCTGATGGTTCTAAGTACACAAAACAAATGACTGCCGCTTCTAATTGGAGCGATGTGACATTCGAGCGTATCCCGATGTTCAATAACGGTAAGTATATCACTTACACGCTGAGCGAGAACGATGTCCCCTCGTATGTAAACTCGATAGCAGTATCGGAAGATGGTAAGTTCTTTACTGTCACGAATACGCATACGCCCGACCATGCAATCATTAAGATTACTGAGGTCTGGCATGACGAGAATGACCAAGACGGTATTCGTCCTAAGAAAGTAACCACTATCATCGTCGGCTCCAACGGAAACCGCCATGAAGTGCCGCTGCACTCTTCCGGCGACTGGCATTATACCTGCGATGACCTTGTGAAGTATTGGAAGAACGGTCAGCTTGTTGATTATACCGTAGAAGCGGTTACGATTGACGGCTATACCTCTGAGGTAAAGAGTCTCGGCAATAATGTCTTCGAGGTACACAACACGCATATTCCCGAAACGATTTCCAAGACTGTCACTAAGACTTGGAAAGACAACGAAAATCAGGATGGTATTCGTCCCGCATCCGTAACGGTAACACTGACGGGAAGCAATGCAGTATCCAAGACCGCTACTCTCAATGAGGAAAACGGCTGGACTGCCACATTCGAGAACCTGCCGAAGCGCGACCACGGCAACATCGTTACCTACAATGTGAAGGAATCTGATGTTGAAGGCTACGAAGCCAGCATCGTCAAGACTGAAGATGGATTCCAGCTCATCAATGAACATGATTCCGAGACTACGCTGCGTACCGCAACGCTGGTCTGGCGTGATGAGAACAATCAAGACGGCATCCGTCCCGACACTGTCACCTATACGCTGCACGGCTCTGATGGTAGTGAAGTCGAGAAGACAGTAAGCAAAGATGATTCTTGGGCTGATGTGATGTTCGAGGACCTGCCTGTATATCAGAATGGTCAGAAAGTCACATATACGCTGACGGAATCTACCGTTGATGGCTACACTACCGATATTCGCGACAACGGACATACCTTTACTGTTACCAATACTCATATTCCTGCTGTTGTCAATGTGGATGTCACAAAGGTCTGGACGGACGGAGAGAACCAAGACGGCAATCGTCCCGATTCTATCTCTGTCATTCTGACGGGCAACGATGGTAACCGCTATACTGCAACCATCACCGCAGCGAATAACTGGAAGTACACTTTCTCAAAGCTGCCAAAGTTCTTCAATGAAGGCACGCAAATCGAGTACACACTCGCAGAAGATGCTGCGTCCGGTTACAGCAATGTCATCGAAAAGAAAGACAACTACACCTTCGTTCTGACAAACAAATATAGTCCCGCAACCGTTGATATTCCGGTTGTGAAGAAATGGAATGATGACAACGACCGCGATGGTGCAAGACCTGAATCCGTCAATATCGTGCTGAATGGCAGCGACGGCAAGCTCTACACCGGAACGCTCTCTGCAGAGAATGGATACACCTATGTGTTCCAGTCTGTGCCGAAGTTCCATAACAGCGGTACGCTTATCAGCTACACGATTGCTGAGGAGAAGGTTACAGGATATACCACAGAGGTAGCAAAGGATTCTTCCGGCTATAAGTTCACGCTGACCAACACGAAATCTATTGAGACGGTCACAAAGACTGTATCTAAGGTTTGGGAAGACAGCAATAACCAAGATGGTCTGCGTCCGTCCGCTATCACGGTTATTCTGACAGGTGACGATGGCAGCCGCTACTTAAAATCGGTATCTGCAGCAGAAAACTGGACGACAACATTCGAGAATCTGCCGAAGAATCAGAACCACGGTCAGAGCATCCAGTATACTGTATCGGAGGCATTCGTTTCTGGCTATACGGACGAGGTTACTCAGAACGGAAATAACTACACCATCACCAATACACATATGCCCGCTACTACTGAGCTCTTTGTCACAAAGACTTGGAAGGATAACGGAAACAATGACGGCATGCGTCCTGACGAAATCACTGTTACAGCACATGGTTCTGATGGTCGCAGCTACGCCAAAAAATTGAATACTGATAATCAGTGGTCTGTCATGTTCTCCAACCTGCCGAAATATGCAAACGGAAAGACGATTGACTATACGCTGACTGAGGAAGCTGTTCCGGGCTATACATCTTCCATCACACGCAATGGCAAGTCCTTCACGCTCATCAACACTCATGTGGATGAGACGAAGAACATCACTATTACAAAAGCATGGAATGATGAAAACAACCAAGACGGTCTGCGTCCAAAATCCATTACTGCTGTTGTAAACGGTAGCGATGGCAGCGCACGATTCGTTCAGTTGTTCGAGAGCCAGAACTGGACAACCAGCCTCAACAATCTGCCGAAGTACAAGAACAGCACGGAAGTTCAGTATACCGTAAAGGAAAATGCGATTTCCGGCTACGAAACCGAAATCAAACAGACAGGGGATAGCTACACCATCACCAATACGCACGCACCCGCTGTTGTCACAGTCTCCGTCGTGAAGATTTGGGATGATGAAAACAACCAAGATGGCATCCGCCCGTCTCTGATTCAAGTGACGCTGACAGGTTCTGATGGCTCTACGCACAATGCAGCTATTACCAAAAACGAGGGCTGGACATATCAGTTCAAAGACCTGCCGCAATACAAGAACGGCGTGAAGATTGACTATACTTTACAGGAAGCCGACAGCAATCCGTACACTTACGAGATTGTTAAGGGCTCTGACGGGTACAGCTTCACCATCACCAACAACTATGTACCTGCTGCTGTGAATGTGCCTGTCACCACCATCTGGAACGATGACAACAACCGCGATGGTATCCGCGCAAAAGAAACGGTCATCACGCTGCAAGGCTCGAACGGTAAAGTCTATCAGCATATCGTTACCGATAAAGATAGCTTTGCAACCGTATTTGAGGATGTGCCGAAATTCTTCGATGAAGGCAAAGAAGTCGTATACACTGTTACTCAGAATGCGGTTGACGGATATACCACCAATGTTGCCAACATCGATAAGTACACATTCCAAATCACGAATACCCACGAGCCCGAGAAACTGGCTAAGACAGTCACTAAGGTCTGGGATGACAACAACAATCAAGACGGTTTGCGCCCGAACACGCTGCGTATCGCTCTGACCGGAACCGATGGCACCTACATTGAAAAGAACCTTTCCGCCGCAAACAACTGGACAGAAACCTTCGAGGGTCTGTACAAGTATTTCAAGGAAGGAACTCTGATTCAGTACGCCATTGATGAAGAAGCGGTTGGCGGTTACGAAAAGGAAATTTCTGAAAAGGATAACCTTATCACCATCACGAACACACATGCACCCGAAAAACTCGACTTGATTGTGAATGTCGTTTGGAACGACGCAAACAACCAAGATGGTTACCGCCCCGATACGACGACTATCCACATGAGCGGAACCGATGGCACACAGGATACAAAAGACTTTACTAAGGATTCTTCTTGGTCGTCTATTGTCTTTAAGGACCTCGACCGCTTTAAGGATGGCACGAAAATCAAGTACACTGTGACGGAAGATGAAATCTCGCAGTACACGACCAGCATTGTCGCCAACGGCAATGTGGTAACGGTCACAAACACGCACATCCCGGAAATGACGCTGTGCAATATCAGCGTTATTTGGGAAGATAACGACGACCAAGATGGCATTCGCCCCGACGCTGTCAATATCAAGCTCAAAGGGAACGACAAGCTCGTTGATTCCTCTGAACTGAATGAAGATGTCAAGTGGAAGCATTCCTTTACGAAGCTGCCTGTAAGAGAAAACGGAAACGAAATCTCTTATACGGCAGAAGAGAATGAGATTCCCGGCTACACGACTACTATCGAAAAAACAGATACGGGCTATGTATTCACCAATACACACATTCCAGAAACCGTAACGGTAACAGTGGATAAGGTTTGGGATGACAGCGAAAACCAAGACGGTTTACGCCCTGACTCCATTGACGTTATCCTCACAGGCTCCGATGGCAATACTTACAATGCCACTATCAGCGAAAAGGATAACTGGACTCACATCTTCGCAAATCTGCCGAAATACTTCAATGACGGAACTCTGGTTGAGTACAGCCTGCAGGAAGTCGAGACGGATGGATATGCAGGAACGGTCACGAAGGGTACTGACGGATACACGTTTACTATCAAGAATGACCACACACCGGCAGTAGTCGATATTCCTGTAACGAAAGTCTGGAACGACGATGAAGACCGCGACGGTCTGCGCCCGAACAGCATCCACGTTACGCTGACCGGCTCTGATGGCTCTACGTACAAGAAAGACTTGGAGAAAGATTCAGGGTACTCCACTATCTTCACAAGCCTGCCGAAGTATCATAACGGAGAACTCATCTCCTACAGCTTGGCAGAAACACCTGTTGAAGGATACGAGACAGACATTCAAGCAGCAGAATCCGGGTACGGCTTCACTATCACCAACACCCATGAAGTAAGCAAAAAGACCATTAAGGTCTCTAAGGTCTGGGATGATGCAGAGAATCAAGACGGTATTCGCCCCGATTCTGTCACTGTGACGCTCACGGGCTCTAACAACTCTAAATACACCGCAAAGCTGAACAAAGAAAACAACTGGACTTATACTTTTGAAGGCTTGTTCTGCAAAGCAGACGGCGCAACCATCAAATACGAAGTGTCGGAGAAAGATGTTGCCGGATATACTCCTTCTATCAAGGAAACAGAAGGCGGCTTTATCATCACGAACGCACACAAACCGGAAACGGTAACTATCAATATCGTAAAGAACTGGAACGACAGCCAGAACGCCGACAACATCCGTCCCGATGCAATCAGCATCACGCTGACCGGCTCTGACAACTCCTCTCGCAGCATCACATTGAACAAAGCGGGAGATTACAAGACGGCGGTTGATAGCCTGCCGAAATTCCATGAAGGTAAACAGATTACCTACACGGTAACTGAAACACCTGTCGATGGATACACTTCTTCTGTGCAGGCGTCTGCAGATGGCTACTCATTCGTGGTTATCAATACACACACACCGGAAGTACATCAAGAAAAGAAGGAAACGCCTACAACACCAAAGTTCGAAATCAAGGCAGAGCCTTCCACTACTATCATCCAGACCACAAACAAGCCTACCGGCGTATCGTTCTTTGATTCTTTGTTAGGCTAACCATAATACAAGAGCCCCATCTGCCAACAACAGGTGTGGCTCTTTTTTAGTACAAGCAGGTGAACTTATGAATATTGCATTTTGTGACGGGATGCTTTTACAAAATGAAGACTGGGAAAACCCACGGTTTTAACCGTGGGATGAAAGGTCGTGCCTTAGAGCTCATTTGGAATAAGTGATTTTCAAGCTACTACATTATGTAGTTGCGTTCATATGTCTGTAACAACATTGTACCTAAAATGTGATATAATAGATACATGAAAAAGGAATACAGACGCACTAAAACAACCGTTTTTATGATAAACTATCACTTTGTGTTTTGTCCGCGCTATCGGAGGAAACTGTTTCTGATAGATGGTTTTGAAGCTCGTTTTAAGGAACTGGTAACTCAAATTTGTGAGCAAAACGACATGGTGATACTGGCAATGGAATGCCATATTGACCATTGCCATCTTTTTGTGAACGCCCCGCCCACACTGAGTGCGGCGGACATTATGAAAATCATCAAAGGAAACACCAGCAGACAATTAAAGCAAGAGTTCTTTTCCAATGTCGATATGCAAATGTGGACACGCAGCTATTTTGTAAGCACTGCCGGGGATGTGTCTAATGCCACAATTCAACGCTATGTTGAAGAACAAAAAACGAGAGGAGGTTAATCATGGCTTTCGGAAGCAAAAATAGCACACCGTCGTTTGTGTTGACGCTGCCGTTGGATATAAATCTCAATGAGCAAGACTATCTGTACAAAGAGTTTAAGAAATGTGGCATCATCTATAACCAACTTGTCAGCGTGACCATAAAGATGTGGCATCAACTCCGCAAGACGCGCAAGTATCGGGAACTGATGGCAGCTATTGCTAAATCAGCTTCCGATAGCGATGAGCAGAAAACTCTCTATAAGCAACGTGAGAAGATACTTAAAGAGCATCATTTTTCCGAAGACAGCTTTCATAAATTGGTGGTGCCGTATGCAAAACACTATGCTATACACTCACATGTAGCGCAGGCAATTGCTACCGATGTCTGGAAAGCGTGGAAATCTTTCTTCTTTAGTAAAGGAAAAGAAGTTCATTACAAAAGACTGGACGATGTATCTTCTATCTCCGGAAAGAATAACGCTACTGGCATTGTACTTCGCCCGGCAAAGCTCACCACGAGTAACCTTGCATCAGCAAAACGCAAAGTACAGAAAACTGTCGAACAGCGATACTATAAAGCATACGGGCAATCTGACCCTAAAGATGATAAAAAGGTCATTCTTCCTGATTCTGTAATACCGCAAATGGAAGCTGAAATCGCTGTTGCCGTTGCAAAAGTAAAACCGGCAGTTGGAAATGGCTCTTTGCGCATCGTGTATGGCAAACATGAATTCCCTGTTGTGGTGCGTAACTCTAACACTCAGACAGGAAAATATCAGCAAGAAGCGCTCAAATGCGGCGTAAAATTTTGCCGCATAACGCGCAAGTGGGTCAAAATCAAGTGGAAGTATTACGCTCAGCTTGTTTTGGAAGGCTATCCTCCCACCAAATGTGACAGCAACGGCGTGATAAAGCATCCTATCAAGCAGGGTTGTGTTGGTCTTGACATCGGCACGCAGACACTTGCCATCAGCGGCAGCGACATCTGCGATTTGAGATTGCTTGCACCATCAGCAAGAGCGCAAGCTAAAGGTCTCGTCAACGAGATTGCTCGCACACAACGAGCAATGGACCGCTCACGTCGCGCTACGAATCCAGACTGTTATAATCCAGATGGCACGATAAAGAGGCTGAAGTGCCAGCATGGTCATAAACAAAAGCGCGACTGGAAATACAGTAAGCGCTATTATCGCTTGCGAGCAAGGCTGCGTGACTTAAATCGCCGACTGGCTGACATCCGTAAGATGGAACACAACATCCTTGCTAATGAGTTGCTGGAACATGGCAATGAGTTTATTGTTGAAGACATGAACTATAAAGCCTTGCAGAAGCGCAGCAAAGAAACGAAGGTTAATGCCAAAACCGGCAGGATACATACCAAAAAGCGATTTGGTAAATCGCTAAGCCGCTGCGCTCCTGCAATGTTTATCACTATCCTCACAAACAAAGTGACAAGATACGGTGGCAAAGTCATCAAGGTAAGCACCTTTGAGACGAAGGCCTCGCAATTCGACCATACGGATGAAAGCTACACCAAGAAGAAGCTATCCGAACGGATGGCCCATCTCAGCAGTGGAGAAGTGGTCCAGCGTGACCTGTATTCCGCTTTTCTGCTTGAACATATAGATACCGAATCTTTGGAATACAATACAGAAGCTCTTAAATCAGCTTTTCCTGCATTCTTAAAGATGCACGAAAATACAAAAAAGCACTTGCAGAAGGAAGAGAACAACCTTCCTGCAAGTGTAGGATTCTAAAAAATGGTTTTCCGGGGGACTCGACACGTTCCTCGTTAGAGAACTGCCTCGCAAGAGGTGAAACTCCACAGGAGGATGCACTTAAAAAGCTGGGAACGCAGACAAGTATGTTGGTCAACCTTTCAAGGCTGGATGCTCATGGAAAGCTACATCCGTAGCTTTTTGTGGGAAACCGCGTAACTCGCTGCCTTGTAGTGGTATGGTGATGAGCCATGCCACTGCCACCCAGGAATCCCACGATTTTAATCGTGGGAGGTGTCAAGGTTACTTGGAACGATGAAAACAACAAGGATAATATCCGCCCCGATAAGGTCACTGTAAAGCTGACTGACGGAACAACGGTAGTATCCACAAAAGAAGTCAAGAACGATAGCTGGAAACATATCTTTGAAGACATTCCTGTTTTCAACGGAAGCGATAAGGTATCGTACACCATTACACAGGATGCGGTGAACGGTTATACAACAGAAATCAAGGCATCTGATGATGGCAATACCATTGAAATCATCAATACGCACATTTCTGTTGTTCCTCCGAAGGAAGAACCCAAGAAGGAAGAACCTGCAACGCCTGCACCTGTGGTAGAAGTCAAGGTTGAACAGCCTGCACCCACGGTGACTCTGATTCAGACCACAAATAAGCCGACCGGCATCTCGTTCTTTGAGAGTCTGTTCGCTAAATAATTAACAAGGCGGCGTATAGGGAATAAAACCTCTATACGCCGCCTTGTATTTTTGTGAGAAAATTGCTTGACGCAATGTGCGAACTGCGTAGAATGAATCTTGTACGATAGATAACATCTACTTAGGCGCATTCCCGCGTTCGTACATTTCACAATTTGTCGTAAGGCAGACTTTCCATAACAGTGGAGAGCCTGCCTTTTTTATTACGAACTGTCTTGAAAGGAGACATACATTATGACTAACGTCAACAATTTCGTTATTATCGGCCGTCTTGCTGCAGATGCTGAGGACTTCAATGCTGGCAACAACACATACACCAGCTTCCGGCTTGCCGTGAACCGTGGGCAGAACAAGGATGCCAGTTTCATTCCTGTCCGTGCTCCGCGAAAGTTCATCAGCGACAACCTGCGTGCCAAGCTGACAAAGGGCGAGTGCGTTATGGTTTCCGGGCGTTTCGAGTCCGGCAGCTACGAGAAAGATGGGCAGAAGAAGCACTTCGACCACCTGAGCGCAACCACTATTCAGCATGATGTCAACGGCAACTTCTCTGAAGGTTTGCTGATGGGCAACCTGACGGCTGATGTGACGTCGCGCAATACCCAGAACGGCGGCACGATGATTACCTTCACCGTTGCCAGCAACCGCTCTTACCAGAAGAATGGCAATTGGGAGAACAGCGCATCTTACATCTCCTGCGCCGCTACCGGCAAGGTTGCTGAGTTCATCGCCGCCCATTTTCACAAGGGCGACCCCATTATGCTCACTGGCATGCTGACCAGCAGCACTTACCAGAACAAGGATGGGCAGAATCGCAACTCGTATACGGTATGGGTCGAGAAGGCGACTTTCGCAAGCCGCAAGAACGCTCAGAATGATGCTGCTACTGCCCCTGCCGCAAACGCTGCGCCCACTGCACAGGCTCCCGCCGCCCAGACTCCTCCTGACCCGAACTACGGTGGCTTCCCGGCTTCCGATTTTCAGGCCATCGATGATGAGGACGACCTGCCGTTCTAAATCCTAACACCCCGCGAGCTGCGCTATCAGGCTATACGGGCGTATCTACCAATCATCTTAACCGGGACCTTGCTGCCATGTGAGGTCCCGGCATTATTTTTCATAACAGGAGAGTGTAAAAAATGGCAAAAATTGACCTATCTATGATGTGGAAGAACAGCATGAATGATGTCTATGCTTCCACCATTCCCGCTTTTCTCAAGGAAAAAGGACTGTATGACGGCACAAAGTTTCCGAACGACAAGGATGCCTGCTCAACTACGCAGCTTTCGGCAGCGTTCACCCCGATGTATACGCAGGGCAAACTCACTGCAGCTTTTGCCGCAGCTTTGAGCCGTGCGCAGAGCGCGAACATAGCTGAAGGCTTCGGCGGCTATGGTGTCAACGAAGAAAATAACACCATTGCTGAGTGGATTGACAACACCATCTATGTAACAAACATCATCGGAAAGCAGGGTGAAGTGGTTTGCCTCGCTTATGACAGTAAAAACGGTCAGTATTATGTAAACTCAGGCATTGGAACCGTTGATGTTACCAAGCTGGGGTTTGCTCCGTTCTTCTTCTTGTACTGGGGTCTTTTCTGCCAGCGTGTTCCGGAGTTTGATGCGGCGTTTAATGAATACTGCGCGATTCCCGACAACGATGCTTCTTTTACCGAAAAGAAGCAGAAGCTGGCCTGCAAGATGGCTGGTACGGCGTATGATATCATGATGACTGCAACGGATATCGTGTTCAACACGCCGAATAACAGCACGGTTCGTCGTATGAGCGATGCCCAAATCAAGAGCAAGAAGTATGCTCCTTCTACGATTCGAGGGACATTCAAGAAAATGTCTTTCACGGGTGTTTCCAAAACGAAAGTTCCGACTTTCAGAAGCACGGCAAAGTTTGTCGGCGCATTTGCTGACGAAAACCGTGTTCTGACGGAAGAAGAAAAGGGCCTTGTCCCTCAGATTGGCGAAGAATACATCCTTCCCAAAGAGGTTGTTACTATTTGCCATCTGGTTGCCAAAACGCGCGGAACAAAGCGTCCGATGACGAATATCATGCTGCGTGGTGACCCGTCTGTCGGCAAGACTGCCGGTGCTCGTGCTATTGCTGCCGGTCTTGGATTGCCGTATACCTTCATTACCTGCAATGCCGGTACGGAAATCTACAACTTCATCGGTGAGATGATGCCTGTAGATTCTTCCAACTCGGCTGACAGTATCAACGAAGAGTTGTTCAAGGACCTGCCTACGGCTACCGACATCAGCATGGACCCTGCTGCGGCATACGAAGTCATTACCGGCACCCCCAAACCTGATGCTACCGAAGTGGAGTGCATGACCGAAATGTTCCGCAAGCAGTTGAAGCTCTGCGCTGATGCTTGCAGCAATGGGTTCAAGTATGTCGAAAGCCCTCTGGTTCGCGCTATCCGCAACGGTTGGGTCTGCGAGTTGCAGGAGCCTTCTCTTATTACGCGCCCGTCTGTCATGCCTGGTCTGAACGGTCTGTTGGATGAAACCGGCTGCGTGGTCCTGCCCACGGGTGAGATGCTGCATCGCCATCCCGACTGCATCATCATCTCCACGCTGAACATTGACCTCGAAGGATGCCGTCCGTTGAACCAGTCGTTCATCGACCGTCACCATATCATTATGGATATGACGGCTCCTACGGACGCAGCTATCGAAGCTCGTATTCGTGGTATGACCGGCTGTGATGACACTGTACCGCTCAGAACTATGATTACCTGCATGAAGCAGGTGGCGAAGACTTGTGAACGCAATGGTGCTACCGATGGCAACATCAACTCTATGCGTTCGCTCGCCAACTGGGTTCAGGCCGGTTCGCTTACCGGAGATTACTCCAAAGCCGCCGAATGGACCATCGTAAGCGGTGCAACGACTGACCCCGATACCCGCAAGCAGCTGCTGCAGGATGTCGCGAACTATCAGTTCTAAAATCAGTCTCATTTAAGCCCTGTTGCTTTTGCAACGGGGCTTTTTCTTTTTGCCTAAAATAATGTATCGTCAGGAGGGGTTCTGAGAGCCGTGAAGGGGCTTTTGCGGTCATTGAAGGTAGTATGTCAGCTTTGCTTACAAAGCCTTTCCTGTGCCCGTTTCCGCGCCTGTGGCGATGCTTGTGTCATGTTTCCACAAAAAATTTAATAGTTAAGTGCATGACGCAAGCCATTTTTTTGCGATAACAACCTCTGTTTTGTGTATAATCAGCTACAAGCCGCTAAGGTCATGCCGAATCTGCAAGAAAAAGGGGAGCTATGAACGGATTATTTGCTATTTCGCTAAATGCAGGTTTAGCGAAATAGAGGGAACTGCTTTCATAGTTGTCTGGTTTAGCTAACCTCAACCACAACAACAAACCAAGCACTCCAACATATCACAAAGACGCATTTCAAAGGAGTTTTTTCACTGTTTATGCTAAATTTACGCTGATTTTTCCAAAAAAACGCTGAATCTAAGCATTTTACGCTGAAAATACGCTGAAAGACAACCTATTACGCATTTTTCATTATAGTAGAGCATAATGCAAAAATAAAGGTTTTGTAGTTGTTTTGCGTTAGGTTTTGCAATGCGCCAAATTCGGTAGTCCTTAGGCATGATGGCAATGAAAAACATACCGTTCATTGGGAGCTCTGATTTTAATAGAACGATATATGCAGGACACTAACAACCACTTCATGAAATATAACGATACACTTGTGTCGCTTTGCTTACCATTTCTTTAAGAAATTGCGGCAAGAATTCCCCTTCTTTCAAGTGAGGGTAGTTAACGAATATCTCTTGCTATATACTTGTTAATTTAATGTCAAAGTGCTTTTCAGCGTCTCGCGTTTCTGTTGCTAAACAAAAATAGCAGATACAAGCGCCGGATTTCTCCAGAATTTGTATCTGCTATTTTTAGGATTTTGCAAGCAAGCTCTCACAGCGCCAGAAACCGTGTTTTTAGGGGCTTTAGTTGTCAATCGATACCGTTAATGGCTTGACCGCGATTCGCATCGCACGCTCCTTCTCTCCCCTACTGCTGAAAGCACAAGTTGCATACATACTGTATTATTCAGAAATGTATCTCACTCTGGTGAGTACATCGGTGTTTAGCAGCAGTGCAAGTATCGCAAAACGATATGTTACCACTTCCCCACAATCTATTGCAGCACGAATATCTTGGATGAATACGATGTTTTGAAGTGTTTTAATTTGTTCTTCTGTCAGATAAAAAGATACCTGCTTGTTTGCAGTTACTTTTGTGCCTCGCTTACGAGCTTGATTGGGCATATTGGCAATTACTGTGTCTGCATCTGGCAAAATATAATAGGTGTCGTCTATTCCCTGTGTTTTAGAAAGGGACATAAATTCATCAGAGTTTTGAATAACAATATGTCTCTCCCCTACCCTACTCACTTTTTCAATCTCATCTTTCAAAAGCCGATTGGCAACCGTACCGGCTTTGGTGCCTTCGTAATCTGAGCGCATCTCAAAGCATTCAAAGATTTCCGGCCTGAAGCGAACCAGCACTCTAATCTTGTCGCTCATAGTTATGCCAGCCCTCAATTAACGGATTCGATTTTTTCTTTGAGTTTTTCCGCCATCTCAATGACCTCGTTCAAGGCTGCAATATCTGCATCACGGGATTCTTGAGAGACATTGCGGATACCTCTTTCAAAGTTTTTGCTTGTGTAGATAAGGTTCAGCCTTTTTAGCACTCGTGGCGTTGTTCTTTGAACCATGCTTCCGCTTTTTTCTCTGGAGCTATGTTCCTTTTGAGCGACATCCCTTGCAACAGCAATTTGCTCCGCATAGTCTACTGCAGCAACTTCATCCGGTGTGCTGTTCTGCTTGATTTCGCCATATTCTTCAGCTTTAGTTTTGAATTCATTGAAGGTATTGTCAAAATACTCTACTGCTTTTATATAGGCAGCTTCGTACTCTTTCGTAGTCCCCTGCCGCTGAACATCAAACAGATACTCACGGAAAGCATCATGCAGAGAATCCCGCATCACTTCGATGTGGTTCTTCCCTGCCCCTTCTGCGGTATCACCATAACACTCCACACGGCTCAAAGCATCAAAACGGTCAGCAATCTCCTGCTGTTTATCTTCTTCAAAACGAAGATAGTTTTCACACTCGCTGCGCGTCAAAAATTTCGCGTTAAGAAGCTCTTTTAAGGTCCCTTCCAACTTGTCCTCAATACGAGCGTCTCTTTCGATAGTACGAGGATTTACGGAGCTTACACTCTTGATTGCTCCAAGTGCCTCTTCCCTGCTCATATTGTATGGTTCTTCCTGCAGGCAGGCAATAAATTCCGCTATCGCTTTACGGCGCACGGATTCATCACTGAAGCCGCCACGAACTTGAAGATTAGCACTGTACAAAAGAACCTTTTTCTCGTTGGGGGACAGCGGCGTGGTTATCACATTGCAGTTGCGAACCACGCTCCAAGAGGCGTCCCCCTCCCCTTCCAGCAATTTAAGAGCACGGAAACGGCGCTCACCGGAAAGGAGAACCCAGACCTCTCTCCCCTCTTCCTCGGCTGGAAACACCACAAGGTTGTGCATCAATCCGTTGCGCTTGATGTCGTCAGCAAGAATGCGAATATCGTCGTCATCATCCAGTTCACGAAAAATTTCGTTGTCGGGATTTGTGCGAATGTTTGAGAGAGCTATGTCCTTACTTGCATACTCAATCTTATGCTTTGCAGTAAGCAAATCGTTATAAAAAGAGCCTGCCGCATTACTGTTCACTTGCTTCAGAGCGTTGATGTTTGGCAGTTTTGGTGTTGCTGTCGGTTTCTTTTTCTTTGTCAGCGCCATATCACTTCACCTCCAGCTTCGCAAGACGTTCCTTTAATTCTCTGTATACTTGCTTATATGCAATCGATACCGGTTGCTTGGGTGCAGTAAAACAAACTGGCTGGTGATTCGTTACAGCCATACCAACACTCAGACTATGCGGAATCTCATACTTAAACAGAGCCGGGCCCAGTACCTCTTGACATTGCGCACGAATCAGCTTTGTTGCCGCTGCTTTTTTCATAACAGCAGTCAAAAGAACGCCTACACCCTTCAATCGGCTTCCCGGCGCATTACTCAATTCATTACATAGAGCAAATGTTCTGAACGCAGATTCCTGCGAGTTGGCATCACACATGGTCGGAATAAGTACATAGTCTGCGGCGCTGATTGCGTTTGTCAAAAGCAGCGAGTCGCGGGTCGGCTGTGTATCGATAATGATATAGTCGTACTCGTCTACCACTTGCTTCAAGAAGTAGAACAAAAAATCCGCAATACTGTTGATTCTCTTCGAGCTATCGCTCTTTGAAAGAAATGTGGCATCTTCAAAAAGCTCCGGCAGTCGTTGATTGATACGAGGTGTCTGAGAGCTTCCCGGTATCATATCTACGTTATCTCCGTATTCCGTTGCAGTAATAAAATCCTGCGTTTTGGTAAACCTGAAACCGGTAAACATATCGTACAGAGCTTTGCCATCATATGCTCCGTTGGCAATCTCTCCCCTGCCGTCACTCAAAGCACTTGTTAGGTTGCCCTGCGGGTCTGTGTCTATGCACAAAACCCTCTTTCCATCCAGTCCCATCAAGTATGCAAGGTTGGATGTTGTGACAGTCTTACCAGTGCCTCCTTTTTCGATAGCAACTGTGATTATCTTTGCTGCCATTGTCTACACCTCTCATTTTGAATAAATGGGGCGTTCTCCCCTACCATTGTTTATACAGATTCTTCGAAAATTGTTTCAGCGACTCGCGTTTGTGTTGCTAAAAATGAAAAAGTGCTAAAAACATCGTTTTTCTTTTTCGTAAAATAGTTTTACAAAATTGCGAAAAGAGATAAAATTGACAAAAATCAGTGTCTTAATTATAACATGAATGGTCTTAAAGTCAACACGAATTTTGGAAATCAGGATATAAAATTATATAGCTTTCTACCGACTTGAGTTTGTGTTGCTAAAATACAAAAAGTGTCATGGTTGTACTGATTTTGTTTTTTTGCGACTCATGATTGTGATGCCACGGAATAGAAAATGCAATATTTCTCCTTTTTATCTGCATAGCGACTTGCGTTTGTGTTGCTAAAGTACGAGAAGTGAAATATTAGCAAAAGAAAAAGCCCACCTAACGGCGGGCTTTTTTTAATCATTAAACATTGCCATGAAATCCACTTTCGGATTGGTTCTACTTTCAAGGGTTTTCAAGGCATGGTCACCAAGCGTAATGGTGGATGCAGAACTCTCTATCAAGTCGTTGAAGATAACTTTTCTGTAGTAGTGTGCAGACTTTGTTCCTGCATCTTTTTCGAGCATAGCTTTGTATCTTGTGCAGATACCAAACGCCCATGTCTTCAAACCATTGTTGTCTTTTATGATACGGTTGAGTGCATTAAATGTTTCTTCTGCTTGCTCTGCGTTTTTGGAGTTGGAAAGCAATCGTCCAAGAATTGTGAAGACATCTGTAAAGATGTTTCGTTCTTCTGCAGACAGCTTTTCCTCGTAGTCTTGATATTGAGCTTTTGCTTTTACTTCATTGCGAGCAGACAGATAACTCATACTCAACACAGCTTCAGAAAGCGGCAAATTGAACTGTCTGAGCGTTTCTTCACTTACTGTACGACGAGATTTTCTTGGCTTCCTGCCAATTTCACTTTCAAAGTTCTGATGTTCCTCGTGGAACGCTCTGACTTTCTTCATTTCTTCTGCTGTTTTATACTTAATGAAAATATAAAGAAATTCATATTTTCGAACCCCGGGACGGCGAACAGGTTCGTAGTCAAACCACAGGTCCGTCATCTCATTGATTTCTGTTTTGACAGGAGCCAGAACATTCTTCTCAAAATCAGAAAATACCGGATACTTTTCAGCAACAGTTTTTTCTCTGCTAAATTTTGGTTCGGAATCACTGTTGCTTTTGCTCTTGCCTTTTCGCTTGTTTCTGTTGATTTCATCTTTAGATGGCATGGAAAGCATTCCTTTGAATTCTTCCATGTCAAACATCTTGAATTTGTATCCCTCCAAAGCATCATACTTTTCCGGGAATTTACGCCGCACTTCTTTCGTTATAGGTTCAAAGACAATTCCATTTGTGTATCCGTAATTTCTATCGCCATTATCATACGACAAAACAATCTCGTAGATACGCATAGAATAGGTGCTTTGCATCATTAAGAGATATTCGATGCTGTACGAAGTATAGTTGCTCGTGAGCTGTGCAATGTCCTTCCAAATGTCAGGATTAAACCGCATCTTGATAGTCTTTTCTCTGAAATTCACAACAGAGCCTTTACTAACCCAAGATATCGTTTTTAAGGAATCCGGACCATCAGGCACCCAGAACGTACGGTTCTCAAGATTCTCGACAAGCTGCTGTATATGTGGCTTATAGCTGCTGCGCATCATATTGACGCCGGTTAATTTCGAAAATTCTTGGAAGGTGATAGTGTAATATTTTGATGCATCCAAATCGTTTTTTTGGTCAATCTTTGAAAGAAGCATAAACAAAATTTTCTGCTCATTTCTGGGCAACGAATATTTTGTTTTCTGTATTAGGTCGTTGCTTTTCGTAATGAAAGACCGCAGGGGAGGCTTAGCCTCCGGACGCGCCATTGCTCTTTTAATTTTGTCAGCCTCTTCACGGCTGAGCACTTCACCAACAACAGCTTCGACTTCCTCGTTGGCTATGTTATTGTCATCTGCTTTTTTCATATTCATGTGAGAAACATCTTTTACTAAGAATATTTCTACCTTTCTACAAAATCTATTGGCAAAGTGCTTTGTCGGACAGATAGCTACACTTATGACATTATAATTTATATTACACTAAATGTCACACAAAGTCAATAATCTGATTTTTAGAATTTTGATTTTCCACTAAAAACTTATATATTTATTCATTTATCTTTTATTCTCTTATTATATATAGTAGAAACGGAGATTATTTTACATTTGAACAGAGATTATTTTACTTTTTAGCAGAGATAGTTTGTCCAATAACCTGAGATTGTTTACATTGACAACGGAGGTTATTTTTCAATTCTTTACGTAAATAACCTCCGTTATGCTGAAAATAATCTCTGTTTGCCGATTTGAGAAGAAAAGGGTTGCATAGTGAAAGGGGATGGAGGCAGTAAGGTTAAATAGTGATGTTAATTGTCTCTGGATAGCTTGTTCCGTGGCAAGGCTTATACGAACAAGCATCAAGTAGAACAAAATCCAATCATCACCCAAAAACATCGCGTTAAAAATCTCGGTGAAAAAGTACAGCGTTTATTCGCGTGGCAAGGCATGGGATAGCTCTAAATTGTTGTGTTAAAAACCTCTGAATACGCGGCAAAATAAAAGCTGTATAAATCGTGTTAATAATCTCTGCTTTGTCAGATACAAGGACGGCACAGAACAGTATAAGTTAGATGGAAGGTATAATAAAGAGAAAAATTATAATCGTTCGTATTCAATTTGTTGAAAATGTGCCGTAAATAACAATGTGTATACTATTGTTATCCGTTGGCAACCAAAAAGCAAAATGGTAAGCAGAGCTTTTTATCGCCATTTTTGCAAATAGAATATCCGAGTAAATAATACGCTAAATCGTGGAATATTATAAAATAAGAGAAGCATCTTATGCTATCAGTCAGAGAAAATTAACGCGATTTTTCTTATGTATGCCAAAAACAAAAAGAGGAATTAGAGAAATGTGTGCTGAATAACAACTGTAAGTAAAGAAAGATATTAGAATAATCTCAATACATTATTCTAATCGTATAAATTATCAAATATATACATATAGTAAACTTTATGAAACAATATTTTGTGTTAATAACCTCTGGTTTGACCGTTCTGGAATCCCTACTATCCAAAAAGTAATCCTTATGAAGCATCCGGTACAAAATGGGGTAGGGGAGGGCATCAAAGAAATGACATTAAAAATCTCTGAATTGCGGCTATGGATTTTGCAATTTCGAAATAATTATCGCGTAAACTTTCTCCGTTTAGTAGGGACTGAAAAAAGAAAATCGCGTTAATCATCTCCGCTTCTGGCACCAATTCATTATGGTTATGACTTTTGAATAGTTGAAAAAATCTCGTTAATTTTCTCTGGTAAAGGTGCAAAGTACATTCTAAATTCATACCAACGATTTCTCTGATTGATTTTGGACGCGAAAAAGTTGTGTTAATTATCTCTGCTTACTATGGCAGGAAGCAAAAAGAACAGGAGAAATGCTGCGTTAAAAACCTCTGGCTTGCTGCGTGTGGACATCTCCGACATAAAAAATCGCGTTAATAACCTTAGCTTTATAGAATAGGGATAGGTCTAAATATTCACGTTAATTATCTCTGGTTGAGCTGATGCTATTGTGAATGGCTGTTTAGAAAAGGAAATGGTGTTAAGAATCTCAAAATTGCAGGAGTAAGCCCTTCGGCTATGAAAAAATTGTTGTGCAAAGAATTTCCAGATGGCAGAAAAGGGGATACCGGCTGATGGGCAAGCACCAATGAAATTGTCGTGTTAAATTTCTCTGTTTTGTGTGTGACGCATCCTACAAAGACAAAAACAAATACCATGTACATAGGGAGCAGCAGAAAAATTGCGTTAATTACCTCTGGTTGGTATCTAAAAAAGTCGTGTAAAAAATCTCTGGCTAATTTTGCCGATTGGGGAACAATAGTAGAAGAATGAATAGCATTATATTAGCAACAAGGACACGGCAACAGCGACATTATATATATTGTAATTTAGCAACAGGAACGCAGGGCGCTGGGAATACGGAAGAAAATTTGTCGTTTTTATTCTGAATGTGTACAAATTATAAATAAATGGGCTGTTAAGTTGTAAAAAATACAATTTTATGGTATAATGAGAAAAATGGAAACTACGAATACATAGCGAGACAATCAGAGATGCAGTTGACAGAAGAATGGTTAAAAGAGACTCTTGCCAAGAACCCGTACCTCAAGGTACAAGTGCAGGGAGGAAAAGGCGAAAAGGCAAAGCAGTCGAAGGAAAATGAAGAACGAAAGCAAAAATACGGAAATCATAAAATATATGAATACGAGGACGGATTTGTTTTTGGCGAAAAGATTATATCCGGGCATGGAGCAGTAGCAGCAGTATACGATTCCACAAAGGAGTATTGCCGTTGGCTGGACTTGCAGTTGATGGAGAAAGCCGGAACGATAACAGACCTTGAACGGCAAAAGGACCTTGTGATTCAAGATGCCTTTGTATATGAAAAAAAGCGTGTACAAAAAATCGTGTACAAGGCAGATTTTTGCTATAAAGATGCTGATGGCAAAACGATTGTTGAGGATGTAAAAGGCTTCGACAAGAGCAGCGGCAAGTACATGCAAACTGAAGCGTTTCGTTTGAAATGGAAACTTCTGAAAGCTAAATATCCTGAATATCACTTTGTATTATATTGAGATAGAGAGACATGAGTTACGCACAAGTACAAGTAAATAATTCGATGGCAGCGCGGAGACAATATCGTGGAAAAATTTCCACCATCATGTTCAATGACCCGGAATCCGGCTATGCGATTTTCAAAATCAAAAGGGAAGAGGATAACCAGCCGATTGTGGCGAAAGGTCATGTTCCAAACCCAATTACCGGTGCAAGAATCGTATACGAAGGCAGATGGGATAGAGACGCAAAACGAAACACTCCGTTCTTTAATATCAGTCAGGCAAAGGTGGATTATGCTGCCGGTGGCAAAACGGCAATCCGCGAATTGCTGGTATCCGATTTCATGCCCGGTATCGGACCTGCAATGGCAGACAAAATCGTCAATCATTTCGGCACAAACGCACTGGATATCATTGAAAACCACCCAAACCGTCTGAAGGAAATCTACGGCATCGGCGATGTGATGATGATGCGCATCCACGATGGGTATATGCAGATTGCAAAAGACCAAGAACTCATTGCAATTCTGCTTCCGTATCTGTCCATGCAGAAAATCAGTGCCATAATCAAGAAGTTCGGCAGCGGGCAGATGGCTCTCGATGAAATCAAAGAAAATCCTTATGTGTTGTATCAGAGGTTCTCTGGTATAGGATTTCCGACAGCAGACAAAATCGCACTTGGCGGATGCGAACTGCAGCGCCAAGACCCACGCCGCGTAACGGCAATTGTGTTGTATACGCTAGAAGTAGAGGCACAAATGAAGGGCAACTCTTTCGTTTGGCTACCTAATATCGTTACCAGCGTTGCAGATGTTATGCGAAACACGCTTCATGAAACGGTTTTCCCTGAAAAGGTTATACAGGATGCCATCAACGGAGCAAAGAGGCAGCATCTTATCAAAGCCGAACGGCTGAGCTCTATGTCCGATGCACAGCAGGCAATCAGCCTGTATCTGCACAAATACTGGTTCTATGAGTGCGATATTGCTTACCTCTGCATGAACATTCACGAGGAATTGAATGCAACTTACGGTGTGGTCATGTCTGCTGATATAGAAGAAGCAATTCGAAATATCGAGCAAACAGATGGATTTGCTCTGGACGAAACACAAAAACAAGCAGTGCGGACTGTGTTCGCGTCTGATGTTCAGAACGTAACAGTGATTACAGGTGGTCCCGGCAGCGGTAAGACTACTATCATTAAAACAATTATAGAAACATGGAAAGTGGCGAGAGGCAGGAGCTATTCACCGGAAGAAATTTTGCTTTGCGCCCCGACGGGGCGTGCATCAGCGCGAATGAGAGAGGCTACGGAACACGCAGCATCTACGATTCAGTCCGCCTATTATTCGATGTGTGGGGAATGCGAAGCGAGAATCATCGTAGTAGATGAATTTTCCATGTGTAATCTTGAAACGGCACACATGGTATTTTCTCTTGCTTCTAAGGGATGCAAGTTAGTTATCGTCGGTGACCCGGACCAACTTCCGGCAATCGGAGCAGGTAATGTGCTGCGCGATTTGATTGCGAGTGAAAAAGTGAACATCTGTAAGCTGTCCGCTTGCCATCGCAATGCTGGTTCGATAGTTGAAAATGCTATTCATATCAACAGCGGTGAGACAACCGAAATGTTCAACTTGGACGACAAGTTTAGTCTTATCGAAGGCTCCGGTAAAGAGCTGCGCACGATTGCTCTTAACAACTATTTCTATTTTGTAGAGAAGTATGGCGAAATGTATACAGAGCACGGCGCAAGCACCCGGGAAGTCTTCGAGGAAGGCATTAAACAAGTGTGTTTGCTGACTCCTATCAAGAAGAAGGGAGCAGGAAACATCTCTGCAACAGACCTGAATCTCTTAATCCGTGATGAACTTAATCCTGCAACAGGGGAAAACAGTGCTTTCATTTCGACCTTCAAGTCAAAAGTAGGACCTGAGCAGGGCTTTGAGTTCCGTATCGGTGACCGAGTAATGCTTTGCAAGAATCATAAAGGCAGTTTTGTCAACGGCGACATGGGATTCATTACGGAATACCAAGAAAGAGCGTATGACGAGCAAACCGGAGCTGTGATTCGCAATGCTTATACGATTCGCTTTGACAACCCTTGCGATGTAGAAGGCAATATCTACACAATGACAGTGAGTCGGAAAATGCTTCAATCGGAGTTTGCTCTTGCTTATGCTATGACGGTCCATAAATCGCAAGGCTCTGAGTTTAAGGCGGTCGTTATTGGTGTAGAACAGTTTCGTACTCGTGGTCGGTTCTTGCAAAGGAATCTCTTGTACACAGCAGTTACAAGAGCAAAAAAAGAATGTCGTATCGTCGGAGAAAAGGAAGCAGTCGATGCCGCTATCCTTGCCAATGATATCGAGTTCCGAAACACGAAGCTCGCAGATAGACTTAAACACTTTGACATGGAAAAGTACGAAGAAATTCACGAAAGCAGCGTAAGAACGAAAGAAAACGATTGGAGGGATGAAGCAGATGACTGAGCCATTGCAACTTACCGACATTGGAATCACTCCACGTAAAGCTGCACAGTTTGCGTCGAAAGGCATTGAAACCGTCCAAGACCTCTTGATGTTTTTCCCGACCAAGTATCTCGATTTCCGGAATCCTATCAATCTTGCGGAAGGAAAGAACTACGCAGGAAAGCATGTTGCGGTAAAGGGACAAGTTGTCGGCACTCGTGTTATCAATGGCAAGCACTTTATGCTTCGTTTATCTGATGGGAAAAATTACTGTTCAGTGTTTTGGTTCAATCAAGCTTATCGCCAACGTCAATTTTATGGCGGGCAGGTGCTTGCCATCGGAGGTATCGCCACATGGAGCGATGAATACAAAAGTCTGACCATTTCTGCGCCTGATTTTGCTTCAGAAGATTTGACCTCGGCTTTTTGTATCAAGCCAATATATCGAAAAATCAAAGGCATGTCGGATGAATATCTGATAGACGCCATCAATCTGGCTCTCCCATATGCCAGGAAGTGTATCAAAGACCCTCTGAACGAACAGCAGCGAAATGCGCTGAGAGTGCCGGAGTTGGCTCGTGCTGTACGAATGGCACATACCCCTCAAGACGAAACGGATATCATGCTTTCTCGCCGTCGCCAAGCGGTCGATGTGCTGTATCCGTTCTGCTATGGTCTGGAAGTCAAGAAAGCCGAAGCCGCGAAGACCTCGCCGTTTTGCATCAAAAATGCGGCAGAGGTTGTAAAGAGAGCACAAGCAGTTCTGCCGTTCGCGCTAACGGAAGACCAGCATAAGGCAGTATGCCATGTTCTGGAAGAAATGCAGCTCGGCAATCGAGTGGATGCACTTGTACAGGGTGATGTCGGATGCGGCAAGACTGTGGTTGCACAGATTGCTGCGTTGGGCATGGCAATGAATGGCTACCAGTGCGCAGTGATGTGTCCGACACTTGTTTTGGCAGAACAACATTTTGCCGACTTTACAAAGTTTCTTGGCCGGTTTGGATTGAACGCTGTATTTCTTCATGGCGGAATGAAAATTCGAGAAGAGAAAAAAGCACTGGCAGCAATTCAGTCCGGCGAGGCAGATGTTATTGTTGGAACACACTCTATCTTTGCAGATAAAGTGAAGTACAAGAAATTGGGACTTGTTATTGTAGACGAGGAACACCGTTTCGGTGTTGAGCAACGCGAGGGGCTCAAACAAAAGGCAAAAGATGGTGTTCATAACATCAGCATGAGCGCCACGCCGATTCCTCGCACGCTTGCTACTACACTATATGGGGAAGGAACAGAAATCATCAACATCCATACGATGCCTGCGGGACGTAAGCCTGTAAAAACTATCGTATGGTCGAATGAAAACACCTGTATGGAATCTGTTTACAAGCAAATCAAGCAGGGACATCAGTGCTATATCATTTGTCCTCTGATTGAGGATTCCGACTCAGAAACACTTGCCGGTGTTGAATCGGTAGAGACAACTGCACAAAACCTCAAGGCGTGGTTTGCAAAGTATCCCGGTGTTCGCATCGAAACAATTACCGGCGATATGAAAGCCAAGGATGTGCAGGCTGGAATCGAAGCGTTTGCCGCTGGTAATGCAGACATCCTGATTTCTACAACGATTGTGGAAGTTGGTGTCAATATACCGAACAGTACGGTAATCGTTATCAAAAATGCTGAGCGGTTTGGACTTGCCCAGCTTCACCAACTTCGTGGTCGTGTCGGACGCAGTAGATATCAAAGTTATTGTGTGCTGCTCTCTCAAGACAAAGAAAATGAACGGCTGCAGACAATGGCATCTACTACCGATGGTTTCAAAATTGCTGAAAAGGATTTGGAGCTTCGCGGCACCGGTCAGATTCTTGGCGTTAAGCAAAGCGGTAAAGATGTCTACATGGAAATGATGCTCAAGTATCCAAAACTCTACAAAGAGATTCGCACCCAAGCTGCAAAAGATGTAATTTTATGTGAAAACAGTGCTTGACCGCACTTGCGAATTGCAGATAATTAAAGGCGAAGTACCATGAATTTGCCATTGCATGCAGCAATGGCATTTTGCTACTACAATTTGGAGGACTACATATGGCTTTTTTCAACAGTAAAAAAACCGCCGCCGAGACTCCTATTCCAGAAGTGATGGAAGAACATAAGCAGAGTATCGGAAATCAGGTTATGGAAGCGTTAGGCGTTGGTGAACCGGCGGCAGCAGACAAGGCAAAGGAAGACGAGGAGTTTGAAATTATGATGCCCATGAAAAAGCAGCAGCAGTTGGCAGTCGAAGAGATGGCAAGACAGCATGAAAATGTCTGTGTTATCTCAAAGGATACCGTTATTAAGGGAAGCATCGAGGTGCAAGGGACGATTGTGGTTGCAGGTACGGTGAAGGGCAATATTTCTGCCGCTTCTGTTGCCTGTGCCAACGACACCTGCAGCATCGAAGGCGATATTGTCTGTGATGAACTTGAAATGCACAGCGGCAAAATCAAGGGAAACATCATCGCTTCCAACAAGGCTATCATCAATGGCAATGTGGAGGGCAATATCGACTGTCAGAGCAGTGTAGAAACCTCTTTTGGTGAACATGCTGTTGTAAATGGTCAGTATATCCGCTGCGGTGTACTGAAAGTTGAGCCGGGTGCTCAGATTGCAGCAACTATCGAAATGCACATGAATCAGCCGGTGAAGCATCCCATCCGATTCAACACTCCTGCCGTGCAGCCTACAGTTGATGTGGAGCTTGACTCTCCGGAAGAAGATGATTCGGCGGCTCTGCCTGAATAAAAAGGAGAAGACACATGAAACGAGTAGTAGCAGGCTTGCTGGCCGGTGTTCTGGCGGTCAGCATGCTGGCGGGGTGCAGCAAGCAGCTTACCCCGGAAGAGCAGGCGGCATCTGAAGCCGCAGTTCTTGCACAACAGTTGCAGGACGAAGAAGACCAGACAGGGCTTAAACGCCTTATCAGTAACAACATCACTGAATACGAGCAGCCCTTCTATGATTTTGTAGAGAGCCTGCAGGAAGGAGATGCAGATAAAGCGGCTACAGCACTGGGTGTACCAAATACATTCGGCAGTAATCTTCAAAACTGGGTTATCGTAAACAACTATGAGACATTTCAGAAAAATGAGCTGCAGCACATCTGCTTCAATTCTGCCAAGGACGGCGCGGCGGCTGTATTGAATGTCTACCTGAAATATCCGGGTGAAGTTACAAAAGATACCTCTCCGGACTATGTAATGAATGTGGATTATGTGGATGGTGCATGGTCTTTGACTCCGCCTACTGGCGTTGTTAAGGATTACGCGTTCACAACTCCCACCAACAAGGTTTCTTTTGAAGGAACAGACCTTTCAAGTTACGCTTCTAAGAGCGCAGAAACCGATGTATGGACGATTACACTTCCTCGTGCGCTTGACTTTGAAGATGGGTCTACTTATGTTGTCACAAACGACATGGGGGATTTTAATGCGCATATCTATGACATCAAGTCCGATGGTAAAGTGATGCATATGCTCCTTGCTGATATTGATGCTGATACGCAAGCCGGATATCAGTCAAAGATGGAAGCGGTTCTGAAGGAAACTTATCGTTTGCTTTCTATTGGAGCCAGCGAAATTGACTTTTCTAATGTATTGCTGGATTCCTCAGAGATTGAAAAATGTGTCCCTGCAACGCTTAAAAATGAAGATGATGTGGAGACAGCAGACGAAAACGCACGCAAAACTGCAATCGGTGCTTCTGTTACGAATGTGACAGTTACTCCTGATGATACGCTGGAAGGTTATCCCGATGCGTATACTTACCGTTTGAGTGGGAATGATGGTGTTGTGATGAATGTCAAACTGAAGGTCACAACAACAAATGGTGATGCCCGCATGAAAGCTTCTATCGGTATGCGTCTTATCAACGGCGCATGGAAAATCGTCTCGATTGATTCGAGCAAAGACATCTTCACAGAGCTTTCCGTGCTGGACCCCGAATGGTGATATATGGGTAAGTATAAGATTCGACTGGATAGGAGAAATAGAAAGCCATTGCCGCAATGTAGACTGACGCAAGAAGAGTGGAAACTCTATCTTGACCAGTTGAATACGGCAGTCGAATCGGAAGATGAAGAACGAATCTACCAAGCCAAAAACTTGGTAAAGAATGAGATTCGTGAAATCTATATTGACCGATATGAACGCGATGGGGAGTGCGTCCTGTGCGGCGAAAAAGCCGGATATTTCGGGCTCTGCAAAAAATGCTGGCGCTCTTTGATGGGCAACGCGATTTTGCGAGCCGAGGGACACACTAAAGCAGAACATGAGAAGAATCACGGAAAACCTTGTGTTGTCTGTGGCTCAGAAGAAATCCTGTGCCGTCAAGTATGTCCAAAATGCTACGGGTTAATGCGGACACACGGTTTCACTACCACCAAACAGTTGATGGAATACAAAGCAGAAAAAGCTGAGAAAGCTAAGAGCAGGAAATTTCGTTGGAGGGAATGAAGTTATGCTGGAAGACGGATTGGGTCCTGTATTCAAATCATCGTTTACAGGGCATACAAGAAGCGAATACGGCAAAAACTTTACCTTCATTTATGCCAAAAAGATGTGTTATGCCGATGCTCAGCTCATCAACTATCTGGTAAATCGACAAACATATCGCGATTGGCTTCGAGATGTATGGAATTTTTGTGAGGGAAACAACGACCTCTACAACTGCCTTGTCGGAATAGTTGCCTGTTATGCGGACTTCTTAGCCGGTAGGGTAGGGAAGAGGTACGCATCTGAATTGATGAAAGAGGAGACGGAGCAGCTCAAAAGAGTGCTTCTCGGTCAGACAGAAAAGAAAGCATTCCTTCCTTTTGCAAAAAATCCTGCTTGTAATGTACATTATGATTTGCGCCAACTCGTTGTAAATGCAGACGAAACCGCTAAAGAAAAAGGCATGAACACGAATTTGCCTGCATAATAGTTGACGCGATGTGCGAACTGAATAAAATGAATGTTGTACAATAGATAACATCTACTTGGCATATTTTATGCTTGTACAATATTCATATTTTCGCTTAGAGAGCGGACTTCCTGTTTTGGGGGTTCGCTCTTTTTGTATAAACGCTTGAAAAGGAAAGGAGTAGTCACTATGACTGCAAAAGAAAAATTTATTGAGATGTCGAAGGACATCACTAGACCTGGCATTGACAGACTTATGGCCTGGCTGGAAACCACAGATTTCTATGAGGCACCGGCTTCTACGCGCTTCCATAGTGCCGAGCCCGGTGGTCTTTGCGCACACTCCGTCGCAGTTGCAAAGCGACTGTTGGAGATTGCAGACCTGTGGGCTCCCGGTCAGTATACCCGCGACACATTGCTGACGGTGGCGCTGTTCCACGACCTGTGCAAAGTTTTCACCTATACGGTGAGTACGCGCAATGTTAAGGACGAGGTAAGTGGTCAGTGGACCAAGGTTCCGTTCTACAAGTTCGAGCCGAAGGAATCCGTTGGCTGTGACAGTCACGGAAGCCTTTCCTGCTATCGTATCATGTCGAACGGTGTGACACTGTCTATGGAAGAGTATGCTGCAGTGAATAACCACATGGGTGTCACTAATGCAGCAAATGTCAACTCCGTCTGGTCGTGTTACGAGATGCACACGCTGTCTTGGCTTCTGCATGTCGCAGACGAGGCTGCTACTGCACTCGATAAGGTCTAACGCACATATCTCATGCTGCTCTTGAAAACAAGGGCAGCAATTCTTTTAACACAGGAAGGAGCCATCACAATGGCAACAACAAATATTGCCTACTTTGAGTTCAAGTCGGGAGGCTCTGACAAGTTTTACTTGATGGAGCAGGACCCGAACGGCACCTCATTTACGGCAAGATATGGACGCTGCGGCACTACCGGCTCAGTGGCTACATATCCGATGTCTAAATGGAATTCGGTATATAATACGCGCGTTCGGCATGGCTATACCGATAAGACGCAGGAATTCCTTGCAGGGCGTGTGGGAACCCAACAGTCTCAGCCGCAGCCTGACGGCAAAAAGTTCAACATAACCGGCGTCCGCAAAGATGTCAATATTGATGGACGAGTTGTTACGGTATATCGCATTACGGCAACACGCGAAATTGAGACAGTCGAAGGCAGTATTGTATCTGCCGGAGAGTTTGGCGGCTGGCTTGAATATCCTTCCAATCTTTCCCAAAATGGAAAATGCTGGATAGATGACGAAGCTGTTGTTTATGGCAGTGGCGGAGTTAAAGATGATGCGCTGGTTGCAGACCATGCCATCTGTGGCGGTACAATCGGTGAGAGTGCCGTTGTTCGAGGAAACGCAAAGGTCAGTCCGCTTGCAACCTGTAATGGTCATTGTTTGGTCTGTGATGATGCTACTGTTGATATGTACGCAAATATCACAGATAGTGTTACGGTTGCAGAAAACGGCGCTGTTGGCAAGCGCGTTACTGTACGCGGTGACACATATGTTTCACGAATTTTATCCCAATAAATAACAGCATGGAGGCATGCAAGATGAAGAAAAATAAGAAGCAGACGGTCGTTGTAAATGTCAGCGATGTGAAAACCCGCTCTGGCTGGAACGGCGTCAAACCTTACACCCGTGTTCAGACCCCGAAGACGGTATACAACCGCAAGGGTCGCCGGAAGGAGGTGCTCGCATGAGCATTCATGATAACAAATACTGGAGTCGCCGTGTGGAAGAGTTGGCTACTCAAATTTCTCCGACGGATGATACCACATTCTTCGGTTCGGATGCCTACCGGGAGTACACGGAAGATGCTGCCAAGAACATGGTTTCCGGTGTTTGCACCTATCTTCGTACTCTCGGCTATGACATAACCGAAAAGGAAGAAGATGCCCGCGCTGCCAACCTGATGGTTGGAATGAGTACCAATAAGAACATGACGGCTTGCACTGACGGAAACTTTGTGACCGTTGGTGTTTGCAGTGATATCGTTACTTATTTCGACTCCCGTGAGCTGAAGCACTACGCAATTCAGGGACTTCGTGTCCATGAAATCGGGCATGTCCTGTTCACTGATTTTCCGACGAGTGCTCGTTGGAGCAGCGCGTTGAAAAACGGTAACTGGTGGCCGAATGCGCCGAAACGTGCATCCGAAACTGCAGGAGCAGAGCTTACCCAGATGCTCAAAAATCCTGATTTTGCGCCTGGCTTTGAAAAAGTTGCAGCCCATATCGAGAACGCTATTGAAGATGGCTTCATCGAAAGAGAAATTCAGGAATTGTACAAAGGCTTGGCTACTACGGAACTGGCAACTACGAATGACGCTTTGATTTCTACCAGCAAGACCTTTGGGGAAATGCTGAAGGATAAGCGAAAGCCGTTCGAAGCCATGTTTCAGCAGGTCTTGCTGTACTCCAAATTCGATTTCACACTGGAAGATGGTATGCCGGAAGAGTACGAAGATGTCTTTGAGGAATGCGTTGAAATCCTCGATGATGTCAAGTATGAGCGAGACCCCAAAAAACGCCTTTGCGGTGTGAATGAGCTTTGCTGCGTTTTGTATCCGATGTTCAAAGATTACATCGAGAATCAGAGCAAAAGCAAGCAGAGTGGGAAAGGCAAAAAATCTGGCTCCGGTTCCGTGCAAAACAATCCTAATAGCTCGCAGCAAGGGCAGAGCGATGGTCAGGACATCTCTCAGATGTCTCCCAGTGAACTGGCTGAAGCTATAGATAAGGCAGTACAGGCGGCTCAGAATGCGGCTCATAGCGTCGGTGAAACCAAGCAGGAAAACCGCAACTCCGAAAGCATCACCCAGAAGGTCAAAAAGACTGCCGAAGCAAAGAAGCGTGAAAGTGGGAAACAACATGGAAATTCCGCTAAAAGCGAGAATTCTGCCAATAACGGGAGCCAAAACGCTTCCGGCAAGGGCGGTGGTGACACGATTTCTCACGAGCGAGGCGCATCTTCCGGTAAAGCGGATTTGTCTGCTGCAAAAGCTGACATTAACGCTATCGAGCAGAAGCGCAAGAACGACCAAGCAACAAAGCAAGCGAACAGCGAGCTAAATGACGAGCTTCAGAAAGAAGCAGATGAGTTCAGGAAAACGACAGGCACTGGTGTTCTGGTCACACGTGCAGAAGATGTGTCGTCTCAAAATAAGGCAATGTACAAGAGGTTGTCTGATGGTCTCCTTACCATCACCAAAAATCTTGAACGCCGTCTGAAAACGACAATTCGCGACGAAGAAAATGATGATGCGATTTCCGGGCTCCCTATGGGTACTCGGGTTGAGGCTCGCCTTGCGTATCATCAAGATGGCAAGATTTTCAGTCGCAAGAATTTCCCGCGCGACAATCCTCGTCTGGCGGTTGGCTATCTGTGTGATGAATCCGGCTCTATGTCTAGTGCCGCTATTGAGGCTTCTGTTCGTACCGGAATCATCTTACAAGACCTGTGCAGTCGCATGGAGTTGCCTTGCTATGTCTGCGGATTTACCTCCGGCGGTTATTGCGGAGTGCAGATTCTCAGCTATGTAGACAAGGATATTGACGGCAACGACAAATACCGTATTACGGGCATGTCCAGCCGTGGTGGTACTCCTACTGTTCCGGCCATGCGCTATATGGGCGAAAAGTTGAAAAAGGACGAGACGGAAAAGAAAATCCTGATTGTCAGCACTGACGGTTGCTCTAACACGGGTCGTGAAGGCGTACAGAAAGCCATCAAGGACTTGTCTAAGGCAGGTATTATTGTTGTCGGCGCAGGTATTGGCGATTCTCGCTCTCAGGTGGAGAAGGAGTTTGGTAAGAACTTCATCGACATCAGCGACCTTGATACGATGCCGCGCGTTTTGTGTAACATCGTGAAGAAAAATCTCGTCTAACCGATTATCGCACGATATTTATACTCAAAAGGGTATAAATATCGTGCGATTTGTCGTATTATAAGACAAAAGGAGAAATGAGCCATGAAAAATGTTTATTCCATCAAATGCACGCAGCTTACCCCAACTCGCGAAGAAGAAACGATTGGATATGAGGATACGCTCGAAAAGTTTGAGTCTGTAACCTCGGAAGAATACATCAAAGCACACAAGAACTTTACCGATGGAATTTGCAGTGCGGCACTTGCCGATAGACTTCCGTACAACTACTGCATCGAGCGCTGCGGCAAAGAGCAGAAAGGTATGGTATACCTTACGGATTCCTTTGCTACAAAGCTGGCGGCACTGGCATATGGGGTGTCTGAGTGGCTGCTCGAATACTATGCCGGTACAAGATGCTTTGCACATCTCAGCTTCGATGACTGTGATACCATGACAGATGTGCAGGTTCTGCCTATCGCCAATTGCGTCCTGAACAAAGAGGAAGGCGACCTGTATGATGCAACATGGAAACGCTATATTGAGACAGCAGCAAAAGACCTCGTGCCGAAAGAAGGACTGAGCAACGATAAGTATGCTGCGGTATGCCGTTGTGTCGAGGAAAAGCTGTATATCATCATCTACCGTACGGCTGTGCTGCTCAAAAACCACCCGGAGAAGCTGAGCATGACATGCAACATCAAAATCGATATCTACAATTTCGGTAAAATCATGTTTAACGAGATGCTTGCAGCCGGTATCCCGGCAGTTTGTGGTGCTTAAAAGTTTTATGTTTTGCGTGCTTGCACATTTGTGCGAATCGCTTAAAATGATATATGTACGATAGATACCATAAACCACAGAACCGGTTCTGCCGTGCAATATTCACATTTCGCTATAAAGGCGGACTTCCTTGTTTTTGGAAGCCCGCCTTTTTGCGTTATGAAAAACATTTATTAAAAAGGAGAGCAAAAAACCATGTCCGAAATTTCTGAAAAAACAATCGTTGCCCATGAACAGACCTTGAACGCGATGGCGAATGTCAACGCCGTCGATGGCTTTGACCCTTGTCTTGTTACAGCTTGTTATCGAGATGAGGAAGGCAAATCGCGTATGTATCTGCAGGCCGAGCCCGCGATGCTGTGGTTCCGGCTGAAACATCCCAACGGTCGCTTGGAGCAGGTTTTGACCCGCGCCAATGACCAGATGGCAACTGTGGAAGGTCGCGTCATTGACAGCAATGGCAACCTCTTGGCAAATGCCTTTGCAACGCGCTACCGCAGCGATGACAACAAATTCGGCAAGGATTACATCCAGAACGCCGGAACTGCTGCGATTCGCAAAGCTCTTGGAAACTGCGGCTTTGGCACGCCTGCCAATGCTGAGTACATCGAGGGTGTTACGCCTTTGTTTACGGCAGTTGACGACGAGGATGCACCTGTTGATTCCGGTGTTCCAACTCGCATTCCTGTGCCTCCGATTCCTAAGGAATATCAGAATCAGACGCCTGTGATGGTCGAAGATACACCTGACACTCCTGCTGCAACGCCCAAAACTACTAAGCGAGCCACGAGAAAAACCGCAAAAGCTGAAGCACCCGCTCCGACTCCTGCACCCGCGCCCGAAAAGTCTGCCATTCAGAGTCCTGAGCCTGTGCCCGCTGTAAAGAAAGAAGCTCCTGCAAAACCTGCAACGGCTCCTGCACAGCCTCCGATTCCCGTTCCGCCGACTCCGACAACTGCCGAAGTTGAACCGAAGACGCTGGAAGAAGCACTGACGTTCAAGATTTCTGTTGGCCGTTTCTCCGGCAAGACGATGAAGGAAGTGGTTGATTCCGGCAGTGGTGCCGCTATCACTTACTTCCTGCGTCCTCAGTACGCAGGCAAGCCCATTCAGACGGCTGCTCGCATGGTTGCGGGACAGTACAATCTGTAACCCACAAAAAATCTTAATGAAAGGGGGAATCCCTCATGCCGTGGAACTTTTCTATGGAAACAGTTCTTGAGCTCGTCGGAGCCAAGACTCGTGGGAAAGTATCACGCGCTGGAGAAATAGAAGTCTTGTGTCCCAACGGTATTTGTGGGCACAAGAAACAACCTGTTTATTTCAGCGTTAATCTCGCCAGAGGACAGTACAACTGCTTCCATTGTTGCAGCGGCTGCCCCTATAGCGGCGGCATGATTGACCTCTACTGCATGTTTGCGGGAATTGACCCACATGACAAGAAAGCTGCTAAAAAGAGCTTTTCTCAGGCTCTGAGCGGCACTACTATTCAGGCAAAGCCTGCTTCCGTAATTCCTAAAGATGTTGACCTTGACCTCGAAGCAAGACCGGATGATGAACTCGATAAGGTATATAGAGCTGTTTTGAAAGAACTGACTCTTAAACCTGAACATCGAGAAAATCTGCATAAGCGTGGTTTGACGGATGAGGTCATCGACAAGTGTCTGTACCGTTCTGTGCCGGAGCGTTGGACCAGCGTGCTGATGAATCTCAGGAGGCAGGGAATTTCCTTTATTGGTATTCCCGGCTTTTATGAGAAAGATGGCAAAGCATTTTCTGCTTGTTCTAAATCCGGCTTTTTCATCCCATATTTCAATGTCCACAATCAAATTGTGGGATTGCAGATTCGGTTTGATAAGGGCGACAAACGGTATCGCTGGTTCTCGTCTGTTGGCTACAAAAATGGATGCAGTGCCAGAAATATTGCAAGCTACGGAATTCCCGAAGCGATGCCAACATGCAATAAAGACAAGGTTATCTATGTCACAGAGGGAGCGCTCAAAGCGCATATTGCTTGTTCTTTGAGTGGAAATCGTAATCCGTATATTGCTTTGGCTGGTGTCAACTGTTTCAACCAGTGGGAAGAAACCTGTGAGTATCTTAAATCTCTCGGTGTTACCCATGTGATTGATGCGTTTGACTCTGACCGTGAAAACAATGTCCACGTTCGCAATGCGCTGAAAAAACTCTATGCGATTGCAGAACGATACGGTATTACGATGACGCGCTTCAACTGGGGCACGACATATAAGGGTGTAGATGATTATTTCCTTGCGGTTTCACAAGGAAGTGTACTTTTACCCTTTATTCCGAAAGAGCAAGAACAAAAGGAAACGGCAGCAAAGTTTGTGCCGTTCATTCCGAAAAACATGCGCAAAGGAGCATAAATTATGGCAACCGATAACAATAATCGAATCAAAGAGAAGGATAACACGGTCATCTATCAGATTCAGGGGCCGAAAAGTTTTCTGAAGGTAAAGATGGATTGGGCAAATATCGACAAGATTCATCTTTCTTTCGTCTCTCACACTGGCCGTGCGAACGGCTGTGCGCAGGTTTCCCACATCGAGGGAGCACTGCGTATCAACGGTAGCGATGGCGCTCTGTACTTCTGTGAGGCAATTCTGAGCGGGAGTATGGCTACTCGTCGTCAGCGGGCTATCAAAGAAGCGCAGGCATCCAACTCGAAGTACCCGCAGCCGATTTTCACCTACAATGGAGGCAGCGATGCCAAGGGTGAGCGCCCCGTTATGTGGCGTCAGATTTCGTTGGCACCCGGAGCGAAGACCGACTATGTTCTGCAGGTAACGGAAGCCGAAGGTGTCAAGAATGACCTTGGTGGTTTCCAGAAAAAGCAGGGTGCAAAATCTACTTTCATTTCGGTTGGCTGCTCTCGTCAGGAACTGGTCGCTATGGCAAGTGCCATTAAGCTGCACTGGACTGCGTATATCGCAAATCCCACCGGATACATGGCAATTCATGGCAGGGAAGCAAACGGAATGCCGTTCCCGATGGAACCCGCGCCGAAACCGGCAGCAACTTCCGCACTTCCTACCGCGCCGCAGCCTGCACAGCAGACTCCTGCACCGGTTCCCGTTTCCACTCCTGTTCAGGCTACGCTGCCTGACATGGCATACGCGGTCTATGACTCGATGGGGGAGGGGATGGAAATTGCCATCACTTCCGATAAGGCGCTGGAAACACTTCAGCGTAAAATCAAGGATGCGAAAGCGAGCGGCGGATGGGTACGGCGTGACAACACCAAGTACGAAAGCGCCAAAGCAAATATCCTCTCCGGCGCAAACGGCATTTTTCCCGTGGAACTCTGCAAGGGCGATGAGTCTATGCAGATTTTCGTGGTAACTTGCCGCGTCGTTAAATAATATCTGCACTGGCAGCACCTCGTAATGAGGTGCTGCTTTTTTTGTTGCAGAATCGTGCGAATTGAATAGAATCGGAATTGGTAGCATCTGACAATTCAAAAGGAGGGGATATTATGACTACCGTTGGTGACATGATGGACCGAATCTTCGCGTTTATCCAGTCTGCAGACCTGCGTACGGTCGTGGATGTTGTGGTTATCGCGATGATTGTATGGTTCATTATCCGAGGCGTGAGCCGCTTGTTCGAGACGATTGTTCTCGGTGGGCTTTCGCTGTATGCCATTTCCGAAATGGCAAGATATTTAGGGATTGAAGTGGATTATCCTGCACTATTCTCACAAATCTCCGAAGCCATTCAAAACCTGCTTACATTCATAAACACACATCTACCGGGGTAATGTAATTTGGAAGAGCTAAATACCAAAGTGCCTACGCGTACAGAAAAGTTAAAACAAGCCTTCAACGAATGGAAAATTCCAATTGTTGCATTTGCTGCGGCGCTTATTCTGTTCAAATTTGTCTTTTTACTGGTTTTTATTCCAACTTCATCCATGTATCCAACGCTCCCTTCGCCATGTTATTCTATCAGTATTAGGGCAGCGTATTGGTTTAATGACCCTGTAAGAGGAGATATTGTTCTGTTTCGCCGCGATAATGGAGATAAAACAATATTTGCAAAACGGCTTGTCGGTATGCCGGGCGACACAATTGAAATAAAGCATGGAATCACCTACATAAATGGAGAGGCCTTTGAAGAAGATTATCTTAAAGAAACGCCAGACGATGAAAATTACGGTCCTTTCCAAATACCTGAAGGATGCTATTTCATGATGGGTGATAACCGAAACCATTCCTATGATTCTCGTAAATGGAATGAGCACTTTGTTCCAAGAAAAAATATTCTGTCAAAAATCTACTATAGCATCTCGCTTGAAGAATTTGGCAGTGACCAACAGCAAGAATAATATTTTTTGAATTTTTACAGTAATACGATATTTTTGAAAGCAGTAAAGCCACGAAAAATCTTTAATAACCGGTCTTGCACAATCGTGCGAAATGCATACAATGAATGTTGTACGATAGATACCATTAAACAGACTGGTTCTGCGTGCATCATTAACATTTCGCTTTAAGAGCGGACTTCCTTATCTTAGGAAGCCCGCTCTTTTGCGTTATGGAACAAAATTTATTTTTAAAAAGGAGAATGCAAAAATGTCCATCATCAACAACACAACTAATACGACCGTTTCTTCTGCAACTACTATCGCCCCTAATGCAAACCCAGCCACGATGCCGGATATGTTCATCGATGACAGCTCTGAACTGTTCTTCAAGGAAGGCCAGTTCACGGAGCTGGCGGATTTCTGCCAGTGGGATGCGTCCAAGACTGAATGGCTGGAAGAGGGCATTCGGGATATTCGATTCGAAGCAAGTTATGATGAGCCGCTCTGTGCCCCCGAATATGCCAAGCAGTTGAAGGTCAGTGAGGAAGCCATTCTGGATACCCAGCAGCATGCTGGTCTGAACCTTACTACCAGTATTGGCAAGAAACCCGTTGGTGACAGCGCCACCCGCAACATCTGCGCCCGCGCCATGATTGGCATGAACTGCTACGAACTGCTGCGCAAAAACAACCGTGGCAGTCTGAAAGAGGTTCTGAACCTCATTTTAGCAGAGCGTACCGGTGCAACGCACATTAAGTATAGCCATGAGAAAATCCGCGCTGTCCACTCTGGTCGCTATGCAGTCATTGGCAATGATGAGCTGCTGCGCATTATGGACGAGTACATGGAAGCCAACTGGCCTGACCGCGAGTTCATCAGCGGCTATGTGTCTCACGAACTGATGCAGGTTGTTATCAACCTTGGTGCTTACAAGCAGCAGTTCTTCCGCAAGCTGCCTCCTGAGCTCTGCCGTGGCTACGACCCGGCTGTTGTGATGGTCAGTTCCGATGTGGCTGAGTCTGCGGTTCGCCTGATTCCCGCCTTCAACATGGGCGGTGTCATTGCTCCGATGGCGAAGGAAGTTGTCATTCCTCATATTGGTGAGGATATCAAAGGTCGTGTCACCAATGCGTTTACCGCGCTGTTGGCCTACTTTGATGACGCTGCTATTGACATCAGCAAACTGCAGGGCATTCAGGTCGTGAACAGCAAGGCCGCCTTGGTCCGTGTCTTCACGAAGTACGGTATGCCGAAGGATGAGTCTCGTGAAGCACTTGTTGCTTTCGATTCTGTCTATGGCAACGCTCCTGTCACGGCAATGGACATCTATTTGGCTGTCTGCGATACATATGGTTCGGTTGTTCGCAACCATATGCAGGATGCCAAGAAGATTTTCGCGGCTGCTGATTGTGTTGCCCGTACCGCCCGCACTCGTTGGAGTGATGTGGATATGCCCGGCAAGGAGGACCTGTGATGCTAAAACCGAAAAATGTGTTCATTCTGCTGGCTGTTGCCGTTCTCCTGTACGGCTTGAGCCGCTGATATAGAAAGGAGTAACAAGCGATGGCTAGTTATGATGGCACCAACAAATCGAGCGCTGGTGGCGCTCAGCATCTCCCGTACTGGGAAATCAAAACGGAGTATACCAAAAGCCTCTACAATGAGGCAATGGGTATGGCTTCGCAGGAAGCAGTTGAGTTCTGCAACCCCGACGGTTACAACGGCCCCGACATCGAGGTCGATGCAAGTACCTTGACGAGTGACCAGTGGCAGGCTCGCCGCGCCAACCACTTGGGTGGTTCTGACATCTCCGCTATCTTCGGCGAAAACCATTTCAAGACGAATCTTGATTTGTACTACGCGAAGACTGGAAAGCAGCCGCTTGTCCCGGAAGAGGAAACATCTCAGTCTCGGCTGAACAAGATTTGGGGACATATCTCGGAAGAGTATGTGGATGCATGGTTGTCGGAACGGTATCCGTACAACGATATTATCACCGACACCAATATCTATGCGATGCCCGGAAAACCGTACATCACGGCCAACATCGACCGAATGATGCGCAAGCCTGACGGCTCGTACTGCTTGGTGGAAATCAAGACTACCAGTACGTTCAACCGGAGTGAGTGGGAGAATGGCAACATTCCTATCCCGTACATCTATCAGGTCCGTACCTACATGGCGATTCTTGGTGTTTGGGAATGCGTTGTGGTCTGCATGTTTGACCGTGATACGCTTATCGCAAACACCATCAAGCGTGACCTTGATGAGGAAATGCGTATTATTCAGGGCTGCGATGAGTTCTGGATGAATCATGTGATTCCTCATATTCCGCCGGAGCCGATTGGTGCGCCCGAAGCTACGCTGAAAACCATCCATAAGTACGCAGGGGACGCCGATAAGAAAGCTCCCTCTGTTGCACTTGGCGCTGATTTTGCCGAACTGTGCGAAAAGTACAGCGAGAAGAAAGCACAGCGCGATGCTGCGAAGCGCACTTTCGATAAGCTGGATGAAGAGTGCAAGGACATGGTTGTACCGTTCGCTGCTGCAATGGGCAAGAGTGTTCTGGCCGAGACAGTCGGCACAGATGGTACGCGGTGGCTGCTCAAGTATTCGCCGCGCATGAGCCGTGCCAGTGTGGATATGCAGAAATTGGAGGCGCTTTATCCGAAAGCGTACAAGGACTGCTTTATTCCTCAAAAGGAATCCAGTCGCGTTTTCACGCTAAAGGCGGCAAAATCATAATATCTAAAAACTACAAAAAAAATTTGTTTAGGTGTTGACGCTGTGTGCGAACTGCTTATAATCAAATGTAGTTAATAGATATCACTTTACTCCTGCATTTACGCCTTGCAACAATGTAAGCCGTCCTCCGGAACCAATCCGGTCGTTGTAGGTTCTCTAACATTCATAAACTGCCGAAGAGCGGACTTCCTGAATCATCAGGAGGTTCGCTCTTTTTTTGTTTGCAGACTTTCCAGCGCTTGTTTCCTCCGGCGCTGTTTTTATATAGTACGAACATCAACACCGATGTACAGAAGGTCTATATGGCACTTCTCATCTACAAATCTCATTGTACTCCCTACTTTTTTCATTTCACCACTATTAAACTTTTAACAAACAAGGAGCGTGTATTTACCATGAATACTACTATGGAAAACGTCGAAATGATTCGCAATGCCCTTAACCCCTGCATAACGCTGGAAGCAGACGACCTCGTGTATGTCAGCCTCCGGAATAACATTATCAGCTTGTTTGACAAGCCGGATGATGTCCCGACTCACCGGGTCCGTTTCGCTCGCTTTGCGGAGGAAATTGCCTCCCAGAGCTACGAGAATGGGGATGAGCTGCCGGTCTTCGAAGAAATCGAGGATGGCGTGTATGAGTGGCGCGAGGTTTCGCCCGCTTGGCACGACATTGATACTGGTGTGGCAGATGGCTTCTGTCATTTCACCCGCCCGTGTCCTCAGCATCGTTCCCACCGTCGGTAACTTGCTTCTGTATAGCTTCATTCTTCAAGCGACTCGCGAGGCTTGATTACATGATTTGCTATGTAGGAACTTGCGAACCCAAGGAGTCACAGCACTGGATGTGAAAGTCATGTCCATTATAAGTCTCAGTTGGCCTTGGAATCCGTCCTTGGTCACCTTGCTCTAACCTAAGGGGGTTATTGTATGAACAAGATAAAAAAAATCGCAGAAAACATCTACTACTCTATCTTCAACATCGTCGATTACGCAAGCTACACTTTCTTCCATTTCTTCTTTGGTGCCGACATAGTCACCAAGGTTGTGGTGGTCGCAATCGCGCTGGTCGGCCTGGTTTTCCTTATCAAAGCGCTTTTCAGCCTTGCTGTAGCTTTTGCCATGAAAGTGGTGAGCATTGCGGCAACGCTGGTCTTGAAGGCGCTCTTGTTCCTGATTAAGGCGACGGGAAATCTCTTCCTGTTTGTCTTCGTGCCGCTGGGCTTTTTCGGCCTTACGAAGCCGTTCAAAGCCAAGTATCGCGGTAAAAAGCGGAGCAAAAGCGTAAAAGGAAAAGAGGAATAACACGGCAGCAGCTTACCTTCGGGTGAGCTGCTTTTGTTTTAAGACCACTTTTTTTGAAAACTGGCTATTGAAGTATTTTCATAGATTTTTTCAGCAGCTACTCCTGAAGGGAGTGGCTGCTGTTTTTTAGTGTTGGGTTTTTCTATTGCGTATTTGTGCGAGATGCGTACAATGAAATATGTAGCATGGATACCAGTTATCTTAAGCATTCACAATTCCTGCCGTTCGGTTGCTACACCGAGCGGCTTTTGTAATAAGGAGAATTTTTATGAAAAATGAACGAAGCATTCCTTTCAGTCAGAGCTGGTGCAGTCTTGTAGCTACTGATGTGTGCAGAAACCCAGCTCCAAAGAAAAGATTTCTTAACGAATACGAAAGCAGTTTGTGCTATCGTAAAAGCGCCAAAGAAATTATCCAGAAGGGTCTTTTTCTTGACATCGTAAATGTCCAAGCACAAAAGCGCGTTGAAGCCGTGAAGGTCGCGGCAGTCGTGTATTTCTTGATGTTTGGAAACCAAACACCTGCATACACAAAACTGTTGTCGCTGTTTGGCAGAGAGTATGCACGTATGACTGATGCTGTAAGTGCAATTTACAAGGATACTCTCGGCAGGAATGGACTATCCAAATATTTCTCAAAAAACTCTGACCAAGACAGTCAGGGAGAAATGGCAATCTTTGTCATCTACCTACTGGCAAGCCCTGAAAGCAAACTTATCCAAAACCAAGCAAAATATGGGTTGCTTTTTACAACATTTGAAAAGGACGCAAATGCTGAAACAGCGGCAACCGAGCAGGATACAATCCTCCAAAAATATGGTGTTCCGTTGCAAAGAAATCTTTTTGACTATACCCGTGAGGCGTTGATTGCCACCAAAAAGACGGATATCAGTGTAAAAGGCATCAACGGTGATGTGAACGCTCGGAACTGGTTCGATTATGAATCCTATGGTTTCTCTTGCCGCTATGACACCTTGCTTTCTATGGCACTTCACGATGCCGGTGTTTCTGAACAACCTGCTCTGGAGAGAACCATTACGAAGCAAAAATTTACGGATGCTCAGAAAGCTGCAGCGAAAAGCGTCTACTTCACGAAGCTGGATGAGGAGCATCACAACATTGACGGCGGCGATTTCTTTGCAATGATTGATGATGAAACCATTGAGATGAAGGAAGACGGTACTATCGTTGCAGAAGAAGGCGCTGCCGTTCCTACACTTGCGTTAATCAATCTTTACAACATGTTGCTTCCTATGTATCTTGCCGTACGCAATCTTGGTGAGGCATATAGTGAAGAAGTGAAAGCCACGCTTTCTAACGAACTGTTTGGTAATGGAGACCGCAACTCAAATGAAGAGGCTCTTGTCAAACGCATCGAGCAGCTCGAAAAGCAGCTTGCCGGTGCAAAAGAAAATGAAGAACGAGCAGTAAACGCCGCCAATGCAGCAGAGCAAAAGCTTGCTCAGAGCAAAAAACGTGAGAATGCGCTCTCTGTGAAACTGGAAGCCGCATATGATGAAATCGACGAACTGATGGCTCGCATCCCGGAAGAACCCGATAGGGAAGGGGAGAACGAACAGGAAATCGAGGAAATCATTGAACCAGCTTCTGAAACGGAAGTGGTAGACTACGCTGCCGTTCTGGATAAGTTGATGATGGAGCATTCCGTCGTTATCGTCGGCGGTAATCAGAACCTGATGAAGAAGTTCCAAGTTGCTCATCCGAATGCTTCTCTTGTGGATAAAGACATGATTGCAGCCTGTGACCAGCAGGTGCGTAATGCAGATGCTGTAATGTTCAAGGTTGACTCGATGTCCCACGCCCTCTACGGAAAGTGCAAAGCTATTTGCCATAAGTACGATATTCCATTCTGCTATCTGCCGAATGTAGCTTCTATTCAGCGAATGGAACAGAGTATGTGTGAGCAGTTGACTGACATTTTGGGTTGACGCAATGTGCGACCTGCGTACAATAAATCATGTACGATAGATACCATTGCTCGACTGTGTTTAAAAGTTAGATTCAAACACATAAAGCCGAAACGTACAATTTTTACAATCTGCAGAAAAGGCAGCTATCCTTATTTGGGTGGCTGCCTTTTTTATTAGAAAAGGAGCGAAAGCTATGAGTGAATATATCCGAAACAACCCAGTGATGCGTTCTATTGAGGAGCGACACAAGCAAGACGAGGAAGTAGCTCTACGAGCAGAAGACCTCAAGCTTATAAAGCCTCTTGTTGGGACGCTCAAAGACGAGATGGAGTTGGAAGTTGCTCTGCAGCAAATCATCTACAATCTGTGTGATAATGTAAAAAGTTATAACCGTGAAATGCGTTCTTGCGTGGCAAAGCTGCGTGAAAGTGGTCCCGGTTATTTCTTTATTCTCACAAAAGAAAATGCTGTATGGGTATCTTCTCCATCCAATGTGGTTGCACCGAACACGGACGCATTTAGTGTTTGGAGCTACTACAAATTTAGCAGCGATGTGAATGCATATCTTATGCTGGTCACCGACACCGAAAAAATGGAAGGAAATATCAGGCGACTTGATTATCCCCGTTGTATGGAGGTGTTGAGTAACTGATAACAAAGGAGCAAAAATGGGGACAATTATCAAGAGGTGCAGCGTCAGTAAAATACTGCACATAAAAGAGAGCAATGCCGGTGCGTTTACGGTATGCTTTTTTACTTCTAATTTGAAAGGGCAGGCACAATCGTTTCCGGAGAATATCCAGACATACGGTGCAACTGCCTATTTCAAAGTGTCTTCCCAACATCTTCCCGCAAAACTCCTTGAGAAGATGTCTTTTGACCTTGAAGGTCATTGGGAAAAAGACAAGTATGGCAAAACGCAAAATGAGCAAGTCTTTGTTGCCGAAAAAGCCTCCGAATCCCTGCCGGAAACTCACGGTGAAATCGTGAAGTTTCTCGTAAAGAATTGCAAAGGCGTAGGCAAGGTGATGGCTGAAGCTGTCGCCGCCAGTTTCGGCGAAAGCACACTCGACATCTGCGCACACAAGCCTCGTCGCCTGTTGGGAATTCCGAAGATGACAGAGACATTGCTTGGCAATATCAATTATGCCTGTGTATCTGCATTGGTTCGCAGCGATGTCCAGACATTGCTGAAAAATGCTGATGTAGGTGTGGAGGCTATCAACAAGCTGGTCGAGGCATACGGTGACGAGGCAACGAACATTCTGAAAAGCGAACCTTATAGGCCTGTTGACTTGCTTGGCTTTCTAACGACTGACAAGATTGCCGTGTCTCTTGGCGAAGCACCGGACTCAGAGCGTCGTCTTCGAGCGGCTACGAAAGAAGCCCAGAAGAGAGCTTGCAGTAAGACAGGTAATATGTGCGCCGAGTTGAGTTCCATGCTGACACAGATGCGAGAATTGACACCGGATGTGGATGAAACCAAGTTGACGGAAGCAGTTGACAAGGCATCGGCAGCATTTAATGTTGTCAAGCAGGGGCAGTATTACTACAACAAGAACGACTTCATCACAGAGCGTGATATGGCAAGTAAAATTGCCGAGTTTGCCAATGAAAAGCCTACAAAGGAGAAAGAAATTGAGAAAGCATTCCTTGAATGGCAAAAAGAAAATGCGATGATTCTTTCTCCGAAACAGGCAGAAGCTGTTCGAAATCTTCGGTATCGCATCTCTATCGTTACCGGCGGTCCCGGCACAGGTAAAACAACCTGTCTGCGTGCCATTATGGATGTGTATCATAAGGTCTGGCCGAGTGAACATATCCTATTGATGGCTCCTACTGGACTGGCGGCAAAACGAATGGCAGAAAGTACCGGCATGAATTCGGCAACTATCCACAAAGCATGTGGTTTGGTCCCGGCAGACAACCCCAGCGGATTTGCTGCACAAGGAGAGTGTCGTATCTGCGGTTTCGTTGGCATCGATGAGATGAGTATGGTAGGTGAGCATCTGTTTGCTTTCGCAGTTGATGCGATTGTAAACAGCCCCTCTACTCGCATTGTCTTGCTTGGTGATACTGACCAGTTGGCTCCCGTCACGCGTGGAGATGTTCTACGTGACCTTATCCAGTGTGGTGTGGTTAAAACGGTCCGTCTTGATGTCAACTACCGTCAAGGCAGTACATCTACTATCACAGATGCATCTATCAAGATTCGTGAAAACCGTGCTTATTCTGGAATTACGAGAAACTTGAAGTTTGACGACGAGTTCAATTTTGTTTCTATTACCGACCCGGATAAAAAGCAAGAAGCGAACCTGATTCTCGAAAAAATCATCGAAGAATATAAGCGTGGAGTCATGAAATACGGCATTGAAGGGACAATTGTGTTGACACCCACCCATTATGACAGAGGAACCCCTACAGGGTATCTTTGTAAGAATCGAGTGAATACAGCAATTCAAGCCGCCATCAATCCGAGAAGTGACGAAAAGCCGTTTGTTGAGGTAAATCACCAGATTTTTATGGTTGGTGATAGAATTATCCAAAGAAAAAATACGGATAATGCTATCAATGGTGACTTAGGCACTATTGTCGCAATCATAAAAGATGGTAATGAAACTCATGTGGAAATTATCTTTGATTCGAGGGAGGATGTATTAGTATATGATAGCAATAATGTAAAGGACATCGAGTTGGCATATGCCATTACAGTACATAGCTCGCAGGGCTGCGAATTCCCGTGCTGTATTTTCCCCGTAAGTTCGACATATGGTCCAATGCTTACAAAGCCACTGTATTATACCGGTATTACGCGTGCCAAGAAAAATCTTGTGTTAATCGGTGATGAAGAAGCTTTCAAAAAGGCAATTCGCACCAATCGCACACAAGGGCGTAAGTCTCTTCTTGGTCCTCGTATTATCAAGCGTGTAAAAGAAACGGAAAAATAAGACATTAGCGGAGTTCTCCTACCCGGGGAACTCCGCTTTTTGTTTTGTACGAACTATAAACTAAATAAACGAAAGTAATTCTGTTGTCTAGGGGTGCGGAATGTGGATAATAGATATTGTAGAGTTAATAGGTTGAGGCTATACAAAGTCACAGCATATTGGTTCTACAGAAAATATAGCTATATTTTTAAGGAAAGGAGGAGATATGTATGAGCGGAAATGATTTGCGGAAGCGCAGCCCTCTGCGCAACATGCAGATGGCGCTCGGCACTGCCGGTGCTATGGCATCTGCTGCTATGATGAGCACCTCGTTTGCGTTTGCGGGTAATACTGCAGCTGATGGCGTTACAGATGCGCTTACTACGGTCTTTGACATTGGTAACAATGTCGCTGCCGCCTTCTCAAGCGGTCTGCAGAAAATTGTGGTTCCTATTGGCATCGCAGTTTTCGTCTACTTCTTGGTTCGCATGCTTCTGGCAAGCGACCCCAAAGATGTTCAGATGTACAAAAAGCGTCTGATTACGACTGCTATCATCGTGTTCGTCGCGGCTATCGTGCCCGGTCTGATTAAGATTTCTAGTGGCATTGGCAACACGGTCAACGACCAGTTGAACAATGCTGCTGGAGGCATGGGCGTTCAGTAATGAACACAGCCTAACCGCACAGCGCAAAATTAGCTCGAAGGGCTTGCTCGATACATTCGGGCAAGCCCTTTCTTATTGGAATGAAAGAAGGTGAGTCCAATAGTTACTTTAGTAAAACAAAGCCGATATGAAACACTTATAAAAAGAGTTTTGTTGGCAATATGCTTAGCTATTGGCATGAGTAGTTGCATAGCATTCGCCGGATTGACAGATGTTGTTTCAAATGCAATAGGAATGTTTATCTCTGCTATTGCAAATGGAATTTTGGGCATGGCTGATTTTATATTGACTCCTTTGTTTAGTATTACAACAATGAAGACAACAGATATAGCAGCGTATGTTCCCGGATTTAACAGCAATGATGGCGGTGTCGGTGGGTTCTTTAGCAAAGCAATAGGAGCAATTGCTACAACAGTTGCTGGTGTTTTAATTACATGCCGCGTAATTACCTATTTAATTGACTTAATGAACGGAGAAAAACTGGAGCCAGTATCAAAACTGATATGGAATGCAGTTTTTGGAATTGCTTTGACAATAACCGGTAAAACATTACTCTCAATATTTTTTGATGAAATAATATCTCCTCTGTCTACTGCCCTTGCCGACGGTGTATTGGGGTCTGATTTTTCTTTCAGCTTTGCGAGCACCGGAAGAACTTTGACGGGGCTTGGTGATGCAGCCGACGGGTTTCAACTGGGAGATATTCCAAAACTCTTTGTCGTTATACTACTGCTTATTGTAATTGGTGTCAACCTTGTTAAACTCGGACTGGAATGTGCAGAGCGCTACATCATATGTATTGTAACAATCGCCCTTTCCCCGTTAGCATTTGCAACGGCTGTAACTGATGGCACAAAGCAGACTGCAAAAAACTGGTTTGAAGCCTTCTGGGCGCAAAGTGTATTGCTCATATTAAACATATGGGTTGTTGGAGTTGCAAAAACAGCTTTGGCGAATGACATGAGCGGCTCGAACATGGATTCGTTCGTTAAATGGGCACTTATTACATATGCCTATTTAAAAATTGCACAGCGCCTTGATGATATGATGCAAACTGCTGGTTTGAAAGTTACTCGTACAGGCGGTCTGGATGTCGCTGGTGAATTAAGGAATACCGCCATGAATACTGTAGCCGCAGCGGGAGCTGCTGTTAGTGCCGCTCGTGGCTTATATAGTGGTACGAAAAAAATCGGTGCTGTTGGTGGAAAAGCTATTGAAGGCCTTGGCACAATAGCAAGAGGTGGAGCAACAGCAATCAATGATGAGAAAAATAAATTGGAAGCCTACTCGAGAGCTTCGAAAGATGGCGACCTGAAAATGCCCGATAAAAAAGAGGGACAAACACCAGAAGAAATTCACAAAGAACGCTCTGATGCAAAGAAAAACTTCCTTCAAGCAGGCAATGTAAGCCAAGCAAATGATAGAGTAGAAGATTGGCAAAATGCTTCAACGCCTAAAGCAAAAGCAAAAGCGTTAGCAAAACTTAATAACGACAAAAATGCTATGCAGGGTGTAGAAAAGACACTTCAAGATAACAGTATGCTGCAAAAAGGCGCGAAAGTTGAAAGCTTTAGCGAGAAAAACGGAAAATTGTATGCAAATGCAATAAAAGAGGACAAAACTGGAACTCATATGAGTCAAGTTGAACTGAAAAGCAAAGACGGAAAACTTACGCCTACTGGTTCAAAGTCGAAACTTGATGTTGCTCCTGACGGAAAGAGTGCCACACTCAAAACTGAAAATGGAACATTTAGCCTGAAAAATAAAGAAGCCAATCGTGAAGATGGAAAAGAGATTTGGGAAGCCACGCAAACTAAAGATGCTGCCGGAAATGATATTTCTGAGAAAGATAGGAACAAGCAGCAATTCTTTGTATCTGAAGATGACTTAAACAATAATCTTACATCTGCAGAAGCGGCAGCACAAACATTTAGCGCATCTGAAAACGGTGAGCAAAGTGTAGAAGAAATGCTTACAGGGAAAGCTTCGGACGAGTTAAAAGACAGCGACTTCGAAGACGACGCAACAGAAAAAACTCCTACGCAAGAAAGTGCAGGAGTTGCTCCTATGCAAGAAGAGGTTGCTCCGAGTGCTGAAATTGAGCCTACAGAAGAAAATAATAGCATGGCAGTAGTCGATGCAGAGCCGGAAAGCAAAGAAAATCATTCTTTTGACAATTATCTTAGCTCTGCTACTCCTTCCACAGAAACCGCAGACAGCGCAGCAATGGAAAAACCGGATGCGAGTGCCGGACTTTATGATTCCAGTGCAGATGTTGAAAAATATGAAAATGCACAAACAGACTCTACTCGTAATGCAGCATTGAACAATCTCAACAAAGAAATGCCTCGTGACGGAATTCAAGACGCGTTGATAAAAGAAAATGCTATGCCCCGTGGCGCAACTGTTGAAAGCGTTACCGCAAACAATGGTCAGCTGCAAGCACATGCTGTGAAACGAGATAGCACAGGAACAACGATTACATCTGTTGGCATTACAAACGGAAACAAGGGTGTTGAAACTACTGGACCTGTATCTACCACACAAATTTCTCCTTCTGGTAAGACGGTAACACTTACAAATAGCGAAGGAACGTTTGAATTCCAGAACAAGGGAACTGATAAAGATACAGGCAGAACTAGCTGGGAAGTTACGCAAACCAGCGGAAAAGACGGAGCAGTAATTCCTGAAGCAGCACAAACCACCCAAACTATGCAAGTTGATGGTACTGCTGGACAAAATAACGAGCAAGCGGCTATTGCGGCCACAGAAGCCTTTAGCAAGAGCTCTGACGATACGCCTAGCGTACAGGATACATTGGTTGCGAATACGCAAGCGGAAACTGCAAATGTACAGCAGGAAAGTATGGCTGCTGTACAGCAATTCAAAGCCACCTCTGCTCCCCATACAGAGACAGCTCAGCCCGCTGAAGGCGTAGATACACCCACAGCACAAGCGGCACCCGAAGAAAGAGAGCAAGCATCCGCAGCACTCAACACCACAAGAGTACGTGCTGGTGTTCAGCAAACACTTTCTGAACAAGGCTCTATCGGTAAGGATGAAACAGTCAGAAATATCAGAACCGATGATGCTGGTAAAATATATGCAACCATGGCAAAAGAAGTTGACGGTAACACAGTAGAAAGAGAAGCAGAAGTTACTGTTAATAATGGCAATTTGTCTCTTGGAAAAGAAACTTACAATGCCAAAACTTATGCTGATGGAACCACTATTATTAAAACGGAAGCCGGAACATTCGGCGCAAAATATAGCATTGGAGATGAAGTGGGAACAAGTAATGTTACTGTTTCCCAAATTCTGGATTCCAATGGTCAATATGTTGAGCATAATGGAAACGAGAAAACACGCACCATCAAACTCCATAATGGAGACGATATAACTCATTGTACTGTGGATGCAACAGCTTATATGAATAGTGGTGATGGTGCATCAGGTGGCACAGCAGTAACAGAGCATCAGCTCGAAGCGATAGACGCACAGACAACACAACCACAAAACAGTACGCCTCAGACAGCCCCAACCACAACAAAAACAGGCAGCACTTCGCAAACAAGTGCTCCGACTTCAGCAAAACCGCAAAAGCAAGAAAAAACAGAGGTACCTTCTTCTACAGCACCCAGTATGCACACCAAAGCGAAAACTGGTTACAGCCAGGAAAAGCAGTGGGAAAAATACGGAAGACCTAGGAATAAAGGTGCGGGTTCTCAGAAAAAATAATAAATTAACATTTAGCCCGGCACTTATGTGCCGGTATCTTACGAAAACTGCCGCCTCCGCGATGGCGTAAGATGGAAATATACCAAATTGGTATAGCTAAGAGCAGGAATTAAGAAAATAGGAGGGAAACACCAATGGCAGGGTTTGGAGCCAATGCTTCAGGAACCGGGAACATGGCTGACGACATGGCAAAAGATGCCAAAGAATTGTCTAAAACGGCAAAAAATACAGCAAAAGCAGCTGTAAAAGATGCTAAAGCAGTAAAAAAAGCTGCTGGGCAAATAGCGTCTGGAAACTATCTTGGAGCAGCAAAAACGGCAATTGAAAATCCAATGACGCTTCTAAAAGTAGCGTTGGTTGCGCTTGGTATACTATGCTTACCGCTATTTTTAGTCATTACATGCGCTGTATTTTTAATAGAATTTCCAAGTGCAATTGTAGAATCTGTTCAGTCTGCTATTACAGAATCTGTGGATTCTATAACGCTTGGCTGGGAAGATTTCAAAGCCGAGTTGTCAAATGGAATTGACAATTTTATCAGTATATTGACAACAGGAAAAGAAAGCGATTATTCGCAAGCATATCGTGATGATTTGGCTATAGCAAACGACCCTAATTTCTACGGCTATACCGGAACATCCAACATGATGGTTGCTGTTCTTAACAATTACTTTCGAAAAGCATATACAGAATACAACGAAAAAGCAGTAAAGCAAGCAGAAAAAAGGCTCAAAGAACTTACTGAGCAAGCAAAAAGTGAGGGTATATCGGAAGAACACATTTATACATCTGTAGACCCTGAAATATACGACGAAAAAAATTATCTCAATTGGACTTTTTACATTATGGCAGGGGAAAGTTGCCAAAGCAAAAACGAAAGCGGTATGCATTTTCATATCAAAGACATGATTGCTGCTGCAAAAAAAATGAAAAAAGAAAAACTGTGGAAGGTCGATGTTACAAATAGCTATAAACCAGATGAAGGAACGCGTATGTGGTATGAACCAGAGGATGTTGAAGTAGAGGATACGGATGAAAATGGAAACCCTCTTAAAGACAAAAATGGAAATGTCATAACACACACTGAAACAAGACAAGTACAACATACCGAAAAGTATAAATATGTGGTAATTAAAGTCACATATAAATATTCCCCTGCAGCGGGAGCCAGAAAATACATTCTTGATGAATTTGGTATTACTGATGAAAAAGAGAATGACAATGATATGTCGGATGTTGAAGTTTTCGATGAACAAGTAGCAGCATTGCGAGCTCTTTATAATGCAAAAGAGGCACTGTTTGAGGACAACGCCAGCTTGGACTATGACCCGAACTCTCCTGTAGCTGGAAACGGTGGCGGCATATACAGTATGGTAATCAGCAGCTCATTGAGGCAGCTTATTTCTCAATTTTATGCATCGCATCCTGCAGACACTTTGTTTGATGCCCCTGCTGTTATTGGTGGTCCTTGGTCTGGATGGAAAGAACACATTAGGTCTCCGTTGGGTGAAGTTCGTGACGGCGTTGCACACAACGGAACAGATATTGATACCTTGAAGGTACAAAGAGAAATCTATGCCCCGTCACAAGGAATTATTGTTTCCGTACAAGATGGATATGCCAATGGAGTCAGACAATACAACGGCAACGCTCAACGCGGAAACTTTGTGTTTGTATATTATGGAGAAGCGAGCGGCGGAGGAGCCTTTGTACTGTATCAGCATTTGACACCCGGTATTACATGGAGAGCCGGAGATACAATATCGGCGGGCGAAGTAATTGCCAGAACAGGCTGGAGCGGCTTGTGCTATAGTTCACACCCCGGTGGTACAGGTGAGCATCTCCACCTCGAGCAATATTTTGGAACAACGCAAGTGGACCCGTATAAGAATATGGGTTCTTAAAATAGCGAAAGGAGGATGCCCGCTCGTGATAGGAGCGGGCTATTTTTTATGAAATATAACTTTAAAAAAGCGGTTGCTATTAGTTTAGCAGCCACATTGGTTTGTGGTTGTTTCTCTGGATGCAAGAAGAAAGACGATAATGTAGCAACAAGCGAAACACCACCTGTTACTACACCAACTATTAACCAAACGGACACTCCATCTGTTGAGCACAACATTACAGGAGATGTTGACACAAGCGGCGGAAGTCAAACAATTAACGGGAAGCCTGTGCTGACAAAACTTGTTGTTGGGACGCCCAATAACTGTAACCAAAACGGCTATATGGAAGCAACCAGTATTGATGGAGAATACTGCTACAAACTAAAAGAAAAGGCAACGAAATACAAAAATCCTGTTCCCTTTGAGAGCAGCGATGGAAGCAACACCATATTAAGCACAGGACATACAGTGTATGTTAGAAAACTGTATGATGACACAGAAACATCAAATACAGAAGATTCTTCAAGCTCCGAAGTTGGTACAGTTAATGACAATGGTGAGCAATATATCATCACCGATGAGCATGTTGAATACAGCTCCGGGTATTACGATGAAAATGGAAACTATGTTGAAACAACATCAGAAACCAACAAAGATTCTTCATCTCCGCTTATCGCCGAGAACTTGCAAAAATGTATCATTTCCGGTATGGAAATATTTGACATTGACAATCTCTCCAACGAAATCGAATATCCGTCCGATTATGCACAGCTTCGCAAAGAGGGGACATGTGAGCGCCTTTATATTTATACATCAAAGGATGCGTATGACCAAGCCGTAAAGAACCGCAATAACGGACAAGCTATTCTAAATGGTGACCAAGCGGCACCTATGCACTGCGTTATTCTAAACGGCTCTTTAGTCCCAAACTTGAAATTCCGCACAAATGACGATGGAAGGCTTTGCGTTTCCTTGCGTGAACTTGCTGAAGCATATGATACGAATACAGAATTTGATGATGTTGCGCATCTTTTGACTGTTCCGACTATCTACGGTGAGTGCATTTATATTCCAACAAAGGGAGCACTCCACAACATCAGCAAATACTTCGAAATCTCAAACAGTGATAAAACATTTGTCTTTACAAACCGCAATACATGTGAACTTTGGAAAGACACATTTACACTGGCAGACGACGATGATATGGTAATGCCTATTGAAGACATTGCTCGTATTTTCGGCTGGGACTTCTGGTATAACGATAACATTTTGAGCGTTGTTACAGACAGTTTGGATGACACAAACGAAGAGAACTTTATCTTGCAAGAAACTCAATCTACAACAACATCTTATGACCTTGAAGAATTAGATGAAAGCGATAGTGATTCATCCGATTCTGAAAATTCAGAAAGTGAGGCGAATTAACCGTGACGAGATGGGATGCTATAAAAACAAAGTTCTTACTCTTGTCTAAAGGCGAAAAGTTGATTTTTGCCTTTATTGTATCTTTTATTGTTTCTTTGCTCCCAGCTGGCTTTTTTGCAGCCTTTATGGTTGGTGAATGGAGTGCTGGTTTGTTCCGAATGCTCAAGCTGAGCGTAACAACATCATATGGTCTTGCTATTGCTCTGATTTTTGCTTTTGCCTTGACATTCGTTGCTGCAATGATTTTTCGCAAAAACATGGATTTGAACGGCGCAAAGGAAATTGATGACCGTGGCATGATTACATCTAATGCCGGTACTTACGGTACAGCTGAGTGGATGTCCGAAGCAGAGGCTAAACAGGTTTACGAAGTAGGGCCTGTTGAAAAGGTGACAGGTACGATTCTAGGGCAGTTTACCCAAGAGGGAGAAGAGGTAATTGCTCTTCCGTTTGAACCTACCGGCAACCGTAACCTTATCCTCATTGGACCTCCGGGTTCCGGTAAGTCTTTCGGTTATGTCCGTACTGCTGTATTCCAGTCTATCGTTCGTGGCGAATCCGTGGTCGTTACGGACCCTAAAGGCGAAATTCACAATGATATGCGGAAATTGTTGGAAGCAAACGGGTACAAAGTCAAGGTTTTCAACCTTATCAACCTTGACCTCTCCAACGCATGGGACTGTGTACAAGAAATTTACGACCCCATCACGGGCAACATTGACGACCAACGTGTTATCACATTCTGTAAAACAGTTATTACAAACACCGGTGGCGGTGCAGGCGGTGACCCGTTCTGGGAAAGTTCCGAAGAAAACCTGTTTCGTGTTGCCGTTTCCTACTGCGCTTTCATGCGTGAGACGACGCTCATTAAAATCTACGAGCGCCGTACAAAAGAACTGCTAACTCAACTTCCCTTTATCACAGAGGAAGATGGGGATAAACTCATTGAAATCGTTAAGAATCCGGAATCGGCGATGTTTGACCGCAGAAAAGTGGTTGAGTACCTTGCCGAAAACTTCTATGGCAAAGAAGAAGGAAATAAGAAGCTGCAATCGTGGGAAGACGACGCACCCACTTGCAATATCTCCGACATTTATAATGCCTTGCTTCACAATGACCTAAACAGTTGGGAAGATAACTTCAAGAATGTTCCTCTGAATCATCCTGCAGCTTCTGCTTGGGCTGTTTTTAAAGGTATGGGCGAGCGTGTCCAGCCTAACATTGTTGGTGGTTTGAACACTCGCTTGCAGTTGTTTATGACATACAAGGTGCGCCGCGTTATCAGTAATGATGATATTCGTCTTGCCAATATCGGCGCAGAGAAAACCGCACTGTTTCTTATCATTTCCGACGACAACGCTTCTATGCAGTTGCTTTCATCTTTGCTCTTGAGCTTCCTGTTCAAAGACTTGAAGGAAGCCTTCGATGCTGTTGGTGGGGAAGGGCGTATTCCGGTCAATGTCGTCGCAGACGAGCTGGCAAACACCGGCGTGTGGCCGAACTTCGAGAAGACCATTGCAACAGCGCGTTCCCGTAAGATTGCCGTTTCCTTGATTCTGCAGAGCTTACCTCAGTTGACGCAGTTGTACGGTGAAGAGAACGCCGAAACCATCATTGGCTGCTGCAACACCATGCTGGTACTTGGTTGTAACGATAAGTATACGGCAGAATATATCTCCGATAAAAGTGGTATCGTAACCATTCGCGCTAAGAGCGTCAGCGATTCCAGAGCAAGTACCATTGGTCTTCGTGGAGCAATGCAAGGCTACTCACTTAGTGAAGGTGATGGTAAGCGTAACTTAATGAACCCCGATGAAGTGCAACACCTTGGCAAAGAAGAAATTTTGATTATGACAAATGGTCAGAATCTGTTGAAAGCCAAACGGTTTGGATTCATCCATCATCCACTCTTTACAGACCCGCATTTCGTCCCGACTAAGTGGGCAGAACTTCCTCGCACAGTTGACCTTTATCCGAATGCTCGTAAGCGTGACGCTTTGGAATCTCTTGTTGGCGATATTCAAAAGCAGAAAGAAGTCAACACTAGCATTGCTCAGAAACGTACAGAGGAAAAGATGAACCCTCACAACAGTCGTCTTTCGAAAGAAGACCTTTTAGGTGGAAACAAGAAACCTGAAAAGGAAAACGCATTTACCAAGAAATCAACGAAATCAAAAAAATAATACAGTTCCTTAACCCCGGTCGATAAAAAGACCGGGGTTTTCTTTTCCCCGATTCAGAAATGAGTCGGGAACCACACAAATCGGCAGCCTCCGCGTGGCGTGTGGTGGATATTACCCGGAGCCGTTTCGGGTAACTAATGTCGATAACATTTTACCTGAAAAGGAGAACAATACCATGAACGAAAACGAAATGCTGAACGCCACCCCCGTCGAGGTTGACGAGGTGACCACCCCCGCCGTTGCGGATGAGGCTGCAGAGGCAGTAGAGGCTGCTCCTGAGGTCGAGACCGCAGAGGTAGACACCGAACCCGCAGAAGCCGACGGCGTCGCTCCTGAGGCTGTTCCTGCCCCCACAGATGAGGGGGTGGACGAAGAGCCGGTTGAAGAGAGCCGTCCCCGTGCCGCTCGTCGTTCTGATGATGACCTCCAGATTGGAGCCTTCATCGATGATGGCAACGACATGCTGAAGGTCGATATGCCCGAGGACCGTCGTGCCCGTGACCTCGCAGAGATGCGTCGCTGCGTGGCTGACAACAAGCGCAATCCCCGCCGCTTTCTGCAAGGCAAGGTCTTCGGCGTCCGCCCTGTTGGCACTGGCAGCGCTGTTGTTGAGGTCACTCGTGGCACGCTGCGCGTGATGATTCAGGCAGAAGATTTCTTCCACTTCAGCCAGATGAAAGGCATCGAGAATGATGACGAGGCAACTCGTCAGCGTCGCTACCTGCGCAAGGCAAAGCTGATGAACGGCGCTATCATCAACTTCTGCCCCTACATGGAAGCCGAATCTGAAGACGGCGAGGTTGTCTTTGCCGGTTCTCGTCAGGACGCTATGCAACTTCAGCGCAATCGCCACTTCTTTGGTCGCAATGCTGATGTGACCAATGGCACCCGCGCCGCTGCATCTATCCTGTCTACCGGCCCCGACTATGTCATTGCCGAAGCCCTTGGCGTTGAGACCAGCATTGGTGCTGCCTCTCTGTCTGCCTATGAGTACATCGACAATGTCGCTGAGAAGTTCCATGTTGGCGAGGGCATCCCCGTCGTTATCGAGGACCTGAATGTTGATGCAGAGAACGGCACTGTCAGCCTGCGCATGAACCGCGCTATTCTGGAGCGCCGTGCCAATCCTGCCATGAACATTCACAGCCTTGCTCGCGGCGGCGCTTACGGTGCCACGGTCACGTCTGTCAATGACCGCTTCTACCGCCTGATTGTCGATGCTGGCAACATTCAGGCTCGTGTAGCTCTGACTGCATCCGACGAGCTGCTGACTCGTGGCGACCGCGTGACGCTGCTTGTCTACGGTTACGACGACAAGCGCAACTATGTCTGGGGTGCTTGCCATAAGGTCTAATCCTTGCCGACTGTCTGTCTATTACCGGCGGGCAGTCGGTTACTACGCATACATATCAGCCTTCACGAGGCGCGTAGTGAGCAACTGCATAGTGCAGGCCAATGATATGAATTCGAATAGATTGTTGAGGTGAATGTTTGTGTGTGAAAATCTTAGTGTACGGTCTGGTTCTTTTTATTCTCACCTTGATGACAAGGACTTGTTTATAGCTTGCAATGTCCAAGGGGAAAAAATAGAAATGTCTGTCTCCACTTCTTTCGATAGGGGAGATGTAGATATTCATTCTGTAGAAAATTGCTGTGAAAAAAATGCAGCAGTTATTTCTTTAAATGTCTATGAACACGGCGTAATAGCGAGTGTCAAAGAAACAGCTTTATTAAAAGCAGGCACAGCAAATGATACAATGCTTGTTTTTGAACTGCTTAACAGATGCTGCGCTGTAATGCACAATATCATCGGAAAGAGGGGAAAGTAAATCATGGCAAGAGAAGAAACAGAGCCGAATGTATATAATATACCAAAAAACGCGTTTGATACAGGTTATGTGTTTGGCGGTTTGTTCCGAACCAGAAACTTCGTTGAAGGTATCATTGTTGCGTTACCCTTTCTCGGAATTTTCGCATATGGCTGGACTAAACTTGGATGGGATATTCTATCCACAGTAGCATATTGTGTTATCTTATGTGCCGGTGCATTTATGGCAACGGTAATTGGCGTTGATGGAGACAGTTTATTTGAGTTCATTGCTCGTGTTATTCGTTTTAGAAAAAACCGTAGAATTTCAAAATACAATCCCCGTATTAAAACAGAGCTTGAACCCGATTATCTAATTCACGACGACAAGCTCCTTCCGAGAGAAAAGTTGAAGAGAGCTTATGAATCTATCAAAGGTAAAGTAGTTGGTGGAGAAGAAAATGCTATCAGCGCAGATATCAATTCAGACAATCTTCATATCTACTATGATGATGACGAAAACTTTATCGAAAAACCGGAAGAACTCAAAACACAGGCTGAACTGAAAGCAGAAGCAAAGCAACGTGCTAAAGAAGAAAAAGAATATATCAAATCTTTGCCACGAAGCGAGCGCAAAGCAGCTAAGGCGGCTTTGAAACAAAAGCATAAAGAAGAAGATGAAGCTAAAAAACAGCGCGAAGCGGAACAAGAGGCTATGATTCAAGCGGCTGTTCAACGGCGTCTTGACAAAGCAGAACGTGTTAAGCAGGCACAAGCCCGTGCAAAGCTCGAAGAAGAAAACGCGGCTAAAGAAAACGAGAATATTTCTTCTGAAAGCATAGTTCAACAGACAACCGATGAAAGCACTTCTGATGTTCAAAGCGTAGACACGCTTCAGCACAGCGAGACAGAAGCAGTACGGGCAGAAGGAAAAGCCCCTGCAATTGATACAACTGTGCAAGACGATTCAGAAGAAATTGAAGTAGAACTGTTGGATATTGAAGATAAACCCGTTGAGCAGAAACAGCCTGTGAAATCAACCGTAAGCCCAATTTCTCAATATGTCGGCTTGGATGAAGAGATTGAAGTCGATATTGATGATTTGGATGAGATTCCATTGACACCGACAGAACGGTATCAAGTGACTCACCTTGGCGCTCGTAAAATCACGCGTAAAGGTAAAGCAAGACCTAAACTCAATACGAATACTTCGTTGAATGATATTTCAATCTTTGATAGTGCGAGGTGATAGAAGAGATGTTTAGAAAGAAAAACAAGGAGCAAGCTACTCCTAAAGGAGTAGTTGGTACGAATATTGAAGATATTCGCCTTACCAAAAAAGAGCGAGAAGAAATCGAAAAAGCAGAACGCGCCCGCATCCAAAAACAGATGGCAGAGCAAAAAGGGCGCTACCAAATCATCAAGAGCACACAGCGAGTAATCCCTGTCGATGATATCTATAATGGTGTCATCATCACAAAAGACCGCCGGTATGTTAAGATTCTGGAGTTTCGTCCCATCAACTTCGCGTATATGGATGCTGAAACTCAGAACCGTGTGATTTCGCTTTTCTATCAGACATTTAAAGCTGCACCATGCAATATTCAGTTTAAAACTTTTGCACGCAAGGCTGATGTTGAAAGTACAATTGCAACCGTCAAGTCTTATTACGAAGAAGAAGAGAACCAGAAAAGAAAACGCATGCTGAAAGCATATATCAATCTGCTTCGCAAAACGGCATTGTCCGTCGGTATTACGCGTCGGTTCTTTATTTCTATCGAGTTTCAAAAAACTATCAGTAATGATGGCTCGAACTTTGAAGCTGTTGTCGCTGATTTGAATGCTGTTGCCGCTAATATTCGTTCACATATGGAGCAATGCGGGAATATCTATATTCAAGCTCTTGGAGATAAGGACCACAATGAAGATGCTGGTATCCATCAACTTCTCTATCAGATGTTGAACCGCAAAAAGAGTGAGACTGTTACATTCCATGACCATGTAAACCCGATTATCACACGCTATTTGGAAGCCGATGAAAAAGGAATGAAAACTTCTTTGCAGGCTCCAGAATTGATTGCTCCTGCGTGGATTGATTTCACGCATTACAACTACATCGTAATTGACGGAAAGTTTTATACCTTTGCTTATGTTCCATCACAAGGATACAGTCAACAGGTATATGCCGGTTGGATTGCAATGTTCGTCAATGCGGGTGAAGGTATTGATGTAGACATGTTCTTTGAACACGTTTCTCGTGAAGCGGTGTTCAATAAAATTAGTACCCAACTTCGTTTGAGCCGTGCAAACGCAATGGACAGCCACGATACAGACTCTGACTACCATGCGCGTGTAGAAAAAATTGCATCTGCCGAATATATGCTTCAAGGTCTTTCCAGCGGCGAAGATTTCTACTATATGTGTACACTCATCACCATTGTCGGTGATTCTCTTGACGACCTTGAATACAAATATGATGCTCTGGAAAAGCGTGCAAAAGGGCAAGGCATGAAAATCCGCCGTGCCAACTTCATGATGGAAGAATGCTTTGAGTCTGCAATCTTGCCGCTGGCAAAAATTCATAAGGACATTAAGAGGAAGGCACAGCGTAACCTCTTAACCTCCGGCGTTGCATCCTGCTATCCGTTCATCTCCTTTGAGATGCAGGACCCCGATGGCGTTATGGTTGGTACAAACCGTGCAAACAACTCGTTGGTTACGATTGATATGTTCGACACGGATATTCACGCAAATGCCAACGCAGTTATCCTCGGTTCTTCTGGCTATGGCAAAACCTTCACGGCACAGTTGTTTGCGCTTCGTCTTTCTGAAATGGATACACAAGTATTCATCATTTCTCCCTTGAAGGGCTTGGAAGACTATGGTGGTGGCTGCAAGGCAGTCGACGGTCAGTTCATTAGCATGGACCCGTCTTCTGTCAATAGTATCAATATCATGGATATTCGAGTTCCCGACGATGAAGATGCCAAGGATATGGATGAGTATTCGGCAGGCTCACTGCTGACAAAGAAAATCCATACTATCAAATCTTTTATGCATTTGGTCGTCAAAGACCTTACGCAGGAAGAAGAACAGTTGATTGATACCTGCCTCATTACGGTATACAAAAAGTTTGGAATTACAAACGACAACAACTCTATCTATGATAGAGAAACCGGTCAATATAAGAAAATGCCGCTGCTGCAAGACCTGCATAAAGAAATGCTCAAGTATCAAGAACTGCATCGGATTAGCAATATCCTTAATCCTCTTATTACTGGTTCTATGGCGTGTTACAACCGCCCCACAAATGTTGATTTAAAAGCCAAGTATATTGTATTTGACTTTAACGGCATGAAAGGTTCAATCCTTACAATGTCAATGTTCGTTGTTCTTGACTTTGTTTGGACAAAAATCAAAGAAGACCGTAAAAAGCGTAAAGCAGTCTTTATCGATGAGTGTTGGAAACTGATTGGCACTGACTCAAACGAAATGGCGGCTGAGGATGTTGTGGAAATCTTCCGTACGATTCGTGCTTACGGCGGTTCGGCATTCGCAATGACACAGGACATTTCGCAGTTCTACGAATACAAAGGCGGTAAATACGGCAAAGCTATTATCGGTAACGCCGATACCAAAATTATCATGCATCTTATCCCTTCTGAAGCACAAGCTTTACAAGCCGCCATCCAGCTTACTGATGCAGAAATGGAAAATGTTTCTAGCCTGCAGCGTGGTCAAGGCTTGGTTTGTTCTTCTTCTGCAAAATTGTTCGTAGATTTTGTAGCTGCTGACTACGAAAAGCAGGAAATCACGACGGATGCAAAGAGCTTCTATATGCAGGAAAAAGCGCTTAAAGAAAAACAGCACCAAGAAGAACAAGCTCGTCTGGAAGTAGAAGATAAGAAAGAGCCTGCGAAAACAGATGACAACAGCGAAAAGCGTTAAATAACACAATTCAAAGCTTCAATATAAACGATGTAACGCTAATAATAACTGAAAACAGCACTTTTGAGATATGCGATGGTCAGATACAAACAAATGTGCTGATTCCGTATATCTCAAAAGTGCTTTTTCTTTTAGTTTCCTCTACAAAATGCACATTTTTGATATGCTTTATTTTGCACGACAGTTCGTACAAAATAGTAACATATAAATCCGCAAAATACACAATGACACAATTGGCAAAAACAAAATTGCACAATTTGCATATGCTGAAAGGAGACATACTTATGTCTGAGGTACACAATAACGATATCCGCGAACTGCTCGATACCATCCCCGTTATCCCTAACGAGCTGATGGAAGAATATCTCGTACGGCAGTACAATATTACCCCGAACAAGGCGCGTGAGATTATCTACAGCGCTTGCCGTAAGGGTGCAAACCGTCGTCCGGCGTGCTATGTCACTAATGACGGTCTGGCGAAAGCTGATTACATTACCATGAATAGCCTTGTCCGCAAGCGCTGTCGCGCATTCCGCGTTGCCTGCGAATTTTTGCCGGAGAGCCGTCAATTTTCAATCCCTTCTACCTGCCCGTGGCTGTTGAGCTTCTGTTTCGATGGCAGCGTATATTATGTCTGCGAGTTTGAAAAGGGCAAGGAACTTATTGTTGCTGATATGATTCGCAACAATGGTATTCGTGAAGAAATGATGCCGGTCACATCCCGTATCGCTATTATGCGTCCCGGAGCAAACCGTGAGCTGCTTGATGGTTGTGGCATTCGCTTCTTCTGTACCGTAGATGACGACTACAACTTGGAAGTGACCGAACAGGTCGAGGATGATGAGGTTTGGGATGGCGTTCCCGTCATTAAGTGATTATAAACGATATATCGAAGAAAACGGAGAGCTAGTAGGCGTGACAAGCAAAGCCGAGCAGACTGGCAATTTGCTCGCACCTACGCCATATTCGAAATCGGCAAAGTATGTCAAAGACAAGCTCAAAAAAGCCTCTGATTATATGGAGCAACTGCCGGATATGCAAAGCCTCCGCAATAATACTTCGGAAGATACTCTAAATGCCGTTTCTGTAGAGATTCTTAAAGCAGAACGCGCTATTTTGACTTCTTTTGAAGGCAAAGAACGGCGAGAACCCTACGAAAAAGCACATAAATCAGCTTTGATTCCGGACAACTTTTGCCAGATTTCGCAGCCCAAAAATGGAATACTGAAGATACGATATTCTTCGTTTTTACCACCGTTTCATTATGAATGGTACAGCCGAAAAGCACGATACAAGAATGAGGCAAATCAGTATTTCCTTGATGCCGAATTTGACTACATTACGGAGGCTGCGCTTCGGAAATTCATTGCTAAAAACGGTCCCGTGAGCGTCCCTCCAGAGCATCTTTATCTTGTGTTTCGGCGCGGAATTGTACTCGGAGGGGCGATGCCTATAGACAGTAATAATGTCTATACAGGAGCTATCACAAACGCTATCAGCAGGGTTCTTCAACACGGCGACGGCTGGCAGCTTATGAGCTTTGTTTATACCGCCATTGAAGACCAGCAAGGGCCTTATTTGGATGTTATTCTTTGCCAGAAAGAAGACATTACGAAATGGCTCTAAGCGTAGCTGCATACAACAGTTTCAGGGATGTAAAAATACAACATTTTTAGGGGCACAAAAATACGCTCCTGAAAATGTTGTATTTCTTTATATGGATTTCTGCGAGGCTGTGGGGATTCTTGAACCGTCTTTGGTACGCAATACGGAATCCAAAGGACAAAAGCGAGGGGACAAAATGACGCATGAGCAAAAGCTTCTATGCTATCTGTATGGGGTTGATTCAATCCAACGCAGGCAGCTTGTAATAGCACTACCAGATATACCTTACCAAAGCCTGACTCTTGCGGTTCGAAACGCCATCAAACATGGCTATGTAGAAGTATTTCGTAAAGATGAGTCAAATTATCTGCGCATCTCACCGGACGGTATAAAGTACATCCGTACAACAGCTAAAGACTCTCTGGATAGTGAAAAAAGAGCTACCATGAAACGGCGTTTCAAGGGAGAACAAGGAAGAAGGCTTAACAGAGTAGAAACTACTTCCTGTATGTGCAGGGCAGCAGGTATAAAACTAGCTAAAGAAGAAGGAATCCAGCTAACAAACATTCTCAATGCAAACACAAAAGACTATGAGAGGTTTATGGAAAACTACTTCTACAACAAAGGGCTGCTGTTTCTGTCAGATGAACTATCCGCAACTATAAAAGCCACAAACACTGTCGGCGAAGAATACACAACAGGTATGAGCCGTCTGGTGGGAGCCATCATCAACAGCAAAGGCATTTACTATCTCTACTGCACACTAGACAAACTCATGAAATGGATAATATCCTACGAAAAGCGGCGAGTAAGTGCAATCACAGCGCTTCTCCAAAACAGTAATGCAGCCACAGAAAGCCAAGACTTCCAAACGGCATGCGCTATCCAACCAAAAAGCATCATAATAGGGAAAACATGCGCCATGATACCAAAAATCATCACAGGCGACAAATACGGCAAAAATATAAAAAGAGCCGGAGAAACAACCATCACAAACAAGCTGATGACTCTCGCAAATTTAGAAGAAGTATACAAACACAACTACTTCGTACCAACAGACACACTCGGCGTTGAACTACTCTCAAGAACCGTAACACTTACAAGAGATGACCTCAACCAAATGATAGAAATGTGGCTCTCTGAAATGACAGACAAGCACACTACTATCGAAGCAAGGGAATATGTTGAAGCTTACATCAATGATGAAGAAAGCAAAACACTCGTGTTTCCAATCATAGAGCTTGAAGAACTCGTTTACCAAAAAGCTGTAAAAGAGAAATACCATATTGTTTGCGAAAGAGGCACACAAGATGGTATCAGCCGAGCAATGGGAAACAAAGTTATTGACTTTAAAGATATGAACAACGAATCAATGCCTGCACATAAATACGATGACGATGGAATCCGCAGAGACGGCATCAACCCTCTCACGCATTCCGGCTACTGGGAGGAAGAGCAATGATAGCAATACGAGTATGCCCTATCTGCAAAAAGGCATTTGAGGGCAGAGTGGGCGTTCCAAAGGTTTATTGTGATGAATGCACCATGCTGTCAGATTATGCGGCGATGGACACTGCAAGAAGTCAAGCGGCTTGGTTCTTCGAAGATTTTGGAGACGAAGATGAAAGAGAAGATGAAAAGCATGAGAGTGAGCAAGAGACAGATACAGCACCTCTTATCACTATTACGGACGAATCAAAACTCCCAAAAGCCACACGCCAAAGCCGAGAATCTCTTTTAGAGCTCATTTCATCCAGAAAGCGCAGTTAACTAACAAAGTAAAGAAAGCGATGGCAAGTCATCTAATAAACCTTCCACATTTGCTAACCATCTTTATTGTTACGAGTTTATGAACTTCTAACAACCAAAGTTGTAAAACATACAAATTTATGGTATAATGCAATTGAAAATAAAAGATAGTACGATGAAAGCGTAGCTGCGATGCGTAGCCGAAAATAACAACCAACTACGAAGCGTAGCTCCTTACATACCGTACCACAGATGTAAAGTAGAAGGTATTAGATATGACAAAGAAAATCATTATTCCGTATGTAGCCGCAATTTTAGCGATGGTAGTTTGTATTAGCGTAGCTGCTGATGATGGAGCTGTGGTTGCCAGAAGCTATGCAAGATACAACAATCAGAAACCTAGCGTAGCCTCTGAAAATGTCTATCGGCCAGTAAACCTTCCTTGGGACAACACTTTCAAGAAGGTAACTGCTGAGGAAGCATTGGAAGTTAAAGACGGCGTTCTCGTTTTTGCTTTTCCGCAATGTCCTTTCTGCCGAAATCTTATTCCGGAACTTGCAGAAGTAGCAAAAGAAGAAAACGAGACCATCTACTACTGTCAGGTAGATGAGTACAGAGACAAATATGAATTCGATACTTTTACCGGTAAGCCTGTGAAAACACAGGAAGCAGGGGATGGATACTACGAACTTCTTGATTGGCTCGGCGACTACCTGAACGACTACGCGGTGGCAGATAACAACAAAAACAAAATCAAAGTAGGAGAAAAACGAATCAGCGCCCCTACTGTCATCCGCATTGAAAACGGACAGCCGGTATCTACATGGCTGCTGGAAGATGTGGAGGACGCAGGATACCCGACAAACGCATTTGATACTTGGTGCGACGATACTCAAGGCAAAGTGACGGAATCTCTGCGCAACTATTTTGAGGAGAAGTAAAGGATGAAGAATAAAGAGAAAATCACGATGGGGACGATTCTATTCGTCGACTCTCAGTATATTGTAACGGCTATCCTGATGCGCGTATTCTTTGCAGTAACCGGCTTGGCTGATAAGATGACGACAGGCACGGCTATTGTGTATTTCAGCTTGCTGTACCTGCTCTTTGCCGTAGGTGCGCTTGAGGACGATGACGACTGAGCGTAGCTGCCATATACTGCATTCTCGGACGACGGAAGCGTAGCTGCTGCCACAAGCTGGTTGTCAGTTGCGTAGCCGCCGTCCTTTTGTTGTAACGGGAGGAATATCAGAATGGTCTATGAGGTAATTAGTCCAAGAGGGAGAGGCACCGGAAACATTGTGGGAGTTCACACAGAATCACCACAATGCATTGATTCCCTTGATATGCAGAAGGCAATGGTTGCCGGAGGAAGTAAGATTACTTTTGAAGGAACAGAAGAAGAATATGAGGCTGTAAAGGACAAGCTCCATCCGAAGACAAAAGTAACTATTAAAAAAGCGTCTGCACAAAGGAAACCAAAAACAACAAACAAGACAACTCGATAACAGGAACGAACCGTTATGAGATGCTATCCAGAACAGCTCCTACCGCAGCAATAAGCAACAGCAATAGATAAGCGGCGCTATCGTTCTGGAAGATATGAGAGGGAAGGAGATATACCCGTGAGAGACTTTACAAATACTTATGATGCGTTCATGCACTGTGATGTTAACAAGCTGGCTGAAGCGTTTGCCTCGATGTACAATAGCGAAGGAGAAGATTGCGACCGTCTTGGTTGTGCAAAGCAAGAGGTCAACGAAGCGTTCATGCGGATGAAGACCATCACGCCGAAAGTCGAAACCAACCAGAGTATTCTCCTTGTTTGCAAAGATTTCGGCGACACAGGCGACGATGTCTCTCTCATTAAAGCTAAAGACCTCAGCGTTTGGAAAGAAAAACACAAGGAAAAGACAGAAACTATCAGCGATGAGATGCTGACCTTTATGAGCACCGACGACATCATGGATGCAGCGATGCAGCAAGAACTGCCGACTCGCTATGCCATTGAGCTTTGCAGTTGGGATGAAATTCTCGGATGGAAGCTGGCACCGTCCAGCATCTATATCTACGGTCTCGAATTCTGTTTGTCGCGTGTGTTGTGGGAGATGACATTCTTTGGCATCGAGCCACACGGGGTAGAGCAGGCAAAAGCAGACCTCGATGCAAGCATTGAGGAATCGAAGAAAAACCTTGATGAGAATGGGAAGCCTCACGGTATTCCGTTCGAGGATTTTGTAAAGGAGCTCCTCGGCGACGATTACACGGAAGACTGGTATCCGGAAGAGGAACAGGAACGCGACCGTCGAAATATGGCAATCGCATCTTACAAGGGCAACAAAGAGGCAGAATACCTGCTTCTGATGCTGTGACATCCAAAAAGAAATGAAGAAACAGAGAGAAGGTGACAACCGTGCTTCTGCACATCTTTGGAGATACACATGGACCGGATGAAATTTTCAAAATCAACCCCAAAAAGTTTCTTGACCGCGACCTCACAAAAGACGATGCTATTGTAGTTTGTGGAGACTTCGGACTTCCGTTCTTTCCAACGGACCGTATCCCGGCAAATGAACTCAAAGCAAAGAACTACCCGCAGCATAACATCAAATCAGCACGAGCGTACAAGATGTACACTGACTGGCTGGCATCTTTTCCTTGCGATATCCTGTTCGTTGATGGGAACCATGATAACCACGCATTTTGGGCAGAGCAACCCACAGAGCAATGGAACGGCGGACTCATTCAGCGTTTGCCGGAAGCATCCAATGTCATCCATCTGATGCGCGGTGAATATTACACGATTGATGGCATGACCGTGTGGTGTATGGGTGGTGCAGAGTCCATCGATAAAATCTACCGCACAGAAGGCGTTACTTGGTGGCGCGAGGAAATCCCATCCATGAAAGAGACATGGCATGGCTTCGACACACTGGAAGAGCACGGAAACAAAGTAGACATTATTCTGACGCACACACTGCCACAGATGCTTATGCCGATATACTTTCGGGACATCAGCCCTATCAACGACCCAACTGGGGTATACCTCAACGAAATCTACCGCAGAGTGGAGTTCAAGCAGTGGTTTTGTGGGCATATGCACAGAGATGTAGACAAGCCGATGTACAAGCTCAGAGTGCTGTATAGCCAAGTTGCAGAAGTGAACACGAAAGAATGCTGGGGAAGGGGAGAACAGACATGAATGATATCTATGTAGTAGGAGATGTTCACGGAGACTTCAAAAAACTCATAGAAGCGCTCGTTGCATCCAATTGGGATGAGAAAACTGACAAGCTCATCTTTGTCGGCGATGTAGTAGACCGTGGCATTGAGAATGCAAAGGTCGTGAACTTCATTGCAAACCATAAAGATACCGTACACCTCGTTCTCGGCAACCATGAATACGAGCACCGGCAAATGCTATGGTACTACAAATCACTCGCGCAATCTCCTACAGTAAGAAAGCTTGCAGCATGGGTATTCCTGCACTACAAGCAGGGAGAGCATATCTTCAGAACGAAAGAAGAACTTGAAGGACTTAGATGTAGCTTAGAAGAGAGAAAGAAAATTCTTACCTCAAGACCACACACCTTCGAAGGCTGGCAAAAGATGTTCATCACCTATACGCTCGCATGGGAAAGTGACAATCTCTGGAAAATCGTTCTTTACATCCTCGACAACATGTGCGGCAATCCGTACAACGCTGAGCATACCATCTACGAGTTCCTTATTGGCACGAAGAAAACAAGAGAAAACTTTGAAGACGTCTTTGAAAACAATACGCAGGAACTCAACATCACGCCTTCCACTACAGAGAAATTTAAGCAGGTAGTCATTACACACAACAATCCTTTCGGAAAGGTAAATGACTACGATAAGGCAGAGATGCTGCCGGACCATCAGAATACTCTCTATATCTTTGGGCATATCCCTCATAAAGAGATTGTCCGTATAGATAGACCAAACAGCAACTGCACATACCTTGATATAGATACATCCATTGAATCGGTATCCGTCATCAAGCTGAGCGACTACCTCCGATAAAAGCATACGCACCATAGGGGCACAGAGCCTCTGTGGTGCGTTTTTCTTTTTGTATAGGTAGGTTGCTGGTCTTCATAAGAGAAGTTAAAAAGCGGCTGGCTGTGGCGCTACAGTGATACATAGAGAGTCGTAGCAACACACTCGCAAGTCGCTATGCTTCCTATGGGTGCCATCTTATCTTCCGTTCTGGAAGAATGCTGCAGACGATATGTTCGGCATCTGCCCGGCGTGCTGGAGATAACGGCAAAGTGGATAAGAGATAGCCAGAGCGTATTGCCTCTTCCAAATGGCAAACCACATTTTGGGAATATCGCGCCATGTGCCATAAGCCAAAGAATCACAAAGTTGAACTACGAAGGTTCATGTCTGTGATTACTGTGAATGTAAGACAACCGAACACGCAGAATCTGACAGATGTGACTATCGTATCCGGCGCAGGGATAGAGGCTGTACCCACCGCACGGCGATGAAACATTTCCATACCATAGGCACAAACAAACCGTAGGTGCTCCTCGTTCAACCGTGAGAGCGTAGCTACTATGTATTGGCTTCTTAGACGCGGAAGCGTAGCTGCTGCTACAAGCTGGTTGGTGATAGCGTAGCCAAAATATCGCACACCTTGTCAAGCCAATCCGTCCCGTATTAGATGTGATTTTGCGAAAAAGCCGAATTAAATGGGTGGCTGTGTAAAAAATAGACATTGCCTTAACAGAAGTAGACATTTACAGAAGAAAAGTAGACATTGGACTTGTTATATACTTGTCGTGGGCTTGCTGTGTGCTTGCTATGGGCTTGCTGCGTCTTACCATGAAGCAGGTTTCATTTTTTGCGCGAAAGAATCTCCTGTTACTTCCGGTCAACGGTAAAGAATATTTTTGAAAAACGGTGCAGAAAATTTCTCTCAATAAGCTCATCCGCAGGAAAATACTGGGATAAAGCGAGTTTTTCCTGTAAAAAGTGTGCAGATGCTCCAATTATTCGTAGGAAAAAGTGGCAAACGCACAAAGTGGACAGGACCTACGACTCCATTCATCCAACTGAGAGTTTTCTTCAGCCGCATACACAAAAAATCGGCATATTGGCACTATGTCGGTACACCGATATACGACAACCTAGAGGCAGAATACGGAGCGCTTCGGTTGTCTCACACGAATAAGAAAAAATGCGACAACCGAGCAGCGCAACACAGCATACCGTGGATGCTTACTCAATTGAGGGAGGTATAGTTCATCCAGAACGAAAGAGTCTTGCCGATGCAGAACAAGCGCCCGAGTCATCACTTTGTTTCCTGTGAAATTCAGATTGATAATTGCTACTTTATGTCGTATAATATATATAATAATGTAGGAAACAAAAAAGACCAAGAAAGGAGTCTTTCATGGACATCGAAGAAAAGCCATCCGACACAGAATGGACACCCATCGCAAAAATTTCAATCTTATGTACTCCTTTATTGTGAGGAGCAGCAACATGTAATACGTGTTGCACAATCCCACTGTTATAGACTGTGGGGAGTCTCTAGGCACGGACCCTTGGATGCTGCATATGCTTCCCGCACGGGGTCGCCCCTATAACAGCGGGTCTGCCTATATTTTCTGTCCATCTTGTCTGCTGTGTATTTCCGCTATCGCTAACCTCATTGCTATTGGCTATTTTACTGCATTGGAATCACCCTCCAGCCGCTTTCAATTTACAGATATATTATACCATAAATTTATATTTAAGTCATTTGTGTAGGACAATTATTTACAAACAATACACAATTAAATGGAACGGTCAGATTTCTGATTGCCGAAGAAGCGTAAATCAAGAAAGGAACCTCTCATGGACATCGAAGAAAAGTCATTTACCACAGAATGGACACCCATCGAGAAAGAAGGCAATCCGAAGAAAGCCGGGAAATACATTGTCACACGACAGAAGCCGACCATGACGACAACCGCGTTCTTTGAGTATGGTGAATGGTGGGACGGACCGCTGCACGAGTGGGCATGGCCGGAAGGCATGATAGTTGCTTGGCAGCCGATGCCAGCACCATACACCGGCAAAGAGAAACCACCTCTCAAGATATGGGATTAACCATTCCAGAACAGAGGCGGCAGAGGGAACGAAGAGGTTATCAGCATGAGCATAATACAGGCATATGCCACACGCTACGAAAAAGTCAGCTACTATGATTCCGAATTCGTCATAAAAGGGGTTCTGCACATAGATACCAGAGAGTACGGCTTCACACACTATGATGGAGCCTTTGCTTTCTCAAGACTTAAAATCAAAGCAGGCAAAGTAAAAGCCGTCTACAACGAGGAAGACGGCTTTCAGATGCAGCAGGGGAGAGGTACTCAGGAAGGCAACCTTCTGTATACGAACCAAGAGAAGGCTGTGGAGTATATAAGAGATGCAGCGTCGGCATACTTGATAACCACACTTGACGCATGGGTAGAATACTTCAACTTTGCCACAAGCTGTGCAGGACCGTTTGCCTATCGCTTGACGAGATGTGTTACGTATCCGGATGAAAAGTTCCGCTGTACGGTAAGAACACCATCTCCAAACTGCGCACTCGTCTACAGCTTCGGATTCGACGAAGAGGAACATCCGAGACTCGAATCGCCTCTGTTTCTAGGTACGGAGCTTCTTGAAACAAGCATAGACACAGATTTCGTTACAGGTCCCGGCAGATGGCTGTCCAGCATCTTCATGTTGAATGAAAACGAGAGTGGCTTGCCTCTCGACAGGGACTATTCCCGTATTGTCTCTTTAGAGACAGCGCTCGACTGCAAGATACAATTTGCCGGTTTTCCGGATAGTCCACAACCTGCACATTCCTGCAAGCTAATACTGTTCTCAGACCTTCTTCAGAAAAAGAAGCAGGATGAGATGGGAGTACCGATTCGGCACATTAAACACAAACAATAAAGCAAAAGAGAGGAGCCGGATAAGCTCCTCTCTTTTATTTTGTCAAGACTTTTCGCAGTTGGAGAGTATTTATACGGATTACAACCGCAAAATTTTTCAATTGATATTGCAACCTACGGTTGTATTTGCTATACTAAATACGACATAAAACAACAAATAAGACTAAGAAACAACCGAATACAACGACGGGAAGAAGGTGTCTGTGAAAATGGCAAAAGAGCGAGTTATCCTTCATTGCGATATGAATTGTTTCTACGCTAGTTGCGAAATGGCATACCACCCGAAACTGCATGGAAAGTCGATTGCTGTATGCGGTGACCCAGAACGAAGAAGCGGTATCGTATTGACTGCTTCATACCCGGCTAAGCGGATGGGCGTAAAAACCGGTATGCCGTTATGGGAGGCACAGCAGCATTGCCGGGACATCATCTTCGTTCCAGCTCACTATGACCTCTATACGCGCTTCAGCAGCTATACCAGAGAAATCTTCTTGCGCTATACAGACCAGGTCGAACCGTTTGGCTTGGATGAGGCATGGCTTGATTGCACAGCGAGCCAGTCTCTTTTTGGAACAGGGGAGAGGATAGCAAGGGAAATTTCCGATACAATCAAGGACGAACTTGGCATTACATGTTCGGTTGGAGTGAGCTGGAACAAAACATTAGCTAAGCTCGGTTCAGATTATAAAAAGCCGGATGCCATTACGGTTATCAATAGGCAGAACTTTGAGAAGATAGTTTTCCCGCTGCCTGCATCGGACTTGCTCTATGTAGGGAAAAAGACTGCTTCCAAGTTAGACAGCTATGCTATCCATACGATAGGGGCTTTAGCAAAGAGTAGACCAGAATTTCTACAGCAAAAGCTAGGCAAGGTGGGATTATTGCTCTGGAGATTTGCCAACGGTCTGGATAATGCGCCCGTCGCCAAGTACGAGCAGCGGGAAGTTCTCGCGCCCATCAAAAGCATCGGCAATAGTTGGACCACGCCACGGGACCTTTTGACAGACCAAGATGTCTGGATTGTTATTTACCTGCTCGCGGAGAGTGTTGCAGCACGACTCCGGGAAAACCATTTCCGATGCCGAGGCGTGGAGGTCAGCCTTCGGGATTCCAGTCTGTTCAGTTTTGAACGGCAGACACACCTAAGTCAACCTACCATGCAGGAAAAAGAGATAGCGACCGCTGCATTCACCCTATACAAGAAGCACTACCATTGGAATGAACATCTTCGTTCCATTGGTGTACGGGCAGTAGACCTGCAGCCGGACACTGAGCCTTGCCAAATTTCATTCGATTATAGTGCCGAAAAGCAAGAGGAGATGGAACGTCTTGAAGCTGCCATTGATGGAGTCAGAAACCGATTCGGGTACTATTCCGTACAAAGAGCAATAATGCACACGGATAAGCTCTTATCTCACTGCGACGCCAAAAACGACCATACAATTCATCCGCACGGATACTTACAAGGGAGCATATAAGTCATGTCAGAACAAAGAGTCAAGAGATATGTGGAGGTCATCGCAGACTTTCAAGCAGATGGCACACTTATCCCACAAGCTGTCGTTTGGGATACGGGACAACGCTTCGACATTTCCAACATTTCGGAAGTGCGACCGCGCAAATACTCAAAAACCGGCGGAGTTGGTGTGCGCTATACCTGCCAGATAGGAAGAGCCAGAACATATTTGTACTATGAAGTTGACAGGTGGTTCGTCGAGGCAAAAGAAAACGCCACAGCAACAGACCCATGTTAGAGGTCCGCTACCGTGGCGTATAAGTTTAGCAACTGATTAAACTAGGAGCGCTTGTTCCTAACAGGTTAAGCCTCCTCAGCCGGAGCGCTTTCGGTGGCTTCCTCGACACCAGAAGCAGCCTCCGCATCAGCAGCATTCACTTCTGCCTTCAGCGCCCGCTTAAAAACAACAAGCTCTTTGTCATTGAGGGTATGCGCCACCATCTTGGCGTAATACTCCGGGCGACTCATCGTCGCAGAGAAAGTACGGGCATAGGTCTTGCCTGCGCGGACGAAGCCATCAGCCTGAATCAAGCCTTTAGCCAGCAAGTTGTTGATAATCGAGAAGATAGACCGCTCTTTCCAGTTGCGGATGCCGTTCTCCTCGGCTTTCTTGATAACATCTGCCTGCGGCATAGCCTTCTTGCTATTCCAAAAAACAGTCATAACAGACTCCTCGGCGGGAGTCAAATGGTAAGGACGATTTGCTCTTGCCATTGAAAACACCAACTTTCAAAAATATAATACATTTGCCGTTAATTCTATTATAGACAACTCGCAAGTATCGTCAATGGTTTCATATTAAAAATTAACAATTTATGCAACAAAAGAATCGTTGAGACGGGAAAAGAACTGGTCAACACACAAAATGCCGCTACCCAATAAAGGACAGCGGCGGTGGCTTTCGAAAAACAAAAATAATTCAGCTTTTGAAAGTAGTAAAAATGGCACTAGAAGCGGTTGCACCGATATGACAAAGTATAATATAATATTCCCAGAGAGTTGAAGTTCCGCTACAAGCGCTTAGGCGGTCACCTCCCAGAGCCGGAAGGCAGACAGGAGGTCATACACTTTTTCGCCTTCCGGCAATCTTTGTCGGAGGTGATAGCATGGACGTGAATGTTGTCGTTGCAATCATTGGTTGCATTGGTACATGGTTCGGCGTTTTTGTTGCCATTTATTTTGGCGGTAAAAAGAAGTGAGACTACCTAATGCCACTTAGGTAGTCTCATGGGGCAGGTGCATTTTCACAGTATGTATCGGTCTCAAATGTTTCTACTGAGGTGTCCGCTTATTAAGAGCTTCAACCCTCTATATTTATTATAGTTACTTTAGCAAGAAACGTCAAGAGGTTTTTCGCTTAATTCACCATACACAGTGCTCAGAGCAACCGCTTTGGGTGCTTTTTGTTTTGTAGGAAAAGTTAGAAGTCCAAAAAATAATCCCCAATCAGCACCCCGTCAACTTCCATTGTGGAATTTTTGTCGGGTGTGAACCCGGACTTGCGGCAAAATGCCTCCATCTCATCCGTCAGAACGGACTGCATGATGATTCGATGCACGCCATAGCTCTCACAGATTTCTTTTAGAACAGAAAGAAGCGCTGTCATTGTACCACGCCGCTTGTTCTCAAAGCAAACACGCGAGATGACCAATGCAAAGCGTCCAAGGAAGGCAACACGCAGTTCGTTCTCACCATCATCGGAAGTAATCCAGACCGTGTGCATGCTGTTCGAAACTTCACAAATACAGTCCTGCTTCTCATCAATGATATTAACAAGCTGCTGCGTCTGTTCCTCTGTAAGCTCAAGCATGCCGGGAAACGCCATGATAATGCCTCCATTGTTTCATTTATGATAATTATACCACAAAATGTCACAAAGTGAAAGTGACTGCCTGAAATGTTCATAAAAATGATACAGCATCCTGCCCAATTCGCAAAAATACACATTGTGCAACACGCCGAAAGCCCGCAATACAACAACATCTATTTGCATTTTGGTGTGAGAAAATGTACAATTTAGAAAAAACACATTTTGAGGAGAAGCAACCATGAAAAAAGCAGCCTTGATAGCAGTATCCATTATTACGGTGATGCTGCTCGCCGCCTGCGGAAAAGCAGAATCTACCGCTCCTGCCGCGACACAAGAGCCTACGATTCATGCAGACTCGGATGGAACTCAGTACAAAACAGTATATTCCGGCACTGCAGAAGGCTTGAATTTACCGACACCTACACCGGAGCCGACCATCATTTATGATGAGAACTTCTATGAGAAGACGCTGGCGAACAATGATGACTGTACGGTCAAGCTGCTTGCGGTAGGACACGATACCGATGGTGGATACTACTGGAAGCTAAGCTACAAAAACAAGAGCCAAGTAGAACTCAATGCATCTATTGATGCAGCATATCTCAACGGTATCCCTGCAGACCCTAACTGGCATATCTTCACGAAGCCGGGGGAAACGGTCGAAGAAGTTGCTTCATGGGACTCTGCCGGACTCAGACTGTATGGGTTAAAGCCAGGAGACGTCACCAAGGTAGACATCTACCTGTCCTCTTATATCAACGACTTTGATTCGGATTATCCGGACCCACTCAACGAATACCTCACAATTTATCCGACAGACGATTTTGAAGCACAAAACTTTGTCCATGAGCTTCAGCCGACCGATATGGTTCTGTACAATACCGATGCCTTCACAATGGCAATCTGCGGATTTGACCCGAATAACATTTTTGGCTACACAGCAAAAATGTTCCTTGTCAACAAGCTGGATGAGCCTATCACCTTCGGAGCAGAGAAGGGGAGTATTGACGGAGAGGAGTATGACCCGATGTGGGGTGAGAAGGTAGATGCAAACTCTATTGTGTATTCTGACCTCCATTGGTATGAATTCAAAGACGCCTGCAAAGCAAGCGGGAAAGATGTAAACGACATCAAAGAAATCGTAATGCCGGTAACTATCGACAAGTTCTACGGTGGCGATATCTTGGCAAAAGGAACTTGCACCATCTACCCGCAGGAGAATCGCGTTGAAACTGTGGATGCTGAACAATGACGACGATATACATTCTGCCACTTCGGTCTAAAGAGATGCCGCTGTTCGAACAGATACAGACTGCAGGACAAGTAGTACAGCTTCCTGCCGCGAGAGATATGCACCTCGATGATGTCGTTCTCCTCCATCTTGGCAACTGGCATCTAAACCAAGAGAGTGGCGTATATGCCTATGGGTCGGTAATATACGGTCCCTACATTCTGGAAGGTCACCCAGACCATTTGTGCAATAACAAGAACACCGTGGATGTGAGAATTGACCGCATAGAGCGCGACCGTCCCATCATTACACATGAACAGTGTAAGAGATTTACTGGACAGTATCGTAGCATCCATGCTATATGCGACAGCTTCAACAATTCAATCACAGCACTGCTGAAAACATAACAGGAAGAAAATCGAAATTGTTAATATTTGCGTGAAAGCGCTGTCTGTGTACAGTTTGTAAACAATCGTCCAACACGAATGACTTAAATACAAATTTATGGTATAATGTATTTATAAGTTGAAAATGGGTGGAGGGTGATTCCAATGCAGTAAAATAGCCAATAGCAATGAGGTTAGCGATAGCGGAAATACACAGCAGACAAGATGGACAGAAAATATAGGCAGACCCGCTGTTATAGGGGCGACCCCGTGCGGGAAGCATATGCAGCATCCAAGGGTCCATGCCTAAAGACTCCCCACAGTCTATAACAGTGGGATTGTGCAACGCGTAATATGCGTTGTTCCTTTAAGATTAAAATAAGATTAAAATGATTAAAATATGGTATTATGAGACCTTACCGCTCGCCATTGTGGTGGGCGGTTTTTGTTTTGTCAAAGGTGCAACAATTTTCGATTTGCGAATAGTTGCTTGCAGAGTTGCACTAACAAAAACACAAAGGGAAATCACGGATAGAACTTCTAAAATTTCTAAACAAAACATCGCCTAATCCCCAAAATCGTCAAAAAATTGAAATTGGGAAATAAGTTGAATTCATATCCCAAAACTATAGAAAAACGGACACTTTTTGGAGACAAGTTTCAGGAAAAGCGGACAAAAAGTCGAACTCATCGATGGAAGCGTAGCTGCTCCAGATGGGCACTTTTTGGTTGTGGAAGCGTAGCCAAGATGAGCGATTTCATTTTTCGCACATTTTTCAATTTCCTACACAATAAAAATATGGCTATGTGCGCCACCCGCTAAGAGTAGAACTTAGAAAGAAATAAAGAGTAGTACATGCCCAGTGTAGGCACTAGCAACGATTCGCATATCTGTCAAAAATACACACAATAGTAATATGGCTATGTGCGCGTCCCATCCAGCTTAGATATGTTAAGAATAACTAAGAGGAAAAGAAAAACACTGAAAGTATTTTCATTGAAAATAAATTCAACAAAAATGCTCAAACAACAAAAACAGCGTAAAACACAAGATATGCTATATTTTTTAAAAAATGCTTGCATTTTACTACAATATATGGTATAATCTGTAATAGAAGATAACAGTTAAAGACTCGACGGTGCTGCCGATGGCAGCCTTGTATACCGGGGCAGAGTAAATACCAATATCTTCGAGCCGCTCGTAGCGGTTAGCAATGCCGCTCCGCAATGGCATTGCCATCGTTTTAGTTCGCAGCCAAACAGCTGCATGAATTAAACACCTTTCTATTTTTCCTCATCCTTTCTTTTTTGGATTTCCCGCTGCTCTTCCCCATAGAGCGGCGGGATTTCTTTGTTTGAAATTGTGTAAAAACAACTTGCACGTTCGTGCGAATTGCGTAAAATTGGAATTGTACAAGCGGAATAGGGCCATAGCGGGTCAAGCCTCTTCCTGCTGAGCCCGATGCCTCACGACATGTTTGCCCGCTTGTACTCCCTCTTGCGTCGGCGATGTCCTGCACCGACGCACCCCATACAGAAAGCTGTGGTCGCTTCCGCCTCCGCAGCTTTTTCTTTTGTTTTCTGAAAGGAGAAGACTTGTCAATAACCCACGACTAAAGTCGCGGGCTTGCTCCGGTAAGTCTGCATTTTAGAAGTGTCCGTAAGGATATGTTGACTACCCTTTGCACATTAAGTTGTGCCCCGTTATAAGCGAATAGACAGTTACCGTACGGTGTAAATCCTAGTCGTACGCTATAAGACAACAACACATCACGTAAAGCTGAGGCAAAGCCGACAGGTGTGGCTGTATCAAGCCGTTTATAACCTTGGGGAAGGATTTAAACCCTCTTCGGAGGAGTGAACAGCTTCATTTTAGCTGCAATTTTATCGAAAGGAGCATAGCATCATGCAATATGTGTATGTACTTAACAAGCACGGCGAGCCCTTGATGCCGTGCTCACCCGGAAAGGCTCGCATCTTGTTGAAACAGCAAAAAGCTTGCGTTGTAAAACGCACACCATTTACCATCAAACTCCTGTATGGAAGTGCGGGATACAAACAACCTATCACTTTGGGCGTTGACGCTGGTAGCAAGCACGTAGGTCTCTCTGCATCTACCGAGAAGCGAGAACTCTACAGTGAGGAGTTCACTCCTCGCAACGATGTAGTAGAATTGCTATCTACACGAAGGCAGAATCGCCGTTCAAGACGCAATCGCAAAACTCGTTACCGCGCACCGAGATTCAATAACCGTATCCACAGCAAACATAAAGGTTGGCTTGCGCCTTCGGTAGAGGTAAAAATTCAAGAGCATATTACTGTTATCAAGCGTATCTGCCGGATTTTGCCTATCACTCTTGTGAGAGTAGAAACCGCAGAATTCGATACGCAGCGTTTGAAAGCGATGCTTGCTGGAAAGCCTCTTCCTGTAGGAACAGACTATCAGCTTGGCGAGATGTACGACGAATACAATGTCCGTCAGTATGTCTTGAAGCGTGACCATTACACTTGTCAATGCTGTGGTGCTCATAATACTGCCGAAAAAGTAGTCAAGCTGCATGTACATCATCTCGAAAGCCGTAAGACTGGCGGCAACGCTCCAAGCAACCTTGTTACTTTGTGTACCACATGCCACAAGAACCTTCACAAAGGAAAAGTGACCCTTGACGGCAAGGAACGCGACAAGCCTCTTCGTGATGCTGCTTTCATGGGCATCATGCGCAAAACCTTAATGGCTCGTTTGAAAGAGGAGCTGCCTATCCCTGTTCAGGGGACCTATGGCTATATCACTAAAATGCGCCGTGAGCAAAATGACATCAAAAAAAGCCATACAAACGATGCTCGTTGTATTAGCAAGCATCCACTGGCTGAACCTTGCAGCGTTTGCTACCGTACAAAGGCTATCAGACACCATAATCGGCAAACTCATAAAGCAAATTTCTCTAAAAAGTGTATCCGTAAACGGAGCCAAATGCCTTATCTCGTTGAAGGGTTCCGTCTTTGGGATAAGGTCCTCTACAAAGGGCAAGAATGCTTCGTTTCCGGACGTCGCTCTTCGGGGAGCTTTGCGCTTAAAAAGCTGGATGGTACGAGTATCTCTAAAGGCGTGACATTCAAAAAGCTGCGACTTTTAGAGCCTGCAACAAATTATTTAATTGAAAGGATGTGAACGGGCAATTCCTCCCACGACTGAAGTCGCGGGTCTCCTTGCCCTAATTTATGAAAGTTGCAGCATCCTATATGGCTGCCTACCTGCTGGCACTGTACTACTGTAGTAGGGATGACGAACATGCACCGGAAGAGGCTGTGAAGTTCGCCTTGAACCGCTACATCAGTGATTCTTGCAAAGAGGACGCGCAGACGCAGTTACAAGAAGCGTGTGACGAGTCCGACGACCTCGGATACACCGAGGAGTATGGAGACGGTCCCCGTACACTCACAGCAAGGGGACTCGACCAAATCAATGCTGCCGCTATGCAGAAAGGCGACTACATTGAACTTGTCCATTCAGACATCCTCGATGCGGATAACTGGATTGACGATTATGTTGCGGCAACGGAAGAGTAACCACACTTAGAAGTGAAAGGAGACATCATGGCGCTCATCATTGGAGTAGTCATCGTACTGCTCATCCTCTTTGGCTTTCTCTGCTACAAGAAAGCCCCTCCGACGGAGGCAATCGTAGTAACGGGTTTTGGTCTTGCCAGACCGAAAGTCGTTTGTGGCAAAGGAACATTTGTGCTCCCGGTACTGCAGCGTGCGGACCGACTGAACATGCGCCTTCTGAAAATCGATGTCAAGACTCCGGAGACAGGCGTTAAAACCCAGAACGGCGTATCGCTCTGGATTGATTCTGTTGTCACGATTCAAGTCTACAGCGAGAACTCCACTGTTCTGGATGAGGAAGTCAAAGCATCCGGTCTGAAGGACGCAAAAGCGTACATCATGTCCCGCCAGCAGGCGGCTATCTCGAACTTCCTTGGAATGAACGAGCAGGGCATCAACGATAAAGTCAACGATGTTCTGCAGGGAAACCTGCGCGAAATCGTTTCGGATATGACCGTTGACCAGATTCTGACGAACCGCAAGCAGATGGCGCTGAGTGTCATTGAGAATGCTCGCCCGGACCTCGCAAAGATGGGTCTTGAGGTCGTGACCTTCAATGTGCAGGACATCCGCGATGCTATTGACGGGCAAGGTCATAACCACGGTGTTATCGAAGCTATCGGCATTGAGCAGGAAGAGCTCGTGAAGAAACAGGCCGAGATTGCCCGTGCGCAAGCAGCCCGCGATGTGGCGTGTGCTAAGGCTGACGCGGAGATGGCGGCAAACGCCAAGGAAGTCGAAGCACAGACGGCTATCGCCCAGCGTAACAACGAGCTCAAGCTCGCCAAAGCACGGTTGCAGGCAGAGGCGGATAAGGCTGCTGCGGATGCAAACGCTGCCGGTCAAATTCAAACGAACCTCCGCGCCAAGGAAATCAAAGAAGCAGAAGCCGATGCCGAGATTGCCAAGCAGAAGAAAATGGTAGACCTCGCTGCGCAGGAAGCCGAAGTTCAGCAGCGAAAACTCGATGCGGAAGTTCGCAAGCAGGCAGATGCCGACCTCTACCGTCGCCAGAAAGAGGCGGAGGCAAAGAAGTACGAGGCAGAGCGTGCAGCTGAAGCGCAGAAGTTTGCTAAACAGCAGGAAGCAGAAGGCATCGAGCTTGTCGGTAAAGCCGAGGCGGAAGCAATCCGTCAGAAAGGTATTGCCGAAGCTGAAGCTATGAAGCAGAAAGCTGAAGCATACAAGCAGTATAATGATGCGGCTGTCGCCGAAATGCTTATCAAGGTCCTGCCCGACATCGCCAAAAGCGTGGCTCAGCCTTTGTCCAGCATCGACAAAGTATCTATCATTGGCGGTGACGCCTCCGGCGTATCCGGCGTTTCCGGCAATGTTCCGGTGCTCATGGCACAAACGATGCAGACGGTGAAGGAAGCAACCGGCATCGACATGGGCGAAATCGTCCGCGCCAACAGCATTCAGGCAAAGACAGACCGCAACATCCATATCGACGGTGTGGAAAATACAGACCATCCCCGTGAACCTCGCCGTACCGCAAGTGGCTGGGTTGTGCCGAGCACTGACCCGGAGACGGGGAAGGATATGCTCCACTTCCATCCGGATTATGTGGATGAGAAGGAAATTCTGGATGCGCACCGTGCGGCGGCAAAGAAACACGAAGCTGCGGATAAAGAAAATCCGTTTGATAAAAGCAAAAAGTAACCATTGCAGCCCCTTGAGGGGCTGTTGCAGCTCAACAAAGACAGCCTCCACGCGGCGAGCAGCGGGCAACGGAAAAATAATCCCGGCGAATTGTCTTTGAGACGGAAGGAGAAAGCGCCCTATGCGAGTACAACAGGTTCCGAACTCCCCCTATTTTATCCATTACGACGATGATGGCTTTTTCTGTGTATCAAAAGACAAAGACGGCAAAGAGCCTATCCCAGAATCTGAAACGCAATCATTCCTCAATGCAGTAGCCAACGGGCTACTCTGCATTGAGCAGGAACGAAAGAACAGATACAGACGCATTGAAGAAGCCAAAAAAACAGCTTTTGCCAGAGGCGAAGCGGAAGGCAAAGAAGACAAGCTCATCGCCACAGTCAGGGAACTGGAGGAAAAGCAAGCGTTAAGGGAAGAGCAGGAGAGCAAACTATACCACGAAGCGCTTAGTCACACTATATCTTTCAAAAGCACGAGAACAGAGTGGGTTCGCCTTTCACGCGGAGGATGGTGATTCACATGATAGGGAGCATTTCAATTCCAAACACCAGATTTTATCTGACCAGCATCGACGGTAAGAAGTGGTTCATAACAGAATATTACAGAACCGCACCGTTCAATCCTGCAAAAGAGACATACGACTTGTACAAGGCGTTCGCGGAAGCATTCCGCGAAAACGAGAGGGAAGAGCGGAAGTTTCCGGAAGAACTCAAAAACGCCGTCAACAAAGCGTATGGAAACGGTTTTTATGCCGGGCGGCATAGCAATCTGTAGGCACCTACGAGTTTGAGCGAGATATACAGCGTATGGGAGGTAAAAGAGATGCAAAGTAAACCAAAAATCATTGCACAGGCAATCCTGCTGTTTGCGATGGCAGCGCTGTTCGCTGTCGTTCCTATTTTGTCGTTGCAGCAAGAAGAAATAACAGACCTTACCACCATTACGGCAACAGAAATCGACAACTATATAAAGAAACCGGTTGAAATGGATTCAGGTGACTATAAGATTTTGAGTGGAAGCTCAATGTGGGAACGGCACCAAGCCGCAGGGGAGGAACCGTCCGGCGACTATGTGACAGCCTTTTATCCACTTGAAGTCTATGCGAAAAATGGCGATGTGTATGTTATCGCAGCAGAATTGGATGCCGATAAAAAGGATATGTACTACATCAATAACGCGCCCATCAAAGGCAACATTCTGCCTATCCAGACAGAACATCTCGAAGACTTTAAGCTCGCGACGGTAGGGCAGAATATCTGTCCGTACTATTTGAGCATAAACAGCAGAACCCCGGAGGGCGAAGCCATTGGCGCAGTAATAAGCGGCATCCTAGCTGTCCTGTCTGCTGTAAGCGGCATTGCCCTGCTGGTATCCACAAAGAGAAAGGAAGACGACAATGGTACTGAACGAGAAACAGCGTAAGAAATACCGATGGATGCTGAGCGAAGATGGTATTGCAAAGCTGACCTTCGCAAAAGGCTTGCTGCCAATTATTGGCGGACAAATTTTCTTGAAGCTGCTGCCGTCTTCATTGAATGACATAACGGGCATCCAAAAACCGGTGTGCTTTATCATTGGCTTGCTCGCATTTCTTCTGGTTATCTTCGGCATTGGCCTGATTCTCTACGCGGTCTTTATCCTACCGCTGCTGTTCAAGGCAAAGAACAAGAAGTTTGAAAAGAAATATCCGGTGAGTAAGAACCGGATGTCCCGGCGGAAACTCTTTCGTGCGGCAGAAGCCATGAATGAGAATCCAGATTCTCGAATGAGAACGGAAGTGGACGGTGACTGGATTGAGTTCTCTCTTGAGATGGAGAACTATCTGCCGGATGATGAAGTAGACGACTTTATCGACTGTCAGACATATCGGAGACTAATCCACATAGGTAACGATGGTACTTACAGCGAATTGGAGTATCTCGATAAGGATGATGGCTCTGAACCGCAGATTGGACTTGTGAAAGAGCAAAAGATTGGCTATCACTTGAATGATGATGGCATTACCCGCCGCTATGAGTTCGATAAAGAAGATTTGACGAGAACCATCCATCGCTGGCTCGCAAATCGCGGCTATAAGCATGTCGGCAAAGTGCAGTAAGGCGGTATGCTATGGGATGGTATCATGTTGACCATTTCGGCAAAGGCATCTTCATGGGAGAAGCTCGGAAAATCAAATACAACGAAGACTTCCTTGCAAAATATGTGCCGTCGAAAGAAGAAGCCATCGCCTTTGGAAAAGGGGAATACGGCGAGGCAAAATTCGCCGATTATGATAGTTGGCCGGTAGTAAAAAAGCTGGCGGTAGTTCCTAAAAACCTTTGGGCTCTTAGTGGGGACTACTATGGCGAGCTCAACTATGATGAACACGCCTACAATCTTTGTGCAAACGCTCTGGACTTCGTGTTTGAGAAGTGCTACGGCTATCCTCACAACACTTTCTTCAGTGCCTGCGACTACAATCTCGACGCGATGATTTTCTGTGGTGTTATGTGGCCGCCAGAAAAGTACAACGAAAATCTCGCCACGCTGACTGAAGAAAAGCTGCAGGAGCAACTGCGAGAGTTCCTCGTCAATGCAACTGGCGACCCGAAATACGCTGAATACGAATTGAAACTTTGTGCAGAGTACATCAAGGAATAAAATGGTTGAACCTAATATCATTAAAACTAAATACTACACACTGGTATCTGCGGATACCGGACACGGAAAGACGCTCTGGTGCAAAAAGAAAGTGGCAAGGCTGCTGCGGACAACGCAAGACCGCATCATCGTCATTGATGTGACAGGGGAATATGCCGACTTCGTTCTGGACCATGACCGCATTGTGCCGGGGCGCATCCCGATGGTCATGCACCAGTATAAGCTCTCCGGCGGCTGGCCGGTAGACACGCATATCATTGAGGTCGATATGCCGATGAACAGACAACCTCAGCTTATCGTGTACGACGTAAGCCGCACGATGGGGACATGGCACAGAGGTGTGCTTGCCATCAGCGATGCACTGCTCGGCTACATGACCGGCAGAGAGAACACGACTACTTGGCTGTTCCTGAACCTTGACCCGTATTTCTACGAGAAACAGGATGACGAAACCTCTTGGAAAATTCTCGAACACTTCGTTAAGCAGCAAGGACAAACCGTGAAGCCCGTGTTCACATCGCAGAAGTTCAGCGCAGACACCATCAACCAGCGCCTGCACATTGAGGAGGCTGTAAGCCAAGGAGCAACTATCCAGAGCGAGAGTAAGGCGGATACCTCAGCAGACTATGTTGTAGATGACCGCTGCGTTATCCCGGCGGAAATCAAAGCTATGAGTAAAGAAGAATTGACTGAGAAAATCGCGGAGTATGAGAAAACTCAGAAGTCTCTAAAGAACAATGAGGCAGAAATCAAGCTGCCAATCCACATTGTGTGAAAGGAGAACAACAATGGCGGAACTTAAAAACGGCGAATTTGGCGTGGATATGGAAAAAGAGAAGATTCTCTGGACCGACCGCAAGCGCCATACCATCTTCGCACTTCCGATTTCGTTTACGAAATACACACTGACAGAGACGAAGCTCATTATCCAGAAAGGCTTCTTTAACCTGCGGGAAGACGAGATTCAGCTTTATCGGGTTCGAGACCTGGCATTGAGCCAGAGCTTTTTGGAGCGTATCGGCAAAGTCGGAACGATTCACCTCTGCTCTATGGACTCTATGACCCCGGAGCTTGACATCCGTCACGTCAAGAAGCCTCGTGAGGTCAAGGAACTGCTGTCCAAGACAGTGGAGGGATGCCGCAAAGCAAACGGTATCCGTACTTCGGAAATCATCGGTGAGCGCGGCGCTGCACCCGGCCCGGCGCCTTTGGAGCACGACCACTATTGTCCAGAATGCCATCATGACCATGAGTAATAAAGGAGAAACACCATGAGCACTGAATTAGTAGCAATCGAACGCATCAACATCAAGAAAGACAATGGCGACGCGGATGCGCTTCGCAGTTGCCTTGCCCACTATCTACAGCAGTTTCTGGACTCTGCAAGCATTGAGTCCATGACACTGCACGAACTGACCATCAGGATTGACGGAGAATCTGTTCTGAATGTCTCCGACAAGACTGGCGGCGTGGGTCTTTCCGGTCTGGATAAGGATTGGCAGCGCACAGAAACTGTTCATAAAGCCATCGAGCAAACCATTCTGGACGCGGATGTCGAAGTGTTCTTGTCCTATGATATGATTCACTACTTCAGCAATAAGAATTTTTACGGTTCGGCGTTCTGGACGGATATGCTGCAGGAATTCGGTTGTGAGGCAGTACGGTATCACGGCTTGGAATACTACGATGTGGAAAGCAATGTGGTGATGCTCTACTTCGACGGCAAGCAACTATGCGACAACCCGGACTATGTACCGGAGGAAGAAGTCAAGGATATCGACGCATGGTTCTGCTACACCTTCGAGATGGAGCTGGATGCCGGGGACACCTTCACCGTCAAGCAGGTCGACAAGATGCAGGAAGCAATTGCCTCGGTTCGTAGCGTCTTCGGCAGGGAAGAGGGCGATGAGGTTGCCGATGTGGATGAAGATTGCATCACCATTTGCACCGGCGTCACGCTGAAACCTGAACAGATTCCGGAGTTCGTAAAGTTCCTGCAGACGATGAACGATATTGCGGAGGAGTCTGGCGGCACGCTTGAATACACCGCAGAGTTCACTCCAAACGATATGCAGGATTTTGCAGCTATGATTATTGATAGGGACGGGGATAAAATCATTCCGAGATTTTATCGGTACTAAATCTTTCCAAGACCTGTAACATTTTTCCGTGGTTTTGAGGGGTGGCTTGCGACATTTTTCCAATGTGTAAGGATATGCCACTTGCTTTCCGGCGGACTTGGCGTGGCAATGTACATGGTTATCGCAGGCGGATACATGATACTGCTTCGGTCACTTTTTCGCGTAACAACAACAAAAAGCCTCACCCATTTTGGATGAGGCTTTTCTTTTTAGGAGAACGATTTATGATTTCGAAAGAACTTTTTTGCAAGACCATCGCAGATATTCAGACACAAGACGCAAAAATGCACGAATTCGATGTCGCACTCAAAAAGATTTGCGATTCATCGATGGTTTTTGATGCTGATAACCTGTATTTGTCAGCACTGCTGCAAATTCTCTTTCAATCTTAAAGAAGTGACAACGTATATTACGTGTTGCACAATCCCACTGTTATAGACTGTGGGGAGTCTCTAGGCATGGACCCTTGGATGCTGCATATGCTTCCCGCACGGAGTCGCCCCTATAACAGCGGGTCTGCCTATATTTTCATCGCAGCTCATTTACCAAGTGCATTTGTCACTGAGTCTATTGCACCGAAACCACCCTCCTAATAAATGTATTATACCATAAATTTGTATTTAAGTCATTTGTGTAGGGCAATTATTTGCAGTTTGTACACAATTATTGATTACGCACTCATTAAATTTACTGTAAGAAAGCACTGATTTTGAGGAGAACAATATGATTTCTAAGCAACTTTTTTGCAAGACCATCGCAGACATTCAGGCACAGGATGCAAAGATGCATGAATTCGATACCGCCCTCAACAAAATCTGCGATTCATCGGTAGTTTTTGATGCTGATAACTTGTATTTGTCAGCATTACTTCGGTTACTCGAAGAGGAATTAAACGACAAGACAAATACGATTCAATGGTGGCTTTATGATGGCGTCCGCAAATGCATCTGGTACGACTTTAAGGACGGTCGCCGGATGCGCTACGACATGCCGACGGCTGAGTCGTTGTACGACTATCTCACCTTGCCGTTCGAGCAACTTCACCTTGAAGCGGATACAGGGAATAACAATGATATTGAGGCTCCGGACTTTTCGTGAGGTGACACATGCTGATTATACTTATCATTATAGTGGTGCTTTGCATTGCGTCGGTTGTCTGCTATGAGGTGTCGGATAAGCTGCTGCAAACAAAAACCGCTGAACGCAGCGCCAAAAAAGCGGCTCTCAAGAAGAAAAGCAAAAAATGGTATGACAAGGAGCTGAAAAAACTTAATGCAAAATCCAAAAGCAAACCAAAGCAGAACGACGAGTTCAATGTTGGTTACGCTTTCGAAACGATAGAGCTAATCGAAGAGGAGCGCAACCAGTTTGCAGCACTAGAAAACGAAATCGAAGATTTGACGGACACGATTCATCTGTTGAGAAAAGTTAAGAAAATCTCTTTTAACATGGTGTTTGTCTGTTCGATTCTGCTTGTGGTGATGATTCTATTCGGGGCTGTCGCTTATGTGCTGACGGTAAAGGCGGGTGCAAGATGAAGGACAAAGAAATCTTTTTGGAGGAAACAGACTTTTCTGCCAGATTCGGCAAGAAACTGACCATTGAGCGGATTTTCCTTGAATACGACTGCCTGCCACTACTATGCGTCTGCAAAGATGGTAATGGACAACTGTATATTTGTCACTGTCCAGAGTTTCGCTACTTTGAGCGATGGGTGCTGTACCCCATCTCAGAGAATCAACTGTCCGAGATGACGGAAAGCAAAAAGCCCCCGGCAGAAGTGGTGGGAACAAAGGGCCAGAGGGTGTATGTGTATACACTCTGCTTCGAGGATGGAACAACCAGTCTGGAGGAAACCTCTATGAGCGACCTGCAAGAGTATGAGCGCCTGCCAGAAGGCGAACCTCTACCGTACTTGTGAGTTGCTGATTTGTGCGATTCGAGTACCATAGTAGCAAAAGGAGGTATAACCCATGCCTAACATTTATCCCAATTCCCAGCCCCAGCCATACTACGGCGTCAATGGCAAGCTCACGGACGACGCGAAGGCTTTGCCAGTACCAAAAAAGGTGTTCATCCTCGATAAGAGCGTCCTGCTCTACTCGCCATATGCGGTCTTTGCCTTTGACGAGCACACCATTGTGGTCCCGTTCAATGTGATTCGTGACCTTGACGCGATTAAAAAAAGCCAAGGTGAGAGCAGTCGCAACGCGCAAGAAGCGCTGTCGATTATTGAAACTCTCCGAGAGAAGGGTAACCTACGGTGCGGTGTACCGTTGGAGAACGGAGGTATGTTCTTCGTTGACGATTCCAGTAATGAAACACTTCTTGAATCTGCTTATAGCTGCATGAGACATTGTCCGAAGGAGTCGGAAATTATCGTTGTTTCCAACAGCATTGCCACGCGGATTCGCATGGAAGAATCTGGATTTAAGGCGGAGGTATATCGCTCAGACAGCGTAATGACCGATACGCCTTACCTTGGCAGAACAGCCGCGCATTGTTATGATACAGAAATCGATGCAAGTGGTATTCCCAATGAGATTCCTGTATCCGCCGTGGAAACGGACAAGTCGCTGGTAGAAAATGAGTTCGTTACTGTAAAGAGAGCAGACGATTCTACTATCGGCGTATATCAAGCGAAGGGCAAAAAGCTCGTAAGGCTCAACATGGATAAAATGTATCCATATGGTGTCAGGCCAAAAAACCTCGGTCAGAAAATGGCTATCCACGCCTTGATGGATTCGCTGCAATCCTCCTCGCTGACGATTCTGATGGGTGACGCTGGTACAGCAAAAACCTTCCTTTCTCTTGCTTGCGGCTTGGAGCAGACACTTGGCGATGACCCAAAATACCGCAGCGTACTTGTTGTTCGCCCAAATATCAAATTTGACGAAACAGTCGGGTTCCTCAAGGGAAGTGAGGCAGAGAAAATCAACCCACTGATTCGTCCCATCCTCGACAATCTTGACCAGTTGACCGCTGTGAAATGTGGGGATGAAGCAAAACCGAGCGGTAAGGGCAAAAAGAGCAAGTTCTCTGCACAGGATGAAGCAGAAGACAAAATCGTCGCACCCAACTCCTATGCACAATATCTGTTCGACTCTGGGAAAATCGAAGCGCAAGCTATGGAATACATGCGTGGGCGCAGTATCCGTGACAGATACATGATTATTGATGAGGCGCAGAATATGACTCCGCTGCAGGCGTTCGGCATCATCAGCCGTGCGGGCGAAGGAACCAAAATCATTCTGACCGGCGACCCGAATCAGGTGGATAACCCGTTATTGGATAGCCGGACAAACGGATTGACTTACGCTGCCAACGCAATGAAGGGCAGCAAGGTCTGCACGCAAATCACCTTCGCAGCATCGGAATGCGAACGCTCGGAGTTGGCAAAGGAAGCTATCAAGCGCATGCAAATTAAGGGCAAGGACCATAACAAATAGTAGAAAGCAACGGCAGTCATCCATTTCGGGTGGCTGCCTTTTTTTGTTTGTCGAGATTTTGTTGCTGATTCGTGCGAATTGCAGATAATTAAAAATAGGAGTGATTTTTATGAACATTACCATCCTTGCAATTTCCACGCTGATAGTGCTTATTGTCTTTGGAATCCCAATCGCAACACATCCACAATGGTTCAAGACTGTGGAAGAAGAGATTGAAGAAGCAAAGAAGGAAGGACACATCGTTACGGCAAAGCCTGTAAAGATAGAACACATCAGCAAAAACCGCCGAGACGACATAGAAGAACCACATCGGTATATCGTCACATACGAGTACGAGTATAACGGTAAAACATACAAAAAGAAGTGCAAAGAGCACGAAAAGTCTCAAGGAAGGGCAATCTACATTCCGAACGGAAATCCTAAGAAAGCGTTCTTTTCAGAGCAAGACCATCCGATAACACTGGGACGACTTGTGCCGATTTTCATGCTCGTAGGGATTGCGGTACTGTACTTCGCAATTACAAAGACCATGCAAATGTTAGTCATCATCCGCACCGCGCCGATTGGCAGCGAAACGATGATAGAAATGCTCAAGCAATTTCAATGATAGGAGAAAAACATGAAAAAACAAATTCGCGCCATTGTTGCCGTCGCTGCAGCAACAATGATTCTGACCGGTTGTGCTACACGCCAACAGAACAACTCTTCAGAACAGAACAATACGCCCAAGAATAGCACAAGCCAAGCCCAGAGCAGCACGACTTCGTCTTCAAGCACAGAGACGACACCGGCAGGGGAGAATTGGTCGCTACTTGACCATCTCCCAGAGTGGGCAGAAGAAACAGTGACTCCTGCAGTTACGACAGACCCGAACAGTGGTATTCCTTTCGGTGAGAACCCGCTGAACGATGCTGACTGGACAAAAAACCTCTCTTTGGATGGAGCACCTAATTTCAACGGCGTAACCGTATCAGTGGAAGAGCTGAAGACTCTCCCCCTCAATGGATACATGGCTCTCAATCGAGAAGACGAAGGATACAGTATCAAAGGAACCAGCGAAGAGTATGATGCCGAAGAAGAGATAGACCGCGACATTCAAGACTATTGCGTTACGGGAGAAGAAGGCAACTACTATCAAATCGGCTCATACGCCACCGATGGCTCATATGCCATGATGCTGAACGAGGATATTGCCAAAGAAGGGGACATGACTTTTGGCGATGCGTTCGATAAGGGTCTGTACTACAGCCGTATCAATGTCTATGATTTCGATTGGTTCCCGGCATACGATAGCCCCGCGCAAGAGAAATTCGAAGCCCTCTATGACCATTTTGGTAATCCCACCGGGCTGTACTGGAAAACAACCTCTTTTGGCGGTAAAGCATTTGCATCTTTTGATGAATTGAAAGCTGCCACATACGAGGATGTAGGAGAAGCCAAGAGTTATTGGCTGGTCTGGAACTGCGATGGTTATACGCTCGCAGCAGAGTGCTACGACCAATTCGATGGCAAAGAAACGCCGCAAGAAACTTCCGTGACTTCCATTTGTGTTTTCCCGGATGCAGATGAATCGTACATTTCCCATGTCGATGCAGGCAGTGTTGTTGACGGCTATGTTGGCTGTGGTAAAGCACCGTTGTGCCTGAGCGGTATCAAGATGGAAGGGTAAGAATATGGTCCCTTCTCAAAAAGCTCGCGAAAAAGCACTCAAGCGCACTTCACAACAAGGTATCAGCCGCGTATATACCATAATTGGTGGAGGCGTATTGGTTATTGGAATTATATTTGCTTTGATTCCGGTAGCTTTGGATATCTCAAGTCGTACAAAGTATGGCTTCGCAACGGATGATGTTATTACTGCAACAATAATCCTTGAACTCATGGGACTTTTCTTAGCTCTTACCGGTGTGATATTTATTGTTGTTGGCAAATACGCCGTCAAAAGTGCAGAGAAAGCCTTGAGTAAAGGTGAAATCAACTATCCTGCGGCAGAAAGCAAACATACAAAAGAACAACTCCTGCAGGAGGCTGCCACGATAGGACAACTCCCGAACTCAATACTTACGGTAGAAGTATTTGGAGACTGGATTGACTTTACGGCAATATTGGGCAGCATGATGCTGGACGGTGACACTGTCTTCAAAAAGCTGATTCTGGTACAAAATGACTACACCTACCGTGAATTGGATTATGAATACGGTAGAGCTATCGTATCGGACAGTGTAGGACTCGAAGAAGGAAGAACTACGATAGGCAAGGTACAAAAGCGCAAAGTCTTTTACCGTAAAAACGAGGATGGCAGTGTTACCAAGTACACACTGGATACAACAGACATTACCAACGACATCCACAAGTGGTTGGCTGACCGTGGATATAGCAAGGTTGGGTGAAGGAAAAACATGGTTATTCCTGAAAGCATTATTCCGTGTGGCATAAAACTCATCTTCTTTGATTATGACGATACGCTTTTTGTTCATTACGCAGCCAATCGCTTTGGCGATGATGACAAAATTATGCGAGCAATTTTGAGCGAGGAAGCTATTCTTCCTGGCAGCGGATACCGCGTGTACGAGAACTTGGGAGTCGCAAATCCGCTAATAAAGCAGTTCGTCGAAGAAGATGCGAAAAATATCGATAAGCTGTGCATCACTTGGGTGGCAGACAGTATTATGCTGCCACCCAAAAAGCAATGGCTCGACAAGTATTATCCGGGTCTGATTTCAGATGTTGTTGGAACGAGCTCGCCGAGCCGTAAGATACAGACGATGCGTCTAATCGCAGAAAGTCGTAAGCTCCAACCGCGTGAGGTCCTCTTTGTAGATGACAAATATGACATCGTAGCACAAGCAATCGAGGCTGGATACAGGGGTATGACAACAGTAGAGGTCATGACTCGTATGTATTATCAGGATATGATAAAAACCGCACCGAAAAAGGAAAAAGAGCCCCTACCATAATTGGTAGAGGTTCTTCTCCACGCAGCCGCACGGGCTGCGACATTTTCACACTATGCACATAAATACAGAAGTGAAACATACAAAATAAAAAGTAACGAGGTGAATTTTAATCTTATAGTTTTATCCGCAAGCCATTTTACTTCATAGGTCAATCACTCCACAACGACTTTTGATTTGCGAATATATTATACCATGAATCAACATTAAAATCATCCATATCGAGTAATTGTTTACACAATGGACATAAATACAGAAGCAAAATATACAAAATAAAAAGTAACGAGGTGGATTTAATGCTCAGTGTGAGCCTACTTATTATAGCAGCAGCTATCGTTTATATGGTAGAGGCGTATATCAAAACTTATTATGCCATCGAGTATATGCACGGAACATCGCTGTTTTTCGTATTGCTGGCAAAGTATGGCACGCCGGTTTTATTCCTGCTCCTGTGCGCCTATATCGCATATCGCAAGATTTCAAAGAAACGAGAAGCGCAGAACAAAACGACGGTAGAACAACCGGCAAACAAGGAAGAACAGTATGCGGACAGAATCAAAGCAATCGTGAAAACAAAAAGTGTCTTTTCTGAACAAGCAGACCAGATGCTATACCAAATTCGCCGCTTCGGTTCAAAAATGGCTACCGCATACAGTATGACGCAGGATAGTAAAACATCAGGCGAGCAGGCAAAATGCTTAACACTGCTGGCATCTGCAGAGCGAATCTTCTATGACCGCTTAGATGACGCTATTCGTTCAGCCTCCATGTTCGATGAAACCGAGTATAACGCTTTCTGCCGTGGTTCCATTTCGTTTGGAGATAAAGAAGAAGCTAAAAAGAAAAAGGAAATCTATGATGGTATTGTAAACACAGTCAATAAAGTGGTTCACGATAACGAACGGCTCATTCTGCGTCTCGATTCTCTTGCATATGCACTGAATCAGCGCTCGGCACAAAATCCGTGGGATACTGATGTCGTTCTTGCTATGACAAAGCTCGATACCGTTATCAGTAAAACGGAGGAAGATATTAAACAAGACGAAGAAATTAGCCGTGAGGCTATGAAACGATATGATACATTAAATGGAGGAAATTGACATGGCGAGAAGAAGTATTTTCCCGGTGGTAGCGACCATCGCAATCGTGGGTGTCGTTCTGGGGGTGTTCTCTCAGACGGTGCTGCGCGACTCAAGCGTTAGCACAAGCACAATGACAACCGAACAAGCGTACGCCGACTTGAGTGGTAAGATGAAACGAATCGGTGTACAGGAAGTGACCGTCGCACCGCAGCAGCTGGATGTCTCCGAGTTCTTGGATGCAAAAGATGAGCTGCCCGACATCGAGTCTTCCTACCCGTTTGTAGTAGAGGGGACAGGGGAGGTCAATATTGAAATTTTTTCGTCCGGCGAAAAAGCGGCGGAATCTGGCTCTGACTCTTTCCTGACAGAGATGGCGAAGAAGTTCAACAATCAGCATAATAAAACCACTGATGATAAAACCATGAGCGTTTCGTTGCGTTCTATTCCTTCCGGCACGGCTGCTGAGTATATTTCAACAGGAAAATATCAGCCTGAGTGCTATACGCCTTCTAATACGCTTTTCGGCAAACTTGTCGAGAATGAAGGCGTAGAACTTACCGTGGAAACCGACCGTTTGGTTGGTAATGTGGCAGGTATTCTCGTATCTAAGAAAACAGGGGATATGCTGCGAGCAGATTATGGCGAAGCATCTGTGAATACTGTTCTGAATGCAACCATCGACGGGAAAATGATGATGGGCTATTCTAACCCCTATACAAGTGCCACGGGCCTTAATTTCCTGCTTGCAGCTTTGGCAAGCAGCGACAGCGACAATATCGTGGATGCAGTAGCAGTCGAGAACTTCCAGAAATTCCAAGCAAATGTTCCGCTGGTATCCTTTACTACACAGCAGATGGTCCAGTCTGCTGACAAGGGTGTTGTAGATGGACTGGTCATGGAGTATCAATCTTACCAAATCGACCCAACCTTACAAAGAAACTACGAGTTCATTCCGTTTGGTGTACGCCACGATAATCCGCTTTATTCGGTTGGCAATATCTCGGCCGAAAAGAAAGAGGTCATCGCTGCATTTATCTCTTTTTGCGAGCAAAACAAAGCCGTTGCAACGAAAGACGGCTTTAACGCTATGGACGATTATGCTTACACAGGCAAGGAATATGACGGCAGCATCATTGCGCAGGCTCAGGGCATTTGGAAAGAAGAGAAAGACTCCGGAATTCCCATCGTTGCAGAATTTGTTGTTGATACCTCCGGCTCAATGCGTGGTGAACCAATCAACGCATTAAAAACCGCGATGATTAACACAATTCAATATATTAACGACGACAACTACATCGGCATCATTGGCTTTGATTCAAGCGTCCGCGAATATCTGCCAATTGATAAATTTTCCCTTTCCCAGAAAACTCTGTACAAGGGTGCCGTGAACTCCCTCGATGCCAACGGCAACACAGCCATGTACAACGGCCTTTGCGTTGCAATGGACCGTATCTATAAAAAGTCTCAGGAACTCGGCGCGAATTGCACGCCAATCATCTTTGTTTTGACGGATGGTGACAGCAATACCGGCTATAAGTTCTCCGACACAAAAAGCATCATTGCAGGCATGAACATTCCTATCTATACCATCAGCTACAACTATGCAGCGGATAGCCTTTCGGAACTCGCTTCTATCAACGAAGCAGCATCCATTGTTGGTAACAGCGAAGACATTACCTACAAACTCCGCAACTTGTTTAACGCAGAGATGTAACTGAAATGCGCGGGTCTCCCGCGCAGCCGCTCATGGTAGGAGCCTCCACGGGGCGAGCGGTGGGCAACAGCATAAGCTGGCGAATAACCTGCTCAACAAAACATAAAAGGGGACATTTGGGTGGAAGTTATTAAATTAGAGTCTGGTTCGGGAGTTATACTGAAAATCAACGGCAATACGATATTTGCCTCAGATAACACATCATATTGGCTACAAGATAATAAGCTGATACGCGATGATGGTGTGTGCCAACGCGGAGTAGCAGACATCAAAGAGGCATTGACTATCGTTCTACTAAAATACGGCGGCATCAAGGGTCGAGAAACCGAAACGACAAGGATTCTCGAACATATGTTTGCCGCAGATGGCGTGCGCATCCAAGCATAAGGTTTCGTTGCTAAAACTTGCGAATTGCATACAATGAGAAACAATAAATAACAGAGGGAGAGACTCACATGAAAAAAGTAATGACCAAAGACGGCGTAGAGCTTCGTGTGGAGGACAGCATTATCTACACCACCGACTCCAAGGCTTATTGGCGCAGCGGCAACATGCTGGTCGGCAACGGCAAAGCTATGAGCTATACCTGCCGCTCAATGGATGAAGCGGTCGATATTGTAGCGGCACTGTACGGAGGAAAAGCGTGAACAAACTTACAAGAGGCACGCTTAAAGAGTTTATAGGAAACTCAGAACAAAGCTATATTGCCGGTGTTTTCCCTATGAAATTCGACGATTACACGGCATATGCCGAATTCTTGCGCAAGCCGATGCTACAGAAAAAGCACAAGGTCGAACTCCTTTACAACATGATGACGGCGGTAGAGCCGGGGCAGAGCGAAGCGGACTTGAGCCACTACCGTGAAGAACTGTCTCTCATCGGCTTCATCGTGGATAACAAGTATATCTATCCACACAACGGGGATACTGAAGAAACAAAGTTCCTAAAATTCTGCGGATTCCAGGCAAAAGACTTTCCCAGAGATTTTGATAAGAACATCAGAGAGAGTCTGAATAAGTACATCCGAGAAAAATACCCGGTTACAGAAATTGAGACCTTGAGGTTCTTGGCAAGTCATTCGGAAAAAGAGAAGAAAGAACTGACTCTTCTTGCTGCGAACTATTATACAAACGGTTTTCGCATGGATTTGATTGACTCCTACATTGCCTGTTCTGGTCTTAACAATGACGAAACCTCCGGCTATTGGCTCGCCGACCCCGACAACTGGATTGAACCAGTCCTGCAGATGCGCCGATACTCAAATGGTCACGACAACACCAAAGTAGCCAAAGACCCTCGTGAAGCAGTTTTGGAAAACGAGGCGGTAAAGCGCCTTTGCCGCGATAAAATCGAGAAAATTCCGAAATATGTGCGGCTCAAAAAGTTGATTGAGCTGGCAGCAAATACTGCCGGGACCAAACTCGTTGTCAAGTACAAAACTGCAGAAGGGGAGGCAACAAGCATTGCTTCCTATAGATTTAGGGACCTACAAGATTATCAGTTAATTCAACAAGACGGTTTCTACCTTCGCAATGGGTACTTGTGCTTAAACCCATCCAGCGGCATGTTCATTACAATAGATGATGCTTTGGCATTCATCCCATTGGACAATGTCATTGGTATAAAGCTGCCGAGTGGAATTGTGTATCCCTAACAAAAAAGTGCTTGCACTGTTGTGCGAGTTGCATATACTTAAACTTCGGACCGGTACAAGGCCGCAGTACCTGCCCGCTGGCGGGCTGCCTGATTCGTCGGGCGGCTCGCCTTTTTCTTTGCGGCAAATGCCATGAGGGTTGCACTGAAACCCAAACACAAAGGAGAACACAAAATGAAAAACAAGAAAATGCTGATGGCGGTGGCAGTTGCAGCCGCCGCAATGGTGATGCTTGCCGGTTGCGGCAAGAAGGATGAGACTCCTTCTTCCACGGCAACCTCAACCGTCGCGTCCGAGAGCACTGAAATCGAAGAGGCTACGTCGGAGGATGCAACAGTCGAAACTGCTGAGGCAGCTTCCGTCACCGAGTAAACGCCTGAGCTGTACATCTAATGGATTGTTGCTCAAACTTCACTCGACAAAGGTAAATATTTGCTGAAAATACCGCTCCTTCGCGTATTCGTGATTGACTAATTGCAAATTGTGTGGTATAATAGGGGTATCCTAAAAAAGGATATCATCAACACCGCAAAGAAAACCATCTGCGCGGTACAACCATTATCACATCATGGAGTGAGAGAAAAATGAGTAACTCTAACAAAAAGGCTCTTTCGAAAGCACCCACTGCCCTGACTGCGCTCAGTCTTATCGTTTCGCTCGGCATGCTGGCTGTGCTGCTTCTGTTCCAGAACGGCATCCTGTTCAGTCTCGGCTTTACGGATGTCACTTCTGACATCATCGTCATGGCAATCACGGTTGCACTCGCGGTATGTGCAGTTCTGTCTTTGATTGCGATGGTCAAGTGCGCAACTGCCAACAGCCACAACAAAGAGCTGGTCGGAAGCGTAGCTGCCAAGACGGTATATCGCAAGGACGACAGTGAGCAGCATAACCGCCACGGCGATGAGAAAGCAAGCGTAGCTGAAAAGGCACAGGATGAAGAAGTTCACGAACCTGCCGAAAAGCCGAAGGCTGCAGAGGAAATGCCTGCACCGCAGGAAGTAAAAGAGCCTGCCATGGACGACACCACAGAGCATGAGCCCATCAGTCCGATTGTTACCGCCATGGTCAATGACAGTGTTTCCAATGAAACGCTCGATGACATTGCCAACGTGATGAACGGCGTTGTCAAAGAGCCGGAAGCTGAGCAGAACGAAGAGCCTGAGCAGAAAGACATTTGTGAGCAGTGCGACCAGCCTGTTGAGGAAGAGCAGCAGCCCGAAGCAGCTCCCACAGAAGAAGTGCAGGGAGAGCCTGCCGCGTCCGAAGAGAGCAATGACCCTGTTAGTGAGGAGCTTCCTGCTGCAGAGCCCGAATCCGAGGAAGAGCATACCGAGGCTGTTGTGGACGAAGAACCCGTAGAACTGACGAAGTTCGAGCAGGCAATGATTTCTCTGATGAAGCGCGGCAACATTCCGGAAAATGTGTACGCCATCGAAGAGTACAAGGAAGGCGCTGTTTGCCTTATCCGTGACGACGCACACTACTTTGTGTATGATTGCAAGGACAATCAGGCACAGGATGTTGAGATGTTCGAAGCCGACAAGGAAAAGGAAATCGCAACGACTTTCGCGACTCGTATCCACGAGAAACTGAGCAAGGGGGCATAAGGAATTATGCAGCGTAAGGCATTGGCGGCGAGTCTCGCTGCCGTAATGCTTTGCGGCATACTCGCAGGTTGTGCGGGTAAAGCCGACAAAGACAACAAAACCAACAGCACGGCAAACTCCGCAGTTTCTGCGGAGGCTTCTACCGGGGAGACGGCACAGGAAGGCGATGCGGCTTCCGCATCATCTGACAACACGGCGCAGAACGACGGAAAGCAGGGAACTGCTTCCGCAACAGCAACGCCCGTACCTACTGCCACGCCGGAGCCCGACATCTTCAGTGAGCTTTGTGAAAAGCACGACATCGATATTGAAGAGGGCAAGGAGACAACCGAGTTGACCCATGAGCTGACATCAAGCGGCGTTACATGGGACGAGGTTCTTGATGTTGGCAACATTCCTGTCACCGATGAGATGAAACAGGAATACGAGGAAATTCAGAACCCCGTATTGCAGATAGAGAAAGCCATCGTGACCGTCTACAATTACCGGAGCCAGAAAGAAGAACTGTCGCAGGTGATTGAAACACTGGATTCGTTGCTCTATGTGATGAACAACAATCCGATGATTAGCATGAACGACAGCTATTCGCCTCAGGTCTCTGAATTCCGTAGCAAATACACTCAATACAGCGGGATGCTGCAGGAAGAAAATCCTCTGATTACTGCCGACGATGTAAACACTTTGAAGCAGATTGTCGTTGATGCCTACGACTTCCTCAATGGTAACGGCTTCGATGTTTCCACCGTGGATGCAAATGCCGCCCAACTGTACAGAACAGAACTCGCCGGTGAGACGACCGTGGACAATTCCACAAACGCAGCACCAGCACCTACCGAATAATCAGCAAAAGCGAAGAGCTTCCTCAATTTGAGGAGGCTCTTTTCTTTTAACAAGACTACCAACAGAGAAGCAGTAAGAACCGTTCTGAACGCAAGGTATGTAACTAGCGCACAAGGCTCACAGGAACGGCTGTGGCAAGGTTCCTATCGTTCTGAAAGAACAGCCAAAGTGACCGTGGATTTGTCTGTCTGAAAAAGGTCTATTTGTAACATCTTGCGAACCGAATACAATGAAAGTATCAGCATTTTGCATCGTCTGTGCGGCTTTTGGGTGATGTACAAATTGAGGAGGGTAATTTCATGCAAATCAGAACAAAGAACATTCTTACCATACGGTTCAGCGCAGACGCAGAAGTAAACAGTTTCTTGAATACGATACGGGACGGAGAGAATCCGTTCTCATTCAAGAAAATTCTGCAGTTATCCGACGACCCAAAGGTCAACGAATCGCGGTCAGACCTTCTGGCTTACGCGACCATCAAGCACTTTGGTACAGACCCGCGCAACTACAAGCCGGATGGACTTGCGGAGATGATGAAGAACTACTTCCACCCGTATTGGTTCGCCAACGAACACCTCAAGCAAGAAGAGGTAGAGCAGGGCTTTCAAGCCCTTTCAGACCGAAAAGGAATGTTATCGGTAGCAGAGCCAAACAAAAACGAAATGGTCGATGCCGGATTCCGCAATGGAAACGGTAAAATCATTTGCAGCCAACAAAAATTGGATGAGGAAGCAGAGAAAGAGCTGAACATTTACCTCGAATATCTCGGAAGTTACAAGCGTGAGTATTTCTTAGACGACTTCCATTTCTACGGATGGCAAGTCATGTCGGATAGCGTTGAAGAGCCGGAAGCGGTAAAGGTCGATGTAGATGGCGAACATTATGTACATATCGAGTTCAATACGAAGGACCATACACCGTCTCCTATCATGGCGGCTCTGAGTTTTCTGTTTTCAAAAGAGATGCTGTATGTAAAATATGCGAGCAACGACATTGCGGCGTACGAAGACCCCTTGATGCTCCGCAAATGCGGCTTCTACCGCTGCAAGGCAGGGCATTTCACGGAAGGCTTCGGCTTGCGGGGCTACGAAGCGGCAGAGGAGGCTTGCAGGATGTGGGGATATACTTTGTCAGACTATGTGTCGGAAGGCGTGATGAACGGGAAATACCGGGTTTTCTGGCACAAACATAAGGCATAACGCAAAATCAAGAGAAATAACAGATACAAAGGAGAAATAACAATGTTTGTTGCACGAGACACCGAAGGAACGCTCATTTGGGCAGACGAAGCAAATAAGCAGACAGATTATTTCTGTCCGGTATGCAGCGGGAAGCTGATTCTGCGGGCAGGGGAAGTCAACGCACACCATTTCGCACATGAAGCAGGCGCTTGCCCAGACCACTGGCATTACGATATGAGCGACTGGCACAAGACTATGCAGGAACAATTCCCCATTGAGTGCCGAGAAGTCGTGATGAAGCACAATGGTGAAATACATCGTGCAGATATCTTCAAAGACGGCGTCGTAGTGGAATTTCAGCACAGTCCTATTACGCCGCAAGAATTCAGAGAGCGGAATACATTCTATAACACCCTCGGCTACAAAGTGGCGTGGGTGTTCGATGTCTCAGACAAAGGCATTGTACCTACTATTGGCAAAGACGGATTGCCGGACTACTTCCATCTCTATTGGGAGCGCCCGCTGTCAGTCCTGCGCTTCGGACCAGTTCCGCAGCAGGACAGTATCAATGCTTGGGTCAGTATCTGCTTTTATTTCGGTACAATTGAAACCGGTGAAGACAAGCCTGAATACGCAATTCGCCGCGTCAACTGGTCACATGTTGACCGCATGAGTTGGAAACCGACATACAAATACTTTGATGTAGATGATGACCACGAAATTCACATGAGCGGCAAAATGGATATGCTTGATTTTTTCCGTACCACTATCGAAATGATGCGGAAACGGCTCGCAAAGGAGCCGCAACAGCAGTTCCTGCTCGTAGTGGATAGGCATAGAGGATTCCTTGCACCTTGCCCAAAGGGAAAAGCAAACGGAGGCATGAGGACCTACGGCTGCAGAGACTGCGAAAGCTTCATCTGCAGTATGACATGCGTTTCCGGCGGGTCGAGCGGTGTATACTGTGCCTATCCGGCGCAAGCAAATACATATGGTGACTGGGATACAGACTATAGGGTGTGATGTATATGAAACAAAAACTGCGTTTCGAGAATTTCTTGAAAGACTATGTGCGGGACCTTTCATTTGGAACGACGAGCATCAAGAAACTTGTTGCGGAATGCGAAGATTTCCCGAAGTTGCGTGAGCCGCTATTCCTGTATGCGAAGTTCAATGGAAAACTGAAGCTACTGTATTCCGTTCTGGAGAAAACGCCCAATGGGGAGCTTCAGCACCTGTGTGACACTTATGGCAGCACGCTGACCATCGAGCAGTTGGAGCAACAGGATGAGAACCTTCCGGAGCGGCTGCGGCGCGTCTGGACCAGTTATGTAGCTGTACGGGATAGTGCGGAAGCAGATAACTATATGAAGGGACTGATGCGCAAGAAAGTTCTCTCCCTTTTAGCGGAGAAGCACGTCACCGTATACCGCGTATGCAAAGATACCGGTATCAATCGTGGCAGGTTATATCGTTGGCTCAACAAAGAAAATATGAGTGCCATTAGTTGCCGGGGTGTTGATAAGGTTCTTCGGTATCTGGATAAGTTGCCGGAAAACGCTTAAACTGCCACATAGCAAAAGTGTTCTTTTCATTTACAAAATACCACAAATAAAGTGATAAAAAAATCCGAATGTCGAAATGGTCAAGAAAATCTGCGAGGCGCTTGGTATTACTCTTGGCAAGCTGATGTCGTACAAAGAGGACATCGAGATTGCCGAAACTGTATTTCACAACAACAAACTGACTAAAGCCGAGAAAAATGCGATTCTGGCGCAGGTACGACTGAATGTGCAGATGTATCACGATGCTTGCATGTGTGCCAATGCGGAAGTGGATGAAAACAGGCTGCCGAAGGAAAAAATTCCGATGGGAACTGACCTCGAAGAAATCGCAGCATATATACGAGAAGCATTGCACCTACCTGCAAGTGGACCGGTGGGTAATCTTGTTCAGACTCTTGAGAGAAGTGGCGTGTTTGTCACCATCATCAAACGAAATGCAATTGCGAAGAGCTTTTCAAGCCTCGCCGCGATGACGACCAATGGGGTCCCGATTGTTGCAATCAGTAGCGACTTGGACCGTTATGGTCAGCGTGAAGAGCTGACACATGTTCTTATGTATCTGCTGTTCTCGGACATAAATGAGCGAATTCTCAACAATGCTGTGGAGTATTTCTTACTGCCAAGCGAAGACATTATTCGGGAGCTGGGACGGAAGCGCAAGAGTCTGTGTGCCAAGGAAATCCGAATAATTGCTGAGAAATACGGGGTATTCGAGAAGTGTGTGGTTCGCCGCGCGAAGGAAGAAGGCATCATCAACCGCAAGTGGCAGAATAATATCCAAAACATCATAGTGGACGAACGAAAAGCAGAATTGCCGACTCGCTTGCTGCAGATAGTGTTGAGAGCTTATACAGAAGGTGAAACCAGTATCTCAAGAGCAGCAGAACTGCTGCAGACGGACAGCAGTACGGCAGCTACAACACTCAAGGAATAAAAAGAAGGGGGGGGGGTGCGTAATAGCATCTCCCTTTCACTTTGCGTCTCCACCATTACACCTTATAAAATTACTTGATTTTCTCCACGGTATCTGATATAATCATATAAGGTGGTGAGAATATGATAAAAACAACCGCAATTATGCTCCAAGAGCTAAATAATTACAAGAACCCGCGAGACAAGTTGGCTCATATGGTCAAGAAGAAGGAGTGCATCCCTGTTATACAGGGATTATACGAAACGAATCCTACGACTCCCGGATACCGGTTGGCAAACACTATTTGCTCTCCATCGTATTTGTCTTTTGAATTTGCGTTGTCATATCATGGATTGATTCCGGAAGCAGTATATAACTTCACGTCAGCCACTTTTGAAAAGAAAAAGAAGAAGGAATTCAAGACACCTTTTGGAACATTCACATATCGTGATGTCCCTTCTGCTGCGTATCCGTATGGAATCGAATGTGTAAGTGAGAACGGATATACTTTCCAGATAGCAAGCCCGGAAAAAGCATTGTGTGACGAACTCTATATTCAATCCCCTGTAACAAGCCAAAGAGAACTAAAAGAACTCCTTTTCGATGGTTTGCGAATCGACTGGGATTTGTTCTGCAAGTTGAACATGGATGATATTCTATTCCTTAATAGCAAGTATCATTGCACGAATATCCAAAAGCTGACTAAAACGATGGAGAAAATTGCATGACAACGGTAATCGAACAGATGCTGAAAAAGTACGACAGCAAAAATATGTATGACCAAAAGAATGCGATGAAGGAAGTTATGCAGGAAATTGTTCTGTATGGGCTGTCCCGCGCCGGTTTCTTTAAGGAAGCTGCATTCTATGGTGGGACTGCTCTACGTATTTTCTATGGTCTGGACAGGTTTTCGGAAGATTTGGATTTCTCCTTGATGACGAAAAATCCAGATTTTGATTTGAAAGCGTTCTTTCCCGAACTGGAAAAGACAGTTCGCTCTTTTGGTCTGAACGTTGATATCACCGAGAAGGAAAAGACAAAAGAATCTGCTATTCGCTCTGCGTTTCTGAAGGGAAATACCAAAGAGCATTATCTGCTGTTTTACTCTGATGAGGCAGCAGCAAACAGCATCACAAAAAACGAGACTATCAAAATCAAGTTTGAAATCGACACAATGCCGCCGGATTACGCAACATTTGAGCGTGAATTCCCTCTAACGCCATTTCCCTATGAAGTCAACCTGTATGATATGCCGTCTCTTTTTGCCGGAAAGATTCATGCGGTTTTATGTCGTGCGTGGCATAATCGCGTAAAAGGGCGCGATTTGTATGATTATGTGTTCTATCTCTCAAAAGGGGCGAGCGTAAACCTGAAGCATCTGCAATGGCGACTGATTCAAAGTGAAGTATTAACGGAGACGGATGCTTTTGACATTAAAATTCTTCGTTCGATGCTATGCGACAAATTCGATACTATTGATTATGAGCAGGCGAAACAAGATGTTAAGCCGTTTATAAGAGACACGTCCCAATTGGACATCTGGAGCGCTGAGTTCTTCAATGGAATAACAAATCAACTTCATTAAGCAAATAAAAGAGAAAAGACCGCTTCCACTTATTGTGGCGGAGACAGTCTTTCTTAATTCCTTGTTACAAAGGAGAGAAGTGAAAATGGCATATTTTCACCGCTGTATCTGATTTAATCATATATGCTGGAGAAAATCAAGCAAATAAGTGCTGCAAAATGGCTTACACAAGCTCCAATGTGAGCTGTGGCATTGACAACTATTTGCAATGTGGCTACAACAAGACAAGAGAGCTGATGCTGAAAGGCGATGATACACCATTGTGTTCCGGCACGCACCGTGGTGAAGAGCCTCTGGAGGAGTTGTGCGTGTGAACCTCAAACCGGATAGGTGCTAAGCGAGCACCGAACGAAAACATGCTTTGGGTCCTGCTATCGAGGCGGGACCTCTTCTTTTTCGTCGGGGAGTAGGTCTCAACAAAGCCCACCACCAAAAGAGGGAATCCTCCAGAACGACAGTACAACCTTCCGGTAGTGTCCAATGGCGTCTTGTAGTACAAGAGAAGACTCCCACAGAATGTATCAAATTAGCAGAATAATCATATTGACATTTGGAACTATATCATATACAATGTAAGTATGTTAAGGGTACACTCTTAACATATCATAGTTCCCATAATAGTTCTTGGTATGGTATAAAGACGAAAAAGGGAAACTATGACCTAAAAGTCGCTTCATTTCAGTGAGGCGATTTTTGTTTTTATAGCCAAATTCATGCTGCTCGGTGGTCAATTTGACCACTGGGCTTTTATTTTTGTGCAAGAAGGGGAGTGGCAAAAGAAGAAGTGGGAACCATCCCTATATAGCCCTATATAGCTCATCCTCCTAGCTCAAAAATCCTCATCCCCGCAACCATTTTGTTGCTTGACGAGCAACCATATTCTGCATACAATAGGAGGTGCAACAAATACGGCAAAAGGAGCTAAGGTAAGATAATCTGTTCATCTTGTTATATGACTAAACTGTTAACTTTTACGAACCTTGGTTGTAGAAATTACAAATTTATGGTATAATGCAGATGTACAGAAGGATAGGCGACCAATAGCTCACAGCCTCGTCGATGACGAAATCCAAAGCTGCATAGAGTCGGCTGAACCTATCACAATTATGTTGCCTCGGCACCAGACGCCGGGAAGGAGAAAATTGAATATGAAGAAGAAAATCATGTCGATGGTCATTGCCGCCGCAGCAATGGCACTGTCGCTGGTTGGATGCGGCGTGGACATCAACTCCATCGGATTGCCTCCGAATGTAGTGATGGAAAAGGGCGAGACGCAGCAGTTGGAAATCGAGTACGGCACGGACGATAAAGCCGAGCAGGAAAAGATTGCCGAGGCTGCCTCGAAGCTCACCATCGAGTGGACCTCCTCCGATGAAGAGGTCGTCACGGTCGATGCTACCGGTCTCATCACTGCAGTCGGTGCAGGTGAGGCTGATGTCACGGCTTCCGCAAAGGATGTGAACATTTCCTCCACTACTCATGTGAAGGTCGTCATCACGCCCACCGGTGTGGAAGCACCCGAAACCTTGGAGCTTGTCACGAACGGTGAGAATTCCAAGAATCTGGATGCCAAAATTGTGCCGGAAGACGCGACTGAGGTAAAGCTGGCATATACCTCCAGCGATGAAAGCGTAGCTACCGTAGACGAGAATGGTCTTGTCACGGCAGTCGCTGACGGCGAATGCACCATCACGACCTATGTTGTTGCAGATGCTCCTGCAACAGCCGAGACAGCTACACAGGAAGCTGCTACAGTTGTAACGGATGAGGAAACGCCCACGGAAGGCGAAAATTCCGAAGCCACCGCAGATTCCGAAGCTGTCACGGTGCCGGACAATCTCGACTCCGCATTCGGCGTTGTGCCCGATGGTTTGAGCGCCACCACCAAGGTAACTGTCACCACCAAGGTGGAGGGTATTACCCTCGACAAGACCGAAGGCATCCTCAATGTTGGCAACACGGTGACCATCACGGCTACCGTAGCGCCGGAAGAGGCTACCAACCCGGCAGTCACTTGGTCCTCCAGCGATGAGAGCGTAGCTACCGTCGATGAGACTGGGAAGGTTACTGCAGTCGCTGTTGGGAATGCTACCATCACCGCTACCAGCGAGGATGACAGCAGCGTGAGCGCAGACTATGAGCTCACGGTCCAGCAGAAGAAGGCTGCCACCACCACGAAGAGCAACTACTTCGGCAGCACCTCTGCTGGCACATCCACTGTTCCGAGCTACACGGCACCCGCACAGACGGTAACGCCCAGCGCTCCTGCACCTGCTCCGGCACCTGCCCCGGCACCTGCTCCCGCACCGGCACCCGCACCGGCTCCCGACCCCGCACCTGCTCCCGCTGAGCCTTCTCAGCCGAGCGGTGGTAACTCCGGTGGAGGGAACTTCGATGATGGGTCAAAGCCGGAAGATAGTTTTGGTCAGTCCTCTGGCATTGACTGGACGCAAGGTGCGACTCGTTCGTAACATAAAAGGTTACGCACTGCAGTAATAAACTTACTGCAGGAGAACTGATAACCCGATAGATGGAAACATCCACCATAAACTCCGACGTGCGGTAGAAAGCGAAAGCTTAACCGTACGAAGCTCGGTGAAGTCGGCAGAAGGTTGACTCAAGCAGCCAACTGATATGCCGGTGGTCCATAAAACACCCACGGTGAGCATGGCTCTAAAAGAGCCCGACGAACCTGCGAAGTAAAGGGATACAGTCCATGCAGTGATGCATGTCGATGATACAGCTAAGTAAGGACTTGCGTGCGAAAGGCTGTCAAAGAAGTCATCGGTCCCATAGCAGGCACCTAAAGATGTATGGTAACGGATAGGGTTATCGGAACGAGGAAAGGTATTGGACATCCTCAACAAGGATGTAGGCTGACGAAGAACAATAAGCAGCCAAACCGGTGCTGAAAAGCAGAGGTCGCAGCGATGATGGTACTTGTAACGAGTACCGGAGTGATGGCCTCAAGTCGGCGAGAATTCGTCGATGGAACGCCGTGTGCGGTGAAAATCGCACGCACGGTGTGGAGTGGGGGAAAATAAAGAAAACCGCATAGCTGAAGAAACCAGCTATGCGGCAAGCAAACAACATCCGGCACATAAGAGATGTGTTTACTGGCACTATAATACCACAAAAGTATCAAAGTGTCAATCTCGAATTTGGTGTTTGTACGTTGTTTGTTTAGAATTATTACCTATCACTATATGGCTCTAACATGAGTGGCGGAGACTGTGAATTTGGGTGTACTTAATTATACCACAAAATCGCTTCTTTTTATAAGTTAACAGTTTCGCTATTTATTTCCTTATAAGGGGACCTCTAAAATAGAGGTCCCCTTTATTATTAGTGTGCCCAGCAAGCAAATAACATCCTGTACAGAAGAAATGTGTTCACCGATATTATTATATCACGCGAATTTACACATAGTTAATCTTGAATTTTACAGCCTAAAGTTTTTTGCTTAGATTAGAATTATTACCTATCACTATACAATTCGAACAAGCAAAACTAATTTAATTGCGAATCACACAGCAATTAAAACATGTCCGCCAAGCATCGGAGGTTAAATATTACCCTTAATTAGGCCGATAAGAAGCTTCCAATCAAACAACAAAAAGGAGACTCCACACGGAGCCTCCTTTTTCTTTTGCCAAAATGTGCGAATTGAATACAATGAGGAGTAGGGAAGGGGAGTGACCATTCATGATACTGCACAACGATATTTGGGGTGACACCAGCGTCACCCTCATTGAAGAGATAGACAATCAGTTCCTCATTGTCAGAGAGCTCAACATGCTTGCACTGTACAGTCGGTTGAACAAGGAACAAAGCCATGCGCTGCAGCAAGCATTAGCAACGTTTTACGAGATTCTTTTCAGCAGTAAAGACAAAGATAAAATCGACGATACCGTCCCATTTACTCCGGATATCTCATTTGATGACGACGGCAATGGATATCTTTGCTTAGTTAGACCTATGCAGGATAACAGTGTTGCTGGGCTTAAAGGTATTGCCAAAAAAGTAGCAGAGGTTGATGCAGCGATTACAACGCTGCCTGACAGCAGGAAAGCTGTTGTTAGCTATGAGGTTGCGCAATTGATTATACATGGAGGAAAAGACGAAGTATGAAGCCGATAAAGCTGAAAGAACTCCTGCGCACAGCCAAGGACCCTGCCACGCAGAGAATTGTCATTGATGAAGGTCTTTGGTTTGATGCTCCTCTATTTGAAGGTGTTGTTAAAGATGTGGATGAAGCACTCGGAGAACGTATCATATCAAATTGGCAGGTGGAAACAGATGGTACGCGCTTAATTGTATCAAGCAATCCACCCCTCCAGGATTTGCAAGAATGTAGACCTTCTAAGATAGCACATATGGGATAACTTTAGTTTTTGGGTTTGCAAAGATGATGGACTGCCAAGAAACGCAATATGAAGAGGTTGCTGTGCAGCTTGCAGCAATGCTTGCGTGTCAGTTGTAAAATGACTCCAAACAGCTAAGGACATTGTAAGCCCCATGATGACTTTCTTTGTTACTATATCTTTTACGACTAACACCTTTACATCAGCTCCTTTATAAGGGGTTTTGTCGCTAACAACTTCGCAAAGCACTCTGCCATAATAAATATTGACTTCTCGAGGCGCTTCGTTTGCGGCTAACAACTCTGGCAAAAGTTCAAGACGGCATTGGGGAAGGCGTTTTTGCAATGTTTGTTGCCGATGCACAACAGGAATGTCTCTACAATCTTGTCCGGAGTTCCCGGTTTTTGTGGTATCCGGTTTTTGATTGTTATCAACCATCGAACGCAAAAGCATGTCGAGTTGAGAAACAGCTTGCTTCTCAATATCGCCTCCAATTTTCTCGACATCTTTGATTACAATTTCTTTCAATGTGTACATGCATCCTTCGCCGTGTTCTTCGTGTGGGTGTCCGCGATAATAAAGGAGACCGTTCGTGTGGACAACTGTCAGTGGAACAGCTTTACAGTATGGGCAAAATATGTGTCCCTTGTACCGCCTTTCATAAACCGTATGGTCGAGATTGTACTCGTTGCGTATCTGCATGATTGTGACCGGTTTGTGTGTGATGTTGAAAAAAGCCTCTGTGTACTTTGGCATAGACTAACAACTCCTTTGTGATTTGAGGTGATTATTATGATTACTTTACATGACTTATTGGACAATTTTTGTTGCATTGACCCATACACTGACTATGCAATCGTCAACATAGAAACAGGTGAAGTGCTTGTTGACCGCGTCCACGATAGGACATACACGGTTGATGATGTTGATGATTACGCAAAGTTCTTACCTTATGCACGCAAGCAGGTTCGAGCGTGGGAAACAAAAGATGGGAAAATGATATTCTATATTCTGCCGCCAAGAAAAAAGAAGGCAAGGCGATGAAGCCAACAATGAAGAACAAATTATCAACGGAGAAAACGCAATGATTTTACATCACTACATTTGGGGTGATATCGACATCGACATCGTCGAGGAGGTAGCACCACATTTTCTGATAGCAAAGCACTATGGCAACTTAGCTCTTTTTTGCAGACTCACAAAACATCAGAACCATTACTTTCGCAATTCCGACAAGAGCTTTTACGCCGCAGGTTTTGACGATGAAGGCAAAAGTATGAACCCCTCAGACGAGTACATTCCGTTTGTGCCAGACATCTTGTACGACGATGATGGCATTGGCTATTTATGCTTGATGCAGCCCTCATGGCTTCACACGATAGACGACATTAGACATAAAATCGATGGCATACTTGCAACAGACAAAAAGATTCGTGAACACGATGAATACTATGTCGGCTCATTAAGGAATGATATTATCAGCTATGAGTTGGTTCAGCGCGTAGAATGAAAGGCAGTGATGGCAATGAAGCCAATAAAACTTAAAGACCTTTTAACACAAACAAAAAAACCAGTGACACAGCAAATCGAAATAATGGAAGACTACGTGCTATCAGTAAAAACAATATTTGAGGGAGCAGTAAAAGATGTTCCAGAGGATATGCTAAGTAAATACTGCATAAGCGACTGGTATGTCAGAGATGAAACCTCTGTTCTTGTCGTTTTGGTGTGGACTAATCCGCATGAGCAACCAAATAAGTAGATGAACGCAAATAGCAAGTGTACGGAGAACTAAATAGGGATGTGCTAAAGTTTTTGGACAATGCCAAAAAAGCTATATGAATTGGCTTTGTTGAATTCTGAAGGACATTTTTTGTATTGGTGTCAAAGTGCTCCCAAATTGCGCCGGATAAAGTCAATGCCATAAGAGTCGCTCCTGTATCGCATTCTTTCAAGATGAGTACGTTTACGGTTTCTTTCTTATCTTTGTACCGCTCATTCGTAACATTGGACACCAACTGGCAATTTACAACCCCGTAATAAATGCATACGCCTTCCGGCAATTTGTTGGACTCAATCCGATACGGCAATTCCTCAAGACGACATTGCGGGAGACGGTTTTGGCGCACTTGATGTTGATGCTCTGCATGAGCATCATTCCTGTTTCCATTGCCGTTTGCAGGCTGCCGATTTGCATTGAGAAGAGGGGTGGTAAATGTAAGCCGGAACAAGAAATCTCGTTGAGCTAAAGCGTGGTCTTCGTCTTCTCCGCGAAGCCTACTAATATCTTTGACAATGTGCTCATCCAACACAAAAACGCACCTATCAGGATGTACTGCGTTTGGATGTCCACGAAAATACAAGCGTCCTTCGTCATGAACAAGGGTAAGAGGAACAACACCACAGCCTGGACAGAATAGATGACCTCGATAATTACGCTCGTAAGCTGCAGGGTCAGCAGCACATTCTTTGCGCACATGCATAATGTCAATGTTTCTGTTAGTAATGTCATTGTATGCTTCGGTATACTTTGCCATAGGTTTACAACTCCTTTTGTGATTTGAGGTGATAAATGTGATTACAATACATGATTTGATGGGAAATGGTTGCTGCACGAACCCCTATACTGATTTTGCTATTGTGAATATCAAAACAGGGGAAGTGCTTGTAGACCGTGTTCACGACAAAACCTATACGGTCGATGACAACAAGGACTATGACCAATTTCTTGCATATGAATGGAAAACTGTGAGAGCGTGGGAAGCAAAAGATGGTAAGATGATATTTTACATTTTGCCGCCAAGAGGAAAGAAGGCAAAACCATGAAACCAACCGTAAAATCATTCCTTGCATTGGCAGGAGACAAAGAACTAACCGTTCACATCGCCCGTTATAAATCGGATTCTGCTGATGGTTACAGCGATGAAGAAGTCTTTTGTGGTAAGTCGAAGGATGTTCCCAAATGCTATGCAAGTGAAAAAGTAACAGAGTGGACAATATCAGATACTGATGAAATCGTACTCTATGTGAAATAAGGAGGTAGTTAAATTGAAGCTGGAGACTATTGTAAGCTGCAGAACAGACATCTACTTTGACTACCAACTCATTGATGTCGCGACGGAAAAAATATTGGTAGACAGAGTATACGATAAAGCATACGAGAAAAGCAACAAAGAAGAATGGGAAGAATACTATCAATTCGAACAATACAAACGCTGGACAGTTAAAAAGTGGCGTGTAGTTGAGGGGAAGATGGTGTTCTACATTGCACCAACAAAACAAAAAAGCAGACCCACCTTTTCAGATGAGCCTGCTCGTAAGTTGTCAACGGAGGAAACACAATGATTTTACATCACTACATTTGGGGCACGGACGATGTCCAGATAGTTGAAGAACTGCCTCCACACTTTTTAATCGTGAAAAGCACTATAGGGAACGGTAATCTGGCTCTGTTCAGCAAACTGTCAGAGCAACAAGGCCGGTACTTTAGAAATGCAAATAAACGCTTCTATGACGCTGGTTTCAACGAAAATGGCGAGAGTATGGACCCTTCGGACGAATACATCCCGTTTGTACCGGATATTATGTTCGACGATGATGGCAAAGGGTATTTGCTGTTGATACAGCCGTCAGCACTCAATACGCTTGAAGGGGTTAAGCGTAAAGTAGAATCTATAAATGCCATTGACAAAGAAGTACGCGAGCATGATGAATTCTATGCTGGTTCTTTACGGAATATCCTCATCAGCTACGAGCTGGTTGAGCGCAATTAACACTTCATCGTCTGGATTTGCACTCCAACAAGAACTCATATTTAATTTTTTACGCATTTCGACTTCTTTAGCAGGAAAGTACAACAAACTTTTGTTGCGGTTCTTCTCTCGAACAGATTTTCCGGCAGGGTTCCGATGCCAACCACAAAAATAACGTTTATCAATGTCATCGTATTTTTCAGGGCTGGCAGCCATTGCCAATGCAGCGACATCGTGCCGCGTGGGGCAATTTCCGTTGTACTTGGTAGGCGTTACAGAATCAAGCTTTTGAATAAAGCTGATTGGACGGAAAGGGGCTCCCCGCCCTTTCTTGATTCCAAGATAATGCGCGAGCTTTTCGTAAAGGTCGTTTGGCAAATACAACCCATTTGCAACATTGAAGTTGCTATCTACCTGAATGTCAATGGTAAAAGGGTCCTCTCCCAAGGTCGTTACGAACAAATGAAATTCGCCAGTTACTGTGGCAAATACACATGAAAACGGGTGGCCTTCAACCTGTGCAGCAAAAACTACCGAATCGGCACCATTTTTCTGCATATCAATGTACAAAGCATTAAGATTTTTTAGATACATATTACTAACTCCTTTTTGTAATTTTGGATACCTATTTATACTATACCATAAATTTGTGAAATTGATACTAGCTTTGCTTTACACAGAATGAATTTCTGTTTTACACAAAACAGCGATAGATTTTTCATCGATTGCCACAAAATTACAACAGACGTACAATGGTGGCAAAGGAGATGACAACCATGACAACAATCGCGCAAAACATCAGCAGCTACCGCACACGAACCAATATGACACAGCAGCAGGTGGCAGATAAGCTCAACGTATCCAATCATACGATTTCCAAATGGGAACTCGGCATCAACACACCGTCGGTCGAAGACATGCAAAAGCTCGCGCAAGTGTTCGGCGTGACGATTACCGAATTGGTAGTGGACAAGCCAGTCATTAAAGATTTCTTGGAGCTCTTGTCGCTCGGCGAAAATATGCCGGAGAATGAGCTTACGAAATTGGTAGAGGAAGCCTATGAGCAGGTTCTAAGAGAACGGCATCTGAAGCCAAGCTCGGAAGGAAAGCAGGCATACCTTCTGCCAATGCTGGCGTATCACCTTTACTACTTTTGCTCTGCTTCGGAAAGCATCAGAGAGCGTATGAGCCAAAATGGTTGGACGAAAGAAAAAGTCCAAGCAGAGATTGAAAAGCAAAAGCAATTCACAGCAGAAAGCATCGAAAGGAACCTGCTGTCATATGAACCATCATGGTTGGAAGAATGCTATAAGGCAGTAGACATCAAAAGCTTTGCTGCGCAGTTTTGGGGTAGATACAACTTCGCAAGAGAAAACACTGCGATGCGCAACGAGTATGACTTCAGTAGTGCAAAAAGGAACCCGTACACAACATAAAAATAGAGGAGGCTACCCACGCATGGGGTGACCTCCTCTTCTTTGCGCATACCTCAACACCGCACCGCCACCGAGTACCTCCAGAACGACTTCCAGAGTAGTTAGATGGAGCGCACAGCGTCTTTCTTGCTATTCATGTCATTTAGTGTGAGTTTTAGCTATTTATTTGTGCGATTTTACACGAATAATTACAGAAAAGGGAGCCGCATTTTGCGACTCCCTTTAATCACTGTAGGATTTTCTTCAGTTGTATATTCAGAATTCGGCTCAACGCTTCCAGCCGGTTCATCGGAACACTGATGTCTTCCGGCGCTTGGAACCGGAAGCCAGCCATGTTTTTCAACTTTGCTCTCAACTCATCTGTAAGGACCGCCTGCGCAGTTTTGATGAAGTCTCCGCTGATTCTTGGTTCGCACTTCGATATACACCACTCCGGACGCTTTTCGAGGGTTTCCGTATCGAAGTAGAACAGCAGACTGCGGTTGTTATCGTATATGGGAGCCATGCCGGTAATACGCATCGTGTCATTATCGAAAAGAAACCCGACATTGCCTAAGTGACGGTCGATGTTGAGTATGAGCGCATCCAAGACAAACATCCTGCGCATGAGGTCTTCGCTGCCATACTGCGCGGCAAAACGCAAAAGTGCCGCAGGATTTTTGCGGTTGGGAACCGGCAATGCCGACATTTTCACCAAACCAAATTGTTCGTTGGTAAACAGCTTGCACTTAGATGCCAATCGTCCGTGGTAGAAAGTAAGGTCATACTCAACGCTATTTTGACAAAGTATATCCGCTACCTGTGACGCGAGAAACTCAGACAACGGCTCAATTTCATAGGTGTCACTGCCGCTTTTGTACAGATAAACCGTACCATTTTCCCGCTGCCAGCACTTTGCATAAGCGCCATCTGTTCCAAATTCGGGGGAGGTTGAAGAAAGAGTGGTAGAGGAAATGACCCCGTCAAAAGCCGCGTTGGAAACCAGTTCATCAAACTCGTTGCGGTATAAGGAAACTTCATCCCACGACAAAAGGCTTTCCGGCTCTTTTACCCAAAAGGTGTCATTGAGAGAAAGTGCATGTGTTACTCGCAAAAAATTCTCGGTGGATTCACAGCCGTACTTCTTCAAAAGCTCCGCAATGTGCTTTCTGTGCTTAGGTGCTTTGCGTGCATCAAGAAAATCACCGATGTTATCATAGCCAATGGGTCTGAGCGAAGTATACCATTCAATTTCCTTGCCAGCCGTAAAGCCGAACTCGTCTTCATAGCAGTCGAATAGGAGCCACGGGGTATCTTTGTTCATCAGTTGGAATAGCACGCGGGAGAACACCTCACTTTATAGGAGAGTTTGTTTTGATAAAAGTATACAGCAATTTTGTATAGTTGTCTACAAAAAGAGGGACAGCGTTTTGCCATCCCTCCTTAATAATCTAATAAAACCTTAACTTTGCAAGCCTTCAAGAAAAACAATTGCCTCTTGCACAGTAGAAAATGTCTTGCATTTCGTACACAACCAGCGATTTCGCTCGTCCGTGTCCTCTAAACCGGGCATGCCTTCTTGCAAAAGGTTCTGCAGCACAATTGTAGCATTCTTCACCGCTGTTGGATAGTTCTGGGCAATACGCGCGGTAGCATCGTAGTTTCCCTTCCTGTAGGTCGGCTCCATGTTAACGACCTGAGCCAACATCCTCTCTTTATCCGGGACCGTCAGCAAAGAAGGCGCGAGATGTCTGTAGTGTAGCATCAACCAATACTCGATGCAGCCTGTTGTCATTAGCAAACGGACTCGAATCTTCGGGTCTTTCCTCAACTTCCGCAGACGCTTGATGATTTCCAAGCGGTTAGTCCAATTGCCGATATCCTTTTCTTCGACATCAAAGAAGAACCAAATTTCGTCGATGGCATCAACGTAATTACGGTATCCGGGGTCTTTTTTGAAACGATTGTCCGCATCATCAAACAAACCGGGGGAAGATGGCCGTTTGAACACGGCAACATCACAAAACTTGCTTTTGAGAAAGTCTGTATACGCCTGCTCGCTTTCTCCTTCACAAAATACACAAATGCTGACCTTCGACTTTTTGAATTTGCGAGGCATTATTCTACCTCCTCAATTTCTACATTGGGAGTTGCTCCATATTTACCGAGAAGGTATCCTTTGCGAATGTTCTCTGTCGTTCGTGTTGAGAAGTCACTGATGCTGTACAATTCCGAAACCCCATCATCTTTGTTCTTATCAACAAAGTAGAGTTGGTCTTTACGAAGCAGTTCCATGCTCAACAATTCAGTGCTGTGCGTCGTAAATATAATCTGCGCACCATTGAGGTTTGTTTTTTTGCTCTGGAACTTGGACACAATGAAATCAACAAGGGCAGGGTGGAGTTCTTTTTCAATTTCATCCACCAACAGCAACCCGCCCTTGGACAAAACAGACTCAATCGCAGGGGCGAGTGCCATCAGTTTTCTGGTGCCGTCGGATTCATCGGAGAGTTCCATCGAATAAGTGCAAGGTCTTCCGCTGCGTTCCTCACCTTGATGGATAGAGGTTGCTGTAACCTGCCCCATCTTCAAGTGAGTTTCTGAGTTGTTAGAAGTCTCAGAAAGCAAGTGCATGAACTGCACGAGTGCTGCTTTGACTTCATCCGGGATATTCTCCGGCAAATCCGCCTCTTCGTTGATTTCCTTACTGTTGATTTCGAATTTCATATCTTCGATACCAACATCAGCGGCCTTTGCGTAATCGGAAATTGCTTTCAACATATTGGAGTCATTGGAGTATTCGAGTAACTGACGGGGAATATCCGAATAGTCTCTTGAAAAATAGACCATTTGACGGAACCACGACATAGCCTTGGCACAAACCTCATCGTTCATAGTGCAGGCAACAGAGAAAAACAACTGATTGTCTGCTACAACCTTACTAATCAGATTTCTGCGTGACTTTTCAGTTGTAAAGGTAAAAGTCTGTCCTTCTCTGGCAAAGACAAGTGCCTTCTGCTTTTTGGGCGCATAATACAAGGACTCAGAATACACCTTTTCTTTCGTGGCAGCAAAGCTATACCAATATTTGATGTCGTCTAAGGTGTATACGAAAGAAAACTCGGTCGGCTCCGATGCGGAATAATCATTCAGTGCAAACGGAACAACGGGAATTGCTGCATTCTCGTGCTGGGTCTTTTGCGCATTCTTAATGAACTGAACGGCAAGCCAAAAAGCACGAATTACATTGCTCTTGCCGCCGCCATTCTTTCCGTAAATGGCAACGCCTGGCAAAATTTGAATCCCACCAAAGGGAATAAGCACACTTTTCAGTGTACCGGAGCCGTTTGCCTCCATAGAAAGGACTGCTTCATCACGGAAGGAGCGGTAGTTCTTCACACAAAATTCAATCAGCATATTCTCACCTCTTCTATTTAGTAGTATACACTTAAAATTTCAGAAATACAACGGATTTTATCAAAAATTTTGATTTTTTTGTTCCAATTTCATTTTACGAAACCAAAATGCAGAAAATGTCTATAAGCAGAGAAAACAACTAATAGTTTTCGTTGCAAACCGAAAATTCGTGATTGACTAAGTGTGCGAATCGTGGTATAACAATACCATAGCCAAGCGTGCTAACTGTATAGCTCCGCCATTATATGTGCAGATATAGGAACGAGGTTGTATAGTGAGTATGACTTGGCATAATTTAAGAAAGGAGAAAGCTATGTCTAAAGGCAAAACTTGGCAGCGTGTCGCTTCGGCTTTTCTCGCAGCGGTAATGACTTTTTCTACATTTAGTACGACGATTGCTTATGCAGCAGAAGCCACTACTGACAGCAGCATTACTACGGATGCAGTATCCGATACTGATGCTGCAGAGGAAGTCGACGCGACTGATTCTGCCGCCTCTTCTTCTACGACGGAAGGGGAGGTAACCAAACCCGAAGCAACGGAGGCTCCCGCTGCTACGGAAACGCCTGACGAAACGGATGCTACCGAGCCGAAGGAAACTCCCGCACCTACGGAAGCACCCGCACCTACGGAAGCACCCACCCCTACTCCTGAACCCACCGAGTCTCCTGAGGCAACGGCTGAGCCGGAACCGACGGAAGAGCCGGAGGAAACGGAGACTCCCGATGTCAGCGAAAGTGATTTTGTTGCCGTTGGTTTGGCAGATGATGCGACTGAGGGTCAAATCGATGCTGAAATCGGCGACGAAGTGACTTTCAACGCACACGTCAATCGTGACGATGTCAACCTTCAGTATCAGTGGTACAAGAGATTCATCGAACCTCAGACTGCTGAGTACGACGAAGACTTGATGGAGTATGATTACGGTGGCGACGAGCCGACGGCTTATGGCTTCCTTGTTGAGGGCAAGACCCCCGCTGAGGTGCTTGCGGAAAATCCCGATGCCGGTTGGTCTGGTATCGAACTGTACCGTGCAGTTGTCTCCGCGATGGAAGCTATCGGCGCTGACACAAGCAATGTAAACATCGAATTCGGAACGCGCAACTACGCGCTGGAAGGATTCACCATCACAGCAACAATGGTCGATGGCAATGTGGTCATCTCCGCCGACAAGGACAATGAGCACGCCACCGGCACACTGAATGAAAACAATGAGTTTGCTTTCGTAGAGAGCACCAACAACGACATTGCTGTGCAGCCTGCTGAAGTTCAGACAGAGGAAGAGGTTGACCCCGATTCTCTCGAAGCCAATGGCTGGGAAGCAATCGAAGGCGCAACCTCTGACACCTACACACATACCGTTGACGAGTATGATGCTTACACCACCTACCGTTGCGTAATCACGATTGCTGACGACGACTACATTGCCGCCGCTAAGCAGGCACTGGTTGCGCTGGGTGCTGATGAGAGCAAGCTGACCGATGACGCTCTGGACAATACGTTTATGAGCGAAATCACCATCCATATTCCGTCGATGGATGCGTCTGAGGACGACATCTATAACGACCTGTCCGTTGAGGACAAGCTGAAACAGCGTCTCGCACTGTCCGGTATTGCCACCTACGCCGCAGGCGTCCAGCTCGACAACCAGAGCAATCCCCAGTGGGTTGTTGGTCTGTCTGCCGGTATGGAGTACCTGACCGCTGACATGTATGCCAAACTTTACGGTCAAGACGGTAAAGGCGGTTGGCTTGCAGAAGGCAAAGTCACCCCACAACAGGCAGACCGCTATTGGTCAAAGATAACATCTGCTGGTGCTAAAAGTTGGGCTGTTGCAAACGAATTGAACAACGATGGGCTTCCGACGGGTGCAACACGAAAATATCAATCTTTCACGCTTACCGATGGCAAGCTGGAAATTAACTCTGAATGGTACGGAAAGACAGTATATTTCCGCTACTACAATCCGAATGTTGTAGGTAACACCGCAACCGGCACAGCGGTTTCTGTTCCTGCAGCAGGTCGTGGGACTTCCTACAAAGATGCTGTGCAGGTACTGTTCTGCTATGTTATTGAGGAAAGCGGCATCACACTGCCCCTTACTATTAAGGAGTATGTGACGCAAGCCACTCATAACGGTTACAGCGCCAACAGCATGGCACATATTACTCTTAATACGGTTTCTGCCAATGATTTCAATGTTGACCCTGACCGCTATTTGAAGGATGCTGAAGGCAACTACCGTAACGACAGCGTATATTGGGGCACCTGCTACTACAGTGAGCCAGACCTTTCCGGTAAAGCCTACTATGCCTTGAAGAATTTCATCGGCAATGGCTATGGCTTTGGAATTGGTCACGACACCATGTACGCGTATGCGGGTGCTTATTTCGACGCTTACGGCGGTGGCTCCGGCTATCCGAATGTTAAATACACAGAGAAGAACATTGACCCGAATGATACGGCTACTCGTTATTATTCGGTCAACAGCTACAAGGTCAACACCGGTCACTGGAACATGAACGCCTTGATGGGCGAGAACAACTCCAATACCCTCGTTGGCTCCGGATACTACTCCGCCAGCGATGAAGAGTATTTTGGCTGGATTGTAGACCCTATGACGGTTCCTTCCGCCATCATGTCTTCCGGCGGCTCTCATGGTCCGTTCGCAAAATCCACCATTTATGGTAGCCGCAGCTTGTACATCCGCACGAATGGCGGCTATACCTACGAGCAGGCAATGGCGAACCCCGACATCAAGCATCGTACGCCTACCAACTGGCCTTACAAGTTCAATCAGGGAGATACGATTCCCGCTGCATTGACGCATAGTAACGGTCAGGTTGCATTCGATGATATTTGGGTACAGTATAGCGGTTGTGCCTCTGATTTCACGGATGCAGGCTTGGGCAAATTGTACGAACCCACAGTTGATGGTCGCCAAGGTACGAACAACTTCTACCTTGCAGGCTCCGGCAACTTTGTGATGAACCAAATTGGTCACCTTCCCATTAAAGGCGTTGGTGGCGAGAATAAAGCATCTCCGCAGGAAATGCAATTGTGCGTAAATACGCTCATGTGGATTTCTCAGCGTAAACAGTGCGAAGTCTGCGCCGCTGACCAAGGCGACCAGCGGATGACGCACTTCGTTCACCGCGTCAACACGGCAAACGCAAAGAAGATTCTGACGGCTCTCGCCAATGGCGGCAGCTACTGGTATTCTCTGAACGATTGCTATGAATTGATGGAGGACCTGAACCTCCAGAAGTTGGGCTTCAATTCCGCCAACTGGAAACCCATCAAGAACTTCACCGGTCACTGGAACTCGAAGTATTTCGATGTGAAAGTGCCTCGTGATGCAGCTCTGTTCGACAACAAGACCGGCACTCTCGGTGCTTATCGTACCGGTGACGGCAACGACTGGAACCTTGGTACTAACAAGAAAAACGGTTGGGACACGGTCTTCAAAGACAGCGGCAGTAGCGCTCCTTCTGTTCGCACAACCGGTATTGCCCGTATCTACGGTAAGCTGGGCGACGCCAAGCTGTTCAATGATGGACAGATTCACGAAGGCTACACCGTCCATATCCGCTACGAGGACAACCTTGAACTGCTGCAGGAAGGCGATGACTTTAGCTGCGTAGTCAACAATGTTGACCAGTATTGCATCTCCAACTTGCCCTGTATTTATCAAGGCGGCTCCACGATTATGCGTGCCCGCGTCTATGATAAGAACGGCAATGAGGTCACAAAGTACGGTCCTATCGTTGCAAAGGTTCCTCCGCATTTCTGGAACGACTGCGAGACGGTTCCTCTGGAACTGCTGAAGGTTGAAGCAACGCCTATCGAGAACTACCAATACTGGGAAGGTGAGACCTCCAAAGTCCTGAAGGGCTCCGGTATCATCTACAACCAGCCTATCAGCGACAGCGCTGTGACTTGGTACTATCGTATCGTCGACCTGCGCAATACGAGTGATGTTGTTGCAGACTGGACGAAGATTACCAATAAGACCTTTACCACCTCTGACGGTTCTGTCAGTGGTGTCATCGGAACACCCATCTTCCATGACGGTAACGATGGTATCAATAACTACCCGCACAGCTCTGTTGATGTGCAGCTTTCCATGCTGGCTTACACCGGTCATGCGATTCAGTTGCGTACCGATTATCTGATTGAGGGTAAGGTCTACTCTACCATTGACCCCGGTGTCATCACGCCGGAAGCCTCCGGTATCATCCAGATTGAAGAGCGCCCCATGTCCATGACGCAGTCTCCGAACCAGCGCGTTATGACGCAGGACCAGGCAGTCTTCACATTTGAATCCGATTACTGGAAGGGTCTTGGCGACAAGGGATACAATGTCAAGGTTCAGTACATTGGACCCTATGACGATGATTGGCAGGATGTCGAAACTTCGACCACGTTTGGCGGCACTTATACGCTGAACACGGTTGACGGCAGTCAGCATGCAAAAATCAAAGTTGAATCGAGCACGGTTGATACGCTGAAAGAAGGCGCTAAGACCGAAAGCAAGATTCACGATAATAAGTGGCTGCCCGGCACTTTCTGGCGTCCCGACGGATTCACTGACCAGCAGTGTGCTCAGAAGCACACCACCGTCAAACTGACGCTGTATGCTGCTGATTACAACTGGGCAGGCTACAAGTTCCGTATCGTCGCAAGCTATCGCTTCAACGATAAGCGCACCAAGGTGGAAACCTCTGACAGCGCTAACGGTGATGAAGACAATGCAAAGTATGACCAGAGCCGCTACGGTCTGTTGACCGTCGATGCTCCTTACATTTCTGCTACTACCATGAAAGCTCAGGCTTTGATGATGCAGAAGCACAATGATGAGAATGACGCATCCGGCGATTTTGGTCAGAACTATTGGTCTGAAAAGGATACCCCTGAGAAGGTAGCTGAGTGGAACAGCACTCGCGGCGACAGTAATAACCCGATTATTTCTGACGAAAACATTGCTGTTTACACGACAAATATTACATTCTCTCCCGGTAAACTGACCGAGTCCGGAGACCGTTTGCTGACTCCTATTTTGCAGTGGGGTTTCCAAGATGACTTGACTTCTACGTCCACAGAGTATACGCCGGTCATTAACCCCATCGACATCAACGGCTATGCAAACACATACAGCAACGGTGTAGGTCTGACGACGTCCAACTACAAGGACTTTAAAGCAATCGTTAAGACTCGCTACGACATCAACACGGATACCAATTCCGAGATGAAGAAAGTTGTAGACAAAATCGAAACAGAACACTCTGGAGCTCCGTTTGGAAAGTTTACGGCTTACATCACGATTGATGACATTCATCTGGCTGATGAGAGCGCGAATGTAAATGACCCCTATACCAAGTGGGTCATCACCACGAGTCTGCATATCGAATCTGCTACAAACCCGATGGACTTTGGTACGGAACACTTCTATTTCCAGTGTCAGCCGTATCTGGGATACATCCGTGGTTACAATAGCACGAATTTGAAGAGCCAGACCATTACCTACACGAAGGCTCACAACTATGACTATGTAAACGGTGGCTACGACATGGAGCACACCGACACCGGTGCGGAGCTGTGGCTGGACTACAACATTAGTATCCACGCAAACGAGCGTGAGCAAGTTGGATGTGGTCTTGACCAGCACTCCATCTTCATGTACCCGGATTTGACAATCGAAGCTCCAAACGGACTTCGCTATATCATGACCCGGTATCAAATTGTCAAAGAATTCCCGTATGGAATTACAAGAGAAACATCTCGTACAACATACTCATCCAGTGATAAACCGGAGATTGACACATCTGTCCGCTATCAAGGCGCAATGCAAACTGCTACACGTCGCGATATGACGGCAGGCGCACAGCCTGAAACCATCAATGTTCAGGGCAAAACAATGGCAGAGCTGGGCATTGAAGTCGATGGACGTGGTTGGTTGAAAGACACGGATGAAGACTATGCTCCTTACTTGAAAAATGGTTATGCCTTGTATTCCAAATACTCTTACCCGAAAGAAATCTGGCAGTGGTTCTGGCGCAATGCTGTCAAGTATCATTGCTATGATATGGAAGAGTATGACGGAACCAACGAACAAGTATTTTTCTACATCGATGAGAAGAATGTTCGTGCCGCTGACCAGTCTTTCGATGCAAACAGCGGAGCGAAGCCTTTTTCCTCTTGGACCGCACCGTTCGATGCAACTTACCAGATTGACCTGTGGGGCGCTGGCGGCGGTGGAGTGTCACAGGAATTCCCCAACCATACAGCCGCCCAAGCAGAGAGCGGCGGTCATGTAACCATTACCGCTGACATCAAAGAAGGAACAACGCTTTACTTCGTAGCCGGTGGTGCCGGTAATAGTGGTAGTGGCGTTGCTGTCGATTTGAAAGACCCCGGCAACGCTTGCGGCGGCACCGGTGGTTACAACGGCGGCGGTTCCGGCGGTTCCAGTGCTCGTATGTACGACTGCGTTGCATACGATAAAGACGATGAAGGTCATGGTACACCTGATACAACCTACCATAGTATGGACCCTGTCGGCTACGGCGGCGGCGGTGGTGCAACAACTGTTGCAACACGTCTTGCCGGTGCAGATGGACAGCTCAAAAACTATGAAGGAGACACTTCAGCCCTTCTTGGTGTTGCAGGCGGTGGCTCTGGTGCATCCGGTGGCGGCCGCGGCGGATATGCAGGTTTTGCAATCGGCGGAAGCGGCAGCAGCCATGACGGCGAAGGCTGGATATTCCATTGCTCACAAACAAAAACGATGACAATCCAGTGTGACTGGGGTCCTGAAACCTATGAACACGGTGATGTTTGCGCAGCGGCTGGAGTTGACAGCGGCAAATTTGCCGGGCATAACGAGCTTCGTAATGATGAAGATTATGCCAAAATCGATGCCACCAGAAGCGAAGGCGGTGGCGGTGCGGGTTACCAAGCTGCTGCTGTATCCGGTGCTGCTCGTGGTACATCCTATGTTTCCGGAACGACTACGCTCGAAAGCGGCAACATCATCATTAAATCTTCTTCAACAGACGACAATGGTTCTGCTGCTGGTAATGCCGGTCGCGCAAAAATCAAGGTTGTAAACCTTGACCAGCGCCTGTACCGTCGTGTCGGCAAGAACGCTATGGACATTGGTTTCCAAGATTCCAACGAATGCCATCCGACCAATGTCAAAGTCAAGCTGACCGTTGCGAACAAGATGTACGATGGCACTCCTGTTGTCGTTGCAAAGTCTATCGTCTGGGACAAGACTGATGCAGGCATTCCGGAGAGCGTTCTCAATGATATCGACATCGTATACTCCAACAACGAGTCTGCAAACATTACAAAGCCCACCAATGCTTCTACTGACAGCAAGAAGAAGCCGCTCGTTCGTACCGGTTCCTATACTGCTACAGCAATTTACAGAGGCACGAAGTACAACGTTACATTCTGCTGGGAAAATACACTCCCCGGCAAGACCTATGTGGTACGCGGTGAGAGCACAACTCCTGACCAGTATATGTCCGGCGAAGGCAATGTCGTCTACTTCGACATTTACCCGCGCCCGCTGTATCTGTACAGCTATAATAACGACAAGATTTACGACAATATCAGCACTGCTAAAGTGAAGGATATTAAGATTGAAGGACCGACTCAGAACTCCGGTATCGTCAATGGCGACGCTGTTGACTTGAATACCCGTCTGGCATACGGTTACTACTGCGACGCATACGCTCCCGAAGATTACGCAACAGCGAGCTTCAGAGAGCAGCTCCATACGGGTCTGCACAGCATCAAGACGGTTACGATTCTTGAACTTGTCAACAACCCGTTTGACAACTACTATATTGCAAAAGAAGATTTCACCGGAACCATCAACCCGCGTCCTCTGTATGTTCACAGTCAGTACCATGACACGAACAAATACAAGTGGAACTATGATGGAAACTCCAATGATATCGGAAACAACAAGTATCTGACTGACACAGTGCCTTACGATGGTCAAAACATGACTGTTGAACAGGCATACGAAGCGATTCTTGCTGGTAAACGTGAAAACATCGATATTACCCGCTATACCAAGACTGAGCAGGATAACTACCAGAATACGGTGGTCAACCCGAACAACATCAAGGTATATGACTCCTACTACAATGCCGCTATCGGTGAAAAGGGGCAGGGGAATATCTACATTGATAACATCACCAACTACGACGCTGTTGCCCTGAACGCTCAGACCTATGTTGGCTCCTATGCTGACAGCAATGCCGGTGAGCAGCTGACTGGGTACGATTCGAACGGCGATAACGGCGTCATCAAAGCAGACCGCTACAATGGTCTGTCCACCAATACGATTCGCCATCTGCCGTACTCTGTGAAGTACAGCTACAGCACGCCCAACCCGCAGGTTGGACAGAAGATGACTGTTACCATTGCAGTCACCAACAAAGACCAGGGCTACGGTCTGGCAGCACAGAACAACTATGTTGCTCCTGTCGCAATCCAGAATCTGCGCTTGAAGAGCCGCTTTGCCGGTAACGGTCCTATTACGCTGAAATCTACGAATGGCATTCGTATGAACCAGAATGGTACTGAGTTCTACATCGACACGATTCCGGTTGGCGGCACGGTCAACATCGTATTCGAGTACACTGTACAGGATATTGATGACTTGAACGCGCTGGTCCGTACCATCGAGCAGAACAACGAGATGTACCTCGTAAACAACAACTACAACGACTACTACATCGCCGACAAGACCTTCAGCGGTGGTATCTACCGCACCACGCTTCGTGCGCAGGTGAAGAGCGAGAGCACCACTTACGGTTTCGGTTTCAAGGGCAAGCTCCCGTATGCAGACGATGTCTACTACTGGAACAAGGGCTCTGATAGCTGGCTGACGATGGAAGGTCTCGTTGAGGACCACAAGACTGCTGCACAGGACGATGAGAAACTCGACCTGAAAGCAAAGAACACGAATCAGTATAAGAGTGAGTTCGTTTATAAACTCGTACCGAGCGAGACGACCGATGCCGGTTCTTATCCCGTCAAGTACATTGGCTTGAACGAGTTCAACTACGATTTGCTGAAGAACTATGTTGTGACGGAAGACCCCGGTTCTATCGAGGTCCGCCCGCGCAAGATTATGGTCTCTGTCGATGAGAGCCAGAAGATTTACGGTACTACGAATCCGTTCTTCAACTCCACATTCAAGGTTCTGGGCACGGATGCACAGGGCAATGAGCTGGATATGACGGACGAGAATAACTGGACCGTACTGGGCGACGACTCCACCGTAGACTACAACAACATGAAGCTGATTGGCGGCGATACCGTCGGCAATGTCGTTGAGGTCATCAATGGTGCGGCACGCTCTCCGCTGGCATTCACGAACGGTGTCTCTAACCTGCCGTATCTGACGACTGCTACTCAGAACAGTGATGTTATCTATCAGACGGATGTCCCCGCTGAGGATTGCGCTTACTGCCTTGAGAAGTACAATGAGATGCACAAGGGTCACGAGCACTACCATGACGATGACCACCCGCACAGCCATGTTCCCGTCAATGGATACCCCGTATCTGTCAATGAGAACGCAGGCTACGGCAGCACGCTGGGCATTAAGACCGTTACCAACAGCGAAGGACAGACTGTCTCCAACTACGAGCTCGTTTACGAGTCCAATGTGTTGAAGATTCATCCTCGTCTGATTCGCATTGCTGCTATCGATGCTACGAAGGCATACGGCGGCACAGAACCCGCACTCAAGTGGGTCGTTGATGGCGAAATCATTAAGCCTACCAGCGAAATGCTCGGCATCAAAGCGGTCCGCGATAGCGGCGAAAATGTCCGTGACGCAGGGTATACCATCCGCATTGCCTACGAAAAGAGCACGGCAAACAACTATATCGTCGAGACGAACAACGCTACGATGACCATTACGCCTGTCCCGCTGACAATCGTATTTGGCAATCAGGAGCGTTACTACGGCGAAGAGAACCCGAACGATTATCGTTTGGATGTCATCGGTTTGAAGCACGGTGATACCGTTGATACCGCATTGAAGAACAATGACGGTGCAACGGCGAAGGTGCTGGAGACCGCTAAGAAGACACTGAGCGATTACATCGACCTCACCTACAACAAGTTCACCGATGTCGGCTCCAACTACCTGTATGGTGATAAGAGCTATTGCGAGGAGCATACGATTCTCGTACCTCGCGAGAATGCAGACGGTGGCTATAACTACACTGTGGCAAGCTACACGCCCGGTGTTCTGACCATCAAGCCGCGTCCGATGCTGTTGACCGTCACCGGCTGGCAGAAGGAACTCGGCGACAAGGATAAGGTTCAGGACTTCACCCTGACCGATATGATTACTCACAACTCCATCTCCGGACAGCAGAAGCTCGGCGCAGGCAGCCGTATCACGGATGCAAGCGTTGTTGTGAACCCCGATAAGGTTCCCATCGTCTTCAATCTGGTCCGTACAGAGGGTGAGGAAGTAGGTTCTTATCCCGTCTACTCCACGCCGCAGGACCGTCAAATCGGTAACCTCGCAGCGAACGACCAGAAACAGCTTGAGCTGGATAACCCGAACTACGACTTTGAGTACCGTTACGCAAACGACCTCATCGTCAAGCGTCAGGGTCTGATGATTACCGTGGATGATAAGGTCCGCTACTACGGCGACCGTGTCAATCGCTTCTACGACGGCTCTACCGACTACACCTATCATGTGTTCAAGGTCGAGAACGGAACAGCGGTTGAAATCACGGCAGAGGAAGCCGGTATCAACACCAACTCCTTTACCTTCACCCATCTGGATACACAGACCAGCTCCAGCGGCACTTACAAGGGTTGCATCAGCCTGTCCGGTGTCCACAGCACCATCTATGATGATGACGACATCACGATTACCGCTGGCAACCTGACCATCATTCCTCGTCCTGTCTCCGTTGTCGCCGAGGATAACACCAAGGTTTACGGCGACGCTGACCCCGAACTGAAGTACACGCTTCATGACGGTGTCCGTGGCGATGATGGCAACTACTATATCGAGTACGCAAACGGTCCCGTTCTCACCGAGAAGGAAGGCGCGGATGTGCCTGTCCAGCCCGGCGACCTCGAAGGCACTGGCGTAACTCGTGAACCCGGTGAAGATGTCTGGACCGGTGAGCATTCGTTCGGCAAGGCTTACGCCATCAATGCCAACGATATCAGCCCTGTCAGCAAGGACGGCGTTACCAACTACATCATCACGATGGAGAATGGCAACTTTACGATTACTCCGGCAGAGCTGGTCGTTACCGTGAAGGGTGGTTACTCCAAGACCTACGGCGAAGAGAATCCCGCATTTGATGCCGATATTACCGGCTTCAAGCGCGACGATACGCAGGAGACCGTTCTGAACGGTGAGCTTGGCTTCGCTACTCTGTGCTACGACCTGTCTGACGCTGGCAAGTACATCGTAACTGCTGGCAACAACAATGAGGATGCGGTGAACCCGGATTGCGTTGTTCTGGAAGACGGTGAGGAGCATATCGGCTCTACCTTTGAGGTCAAGACGAACACGAACTTCGAGAAGAACTATGTTATCCGCTATGTGAATGGCGATATCACGGTCAACCCGAAGGAACTGATTGTCCGCATTGACCACAAGGTGAAGACCTACGGCACGGCTGACCCGGCATTTACCTATCGTTATGAAGATAACGCTGGGAATGTGATTGGTCTGATTGACCCCGAAAACAGCCCGCTGAACCTTGAGCTCTATCGTACAAAGGGCGAGAATGTGGTGCGCGGTGATGTCACTGCTGCAGATTCTCTCGACAAGTGGGGCACGACCCTCTTTGACGGAGACTACCTCATTTCTGCTAAGTACGATGTGAACAACAAGAACTACAATGTGACCGTCATTGACGGCTCGCTGAAAATCGTGCCCGCAACGCTGACTGTCAAGGTCAACGGCGGCTACCGCACCACCTATGGCGATGAGATTCCGAACTTCACTTATTCCATCACCGGATTTGTTGGTCGTGATGTGAAGGACGAGACAGGCACCGGCATCAAGGACGATGAGTCCAAGGTCTCCGGTTCTGCTACGCTCTACTGCAACGACACCGCTGGCAACCCGGTATCCAATAAGACGAAGGTTGGCAACTATCCCATCAACTACGACAAGCAGCAGTTGGTTGCTGACAACAGCAACTACAAGTTCATCTATGTTGGCGGCGACCTGACTATCGGTAAGAAGCCTATCCATGTGAAGGCTGACGACCAGCAGAAGCCGTACGGCGAGAAGGACCCCGACCCGCTGACTTGGACGATTACCGACCCCGAAGAGCTGGTCAATCCCGGTGACGAAGACTTCTTCGATATCACCACGAAGCGTCCCGGCGCGGATACTGATGACGGCGAGCAGGTAGGCAAGTATCCCATCACCATTGATGGTACTGACCCGTCCGGCAACTACGAAATCATCACGACTCCCGGCACGCTGACGATTGTGCCCGCAACTATCGTTATCACGGTTATCGACGACGAGAAGTATTTCGGCGAAGATAACCCGACTCCCAATGTCACCATCACGGGCTTCAAGCGCGGCGACACCATCGATGACATCGGCGGCAAGGACGCATTGAAGACCAAGACTGACGCAGAGAAGTGGAGCCCTGTTGGCGAGTATCCTGTATCCGCTAAGGATTCTACATTCCATAACCCGAACTACGACTTTGTTTACATCGACGGAAAGCTGACCGTCAAGCCCTTGATTATCAATATCAAGGCTGAAGACGACCGCAAGACCTACGGTGACAATGACCCCGATAAGTTCGAAGTTTCTTACACCCTCACAAACGAGAAGGATGAAGAGTACCAGCCGAGCAAGGACCTGCGCGATTACATTGACCGCGCCCTGAACCTCGACGGAACTCGTATCCCCGGTGAGAATGTCCGCACCGAGAACCCCGGCTATCCGATTATTCCTTCCTACACGGAAGTTCCGAACATCGAGATTGGCACCGTTACTCCCGGTCGCTTCTTCATCGACCCGCGTGTGGTCACCATCACCGCCAACTCTGCCGAGAAGGTCTATGACGGAACGCCTCTGACGGAATCCGGCTATACCTATGCTCCGGAGCTGGTCGACAACGAAAAGCTCGGCATCCATGACAAGATGGATTCTGTTACTGTCATCGGTTCTCAGACCGAGGTCGGTTCCAGCCCCAATGTTCCCAGTGATGCAGTCATCGTCAATACGATGGATGGCACGAGCAGCAACACCAACTACACCATCAAGTATGTTAACGGCACGCTGACCGTCCGTGACAAGGAAGGCGTCTCCATCAAGAAGACTGCTGACCGTGAGCGTACAACGGATTACGAAGTGATTCGCTATACCATCACCGTTACGAACGCTACGAGCCATGACCTGCATAATGTGGTCGTGAAGGATACGAACAACTTCGTTGGCACGCCTGTTCTGTCTCAGGCAAACGGCGTTACCTACGATGCCGACAATGGCGAGTTCATCATCGATGAGATTTCTCATCTGCGTGATGCTACTCATACCAATGTCGTGACGTTCAGCTACACCTACACGGTCGACCCGACTGACCACGGCACGGACAACAACGACATCCTTGAAAATAACGCTAAGATTACCGATATGAAGGTAGTCGAGAGCTACACTGAAAACCCCGATGGCACTCAGACCCCGAACTACACCGAGCCTGACAAGGATTGGCTGGTCAAGACTCCCGATGTTGATGTCGAAATCATCCGTCAGGACCTGACCATCGAGAAGAGTGCAGACAAGACCGAAGCTGCTGTGGGCGACATCGTCACTTATCAGTTGAAGGTCACGAATACGGGCAACTCCACTCTGGAGAATGTGGTCGTCAAGGACCAGAACAACTTCATGGGTGCTCCCGTTGAGAACACGCAGGTCCACTTCGGCTATCGTGTCAATGATGACGGTACTTGGACAATTACCAGCCTTGGTGCCGGTAAGACCGTTACCATCACCTACAAGTACACGGTTGTTGCAGAAGACCTCGCAAACGGCAAGCTGGATAATATTGCTACCGCAACGATTCCCGCTCGCGAAGACCCGACTATTCCTGAGAAACCTATCGATTCCAATGAGGTAATCGTACCGCTGTACTACAAGCACCTGACGATTGTCAAGTCTGCAGACCGCGACCACGCTTATCCCGGCGAAGTCGTCAAGTATCAGGTCACTGTTACGAACGACGGCACCGTCGACATGACGAATGTCACCGTCTCCGATAACACCAATGCTCTGGGCATGTTCATCATCGCTTCCGGTGATGGATATAGCTACAACCCCGAAACCAAGCTGTTCACCATCCCTGTTCTGAATGTTGGCGATTCCGTCACGCTGAACTACCTGTACATTGTACAGAATGGTGACCCCGATACCATCATCAATGTTGCTACCGCTCATTCCCCGAAGAATCCCGATACCGAGATTCCGGGCGACAAGGACATCACCGAGCCGTCTGACCCCGTAAAGGTCGATGTGCTGCGCGATGGTCTGAACATCGAGAAGAAGGCGGATAAGAGCTTCGTTGACCTGAATGGCGATGATGCTACCGTCACCTATACACTGACCGTCAAGAACAGCGGCAATACCAAGCTGACGAATGTTATCGTTACCGATACATCCAACGGCAACGGCACTGTCGAGTACACCGGCGACCTGATGTATGATGGCAATGGCAAGTGGATGATTGCTGAGCTGAACGCTGGCGAGTCCGTTGAAATCACCTATGTCTACACTGCGGTTGCAGAGGACATCGACCTCGAAGGCAGCAACATCGTGAATACGGCTGTTGCAGAGGGCAAGAACCCGGACGGCAAGACCGTTACGAGCGACCCCGACACTGAGACGGTCCATGTTGGTGAGATTCCGGAACGCGGCGAAGTGAAGGTCATCAAGACTTCTCGCGAGTCGAGTGCCATGGTCGGTGATACTATCCACTACACCATCTCTGCCACGAACACCGGTAAGCTGGCTGTTACGAACATTGTAGTCCGCGACTTCAATGATGGCGTTGGCGAAATCAACGCAGTCAGCTCCGATAAGTACACCTACGATGCAGCGGCTCACTCCTTCACCATCGCAGAGATTGCGGCTGGTGAGACCGTTGAGATTCCTGTCACCTACACCGTACAGGAAGGTGACAAGGGCACCGTAAACAATGCTGCTGTCGAGATTCCGGATGTTCCCGAAATCAAGAAGGAAGCAGACAAACAGGTCGTTAAGGTCGGCGAGGTTGTGACCTACACCATTACCGTTACCAATACGACCAACGAGACCAAGACGAATGTTGAGGTCAAGGATACGAACAACTTCACGGGCGTTATCACGCCTGCCGAGAACACCAATGTCGTGAGCTATGTTGGCGACAAGGTTTGGACCATCTCCTCTATCGGCGCTGGTGAGAGCGTAGACATCGTCTACACCTACACAGTAATGAACGAGGATGCCCCGAACGATATGCTCGTCAATACCGCTGAGATGACTTATGTGACCGACTCCGGCAAGGTAACGATTCCCTCCAACGAGGTTGATGTTCCCATCATTCCCGAAGAGCCCACGCCTGAGCGTGTTGGTCCCACCGTTGTAAAACAGGCTGACAAGAGCATTGCAAACATCGGTGATACGGTGCATTACACCGTCACCCTGCACAACAATGACACTGTCGACTATGTGGACGCAGCGCTGCACGACCAGAACAACTTCAGCGGCGTTATCACGAATGTGAAGAATGGCACTCTGGAATCTGTCTCTGCCGGTTCTGCAGTCATCAAGGTCGGCACTATTCCGGCTGGCAAGACTGTCACGGTAGAATATGATTACATTGTGCTGAACACGGATGCCGGTAAGGGTCAGGATACTTACAACGAACTGAAGAATGTGGCTACGCTGCATTACTGGTTCGCTGATGAGGATAAGACCCCGGAGAACGAGAAGACGAAGCCTTCTAATGAGGTCATCGTCAAGGTTCCCGGCAATGATGTTCCCGTTCCTGTCAACCCGCCTGAGGGCAAGCTGAAGGTCGAGAAGTTTGTTGACAAGAAGAGCGCTTCTGTTGGCGATATGTTGAACTACACCGTTAAGGTGTCTAATGTCGGCGATGGCGAACTGAAGAATGTTCTGATTGAAGACTTCTTCGATGGACACGGCAAGCTCAACTACATCCCGACTGTCGGTGTTGTAGTAAACGGTGATGGCACCTACACTATCAACAAACTGCCTGCCGGTACATTCATGGAGCTCCGCTTCACCTATGTTATCGTGGAAGGCGATGAGCCTGAGGTCCTGAACGCTGCTGTCGTCACGACACCGCCCGTTGACCCGCCGCTCGAACCCACCAAGACGGCTGACAAAAAGTTCGCATTTGTCGATGAAATCGTGACCTACACCATCAGCGTGTATAACCCCGATACCAAGGCAAAGACGAATGTCACTGTCAAGGATACCAATAACTTTGTTGGCAGCATCAATGCCGCCAATACAGACAAGTACACCTATAACGGCGATAATACTTGGACGATTCCGGAAATCGGAGCAGGGGAGACCATCGACATTACCTATACCTACACGGTACAGAGCAATGATGAGAAGCTCCTCGAGAACAAGGCTGATGTGACGTATTCCGAGAACGGAGATACCGTGAAACTTGATACGCCGACTGTTGATGTGGTCGTACCCGATAAGGGCACTGTCTCCATCCACAAGGAAGCTGACAAGAAGATGGCAAAGCCGGGTGAGGTCGTCACCTACAATGTCACCGTTACCAACAACAAGGGCTTCGATGTTCACGATGTTGTAGTAACCGATGCTAATAACTTCGCTGGTGAAATCACTGGCGTTGACGGCGCAGATTACACCTTCGAGAACGGCGAGTTCCATATCGCTGAGATTGCCGCAGGCGCTTCGGTCACTCTGACCTACACCTACACGGTTGAAATTGGTGATGTGCCTACTCAGATTCTGGAAAACATCGCTACGGCTGATGTTCCCGGAACGAACCCCGAAGACCCGAACAACCCCGGTCACGGTAAAGACCCGAATAAGCCTATCGATAACGATGAGAAGATTCCTTCGAATCCTGTCGATGTTGAAGTCCCGGGTTCCGAGACCGACACCAAGATTCCTGACCTTGTTCTGACGAAGAGCGTAGACAAGAGTGAAGCCGCTGTCGGTGATACCCTGAACTACACGATTACTGTCAAGAACAACGGTAAGGGCGATGCCGAGAATGTCATGGTCAAGGACTTCTTCGACGGCAAGGGCACACTAAACTTCGTGGCTATGGATGGCGTTACCGATAACGGTGACAACACCTACACGATTGCAAGCGTCAAGGCTGGCGAAAGCGTAACGCTCAACTTCACCTATGTGGTAGTTGACGGAGATGCACCTGAGGTTTTGAACGCGGCAGTCATCACAACTCCCAAACCGTCCACGGATATTGTGAAGAGCGCAGACAAGCATATCGCCAAGGTCAATGAGATTGTTACATACACCATCACGGTGAAGAACAATTCCAAGGACACGCTGACGAACCTGCTGGTAAGCGATACGAACAACTTCAAGGGCGAAATCGAAGGCAAGGATGGCAAGGGCTACACCTACAACGGTGATAAGACTTGGACCATCGCAACGCTCGAATCCGGCAAGTCCATCGACATTACCTACACCTATACGATGCAGGCAAACGATGCTTCCGTCATCGAGAATACCGCCGATGTGCGTTATAGCTATAACGGTTCCGACTATGACATTCCGTCCAACCCGGTTGATGTTGAGAAGCCTGACGATGGTGTTGTCACCATCTTCAAGACGGCTGACAAGACCAAGGCTGAGCCGAATGAGGTCGTTACTTACACGGTTACGATTCACAACGGTAAGAATTACGACATCAAGAATGTCCGTCTGACTGACGCGAACAACTTCGCTGGCAAGATTGAAGGCGTAGATGGCGCTGGCTACAAGTTCACCAACGGCGAATTTGTCATTGACAAGATTCCTGCTGGCGGTGACGCAGTGGTCCGTTATACCTACACAGTCCAGATTGCCGATGTTCCGACCAAGATTCTTGAGAATGTTGCAACGGCTCATGTCCCCGGCAAGAACCCCGGCGACCCTGACGAGGAGATTCCTTCCAACAAGGTCGATGTTGAGGTTCCCGGTGACGGCACGCATGTTGATGTGCCGGAAGGCAAGCTCGAAATCGTTAAGAGTGTAGATAAAACGGAAGCCAAGGTTGGCGATACGCTGAACTACACGATTACGCTGACGAATGTTGGCGGACAGGCAGTCAAGAACGCTGTCGTCAAGGATTTCTTTGACGGTAACGGTGTCCTGAACTTCGTTCCGATGGACGGTGTGACGGATAACGGTGATTACACCTACACGGTTGCGAATGTGGAGAAGGGTCAGAGCATTACGCTCCGCTTCACTTACACGGTCGTTGCCGGAGATGCGCCGATGGTTCTGAACGCTGCTGTTGTGAAAGACCCGACGCCGCCCATTGACATCAAGAAGACCGCAGACAAGCATGTAGCGATGGTCGATGAAGTTGTCAACTACACCATCACGGTGAAGAACACGACCGATAAGACTGTTACCGACCTGCTGGTCAGCGATACCAACAACTTTACAGGTGCAATCATCTCTAAAGACAACGCCAAGTACACCTACAATGGCAACCATACTTGGACTATCCCCAGCATCAAGGCTGGTGAGAGCATCGATATTCTCTACACCTATACGGTGAAGACTACCGACCCCTCTACGCTGGTCAACAAAGCTGATGTTCGCTACACGACCGATGACGGTGAGTATGTCATCAAGGCAGACCCCGTTGAAGTCGTTGTCCCGAAGGATGGCAAAGTTACGATTGTCAAGAGCGGTGACAAGAAGATTGCAGAGCCCGGTGAGGTCGTGACCTACACGGTTACGATTCACAACGGCAAGGCGCATGACATCACCAATGTGGTCGTAAACGATTCCAACAACTTTGCTGGAACGATTACAGGCTCGAATGGTGTCGGCTACAAGTTCGTTGACGGACACTTTGTAATCGATAAGATTGCTGCAGGTGCAGACGCTGTTCTGACCTACACCTACACGGTGCAGGTGGCTGATGTACCCACTCATATTCTGGAGAATGTTGCCACGGCACATGTGCCCGGCACGAATCCGGAAGACCCTGAGAATCCCGGACACGGCAAAGACCCGGATAAACCGATTGACCCCGATACGGACATTCCGTCCAATAAGGTCGAAGTGGAAGTCCCCGGTTCCGAAACCGATACTAAGATTCCCGAACTCTCCGTCACGAAGACCGTCGATAAGACTCAGGCTAAGGTCGGCGATACTCTGAACTACTCCGTCACCGTTAAGAACAGCGGTGCTGCTGATGCCGAGAATGTGGTCGTCAAGGACTTCTTCAACGGCAATGGCGTACTCAACTTCAAGGCGATGGACGGCGTTACCGATAACGGAGATAACTCCTACACGATTGCCGCTGTCAAGGCAGGCGAGAGCGTAACGCTCAACTTCAGCTATGTTGTTGTTGATGGCGATGCTCCGCAGGTTCTGAACGCTGCTATCATCAAAGACAAGACGCCGCCTATCGACATTGTCAAGGGAGCCGACAAGCATATTGCGATGGTAGACGAGATTGTGACCTACACGATTTCCGTGAAGAACACCACCTCCGAGACTGTTGAGAATGTGAAGGTCGTCGATACCAACAACTTCAAGGGCAGCATTGAAGCCGCAAGCGCCGACAATTACACTTACAATGGCGATAAGACATGGACTATTCCGACTATCGCTGCTGGCGAGACCATCAACATCACCTACACCTACACGATGCAGGCTGAGGATGCCACCGTCATTGAGAACGTTGCAAAGGTAATTTACAGCAAAGACGGCACCGACTACAACATCCCCTCTAACCCCGTTGATGTTGAAAAGCCCGACGATGGTGTAGTTACCATCCGCAAGGCTGCCGATAAGACGAAGGCTGAGCCGGGTGAAGTCGTTACCTACACTGTCACGGTGCATAACGGAAAGAATCACGACATCGAGAACGCTCGTTTGACTGATACCAACAACTTTGCTGGTGAAATCGTAGGCGTTGACGGTGCAGATTACACCTTCGAGAATGGCGTATTCACCATCAGCAAGATTGCCGCAGGCGGTGATGTGGTTATCCACTACACCTACACGGTCGAAGTCGCTGACGTGCCCACGCACATCCTTGAAAACATCGCTACCATCTTCGTACCGGGTACGAACCCCGAAGACCCCGACAATCCGGGCCATGGCAAGGACCCCGAAAAGCCTCTTGACCCCGACACCGAGATTCCGTCGAACAAGGTTGACGTGGAAGTTCCGAACGGTTCCGAAGTTGATACCGATATTCCCAAACTGTCCGTAACGAAGTCTGTGGATAAACCCACCGCAAAGGTTGGCGACACCCTGACTTACACGGTCACTGTCCAGAACAGCGGCAAGGCTGATGCACAGAATGTAGTCGTGAAAGACTTCTTCGATGGCAATGGCGTGCTGAACTTCGAGACGATGGCTGGCGTTACCGACAACGGCAACAACACCTACACGATTTCCACTGTTAAGGCAGGGGAGAGCGTAACGCTCCGCTTCACCTATGTGGTAGTGGATGGCGATGCTCCTGTTGTTCTGAATGCGGCTATCGTGAAAGACCCGACTCCTCCGATTGTTGTGAAGAAGGCTGCCGATAAATATATCGCCAAGGTTACGGATGTTGTGACCTACACCATCACGGTGAAGAATACGACTGACGAAGCCGCCAACGATATTACGGTAACTGACCACAACAACTTTGCCGGTGCCATCACTGCTGAGAACACCGAGCGCTACACCTACAATGGTGACGGCACTTGGACTATCGGTCATCTGGATGCCGGTGAAACGCTCGACATCGTTTACACCTACACGGTGGAGACGACGGATAAGAGCGTCATGGAGAACACCGCAACCATCAAGTACACACACGACGGCGAACAGTATGAGATTCCCTCCAACACCGTTGATGTTGAGAAGCCTGATGATGGTGTCGTAACCATCCGTAAGGCGGCTGACAAGACGGAAGTTGAGCCGGGCGAGACTGTCACCTATACCGTGACCGTACACAACAGCAAGAACCACGACATCGAGAATGCTCGTCTGACGGATGCCAACAACTTTGCTGGCGAAATCGTGGGCATTGACGGTGCAGGTTACACCTTCAAGGATGGCGAGTTCATCATCGACAAGATTGCGGCTGGCGCAGATGTGGTTATCCACTACACCTATACCGCACAGATTGCAGATGTTCCCACCGAAATCCTTGAGAATATTGCCACTATCCATGTGCCGGGAACCAACCCCGAAGACCCGGAGAATCCGGGTCACGGCAAAGACCCGAACAAGCCCATTGACCCCGATGAGGATGTCCCCTCTAACAAGGTCGATGTGAAGGTTCCGGGCTCCGAAGTCGAGACAAAGGTTCCTGTCATTGAAATCACCAAGTCTGTTGACAAGGCAGAGGCGAAGGTCGGCGATACGCTGAACTACACTGTTACTGTCTCCAACAAGGGTAAGGCTGACGCGGAGAATGTGGTCATTGAGGACTTCTTCGATGGCACCGGCACGCTGAACTTCATCCCGATGGATGGCGTCAAGGACAACGGTGATAACACCTACACCATCAGCTCCGTCAAGGTCGGTGAGAGCATCGAGCTGCACTTCACCTATGTAGTGACTGTCTCCGACGCTCCGCAGGTCCTGAACGCCGCTGTTGTGAAAGACCCGACTCCGCCGATTGACGTTGAGAAGGACGCAGACAAGTATGTTGCAAAGGTTACGGACGTTGTGACCTACACCATCACGGTGCGGAATACCACGGACGAGACCGTCAACGACATCACCGTCTCCGACCACAACAACTTCTCCGGCAGCATCGATGCTGTTGGTTCTGACCGCTACACCTACAATGGCGACGGTACTTGGACCATCGGTTATCTGGATGCAGACGAGGCTATCGATATTGTCTACACCTATACGGTCGAGACTACCGATAAGAGCGTCATGGAGAACACCGCAACCATCAAGTACACGCACGATGGCGAACAGTACAATATCCCGTCCAACACGGTCGATGTGAAGAAACCTGATGATGGTGTTGTCACCATCTGGAAATCTGCAAACAAGACTGTTGCAAAGCCGGGTGAGACTGTCACCTACACCGTCACGGTACACAATGGCAAGGACCACGATATCCAGAACGCTGTTTTGACTGACGAAAACAACTTCTCCGGAAGCATCTTCGCAGTTGAAGGCGCAGGATATCACTACGAGAACGGCATGTTCACCATCGACACGATTCCTGCTGGCGGCGATGTGGTCGTCCACTACGCTTACACCGTTGGTATCGCTGATGTGCCCACGAACATCCTTGAGAACATTGCGACGATTCATGTTCCCGGTACGAACCCTGAAGACCCGGAGAATCCGGGACAGGGTAAGGACCCGACAAAGCCGATTGACCCTGATACGGATATCCCGTCCAACAAGGTCGATGTGGAAGTTCTGGGTTCCGGCACGGAAACTGACATCCCGCTGGAAAAGAGCCTCACGATTGTGAAGAGCGCCGATAAGACCAAGGTCAATGTCGGTGAGACTATCAACTATCGCGTGGTCGTAACCAATACTGGTGAGGTTGACCTCGTCAATGTCTCCGTTAAAGACAACAACAACGGCGCAAGCCATATTGTTGCTACAAGCGGCGACGGATACACCTACGATGATGCAACGGCAACGTTCACCATCGACCGTATCCCTGTTGGCGAATCCTTCACGCTGACCTACTCTTATGTCGCAGTTGACGCGGATGCCGGACACGATGTCATCAATGTGGCAGTCGCTAAGGCTCCGGGTCAGAACCCCGAAGACCCTGAGAATCCCGGACATGGCAAAGACCCGTCCAAGCCGATTGACGAGGATGTTGAGAAGCCGTCCAATGAGGTCAAAGTCCCCGTTGTGAAGCCCTCTACGCCCGTCACTCCTGACGAGCCGAAACCCACTCCGACTCCCAGCAACCCGACCAATCCTACTCCGACTCCTGTTCCTTCTGAGAAGCCGACGAACCCGATTCAGGGTATTGTCTCCATCATCACTGGAAACAAGAAGACCGGTATTGGATTTGTGCAAGGTATCGCTGGACTGGCAGCGGTCGTCGGTGTCGGACTGATTGCTCTGGTGGTTGTAAACCACAAGCGCAAGAAGGACACGGATAACGACGAAGACAAACACAATAACGAATCCGCTGAATAAGCGGTGACAGAAAAGAGCAGTAGCTTGAAAGAGCTGCTGCTCTTTTTTTGTGTCATTTTCCAAAAACAAGGCAGAGAAAACGGGAATTTTCTTCTGTCACAACACAACAGAAAACGAATACAAAATCCAACGTTTATCCGCCAATAACGAACAGATTTTTTATATAGAACGCTGTTGACCGTTTGTGCGAAGTGAGTACCATAAAAGATACGATATTCATGCTCTATTCACATGAATTCCGGGTATTTGCGAAAAAAGGGTTGTGTAAAGCACCCTATTTCACAAGTATCACAGGCAGATGGACGACTCGCCCATCAGGATAGTGGTTGTACTTGCAGGTTTCCCCAGCTTGCCAACACTACTTAGCCACTACCCAGCCAAGGGGAACACTACCTCTTACATTTTGTAAGAGTGACTTACCGTAAGGCAACAAACATAAAAAATTTGTTGCCTCATTTTAAGGCTTAATTTAGGCGACCACCTATTTTCGAATAAAAAATCACCTAATTTTGCAAATATCCATATTTCCAAAACCACGTAAACCGACCACCCTCGATTTTGAATATGTTGACTACATAGAGAAGAACTCGTGGGTGGTGTTTTTATGCGATATAAAACGCATTGACTTTGCTGAAAAGCGTGGTATAAAGCGCTAAAAACAGCGCCCGTAATTTTTTGGTATACTTCTTGCTTTGCAAATGAGGCTGCACACTTACGAGCGGACAAGAGTGTATATAAATCCGTCTGCGGATATCGCAGAAAAACTCGCATAGTATAGGAGGACACTATCATGCAGAAACCCCGTAAGCGGTTTTTGAGTGCGATTGTGGCCGTCGCTATGTGCCTGTCTCAGTTTGCACCCGTAGCAGCATACGCTGCTGAGAGTGCGGGAAGCGGAATCACCCAGAGTGAGGAAGCTCCCAAGGAGACGGCACCCGATGCGGCTTCTACCGTCAACTCTTCCGCTACAACCACTGCGCCCGCAAGCGATTCTGCTGCCAGTTCCAATGCCGCGTCAAGCGACAATAAGGCTCCGGCTGAGAATGCTTCCGAGGCTACAAGCACGGCAAGCGCCGATTCAAACACGGCTGTCGTTGATAAGACGGCAGCTCCCAGTGCAGATGAAAATTCTGACAGCACCGCTGCACCGAGCAGCACTATCAGCGAAGCAGCACAGGCGTTTATTGATGCGGCTAACGCCCTTGTAAGCCGCAAAGATGAAATCCTGACTGCTGCAAACAATTTTGGTCTCGCCAGCAAGGCATGGCAGGCTGACAAGGAAAACGCGGTTCTCGATGCAATGGTTACACGCCGCTCTGAAGAGCTGGACGCTGTATACAACTGGGAACCCGTCGAGGATATGTATTATTCTCTGAGCGAGGATGAGCAGGTTGCTGACCCCGTTATGAGTGCATACCTTGACATGTCTGACCTGTATATGCAGGTTTGTGACCGTCAGGAAAACCCCGTCGACAACAGCGGTGTCAGCGCGTTTGATGGCGGCGGTGCTACTACGGTTGTTGGCAACTTTCAGGCAATCACTGCTGCCGAGACAGGTAAGCAGATTGCTGCAGGCACCAGCATCCAGTACACCAAGATAGGTGGTCAGGACAATGTCATCCGTATCCTGCCCCAGACCGTCACTTACACCTATGGTGACTCTTTCAAGTCCAACGGTCTGACGGTCGAGTACAGCACCTCTGATTCCCGTTCCACTCAGGAAATCGAGAAGGATATTCAGGCTGCTATTGATGGTCTGAGCTTCATCCTGTACGCTCCTGCCGATGGCGACGGCCAGAACCCCACGGATGTCCACTGCAATGCCGGTACTTATCCGACCTATGTGGACACCGGTGCTGTGAGCGTTACGGTGAACGGTCTGAACTACACCATCATCGACGGTTCCAACTTGGATTCTTCCAAGAATATCCGCAACGATGCAGGCGTGACCATCAACAAGCGCCAGATTTACATTGTCCCTCATACCACTTATGTGACGAAGGGCAATACCATCAGCCAGATTAACTACACCGTTATGGATACCAACGGTGGTCTGGTTGACGGCGACCTGCTCCCGGCTGATGTTCTGACCACGGAAAACTTTGATAAGGACACAACAGGTTCTTACAAAATCATCCTTGGTTCCTCTGCCAAGAGCAATACCAACTACAATGTCGATATTCAGCCGAACACCGGTGATGTGTATGTTGTCGTTTCTGAAAAGACTCTGACCCTGACTCCTGTATTTGTCTTCAAGGGTAATGATGGCGTACAGACGACCGGCAGCAAAGCCACTCGTCAGTATGGTCAGCAGAATCCTCAGGTTGACTTCGTGATTACCGGTTGGTCTGATACCGATAAAACCAATTTCGAGTATAAGACCAACAACGAGCACAAGTCCAACGCAGTTGCTCTGAAAGAGATGCTTGGTCTGAGCGGTGAACCCACCGTTGTTCTGCCCAGCATCACCTCTGCTCCCGGTGGCTACACTGTTACAATCGGCAATATCCAGACGAATGCGCCTATCAATGGTTATAACATCAACCTTGCTACCGCAACGTTTGAAATTACCAAGCGTAACGTAACCATCACCAATGACCAGATTGATGCCATCTATGGTGAGGCTGAAAAGGGCAAGTCTTCCACCATCACCTTCGACGCTGTTGCTTATAACGGTGCTGCTCAGGCAGTGGCCTCCGATAAGCGTATTGTCGCCGGTTCCGACATCACCGCTGATGACGGTGTGAACAAGCTGGTCAGCATGGTTCTGACAACACAGCGTCAGGATATCGACAATAAGAATGTTGGCGAATATCCGATGACTGTCGAAGTTCCCCCTGCATGCACTGCTTACTATGACGTCAAGGTCATCAACAGCAAGTACATCATCCATCCTGCAATGCTGACTGTCACTCTCGATGACCTGTCCGCAATGTATGGCGCTGCTCGTTCCGGCAAGATTAAATCCATCGAAGGTTTCAAGCTGAACGATACACAGGCAAGCATCGGTTTGACCGAGGACAAGCTTGGCTTTACTATGGTAGATGCGGCTGGTAACAGCGGCACTCCTACAACTGCCAATGTTGGCGAATACACCGTCAGCGCATCTGTGCAGGGTGCTTCTCAGGAGCGTTGGTCTTCTGACTGGGACCCCAATGCCGATGGCAAGAACTACGACCGTTACGACAACTATCTGGTTCGTTTTGTCAACAGCAAGCTGACCGTCACCAAGCGTCCTATCGCCATCAATGTGATGGGCGGTCAGACGAAGGTTTACGGCGACAGTGATGCCAAGGGCGGCGTTGCCTTTACTCTTGACCCCGTCAATGGCAAGGGTGGCCGTGTTGGTTCCGACTTTGCTGGCTGCGTTGTGACTCGTGAGGTCGGCGAGACTGTTGGCTCTTACGCTTACAGCGATGCACAGTTCCAGACTGCTGAAATCGCCAAGAACTACGACATCACCTTCAATGCTCCCGATAAGTACACTATCACCAAGCGTACTCTGACCATCACCGTTCCGAACCGTGAGCGTCTGTATGGCGCAGAGAATCCCAGCGATGCCGACATTACCGGCGCACTGGAATACAAGAACTTCGCAAGCAACGATGAAATCGGCATCCATGATACCGTCGCTTCTCTGGGCGGCACTGTCACCATCAAGTATGGCGTTGACAATACCGTTGGTAAGCTGACTGGTGTCGGTACCTATCCTATTGTTGTTTCCGGTTACACCAACCCCAACTACAACATCGTTTATACCGGCACTTACAGCGATGGTACAAGCGGTACGCTGACTATCAATGCACTGCCTGTCACCATCAAGGGTACTACCAACAGCGTCCGTAAGTATGGCGTTGCCGGTAAGAACACCCCCAGCTATGCGCTGTATGACGAGACCGGTTCTCAGGCTATCAATGTGGTTGACCCGCAGGGCAGCCCGCTGAACATCCACATCGACCTGACCAAGTGGGAAGACCCCACTACGGTTGTCGGCAACTATGAGGCTACCATCTCTTATGATGAGAACCCCAACTACATCGTAACGATTGCTCCGCAGGCTACGTTCCAAGTCACCGAGGCTGATGTCTCTGTCACCTTCAACGCACTGCAGACTACTTACGGTGAGAAGAAGCCCGATACCATCGCCAAGGAAGTTTCCGTCAACGTGAATACCTCCGATGGCACTCAGATTTACCACGATGGTGAAACCGTCAACATCAAGATGGACGGCAAGGATGTTTCTCTGGGTGTTGTTCGTATCGCCGTTGAGGCTACTGCGAACGCTTCTGGTCTGTACGATGCAGGTTCTTACAACCTGACCTTCCGTCTGGATAACCAGCCCGCAAACAGCGTTAAGCTGTCTGAGCCCGATGGCAAGAACATGCTGATTGTTCATCAGATGCCCCTGACCATCACTCCTCGCTATGGCCTGTCCAAGACTTACGGCGAGACTGACCCCAGCTTTGCAGTCAACGATACCTATGTCATCTTCGACTACAACACCACCAGCTTCGCAGAACCCAAGGCCGACTTCGCACAGGCTCGTCTGAGCCGTGAAGCAGGCGAGAACGCTGGCACTTATCCGATTTACAGCGGTAACATCTATGAGCAGACGATGGCAAAGAACTATCGTATCAGCTTCACCAATGATGTTCGCTTCACCATCAATAAGCGTACTGCCGTTATCAACCTGCTTGAAACCGAAAAGACCTATGGTGAGACCCTCACTTCTATGAACGTGAAGGATTACATCAAGGGCGGCACTGGTCTGCTGACTACTACTGATGTTCAGGCAGCAGAAGCCGAAAAGATTCTTAAGGGCATTACCCTGACCTCCGGAGCAACTTCTGCATCCGCCAGCGTTGGCTCTTATGCTCTGAAAGCCATCTACGCACAGCCCGCTAACTACGACCTGACGGTGATTGATTCTACTATCACCATCACCGCTCGTCCCATCACCCTGACCTTCAAGAACTACGAGAAGGATTACGGCGATGTTGACCCCGCGTTCTCCTACGATGAGATTTCCGGCAACATCTCCAATGATGGCCTGAAGAAGAACACCTTGGAACTGACCACCGGCGCTCTGAGTGGCAGCCTGACCCGTAAGGCGGGTGAGGATGTCGGCGAGTATCCCATCAGCTCTACGCTGTACAACAAGTATGGCAACTACGAAATCACCATCGTGACCGGTTCCGGCACATCTGTGAATGTCGGTTCCTCCACCACCGAGCCTGAGGCTCTGGAAGTTGCTACCCTGACCATCAAGCCCGTGCAGGTCACCTTCACGGTTGCCGGTGGTTACAACATGACTTACGGCGGCACTGTCCCGACCTTCGGCTACACTGTCACCGGTCTGAAGAACAACGACACGGTTGCTTCTGCTTTCGCAGGTGCTGCTGTGTACAACATCAAGAATGCGGATGGTTCTCTGTCTGAGATTCCTGCACGTCCCGATGCTGGTGATTACACTATCACCATGAGCGGCTTGACCAACAAGGGTGCGAAGAACTACGACCCGATTGTCTTCGTTGATGGTTCTCTGCATGTCGATAAGCGCGATGTTATCGTGGTTGTCGATGCTGGTCAGAAGAAGGTCTACGGCGAGGCTGACCCCGAACTGACTTGGACTGCTACCGGTGACGGCTCCTACTATGTGAGCGAGGATGCCGGTGACCTGTCTGGTCTGAAGGTTGTCCGTCCCGATGCTGGCACGAGCGCAGGTGAGGATGTCGGTATGCACCCGATGATTATCGAGGGCACTGATGACAACTTCAACATCACTCGTGTGAACAATGACTTCGAAATCACGCCTGCCATGCTGCATGTTACTCTGGCTCCCCAGAGCAAGATTTACGGCGATGAGAACCCGGTTCTCTCCGGCGATGACCTGATTATCGACGGCTTTGTCACGAAGCCTGTTAAGGGCAACACGACTCCCGATAACACCGGCGTTCTGAGCAACGCTAACCTGACCTTCAACTTCACTGATGCTGAGGGCGCTCCCGCTACGGTCGCCTCTCATACCGGTGTCGGCAAGGTCGTTCCCGCTGGCGTTGAGAATGTCGCTGCCAACAACTACATCTTCGTTTACTCCGCTGCTGACTTTACCATCAACAAGCGTCCCATCACGGTCACGGCTAAGCCTCAGACCTCTATCTACGGCGATGATGTTGCTGTTGAGGATTGGTCCGATTACGGCACCGTGAACATTCTGGAATACACTGGTGACACTGCCAAGGCAGCTCTGGTCAATGGTGATATTCTGGAAGGCACGAACCTGTGCCTCGTCACTTCTGCAAGCCATGTCGGAGGCTATGACATCGTTCCTTCCTTCTCCGGTCTGGCTCACCGCGTCGGTCAGGCTTCTTATCAGGATTATCTGGTAACTGCTATGAACGGCACTTACACGGTCACTCAGCGTCCTCTGACTTGGACCATCGGTACTGTCGGTTCTGTCTACGGTAACGATATGGCTGAGCTGAGCAACACTCTGACCTACACTGGCGATGCCGATAAGAAGACCATTGTGAATGGCGACGACCTGAAGGCTGTCATCAGCATCACCAAGAAGGATGTTGAGAATGCAAAGGCTGAAGAGATTTCTATGAAGTCTGCTGATGGCGCTGCATCTCTGGTTGCCGAGAGCGTGCCCGAGTCCGTGAAGGACTACGGCGCTTACGATATGGTCGGTTCTTACGACAACGATGACTACCTGATTACGATTGTCAATGGCGTCTACACCATTGGCGAGCGTCTGGTCGAAGTCACCGTCACCGAGCCGAAGGATATCGTTTACGGCGACACCACCAACCCCGACTTCACCGTCAACGCTGTTGCCACCAACGGCGACGGCACGCACGGCGCTGCTGTTAAGCCCGATTCTCTGGGCCTGAAGATGGCACTTGTTTATGCTCCTTTCGAGAACGACAAGACCACCGACAATGCACAGACTGCTCCCTTGACTGCTGATGCAAAGGCGACTCTGACTCCTGACATCGCAAGCGGCGACGACGGCGTGGAGAGCGACAGCCAGTTCAAGACTGAGAATGTCAAGAACGCTGGTACTTACACCTACACCGTTTCTTCCGACTACGATGCTGCTGTTGAGCAGAACTACGCAGTCACCATCAAGGTTGTCGATGCCGATAAGAACGAGGCTGATGGTCAGTTCGTTATCGCTCGTAAGGACCTGACCGTGACCCTCGACCCGAACCCCTCCACTAAGCTGTATGGCACCAAGACGGTTATTCCCGAAGTCAAGACCAGCGGCTATGCTTTCGACGAGTCTGTCGAGACCGTGAAGCTGCCTGCCTTCGAGCTCATCGTTGCTTCCAGTGTGGATGGCATCTTCGGCAATGTGGGTCTGACGAAGGACGCCTTCAAGTATGTTGGCGGTTCTTACGACAACTACAATTATCTGCCCGCTACCGGCGACCTCGAAGTCAAGCGTCTGAAGCTTGATGATGTTAAGGAGCCCATCACTATCACCGGCACTGTGTTCGATGAGAAGACCGGCAAGAATGTTGAGGTTACCAAGAACTTTGGCGATGACCTGTCTAAGCTGTACTTCAACTCTGTGGTTGAGGTTGCTGCTCCCGAAGGCTACGCCATCGGCACCAGTGATTCTCTGACCGATGCTGATTGGGCTGAGAAGATGGTCATTTCTGATAACGGCACGAAGGTTACTTCGGACTTCTATCTGATTGACCTCACTACCGGTGCAATCACCAGCGTTGGCACTGTAACCTCCTCCATCGATACCGTTGTTCCTGTAACCGTTTCCGCTTTCACCGCGAATGCTGTGGATGCTGCTACCAAGACCGACCTGATGAACGAGAAGTTCACCAAGTTTGAGACTGCTATCAACATCTTCATCACCGGCGAAGAAATCGGCAAGGCTCCCGTCAAGGAAGACGACAAGAAGACCGACGATACCGAGAAGAAGGATGACGCTGACAAGAAGGACGAGACCGAGAAGAAGGACGAGACCACTGATGAATCTAAGAAGGATGAGACGGTGGATAAGTCCGAGGCTGAGACTCAGCGTGTTGCTCACGGCAAGCCCACCAAGGACAAGACCGAGAAGCAGTCCGTCGTTGAGGTCAAGGCTTCTGTCCCCGCCATCTCCAAGCTGGACGGCGAGTACAACTCTGGTGTTGCCAAGATTCAGTATTACAAGGTCAATGGCACGAACATTGTCAAGGATACTGAGGGCAACTACACCTTCGATGAGTCCAAGTTTGAGACTGTCGATGTGAAGAACATCAGCAAGGACAACGGTTATGTTTCCTTCAACCTGAGCCCCGACTGGACCGGTTACATCGTGACCCGTACCGTCGATAAGGCTGGCAACTATGGCGATGTCCGCGTTATGTCTGTCAAGCTGGAGAATCCTCCGGCTCCTGAGACTCCTCGCGCTACCGCTACTCCCGCACCTGCTGAGGAGAAGCCCGCTCCGAAACTGATTGTTGCGGCACAGGCTCCCACCGGTGTTGGTCTGAGCGCTAACATTGTTATCCCCGTTATTGTCGTCGTTGCTCTGATTGCCGTTGGCGCTGTCGTCATCGTCAAGAAGAAGGGCGGCAAGAAAGAGGAAGCTGCCGAAAAGACCGAGGATAAGCCTGAGGAGAAATCCGAGGACGAATCCAAGGAAGATAAGCAGTAATTGGTCTGACACCTACGATAAGTAAGGCTATCACCCAATAAGCTGAGCACCCCGTGGGGCAACCTGCGGGGTGCTTTTTTGTTTGAATTTTCATGAATAATCGTGATTGACTAAGTGGTAATACTGTGGTATAATAGGTGTATGCAAACGAGGGACATCTCTTTGCTATAACGCAAGAAAATGAATGATGCAAAGGAGAAAATATCATGAAGAGCAAAATGACCATGAAGAAGGGTGCCGCGCTGTGCGTGGCTGCTGTGATGGCTTGCGCCGCGCTTGCCGGTTGCAGCAAGAAGGATGACACCGCACAGAGTGGTGCGAGCAGCGCCGCCACAAGTGAGTCCTCTACAGAAGTTCTGGACAACAGCAAGCTGACGGAGATGCCGGACGGTGTCACGCTGAGCGAAGACCAGATGAAGACTACGATGAGCGCGTATGCCGCCTACATGTCTGAGGCGCTGGCTGCTGACGGCTACACCGTTACGGTCCGCTACGACGATGATGGTGTCCATTTCGATGGTTCCAAGACTGCCGATGACGGTTCTACCGTTGAGATTCCGGACCTGTCCAAGTTCGACGACCTGAAGTCGGCTTTTGCTTACCTGTACAACTGCGGTCAGGCTGACGCTGATGGCAACCTGCTGGTTTCCACTTCTGTGTCTGCTGAGGAAGCTGCTGCACAGGAAGCTGCAAGTGGTGATGCTGACGCGACTACCGATTCTGAGGATGCCGATTCTGAGAATACCGATGCAGAGAGCACTGAGGCTGCCTCCGAGGAGACGACTGATGAGGCTCCTGCCGAGGATACCGGTGATGCTGCCGCTGACGCTTCTGCTGATGCCGAGGTCCCCGCTGACGAGACTGCCGTTGGCTGATTGACGCAACCCATCTAAAGGTTTCACGACAAGTGTAGGGGACAGAGACATGGGAGACAAGAAGGTAGAAAAACGTTATGTAGCCACGAAACGGATTCCGGAGTATTGTCCGTTCGGCTCTGTCATGACGCTGGAAGTTGACAGCGAAAATGACGCCCCGGCGGTCTACGGTCGTGTCGTTGGCTTCCAGTATGAAGGCTCTGACGAAATCATCTCGACTATCGAAGGCGATGGGCAAAAGTCGAAGGACGAGCGGGTCTTTGACCGTCTGATGTTTGATGGATTCCTCGTCAAGCACAAGACGAAGAAAGACCTTGGCAAATACGGTCCTTGTAATGTGACGGAATATGCAATTATGTATGAGGCGGAAGACTCCACCAAGCATAAGAACACGAGAGTGCATGGCATCCCGTCACCGAAAGCCGGGCGCTTCGTATGCTTGTTTGAGCTTTACATGGTCACAGAAATTGGGGGAGAGGTCTTTGAACGGTATCTGACCATCGAGAAATCGACCCCTCCGGTGTTCCGATTCGTGACTACCGATTTTTACAGCAGCGTGAGTACCATCATTACCACGATGCTGTGCCGCAACGAGTGTGGATTCCAGATGCTGGCGGACGACAGTAACATGAACCGATGCATGGCGAAGTTCTATGACTCGTTTGGCGAAAAGAAGAATATCATTTTCAACAACACCAAGGACCTCCTTGATACCATCATCTCTGTGAAACTCGTTGATGTGAAGCCGATGGAGGTTGCCGAAAACGCTATCGCAGGATAACAAGTCAGCATGGTGCAAACACCATGAGCAAGGCTAAATTTCATGTGCTTCGAAAGGATAGAGACGCTCTCCCCAAAGAAGTAAAGGGAATTTATAGCGGAGATGAATTTCCCGAATACAAGAATGCGAACACCTTGACGATTGGCGGGAAGACCTACATTGAAGGGCTGGACTATGAGGTCATTTCGTCAGGCAAACACACAAAAATCGAGGTGTGTCCGGCTTGTAAGAAGTTGTCGATTCTATATGCCAAGGGCATGTGCAAAGCATGTGCGCAAAGGACATTGTATCGGCATACGGAAGCAAAGCCAGAAAAAGCAGTAGAAACGCCCAGCCTGCTACACGAAGCGAATGTCGCGTTCCGACAGAAGTGGCCTGTAAACATCATTTGCGGGTTGGATAGGATTCGATATGACATCGACAACTATCCTTACACGAAGAAGGAAGAAACGAAAATCGTGAACGCCATCATGAAGATTGAGGACAAGACCATCACAGACTATCTCCTCAAACACTACAAGGATGGTGTACGATATTCCGATATGGCGACCGCTAAGAACACCAGCAAACAAAACGAACACGGATTCGGGAAACGCCGCCTTGCTTATGTGCGGAGCATCTTGAATCAACAAGGACTCCTAAAAGGGTCACGAAAATAAAAATCAGCACCCGTGAGCAGCTTAACCGGCTGGCTTGCGGGTGCTTTTTTGTTTGGCAGGGGGAGTGCAGGACTGCGCTTCCAGAACGAAATCAAAACGAAATATTAGCGAAAAGAAAGCGCAAAGAATTTGCCAAAATATGTTGCAGATAATTGCGAACTGCAGATAATGAGAGATGGGAAAGAAAAAAGCACCGCGCTCATATAGAAGCAGCGATGCTTTCGTTCTGTTCTGATGTCAGTCTTCTTGTTCCGCATTAAGCTCTTTCAATTGGTCTTTAGCTTTTGGAATGAAAGAGTTGTAGTTGAGCTTGTTGGGAACAGGGTTTTCGTTATTATAAAAGGTGTTTTTGGTTTTAAGGATAAGTCTTGCGGCAGTAGGCTTTACCTTGGAAACAATATGTTTCGAGTTGACAATCGCTTCGGAAATGTCATCCAACGCATCGGGGCCTAAAGAGATAAGAAACGCTGCAAATTCCTGCGCATAGAGGTCGGCAACAGTTTGAGGCACAGCGGCTTCCTTTGAAACATCAAGGTCATAGCCAAAAAGGTAGCAAAACTGAGCAAGATAGGAAAAATAATAGGACCCGAATCGCACATTTGGTTGAAGGAATGTTTTTTGATAAGCACTGACAGGCATACCAAGCAAAGGGGCATATTCCTCTACGGAGAGACCTAATTGAAGGCGCTTGTACTCTATTAAAGCGTTCAAATACTTAGCGGTTCTTTCCGTTTCCGGCAGATAGCGACGAGCCTTCTCTTGAAGGGCAGAAAGCATTTCCTGCCGTTCCTTCGGAGATTCGGCATTCATCTTGCTGTGTAAGCCTTGAAGGTCAAAGACATCATCAATCTTATCACTTGACAAATTCTGTATGTTGTTATCCATCAAAATTCCTCCTGCATATCGTCGGAAATCGAGATTTCTTTGTTTTTATAATACCATAAAAACGCAACAAAATCAATCATAAAACAACAAATAAAGGAGAATGACAATGGCAGCTATCATCTATCTGGATATTGCAAAAATGCCGGGCGAAGACGGGAATGTATGCGTTCACAGCTTTACCGTGAACCCGCTGGCAACGGATAACAAGTGGAAAGACAACTATGAAGTTGCAGGTCCTACCGATACAGCACGACTCAAAGTGGCAGAGTTATGCCGTGCTACGGAAGAGATTGAACTGCCGAATGGTTCTCAAATCATTGTCTTCACTACGAACGAATCCGTTACGGAAGACGGCAACCGTTTTATCTCACGGCAAGGACAAGAACCCGCTCAGAACACAGACCTGTGGCAGAAACTCAACGCACTGTGCCAGGAACGAGAATGGCAGGTATCATTTGGCACGGAAGGCATCTTGTCTGAGCATGTACATGAGAATACCTGTGCATACATTTCGCACATGATGAGCAAGCCCGATTCTGTCGACCAGAATTCGGACTAAAACAAGTTGTTTATTCCTCAAATTTGTGGTATAATAGAGCCAAAGAAAGGCAGATATACTACACTAGAGCGAGGAAAATACAATGGCTAAACCGACAAATTCAGAAAGAATATATTCGGATAAGCTCCCGATAGTGCTAAAACCTGTTGGCTGTTCTTATACAGATGCCGAATGGAAGCGATATATACGGCTTTTCCCGGCAAATGGCTGGGGCATAGCGGACGAGAAAGATACAAGAGACAATGGGAAAATCAGTGATGTGGTAAAGCAAATCGCTGAAAAACACCCAAAGCAAATCAAAGAAAAAAAGTGCCTTTTGTGTGGCTGCATTGATAATGACACTTATAATGCTGCATGGGGTATGTGCAAAAGCTGCAATCATACCGTGTGGAGAAAAGGCAGAAGCAAAAGAAATGCGAAAGTAATAGACCCTCTTACCGGCAAAGAAACAAAAGAATGGAACCGTGACAAAGAGCAAGCCACTTGCGTTGAATGCGGTGCGAAAGGAATTACGTATGTTTCTTTTTGCATGTGCTTACATTGCGGAAGAAACCAAAGCGCCCGTATACTGAGAATCGGCGGAAGAAAACGCAGACCCGCAACAGTGAGTCAAGTAGAAGTATACGAAAATAAACTGAATATGATATTCCCAAATGGACCGGATGAACTTCGAGGTGTAAAGCTCATTCGCTGCAAAAGACCATAAATTAGTTGAAAAGACATCCATCTGAGACGAAAATTGTATGCCCTGCACAAAAGCAGGGCTTTTTTCGTACCATGAATCGAGATTGACTAAGTGTAAATAGTGTGGTATAATAGGTGTATCCTGAAAACGAGGATAACACTGAAACCCACACCAAAAAACAACACACAAACAACAAAAAGGAGAACCAACAACATGAAAGATGCTGCGAAAAAGTTCCGCAAAACCTGCGAGAAATGCAACAAGCCGTTCAGTGCGGCCTCTGAGGAGGAGACGCTGTGCCGTGAGTGCCGTATGCGCGAGGACTTCGCCAAGCGCCGTGCGGAGGACGAGGCAATGAAGGAAGCCCGCATGAAGGGTGGCGAAGCGTTTGAGACTCGCACCTGCGTCGACTGTGGTACGGAATTCATCATCACGAACCGTGAGCACGACTTCCTTGATAAGCGCGGCTATTCTATGCCGACCCGCTGCCCCGACTGCCGCCGTCTGCACCGCGACTTTGTGAAGAAGGGGCTGGACAATATCGGCTTGGAGAGCACCTGTGCCGAGTGCGGAAAGCCCCTGCAGTTCACGAACCGTGAGCTGTACTGGTACGCTTCTCACAACTACAAGCTGCCGACTCGCTGCAAGGATTGTCGCGTGAAGCGCAATGAGCATTTTGCGAAGGTCGCTGCTCGCCGGGAGAAGACTACCGCAGAGGAGCAGACGAAGACTGTTGTTCAGGCTCCTGCCGAGACCACTGCTGTTGCTGAGACTACCCCCGTCGCCGAGCCCGCCGCACCTGTCGTTGAGACTCCGGCTGCTCCCGATGTCAATGTTCCTGATGTTCCCGCCGCCGAAGTAAAGGAAGAGCAGGGCGTGCCGATGCTGTCCGGCGATATGAGTGCCGAGCCTGCACCGGTTCCTGCCGAGAAGAGCGAGAGTGAGACCGTCTGATAAGGCGGCTCTCAGAACAAAGACATCAAACTGACGGCAGAGCTTCATATTAGATGGGGCTTATGCCGAGAAAGGGAGTAAGTTTTGGATAATACCAAACTCAAGGCTAAAAAGCCTAAAATCAAAAAGTCTTACTCGAACAGCAACATCTTCCAGAAACTGATGGTAGATGATGTCCGCAGTAAGATTCTCTTTACCGTTCTGTGTCTGCTGATTTACCGTCTTGGCTGCGGTGTGACGATTCCGTTCGTCAATACGACGGCGCTCACGGCGATGTTTGGCAGCACATCGGTGCTCGACTACTACAACCTCGTTTCGGGCGGAGCGTTGTCCCAGTGCGCAGTATTCGCCATTGGCGTATCGGCATATATCAACGCAAGCATCATCATTCAGCTTCTGACAGTGGCTATCCCCAAATTGGAAGAAATCAGTAAGGATATCGGCGGTCAGAAACAAATCAACAAAATCACCCAATATGTGGGCTGTGGGTTGGCGGTCATTACCGCTGTCGGTTACTTCTTTGTTATGAAGAACTACGGTGCAATGAAGTACACTTCCGGCATCTCACAGGTGGTTGAAGCCATTACGGTTATTGCCCTGCTCACAGCGGGCTCACAAATCGTTATCTGGCTTGGCTGGCTGATTGATGAAAAGGGTGTTGGCAACGGTATTTCCCTTATCATCTTTACTGGCATCATTTCCCGCTGGGATGCTATCATCTCTCTGTTCAAGAACTCCATTGCTATGGCACAGGATAAGGGATGGTGGTATTATCTGATGATTCCCGGCATCATCCTGTTCGTTCTGGCAGCAACCTTCTATGTGGTCTTTGCGAGCGATGCCGAGCGCCGCGTACCGGTCCAGTATGCCGGTAAGACGATTGGCAGTAAGTCTTCTGCGGGTCAGTCAAGCTACATCCCGCTGAAACTTATCATGTCTGGCGTTATGCCTATCATTTTCTCGTCCACCATCTGCAGTCTGCCGTCGCTCATCACGATGTTCATGGACTACAACAAGCATCCGAAGCTGTATCTGGCTTTGGCGAGTTGGAATTCCCGCAACTGGGTCTATGATGTAGTGTATATCGCGTTGATTTTCGCATTCAATCTGTTCTACATCGACATCACCTTTGACCCCATCGAGATGGCAAACAACCTGCGTAAGAACGGTGGCAGCATCCCCGGTATTCGTCCGGGGCGTACTACGAGCGATTACCTGCGCAAAGCCTGTCATTCTCTCGCCGGGTCCGGCGCGTTCGTCCTCTCTGTGATTGCCTGTGTGCCGATTCTGGCAACGGCAGTCACGGGTCTGAATATGCACTTTGGTGGTACGAGCCTGCTGATTGTCACAGGCGTTGCCCTCGAAGTCATTGACTCGCTCAACAGCCAGCTGGTGGTTCGCCATCACAAAGGCTTTTTGTATTAAGGGGAGGGCAACATGGCTATCTATGAAATCATCCTGTGCGTGGTGATTCTGCTGGCTTCTGTTCTGGTCTGCGCCGTGACGCTCTCTATGGACAAGGCTGACAAGAACGCGCTTGGCGTTATCAACGGTCTGAGCGGTTCTATGATGAAGAACTCGAAAGACAGCAACAAGAACTCCGCAAACAAGCTCGTTGCGATTTGCACGGCAGTCCTGCTCGTCATCGCAATCGTGATGTTTGTGGTGAACGGTATCGGAGGGTGAGCACGATGAAAGAGAAACTGAAAAAGGCTAGGGAGGCAATCGTTTCCTTCGTGAAAGCGATTCCCGGCTTCATCAAGAAGACCCCCACGATGCTGCGCAACCTCGTGGTGCCGCGCAATGTGACGTGGCCCACGATGCCGAACACGTTCCGTCGTACCGGCGCGGTGCTGGCTGTCAGTGCCGTGTCTGCCGTCATCATCGGTGTGATGGATGCAGTCTATGGTTTGCTGCTCCACATCCCGTTCATGTTCGGCTAAATGTTAATCGCCCCGGCAGGCTCTCATGTCGCCGGGGCTTTTTGAGTATCTGCAAAGGAGAAACAAATGCGTAAGAAACTTGCAGCAGCACTTGCTGTTATGGTGGTTGCAAGCGCCTGTCTGACGGCTTGCAGCAAAACGGACACGGATGCAGCGACCACTGAAACCGCAACGGCAGAGACCGCCACGGGGGAGACGGCGGCGATTGAGTATGACTTGGGGCTGGACGATGACGGATACTTCCGCAACGTGACGGCGTCCAAGTACATCAAGATGCCGAAAAACTACGAGAAGTACACGGTCAGCAAGGATGTCTACACCGTGACGGATGACGCTATCCGGAAAGAACTGGACGCGTTCCAGAACAACTACAACCTCACGAAAGAAGTGACGGGTCGTGCCGCGCAGAGCGGCGATGTTGTCAACATTGCCTATGAGGGCACGGTAGACGGTGTAGCCTTTACCGGCGGCACTTCGGAGGACTACAACCTCCAGCTCGGCTCCGGAACCTTCATTGAAGGCTTTGAAGACCAAATCGTGGGTCATAACGCAGGGGATTCCTTTGATGTAACCGTCACGTTCCCCGATGGCTACGGCTCTACCACAGACCGCACCACTGGCGAACAAAAAATCGAGCTCTCTAACAAGGAAGCAGTCTTCCATGTGACACTCAACAAGATTTCCGAATATAGCATGACCGATGCAGACGTTACCAGCATTATGAGCGGTAAGACCCTGCAGGACGGTACAGCCATTACGACTACTGCGCTTCTCCGCGATTACGTGGAAGAGAATCTGCGTCTGAATCAGGTGAGCAGCGACGTACAGCAGTATTTCTTGGACAACATGAAGGTCAAGAAAGACATCACTGACTTGGTCGATATGAACCTTCAAACCAATCTGAACTATGTCAAGCAGGAAGCCGCAGCCTACGACATGGACCTTGAGACATTCGTTCAGACCTATAGCAACTATAGCTCCTCTGAGGAATACAGCGAGAGCCTCCGCTCTGATGCGGAAGATGGCATCAAGCTCAGCCTTGCAGCACAGTATCTTGCCGAAGAGCAGGGATACAAGCCTACGGAGGATGATGTGCGAGCTTATGTTGGGACAAACTACGACTACGCCGCAGAGACCTACGGCAAAGGACCTCTGGCACAGGAATGCCTCTACAACAAAATCATGGGCAGATATTGCCTTGATGTGTATGAGCGTTCTGTCGCGGAAGCGTCCAAGTAATTGGGGGTGATACCCATGCCCAAGCGCCTTATCCCTTCAATTCCGGAAGAAGAGTCCTTTGAGCAGACGCTCGTACCGGAGCAGCAGCCTACACAGCAAGCTGCTTATGAAGAGCCACAAGAGCAGGAGTACGAACCGGAAGTAGACGAAACCGAGCTGGAAGACGATGAAGATGAGCCGGTGTATGTGAAATCGGTAAAGAAGCAGCCTAAGAAAGGGAAGGAGAAGCCTTCTATCTGGACGGTGCTGCTGGTTCTTATCGCCATCGCACTGGTAGGAATCCTTGGCTATATTGGCTACAAGGCTTACGATTATTACCATGTTCCAGCATACGAGACCGGCGAAATCTCGGACGATGAGGAAGAGCCGGAGGAGACTCCGCCGCCCGCTGTACCGGAAAGTGAGCCGACAACAACGGAAGACGAACCGGAAGCAACCCCTAAGCCTCCGTATTCTCAGAACCTTATTGGGTATCTTACCGTTCCCGGTGTGGACGTCACCGAAGAGCCTGTTCTGCAGCATCCTACCGATGATAACTTCTATCTGACCCATAACGAATGGGACAGAGAAAGCATCTGGGGTGCATATTATGTTCCCTCTGGGTGGGATGTGAGCAGCGTAGACGATTTGTACCGTGTGACTATCATCTTCGGACACAGTAACGGCAACAGCTTGCATATGAAATTCAGCGTTCTGAAACACTTCAGAGATGTAAACTTCGCAAAAGAACACCGCTATGTGTATTTCACTGTCGGCGGGCATCAGACGCGCTGGAAGATTTTCGCGGTAGCTGATTACCCAGTCGAGCCGACGTACACCATCGCTAATCCCGACGATGAGTATTTTCTTAATGAAGTCGCCAATATGAAAGCGCTGTCTTACAACCAGTATGCTACGGATGTTGGGTTGGACGACAAGGTTCTCATCTTGTCCACCTGTTCCGGCGCAGATACCTATGAGACGCGCTTCATAGTGTGTGCAAAACTCGATGCGACATTTTAACATCTGATAAAAAAGCGGCCCTCTGATTTTTTCGGAGAGTCGCTATTTTTTGACGGAAAAAGAGCCCCTACCGTAGTTGGTAGAGGTTCTTCTCCACGCAGCCGCACGGGCTGCGACATTTTCAATTGTACAGCCACACGGGCTGCGACCACTCGATTTTAGAGGTACATTATGACCATCATGGGTTTCAATCTTATGCAGTCACGCAGACTGCGCCTGTACGATGTCCTGCGCTGCATGTATCCGAGTGAATTTCAATCTTATGCAGTCATGCAGACTGCGCCAGCAATAACGTACAATGATTACATTTTGTATATAATATAGCACTGTGCGCTTTGCCGTTTTTGATGCTGCAATTATAGTGTGTCGCTAATATTTCATCGGCATCTACCTCCGTTTTGGTATGTTTGTTGGTGCGAAGCTCGCAACAATTTTATGCTTGCTTATGCTTCGCACTAGCTTTTTCATCTATACTAATTATCTCACAATCGTTTGTTACAATCAACCTTGTATTGCATTTATTTACACTTTATACATAATGCAAAATACAAAGAAATGTTACCTTTCACCGTGAAAAGTGTTGCACGTTCGTGCGAATTGAGTAAACTTGAGATTGTAAGGTCAAAGATATATCTAATGGCGGCAGCTCCGAATTTGCGGATGCCGCTTTTTTGTTTTTAGAAAGGATAATATAATGTTGAACAAGACTTTGAAGGCGGTCGACAACGATTATAGTCAGGAAGATTTTGAGAATTTAATCGAGATGTTCCGACAATACGAACAATTTGTCTTGAAAGTGGAAAACGACATGTACATGCTGCGTGAGCCCTCTGATTTAGGAGAAGAGGCGCGGCATCACGCACGATTTGTGCTGTACAGCGACTATTTTGCGACCCAGTTGGTGGACTATGCTGTTGGAATTTCGGAGCGACTTGTTCATTTCTTTACCTTGACTGATGGATTTACTCATCCGCCGCTAAAGTGCGTGGAAGGAGTCGAAAATCAAACTAATGATGAAATGCTGCAAGCCGTTAGAACTGCCATGAACGATGTTGGCGGAGAACTGTATGACCCATCTTGGAAGCTGTACATTGAGGCAGTTATCAGAGACTGTACAGATGCACAGGACGAAGACGAGCGGGAGGCAATGGGTAGCATCCTATATGTTGGCGTGTACATGATTGCGTACGCGCTGCAGGAAACACGCGAGGATTTTGCAGCGTACAATAGCCGCGACAAGCAGGTTGTCAATTTGGCGAGGCTCGTTTTTAACGAGCTGCTTGGTGTGGCGACGGGCAAGAAGTATCCGTTGATGGGGTTTAAGGACGCGGAGTAAGCCAGCGAAAAGGAAAAAAGAGCCCCTACCATAGTTGGTAGAGGTTCTTTCCCACGCAGCCGCACGGGCTGCGACATTTTAAGTTTTTGCAGTCATACAGACTGCGACGTGCGCTCGATTATCTGTGAGCGCTCAAATTCTGCCTTTCAATCTTATGCAGTCATGCAGACTGCGACACAGCGTTTTGTTGCTATACGGCAATAGGTTCGTCATTTCAATCTTATACCGTCACTCTAATTGTATGTCTATTTGCTACATTGCTAATATTTCATTGGTATTTACCTCCTGTTTTGTGTTTTTGTTTGTACTAATTATCTCACGTTTTACTGATATAATCAATCTTGCATAGCGTTTATTTACACTTTATACATAGTTCATCACAGCTAATTTTAACAGCATATTGCATTATAGCGTCAAAGTTACAGCATTTTGCTGCTATACGGCAATAGGTTTGTTTGACAAAAAGAGGTATAATATGAGCAACAAAAATCCGAAAATCAAAGGCATTCTCTTCAAGCACAGCGAAGATGACTATTCCATCTGGATGCCGGACCTTGCCAAAAATGAGGAAAAGAAAATCCTGCAAGCGCTGGTAGCCGCCTACGGCAACAATGGAACCTCCGTCCGGGGCACCAAAGAGGAAATCCTACAAGCCATCGCAGAGGACTTGTGACTCTTGCTGATTCGTGCGGATTGCATATCATTGGTCTTAGCGTTACTGCAACACAACAGAAAATAAGGAGAATTACCATGAAAAAATTAGTGGCATTTACGCTCGCTGCGGGAATGGTCTTGACCACGCTCAGCGGCTGTGCAGCCAAAAAGACGCAAGGCACAAGCAGCGGCGAAGCGACCAGCATTGTAGAATCTGAAGCAGAGGAAATTGCCGATACCGAGGATAAGAACGGTGCAAGCTCGGAATCGCAATATGATGAGCCGGACAATGTGGTTATCGAGTACGACGGGAGCAAACTCATCGATTTACCGACAGAAAGCATAAAAGTCACATTGCGTGGCAAGCAAATCCTGCCCGGCAGAGATACGGCGGAGACGCTGCAAGAGTCGTTTGAAAACACATTTGTAGACAACTCGCGATTTACCATCAACCGTTGGAACCCAGAATATGTTGTCGGTCCAGACGGAGAATTGACGGTCACAGCTCACTCGGACGATTATAAAACTGAGGACGAGCCAGATGTCAAAGATGTTATCCCAGATTCGTACATGTTCAAAAAAATGAGCGCACTTTCACTGGAGGAAGGCACGCAGTTCGAATTTCTCACCATGACGGAAAACTCGTCATTTGACGATGTCTGGAGAACAATGAGCCAGTACGGCGACCCGTATGAAGGGCATAACTACACCAAAGAAACGGATGAAGAGCGCGGCAGCCGCGCCGGAGTGCTGTGCTATCTCACCAAAGACGGGTATGATATCCAATTCAATTTTGATGGATTTGGGGAATATTTAAGCTCCGTCTTCATCTCATATACGCCTGGCGAGTTGTCTCGTCGAGAAGGGCTGGCGAGCCTGCAAGATAATCAATAGCAGAACAACAAAGGAGGACAACATGAGTAACTCAAACCATCAGAACGAAAAAGAAACCGAAGCCCGTATTCACGAAATCCTCATTGCATTTGCTAAGGATTTTCAAGAGTTCATCAGGAACAAGCCTCGTGCAGGCAAAGACGCTTATAAAATTGTGGACATGCACGACCCAAATGGACTCGATGCTTCCACTGTACGCGTCGTATCTCTGAGCGATGCGAAAGCCGAAGACTTGGCGTTAGATTGCGTGAATATGGCGAACGCCATGCTTTGGCTGTACTACCATCGCAACCAGTTTGAGAACATCGAGTTCCCCATATGTGAAGACATGGGCGTAAACGAGTACATCATGCGTGTCCAACACGATTTGGACGATGTTGATAGTGCGCTGTTCCTCCCTGTGTGGAATCGTCTCGCTACGCACGTTGCCTACGACTGTCAACCGAATGCGTTCGAAGGCAATGTCGAGCAAGAACAGGCGAATTTCGTCAACACATATTTGATGTTGTATGCTTGTTTGCGCAGCTTAAAGGATGGCTCTGCTATCAAACGCATGGTGGATAACACCGATAACGACCTCGAAAAAATCGGAAATCTGGCATACTACCTGTTTAACAGTAGTTTGGAAAACTATTACAGCGGCATCGAAGACTAACAAGCAGCCCCGTGCAGGCACCGCCATCTGCATGGGGCACTTTTTTGTTTACTGCACAGGAAAACTTGCGAAAATATGCGAATCGACTACAATAGATACATACACATAAAGACAAACCAAGGAGGGAACAAGTTGAAACGACTTACTGCTTTTCTTCTCGCGGGGGTTACTGTATTGTCCCTCACGGGATGTGTGCCGAGATATGCGGATTCTGCGGCTGTAGAGAGAAGAAATACAAGACCTACAACGGTGGTAACACAGCAGCCGACGGATGTTATGACAGGGGAGAACGCAGAGAGTACGCCTGTACCGACGGAAGAACCCATCATCGAAAAGCCGGAGAATGTGGTGTTTGCCGAGAATAACACGGCGCGGATTCAGATGCCGAGTGATACACTGACGGTTACATTTGAAGGCAAAGACATCAAGCCTTGCAACGACTCTGTAGGCACGCTGCAGCAGGCTTATGGTGACCTGTTCACCGATAACTCTCACTTGAATTTCAGCCGTTGGGTACTGGAATATGCTATCGGTGAGAACCAAGAGCTCGTGATTCACGGACCCGGTGGCATCTATAAGAGCGATGCTCTGCCGAATGCAAACAATATCATTCCTACCTTCTTCCAGTTTGGCGGACTGCGCAACCTGCAGGCAGAAGGCAGCATCCAGTTTATGTTCCTTGGCATTACCGAAAACGCCACCTTTGATGATGTTCTGAAGACGATGTCTCAGTATGGCGAGCCTGTATCCGGCTGGAACTACGATGAGAAAGCTGCCACAAAGAAGAACGACCTGACGGGTACGCTCAACTACTGGACGGATAGCGGTTACAACATTGAGTTTTACTTCGACAACTACGGCACATCTCTCACGATGGTGTCTATCGCGTATAATCCGGAAGAATTGGCAAATTTGAGCAAGTGAGTGCCGGTCACGAAATAGACCTTGCAGTAATGTGCGAATCGAAGTATAATGCTACTGTAATCAGAAAGAACTATCTTTCGCGAGGACTCCGTTAATGACGGCGTTCTCGTTTTTTTTTGCACAAAAATCATTGCATAAGTGTGCGAACTTAATATTATAAAAGTAAAGGTAAAAAATGCGGCACTTATGCAATGGAGGACGAACAATGTACCAGAATATTGATAATATGATTTGTGATGCGGATAGCTGTGAAGCTGCGATATGTGAATGCAAAAGGATGCGAAAAGCAGATATAACGGCTGCAATTATTTGGGCTGCGGTTGCTGTATCCGCTTTTTTGTTAATTTTGTTAAATGCCATATTGGATATAAATATCGGCGATGTAGTGGCTTATATTCTTCTGTTTATGCTCATTGCTTTTCCGGGTATTTGCAACACTATATACATGATAAAACATGGAACGTTTGGTATTTTTTTCGCAGTTACAAAAACAATTTTTAGAATCGCATATGACGTAACAATGCTTCCATATTTCGGGTGGGTAATCTTGATTTTTACAGGTGCATTTGCATGTGCAGCAATGATATTTGGATGGATATTTTTTGCCGTATATCCAATTATTGATATTGTAGGTTTGTCAATTAAAATCCAAACACTTAGGCACACAAAAGAAGCATACGCACAATACATGAAGCAAACACCAGAACAATAAGCACAACAAAAGGCTGCCGCCCATCACGGGTAGCAGCCTTCTTTTTTTGTTTGGTGCCTATACCAGTCAATGCTGAGAAACTACAGCATACGCTAAATCTGTACCGGAAAGAGCATCCTCCAGAACAATGCAGAAATGTTTTATTTAACAATCTCGCCAATGTCATCAGCGAACTTTGAGTCGCACATCATATAGTAGCTGACACTGCCATACTCCAAGCCGAGTTCTTTGGCATACTTTTCGATGGTATCCAAAACAGACTTTTTTTCAAGCCCGTACTCGGAATGCAGGCGGGCGTACTCCTTGTCAGCAATAGACACGCAGGGGCGGTTCCAAGCATCGTCATCCTTGTTGGTAAACATACCATCAAAAATATCATGCCCGGCACAAAGGGTGGTCTCGTTGTTCATCACATGGGCAATGACAACCGCCTTGCAATCAAAATCAGAATCTTCCACAAAAAAATCAGAAGGTTTCCCGTGCCGTACAACGACATTTTCGTAAATGTCACGAAGCTCGGCAGGTGCAGAGGGAGAGGTCAGCACCTTTTCATGGCTCTGCATGAACGCAACGAATTTTTCGTCTGAAAGAATGTCGGTGTAAAACCCTACGCCGGTGACATGAACCTTGACCATCTTCTCAAAATATTCGTCGATGGACTTAACAACCTTCTGGCGAACTTCCTCGTATGCCTCTTTCACACAAGCAACGGTGTAGAAGACGGGAAACGGCATGATGTCGACACCGTTGGCGAGGTTCCTGTCCCGAATCGGGTCGATGACCTTATGCAGACAAGAAACATGGTCATAGAGGTCCTGTACGGAGGTGATGTAGCTGGTGACATACAGCTCATCGTTCTTGCTGTAATGCCCAAGGAGCCCAACATACAAAGTCTGAACAATCATCCTCTTGAGGTTGAACCAGCGAAGACGCAAGGGCAAGATGACATTCGCTGCAGAGCCATCAACGTGATACTCAAACGGTACGGAGACCTTCTCAAGCGTAAACTGGTCGTCTTTATCCCCGTACTTACTCTCAAAAAGGTTCAGCAAAATGTCTGTAGAAGTAAAGGGAATCGCCATAGGAATAGTTTCTTTCAGAAAGGAAAGGAACCATTCGATATTGCACCGCTGCCAAGCCGCGTCATCCATGTGGGCACGGAACTTAGAGACGACCTTGTTTTTATCCTTGGTCAGCTCATCATACCCACAAGCTACACGGAACTCATCTTCCGTAACCATATCCGTGGCGTTGGCAAGCTTCCGAATCGTGTTCTCCGTCGGCTGAGACTTGGCATTGCCACTGAGCAGAGAAGCAATGTAGGAGCGGGAAAGCCCCGCTTCAAAAGCAAACTTTTCCTGCGACTTCGTACCCATCGCTCTGCGGACGAGCTTTGCCATGTACTGAGCATTGAAGCCGGAGCTGTCAACCTGTTTGTCATCCTTTGCCTTAGCAGCAGAAACATCCCAGCCGGTGATGAGGGAATAGCCGATATCGTTCAGAGAGTACAGGACGTGTCCATCAGCCGCTTTTGCAGGAGAAGAGAAGCTGCGATTGCTTTCGAGAGCCTGTACATACTCCCGCAGCATCCGGCACTCATTGATATAAACGATGTCGGGCGCTTCAAGAGCAATCAGACGTCCAACACGCTTACTGAAGTGCTCGACTTTAGCCGCCAAATGGCTGATGTCATCAAACTGAGCAGGAGTGGCTTTTTCAAAAACATCCGTACCAAGTTCGATGAAAGTCAAGGCGGGAATTTTCACACCCTTGTCTTCTGCCATCTTCAAAGCTGCTTCCGCGCCGTAATACACCTTATCGTAGTTGACGACGATATCGTGAAGCGAAGAAAGTTTGCTCGGCAAAGAAATGACTTTGCGCTCACCGTCTTTCTCGGCGTAAGCATAAGCCAAAAAAGACAAAAGCTTCTGCAGGTGCTCTTTCTTGATGCCGAGAGTTTCGGCAATCTCCGGGATTTGTGCGGTCAAGATAACGGGTGTTGCAAGTTTTACATAAATCATGGCTTTGTCCTCCAAATGTCTAAAGTTGTCTAAAGTTGCTGCCATCTATATACAATTTTAGACAATTCGCAAGTGGATGCAAGCGTCTTTTCAAAAATTTTTCTTTGCTTACAATCTCCCCAATTATTCTTTTTTAAGTGACATAAAATATCAAAGATTCGGTTGCGGAAACGTGCGAATTGCGTAAAATTAAAAACAATCACTTAAAGGGGGATACTATGGGGTATAAAACGGAAAAGAAAATTCCATCTATTATTCTTTCTGTCTTCATCGTACTGCTTATCCTCGTCGGCACAATCGTCCCCGCATACGCTGCACCGACGCAAGATATGATGGTGACAGACAGCGGCGAGATGCTTTCAGACCGAGAGGAACAGGAAGTCTCCGAGATGCTCTACAGCATCAACCGGCAGACTGGCATCGAGTATCTGGTCTACACCATCAAATCTCTGAACGGCGAAGACATTGAGACCTGTGCGAACAGGTTGTTCAGAACAGCAGGATTAGGGGATAAAGAGAAAGATAACGGACTACTCTTACTCATCTCTTACGATGACCGCAAATTTCGCCTTGAGGTTGGCTACGGGTTAGAGGGAGACATTCCCGACACACAAGCTGCCAATATCATCAACACGATGACACCTTACTTCAAAGAAGGCAACTACGGTGATGGTGTTAAAGCAGCAGTAAAACAAACGGCTGTCATCTTGAACAGTTCCGGTGAATACACAATCTCAGAGGATTGGGCAGCACAAGCGGCATCGAATGACGAAGCCAATCAAACGTCCTCCCTCATAGCAGCAGGGCTCGTTCTGGGAATTTGCTACCTTCTTTTAGGTTATACTTTCTGGCTGAACTGGCCTGAAACAAAGGAAAACTTCTACAATCTCTGGAAATCCGGGAAGTTCAAACCGTTCAAAGAGAAAAAGCGGCAGGAAATTCTTACCAAAGAAGCGAAAGAAGCTGAAGAACGGGAAAAGGAGCGGAAACGCCAAAAAGAGGAAGAGCGAAAACTCATAGAAAGAGAACAGCGCAGGGCTGAAAAAGAAGCAAAAGAAGCCGAAGAGAGGGAAAAAGAGCGGGAACATCGAGAAGAAAAAGAACGAAAGCCCACAAAAAGAAAACGGCACAGAGTTGAAAAAGGAGCACGCAGGCGTAAGGAATCACAGAAAGGTGAAACCAATACTTTTGATACAAGTAGCAAACCTTCTGAACAGGAAGAGAAAAAGCCGAATGCAACACCAATCATCGGCGGTGCGACACTGACATATGCCATGCTGCATCAGCAGAATCAAAGCACAAAGGATTCTGATGATGACAATTCGTCTTTCGGAAGCTCTTTTGGCGGCTCGTTTGGCGGTTCTTGGGGTGGCGGCTCTTCCGGCGGCGGTGGAGCTACCGGTGGTTGGTAAAACGCAGGGGAGGTCAAAGATGCACAACAAAAAGCCTGTACAGCGTATCCTTTCTCTGTGCCTTGCCATTGCTATCGTCTTAGGCATTGCCATCGGGACTATCGTTCCGGCATTCGCAGCTCCAACTAAGGATATGATGGTAACGGACAATGCCGGGATGCTGACGGCGGAACAAGAGTCTGAAATCGAGGATATGCTCTATGTAATCAACCAGCGAACAGGGGTTGAGCTCGCGGTATATACGATTGAGACGCTAAACGGGCAGGATATTGAGACGAAAGCCAATGACCTGTTCCGCGAACTGGGACTTGGTGATTCCGAGAAAAACAATGGTCTCCTGCTGTTAATTGCCCTCAACGACCGCAAATTTCGCCTTGAGGTAGGATATGGTTTGGAAGGGACCATCCCGGATACGAAAGCAGCGGAAATCATCAACACGATGACACCGTACTTCAAAGAGAGCAACTACGCTGATGGCATCAAAGCGGCAGTTTCCAAGACGGAGAATGTTCTGAATGGAGAAGCAGACACGACAACAGAGAAAAGCTCACCGACGCGGGGCGATGTTTTCTCGTTGATTTTTGCCATTTTTACGGAATCCCTTGTCGTTGGCTGCATCATCTCTGCCATCCACGATGGCATCAAGGAACGCAGGAAGCGGAGAGCTCGCAAGAATGGTGAGCCCTACATTGATGATGACGACGATTCGAACGACTCTGATAATGACAATTCTTCCGGTGGATGGGGCTTCTTCGACATATTCAGCGATGACGACAGTGGCTCTTGGGGAGGCGGTTCCTCCGGTGGTGGCGGTGCTTCCGGCGGATGGTAACAGCACATCCAAAACGCACGATAAGATTTATTAGAGAACAAAGGAGACATAATTATGAGCGATAACACTGAAAACAAGCAGACTACCCGTAATAATAGTAACGTTGCGGTCATCGTAACGTTTGCTATTATCATTGCGGTGATTGCCTTCTTCATCGGAAGCTACAATCACCTGCAGTCGATGGACGAGAATGTTGACAGTAGCTGGGCACAGGTAGAAAACCAGTTGCAGCGCCGCTACGACCTTATTCCGAACCTTGCGGCAGTTGTAAAGTCGTACTCCGAATATGAGGCACAGACTCTTACAGACATCGTTGCGATGCGTACCTCCGGCACTGTAGAAGGGGAGAAGAAAGCAGACGAAGCCTATACGACCTATGTAAACGCTTTGACTGAGAATTACCCGGAGTTGAAAGCCGACACAGAGTATCAGAGTCTGATGACAGAGCTTGCAGGCACCGAGAACCGCATTGCTGTTGCTCGCCGTGACTACAATAACGCTGTGCAGACTCTCAACGGTGCAATTCGCCGCTTCCCCGGCAGCCTCATCGCCTCAATGAGTGGCGTTGAGAAGCGTGAGTATTTTGAAGTTTCAACTGCCGCGCAGGAGAATGTGGACGTCTCTAAGCTGCTGTCCAACGACAACTAACCAATACATATCCGAAGTCGCTCGAAATTCGGGCGGCTTTTTCGCAACCTAATTTACCATAAAACCTTGCACGCTCGTGCGAATTGAATAGAATAAGAACTGTAAAGTGAAGAAGTGGGGAGCCGCAGAGGAGTTGTCTTCTGCGGCTTTCTGTATCTTTTCACTATCTTTTGAAAATAGACCAACAAACAAAAATAACAACGATATTGCGATGATTAAACCGTTGCATATCATTCGACTATCTTTTGAGCCCCGCGTGGATTGAGTTCTGCGCGGGGCTTTTCCTTTTGGAGGAGTGTATGGCAGAATCAAAAAAGCGCGAATTTAGCCGGGCAATCGCTCAAAAACGGTGTCTCGAAGCCATTGACCGCGCAATTCTCATCAATGAAGGAAAGGCAGAACGCCCATTCCTTTACACTGTCAACGAATTGGTCGTCTTCGGCTCTTTGGTGAGTTCGGAAAAGTCAAAGGTTCACGATGTAGATTTATTTGTCACTTGGAAGCAGAAGCTGGATTTTCAGGATGACTATAAGGCCGCGGACAAGGCTTGGCAGGACTACACCAGAAAATACGCGCCGGATTCTCTCTGGAACGACTGGTATAAGGTTCAGTCTTTCCCACAGACTGATGCGATGAGGTATCTGCGTGGGCGCGGTTCGGGGCTTATTTCATTGCATGGGGAACTCGACCGGATATATGTAGATGGCGGTGTGAATTACACAATCATTCTGGACGGCAAAGTACAAAAAGTCGCTCTGGATGCATTGACGCGCAGGTTCGAAACCGCGTAAGAGGTGAGAAATGCAAACTGCACTGTCTTTTGTAGCAATACTTGCCATGGTGATGCTGCTCCTCTGCGGAACGCGACCAACATTCATCCTTCTAGCGGTTCTTGCTGCAGTATCAGCGGTCTGCTGCATTGTGGTTTCTTATATTTTGCGAAAGAGAACTGACGAGAAGGACGCAAAAGACGCAGCGCTGCAGAATAAAATTACGAATTGGCGTAAAATCCGGCGTAGGCAGCTCAAAGAAGATGCCAAAAGCAAAGAAGAGCACGACGATATGTTCGACGCCGGTGGCGTAACGCTAGACCTGCGGTTGGCGCTGGAAGAGGACGAGCAGTTTTCTGAGGAAAAGTGTGAAGTAGAGGAAATGGAAGCTCAAATCAGCTTGTGGAATCGAATCGAAGATGCTTTCAAACATTTAGTTAATAGCTGCGTAATCATTGTTTGCCTCTTAGCACTTTCGTCGTTCATCGCTTTTGCATATAGATATGTATGCCGTTTGTGGAGATAAAGGAGTTATACATGTCAGAACCAAAAAACATGGGTAAATTTCACCCAGACCTACTCAGCGACTGGGACTATGTGAATAACACAGACATTGACCCGATGCGGGTATCGACTTCCAGCACAGAGGTCGTCCACTGGGTCTGCGCCAAGTGTGGTCGCAGGTGGGAAGCGTCCATCAGCGACAGGGTACAAGGCAAGGCAGACTGCCCGATTCGGAAATACCACTATATGTTTTCGCATGACGACCAATAAAAAGCATCTTAAACGCACGCGTGCGTTCGGTAAATGCACGCGTGCGTTTTTTGTGCATTTCCGCGTATTTATCGCTCATTTTTTGTGAGGAGGAGAGACAGTGACTCAACCGATTCAGGCTGTTCAGATTTATTTTGAGCATCCTTTTGGTGCTGAAAGAGAAGTGCTAAGAGAGTTCTTCTCCTTTGTTGGCTGCTTAGTCAAAACGACTATGATGCCAGTAGAAACTATGCTGGAGAAGCACAAATCACTCGTCAACCCGGGAAGTGAGCGAATCACACATCTGTTTCTTACGGACAAACCGCCGGAAGGCATCGTGCTATCGAAAAACGAGATGTGGTGCAGTTTTCGTATCTTGAAGCGAGAGCTGGCGATAAACGGAAAAGAAATTCTGCACAACGCTGACCAGAAGATTTCTGCTGAACAATTCGAGAAGACGACACTTGATGTGATTATCCGCCGTATCTGGAAGGATGATGAAGCGGCGACTCAAAGCCTTTTGCACATCAACGCTTCTTTCTGGCAGCTCGACCTGTTTGCGTTCCTACAAATCAAAAGCGCATTCCAAGCACTCAAGATGGGCGAATTGATGGCTCTTCCCATGAGAGGTAACTACTATCTGCCGGAAGCTGCTTATCTCAACAAGATGGCGGACGCTTTCATCAATATGGCAAAGCAGTGCAGCGTGGGGCCGAGCAGTATCTATGCGGTCTATGCCTATGCAAATGCACAGCGACATTTACGAGAGCTCCTTGCATCGTTGGAAGCGCATGCTCCGCTGCGTACAAAATTATATGCCGCCGTAGAGCCGGTACAAAAACTCCTTTCGGAATTGAACAAAATCTATCGTATAGAGCCAAACTTCGTGTCAATGTATTGTCTAGCGGCAGCGCTGTGCGAAGGACAGGCACAGTTTGCACTTGATGCACGCCCATATCTTAGAGATGCAACAGAACATGCGCCGGAAGAATTAAAGCCTTTCACAGCAGAAATATTCCTGCGATATGGATTGTCTGAAAAACAGATACATCCGGATAACGAAAAAGCGTTACAGTGCTTCAAGAAAGCGTTGCAACTGAACGAGAACTATTATCCTGCAATATTCCAGATAGCTTGTATTTGTGCGCTGGATAAGAAGTACACCGAAGCAAAAATCGGATTTAAGAAAGTAGCTTTTCTCATCCAAGGAAATTACAACAACCGCGACTGGCGGGACTTTTCTTTGGAAGAAATCCTCTATGTGTTTCGATGCTACATCTGGCTCGCCAAACTCGCACTGATAGAAGGCGGGGAAAGCTCCATTGGTGTTTCCATAGCATTGGCTAAGAATACCGCTATTGTGTTTGCAAAAACGCCCATCCTTGAGAAATGCTGCGATATTGAACACTATGGAAAAGCGAAGAGCTACCACCAAGGAAGCATCACAGTAAGAGCAATTTTGGCAGTGCTGCGAGATATGGCGGGCGACTCGAAAATTAACAGGGACTTGCAGAAAGAGATAGACGACTTAATCAGAATAAGTAGCAAGGCATCCGATGCGGAGTGATTCTGCATCGGATTTTTTATTACAGAGGGAAATTTAATATGGCGGCGAAAATAAATAGAACAGGCAAAACATACGGAGATTTAACAGTTCTCGAAACCATCCTCGGCTCCAATTCAAAAAAAGATACCTATTTGGTGAAATGTAACTGCTGCGGAAACACAATGATAATTGGTATCGATGCACTCTTGAAAGGATTAAAGTGTAAAAACTGTCGAAATAAAGACCGTAAGAGTACGTATCAGGATTTGATTGGCAAAGAATGTAACGGTATCAAAGTTGTTTCTTTAGCAGAAGATGCAATTGGAAGAACTGGGCACAGAGACATTCGTTATAACTGCCTGTGTAGTTGCGGAAAAGAGTTTGTTGCTTATCGTTCTTCTTTGCTGCAAGGAAAAGTGAAATCTTGCGGATGTCGCAAGCACATTACCGAAGCTTCAAAAATGCTGGTAGATAATGCGGAAGCTATGCAAGACTATGACTTCGCAAAAAACAAGGATATAGATGTCAGTATGCTGACACAGGGAAGCAATGTTGTTGTATGGTGGAAATGCTCTGCTTGTGGCACAGAATGGCAGACGAGCGTATATCATTACATCCAGCGTATCAAGCCTTGTCCGGTGTGTAGCACTATCGACAAAGGACGAACATCGTTCCAAGAACAAGCAGTCGCGTATTATGCGAAGAAGTATTTTCCAAAGGTCGTTATTGGGGATAAAAAAGCTATTGGAAAAGAGTTGGACATTTACATTCCATCCATTCGCGCCGCAATAGAATACGATGGTGTTCGATACCATTCTGATGAGAAAAGAGTAAAAAATGACGAAGAAAAGTCAGAAAAATGCAAGCGGAATGGAATTCGGTTGATTCGTATTCGCGAGTATGGACTCCCGGAAATTCGTAATAGCGAGAATATCATCAGAGAAAACAATAGAGGACATGCAACACTCGACGCAGCAATTCGCCAATGCTTAGAGATGCTTGGCGTTTCTGAGCCTAATATTGATACGCAAAAAGATTCAAAAGACATCTATCGTCAATACAAAGATTACAAAGCTGAACGAAGTATGGGCGGACGACACCCAGAACTTCTGAAAGAATGGGATTACGAGCTGAATGTAGGTGTTGACCCGCTGATGGTATCGTCATCCAGCTCAAAAGTGGTTCATTGGATTTGCTCTAGGTGTGGACATAAATGGGAAGCACCCATCAATGGCAGAGCAAAAGAAAACGCAGCATGTCCTGTCTGTACAACAGGCAAAAGAAGGCGGGACGAAAAGAGCAACCTTGCCACAGAACATCCAGAAATTGCTGCTGAATGGAATTACGAAAAAAACAAGAATTTGAAACCAGAATATTTCTCGTCAGGGTCTGCCGAAAAATGTTGGTGGAAATGCAAAAACGGTCATTCTTACCAGATGACGATTGCCAGTAGGGTATACGGGCATGACTGTCCGGAATGCTATAAACAAAAACACTTTAAGAGCGTGGTTTGTGTTGAAACAAAAGAGAAATTTTCTACAGCAAAAGAGGCTTCTATTAAATACAGGATTAGTGGTGGTTCGCCTATCTTGAACTGTTGCAACAAGCTACGTACAGTTGCCGGAGGATATCATTGGCTATTTGCCAATGAATACGAAAGCATGACAGAAGAAGAAGTAGATACCTTTCTGAAAGCAAATCCATCACGCGATAAGTTCGTCAAAAAAGGCAGGACTTACGATTTGACTAATATGCACTTTGGTAAGCTAAAGGTCATTGAGAGAGCGGGAAGCCAAAACGGTCATGCTCGATGGAAATGTCAATGCGATTGCGGAAACGAATGCTTTGTGGTAACGCAAAGTCTTGTAGAAAACAAGAAAACATCCTGTGGTCATTGTAATACGAAAAATGTATCCAGTGCTGAGTAATTCGGTACTGGATTTTTGTTTGGAGTAAAAAATGAGTAAGAATAAAGCATACACGCATGTCTCGCTATTTTCCGGCGCAGGCGGGCTTGATGTTGGCTTGGAGCAGGCGGGGTTTCATACGGTATGGGCAAACGACTTCAACCACGATGCCTGTGAGACCCATAGGCTGTGGAGCAATGCTACGGTGGTGGAAGGCGATATTGGCAAAGTAGACTACAATACCATCCCGGATTGCGATATTGCTTCCTTTGGATTCCCGTGCCAGGGCTTCAGCCTGTCGGGACTGAGAAAAGTCGACGATAGCCGGAATGTGCTCTACCGACACTGCGTCAAGCTGGTCGAGAAGAAGCAGCCAAAGCTGTTTCTCGCCGAGAACGTCAAAGGCTTGCTGACGCTGGGTGGCGGGAAAATCAAGGATGCTATCATCGCAGATTTCGAGAGCAAGGGGTATGCGGTGTCCATCAACCTTGTCAATGCTGCGGACTATCATGTCCCGGAAGATAGACAGCGAATCCTCCTTGTGGGTATCCGAAAAGACCTTGCTGAGAAGTATGGCATAGAGTTCAAAGTCCCTGCACCGCTTCCTGACCGCATCAGCATCCGGCAAGCGTTAGAGGGATTAGCACCGGCGACGGACGATGAAATCTGCAAAGAAGCCTACTCCTCGCGCTACATGTCCCGAAACCGGAAACGCGGATGGGACAGCGTATCGTTCACGATTCCCGCGATGGCTAAGCAAGTGCCACTCTGGCCTGGGTCGCCAGACATGGTGAAGGTCGGAAAAGACCTTTGGCAGTTCGGGGAGAAAGGTAGTACCAGACGGCTGTCTTATAAAGAAGCAGCCGCTATCCAGACATTCCCGAAAGATATGGTCTTTTGCGGGAATCTTACGAGCAAGTATAAGCAAATCGGGAATGCAGTGCCTTGCGAACTTGCAAGAGTCATGGGCATGGAACTGTACCGTATTCTAAATGAAACTGAAGAGCAAGAAAGTCATTGCCCGGCATGAGTGATTCGTGCCGGATTTTTTATTGGAGTCATCATGCCAGAAACAAGAAAATACACCGTCGTCGACCTGTTCGCAGGTGTCGGGGGACTGAGTTACGGTTTTTCAAGAAACGACCACTTTGAAATCATCTTGGCAAACGAGATGCAAAAGGATATTGCGAAAGCATATACCCTCAACCACCCCACAGTCAATATGCTGCAAGGCGACATCAAAGACCTGTCCGAAGATATCCTCCGTCAAGCGATAGGAAACCGTACAGTGGATGTCGTGGTCGGTGGTCCGCCGTGTCAGTCGTACTCTACGCTCGGTAAACGGCAGATGGATGCGCGGGCAAATCTTTTCATGGAATACAAGCGCGTTCTCCGCATCCTACATCCGAGAGCCTTCCTGTTTGAGAATGTAAAAGGCATTCTGAGCATGGATGGAGGAGCCCTGTTTGAGCATGTCCGCAAGGAATTCGAGGATATTGGGTACAGTCTCCAATACAAAATCCTCAATGCCGTGGACTACGGTGTACCGCAGCTGCGGGAACGGGTCATTCTTGTCGGGTTCTTGGGCGAGAATCCCTTTCAATACCCGGAGCCGACACACGGAGAAGGGCTACTACCGTATGTAACGCTGCAAGATGCACTTAAAGACCTGCCTGCGCTCTCATGCGGGGAGGAAAGCACCGTGTATGCCGCCACTCCCGATAACGAGTTTCTTTCATGGGTTCGGCAGGGTGCTACCGATACACTCACGGAGTATAAAGCCCCGAACAACAGCGCCCACCTTCGCAAAATCATGGCGGCGCTCAAAGATGGGCAAGGCAAAGATGATTTGCCGGAAGAACTCAGACCTAAGAGCGGGTTCAAAAACACCTACGCGAAACTCTGGTGGGAGAAACCCGCCACTACCATCACACGGAACTTTGCCTGCCCCTCCTCATCGAGATGCATCCATCCGAGAGATTCGAGGGCACTCACGATACGCGAAGGCGCACGGTTGCAGAGTTTTCCTGACAACTATCAGTTCTACGGCTCGGATTGCATGAAACGCTTAGAAATCGGCAACGCGGTCCCGCCGCTGCTTTCGGTAGCATTGGCTGAACAGATGCTGAAAGCACTCGATGCAGAAAAATAACATACCTACAGATTCTCGGTACTAAGGAGCCGGGGACGAGGACTAATACATGAACAATAAAAACGCAGAATGGCAACGCGAATACTACTTGACACATGACAAGTACCAAATGCAAGGGAAAAGTGCAGAATGCTATAAGGTCGTCAAGAGTCTTACTCGTATCCTGCAGCTGCCTACCATTGCGAAACTCACGACCGACAACGAATCAGTCATCAGTGATTTTCGACTGAACAGCGGCGAGTATGGGCTTGAGCCCTACGATGAGTACGCTATCAAGGTGGATGACACCTACGGTGCGTCTTTGTACATTCTCGTCCATAGAAGGGCTGATACAACTTTCCTGTGCCCGATTCTCGTGGGCTTTGAGGGCGAGAACACCTGCGCCATGGTCATGCCTACCGATAACTGGCGGATGCGGGAAATGGCGACATTTGTCGAGCTGAGAAGGGCAGAGAAGGAATTTGGTGTGGACGGACTGATGATGGCGGTGAATACACGAAATGGGGTATACAGCTGCCTTTCCGTTCTGAACGAGTCTGGCAACCTGCTGGAACGGTGGCTGCGAACCGAGCGCGATTCTCTACATATACGGAACTCTGTGACGGCTCCGAGCTCAGCGGCGCTGATACTGCAAATCTGGCTGCATACGATATGT